>Ga0180223_1000458_pt1 | contig 52768 bp, 46 predicted proteins | sample eDN5th30CKraftOP_FD_151337 | JGI IMG/M metagenome (GOLD analysis project Ga0180223, IMG submission 151337) | Enriched Organic Plus compost microbial communities from Emeryville, California, USA - eDNA 5th pass 30_C Kraft OP (version 2) (version 2) ... | reverse complement strand
CTGACGCTGCTGCCCTGCCTGGCGGCGCTGGTGCAGGCCGCCGGCGGCTGGCCCACGCCGTGGCGGCTGTTCATCTTCTCGCTGGGCGCCCTGCTGATGCGCGGCGTGGGCTGCACCATCAACGACATCTGCGACCGCGACCTGGACCACCAGGTCGAGCGCACGCGCTTCCGGCCGCTGACCAGCGGCCAGCTCACGCTGAAAAACGCCCTGTATTTCCTGCTTGGGCAACTGCTGGTCTGCGCACTGCTGCTGTTCGCCATCAATGAATACAGCCGCTGGCTGGCCGTGGCGCTGCTGCCCATCGTGGCCATATACCCCTTGTGCAAGCGCTTTACCTATTGGCCGCAGATCGTGCTGGGCATAGGCTTCAACTGGGGCATGCTGATGGCCTGGTCGGACACGCGCGGCCATGTGCCCCTGGCAGCCGTGGCCATGTGGGTGGGCGCGGTACTGTGGCAGGTGGGCTATGACTCCATCTATGCCTACGTGGACGTGCGCGACGACCTGAAGGTCGGGGTGCGCTCCACCGCCATGCGCTTCGGCGAACGGGGCCGGCTGTGGATCGGCGGCTTCTATGCCGCCACGCTGGCGCTGTGGGTGTATGCCGGCGCCGCAATGGGCCTGCATGCCGGTTATCATGTCGTGATTGCCGCCATCGCCGTGCATTTCGCATGGCAGATGAAAGTCTTCGACCTGGCCCGCCCCGACCGCAATTTCATGCTGTTCCGCGCCAATATGGCCGCGGGCGTCATGCTGATCATCGCCACGCTGGCCGGTACACTGCTGTAGACGCGGTTTCCATAAAACTTACAAGAAGGTTGCTTCCATGCCCACTCATGTCGAGCTGATCGCGACGGTCCTGTTCGCCATCGCCATCGTCCATACTTTTTCCGTGCCGGTCTTCGCCCGGCTGGCGCACCGCAACGGCCCGCACGCGGGGTTGTGGCACCTGCTGTCCGAGGTCGAGGCCGTATTCGGCGTGTGGGCCTTCGTGCTGATCGTGTTCATGGCCCTGCTGAGCGGCGCAGGAAAAGCCATCGGCTACCTGGACACGCGCAATTTCACCGAGCCGGCCTTCGTGTTCGCCATCATGGTGGTGGCGGCCAGCCGCCCCATACTGGAAATGGTCGGCGCCGTGGTGCGCGCCCTGTCGCGCGCCATACCCGTGCGCAATGAGCTTTCGACTTTTTTCGTCACGCTGTCTGTCGTGCCCCTGGCCGGCTCCCTCATCACCGAGCCCGCGGCCATGACGCTGGCCGCGCTGCTGCTGCGCGCCGCCTATTTCTACAAGCCCGGACAGGCAGGCTTCAAGTACATGACGCTGGGCGTGCTGTTCGTCAATATCTCCATCGGCGGCGTGCTGACCGCTTACGCGGCGCCGCCCGTGCTGATGGTGGCGCACACCTTCGGCTGGGATTCGGCCTACATGGCCACGCACTTCGGCTGGCGCGCCATTTCCGCGGTATTGATCAACGCCTTCGTCCTGACGCTGGTATGCCGCAAATATCTGCTCAGCGGCGACATCGGGCAATCTGCGGATGCCGAACAGCAGGCCGGCAAAAAAGCGCCGGTGCCCCTGGGCGTCATGGCCATCCACCTGCTGTTCCTGCTGGGCATCGTGCTCGGTGCGCACCACCCCACGGTATTCATGGGCCTGCTGCTGCTCTTCCTGGGCTACACCCAGGCGTACGAGCGCTACCAGAACCGCCTGCTCATCAAGGAAGGCCTGCTGGTGGGCTTCTTCCTGGCCGGCCTGGTCGTGCTGGGCGGCTTGCAGCAATGGTGGCTGCAGGACCTGCTGGGCGGGCTGCCGCCCGCCGTGCTGTACTGGGGCGCGACGGCATTGACCGCCATCACGGACAACGCCGCGCTGACCTATCTGGGCTCGCTGGTGGAAGGCACGACCGACCTGTGGCGCTACATGCTGGTGGCCGGGGCGGTGACGGGCGGCGGCCTGACGGTAATCGCCAACGCGCCCAACCCGGCTGGCTTCGCCATCTTGAAGAACCACTTCCCCGACGGCGCGATCTCGCCGCTGAAGCTGCTGCTGTCGGCCGCGCTGCCGACCCTGGTCGCGGCCTTCATGTTCCTGCTGCCCAACGCGTTCGAATAAACCCGCGCGGCCGCTACGCCAGGGGGAATGGCAGTTGGCGGCCCGGACGCGGCAATTTCACCAGCCGCGAACCGCCGGGCTTCCTGGCCGGGCCAGGCTACATGCGCCGCATCGGCACGATGGGATCGTCCAGCAGGGGGTAGCGGGACGCGTCGGGCAGTTCGTAATGCCACCATTCGGTGGGCAGCGACACGAAGCCCGCCTGCAGCATGATGCCCAGCAGCAGGCTGCGATTGCGCTGCACGGGCGCAGGCAGGTCGTCGCGGTCGTGATGGGACTGCTCGCGCATGTCGTCGAAACCCGTGCCCATGTCCAGCGCCTGCCCTTGCGCATCCAGCAGGGTGGCGTCCACGGCGACGCCGCGCGTGTGATTGGAGCCCACGGCGGGATCCGCGATGTACCGGGGGTCGGGGCACAACTGCCAGAACACGGCCTGGGCCGCGGGCGGGCGATAGGCGTCCAGTATCCTCAGCGTGAGGCCCGCGCGCCGCGCCGCCAGGGCCGCGCGCCGCAGGCAGGCGGCCGCCTGCGCATGCAGGGCGCAGCGTGTCTGCGGCGCATAGACGGGCAGGCAGGCGAAGTTGTCAGCGGTTGCGTAGGCCAGCTTCACGTCCACCGGATAGTCCGGCGGCGCAATGTCCACCAGCACGCCCCCGCCCGGGGCAGGGGCGCCGCTTCGGGCATCGGCGTCGGCCATGTCAGGAATCCCGCGCCTTTTTGTTGTCGCGGCGGATCAGGCGCAGCAGCCACGTAAACAGGGTAAGGGAACAGACCAGCCCCACCCCGAATATAAGCAGAACGATGATTTCGCCGGAAGTCATGCCACAGTCACTTTATTGCTTGAACACAGTGGGATGTTAACCGCCTTTACGGTACCGCGCCCTGTGTGCGGGCATGAAGGCGGGACAGCCCCGACCGACTGTCCCGGGCCCGGCGATTCCGGGCGGCATGCCGACCGCAGGCCGCGGGAGCGCCCGCCCTCGGGCGGCCGGTCCCGCGCAGGCCCGCTTAGGAATTGCCGCCGAACAGCTTGCGCAGTTCGGGCGCGTACTTGGGACTGGCCTGGTCGATGGCCTTCCAGGCGCTTTCGTTGGCCTTGGCGACGAATTCCTTGGCCTGATCGGGCGGCAGGGTGATGATCTCGATGCCGGCGTCCTGCAGCTGCTGTTTTTCTTTTTCGGCCAGGACTTCGTCTTCGCCGTAGCGGGCCTCGAGCTGCTTCATCTGGTCCCGCAGGAAGGCGCGCTGCTCGTCGTCCAGTTTTTTCCAGGTGTCCTGGTTCAGGAACAGGCTGACTTCGACGTTGTAAAAGCCCGGGTCGATGCGGTATTTGGTTTTTTCCTGCCAGCCCAGGTCGAAGATGCCCACGCTGGGCCAGCCGTAGCCGTCCACCACGCCGCGCTCGAGGGCGGTGTAGACTTCGCCGGGAGGCACTTGCAGGGGCAGCGCGCCCAGCGACTGGAAGAACGAGCGGTACACCGGCACGCTGCGCAGCTTCATGCCCTTGAAGGAATTGTCCTCGGGCTTTTTATTGGTGTAGATGTGGTATTTGAGGCCGTCGTTGACGCGGCCCAGCCATACCATATTGCCTTTTTCGCGATGGATTTTGTCCATGAGCTCGTAGCCGCCGTTGGCGCGCACTTCGGACATGGGTGTGGAAGAAAAGCTCAGCGCCAGGGCCTCGGGCACCAGGTTGGCATGGAAAACGCCGGTGGTATTGGCCAGGTCGACCACGCCGGCGCGCAAGGCATTGCCCACCTCGAACGGAGGCATGGATTCCGGCCCGCCTATCATGCGGATCTGGATGAGGCCCTTGCCTTCTTCGTTGACCTTCTTGACGAATCCCTCGAACTTGCGGTCGAAGAAGGAATCCTTGGCGAATACGCTGACCGCCTTCAGGGTGACTTCGGCGCCATGGGCGGACACCGCCATCAGGCCAAGCAGCGCGCCCAGGCCGATTTTCTTGAGTTGCAATTTCATTTTGAGAGTCTCCAACGTTCAGGCCATCAGCTGCGGCAGTCCCACCGCCAGCCATGGCAACAACAGGATCAAGCCCAGGACCAGCAGCTCGATGATGATGAAAGGCAGCACCGACCCGTAGATCTGGGTCAGGCGTATATGGTTGGGCGCGACGCTTTGCATGACCATGCACAACAGGCCGAAGGGCGGCGTCAGCAGGCCGATTTCCATGGCCAGCAGCAGCATGACGCCGAGCCAGACCGGGTCGATGCCCGCCGCGCTGGCCAGCGGCATGAAGAACGGCAGTGTGATCATCATCATGCTGACCTGGTCGATGACGCAGCCCAGCAGCAGCAGGATGGCCAGCATGCCCAGCACCAGCCACAAGGGGGAAAGGCCGTACTGGCCGATCAGCTGCAGCAGCCCGGTGGTGGCGCCCGAAAAGCTCAGCAGCTGCGAGAAGGTGGTGGACGCGATGAGCACAAACAGGATGATGACCGAGATGCGGGCGGTTTCCATCAGCGCCTTGTAGAAGGCCCGCCACGTAAAGGCGCGGTAGCACACGGTGGCCACCGTGGAGGCCACGGCGCCGATGGCCGCGGATTCGGTGGGAGAGGCCCAGCCCACCAGCATGCTGCCGACCACGGCAACGAAGATGCCGAACAGAGGCAGGACGTCGCACACGAAGGGCTTCCATTTTTTCCAGCCGGAAACCCCCTGGCCGGGCGAATCGGCCGGCGCCAGGGACGGGTCCAGCTTGCAGCGCGCCACCACATAGCCCACGAAAAACACGGCCAGCAGCAGGCCGGGGATGATGCCGCCGATGAGCAGGCGCGAAATGGAAATGCCCGCCAGGCTGCCCAGCATGACGGCCAGCGCCGAGGGCGGGATGAGCATGGCGATGCCGCCCACCGCCATGATGGGCCCCATGGCGATACTGGGCTTGTAACCGCGCTTGAGCATTTCGGGCAGCAGGGTGCCGCCCATCATGGCCGTGTTGGCGATGGTGGAGCCCGACAGCGTGGCGAACACCGTGCCGCCGATCACCGACACGATGGACAGCCGGCCCGGCACCCTGGCGATGAGGCGCTCCACGGCGTTAATGGCCCGGTAGGCGACGCCGGTATGGAAAAGAACCTCGCCCATCAGGATGAACAAGGGAATGGGCGTCAGGGAAAAGCTGCCCACCGACTGTATGGAGTTGCGCACCAGCTGGCCCAGGCCGGCTTCGCCGCCCATGAAGAACCATGCGCCCAGCAGGTTGACGCCCAGGAAGGCGAACGCCACCGGCACGCCCGCCAGCATCAGGACGAACAGGACGCCCAGCAGTATCGTCAAGGCAGAATGCCAGTCCATCATGCCTCCCCTCTGCCCAGGGCGTGGCACGCCATGCGGCGCAGGAACTCGATGCTGAGCAGGATGAAGGAGATGACCATGGGAATGGCCAGCCACCAGTCGGGGAAGACCAGCACCTTGAAGACCAGGCCGCCCTGCGCCGCGCTGTCCAGCATGCTGGCGATGCTTTGCGCGGCCAGGGCCAGGCAGATGAGCAGGCAGATGGCGTCGCCCACGATGGCGAATACGCGCCGCGCGCCGGCGGGCAGGCCGCGCAGCAGGATGTCGACACGGATGTGGTCGTTGGTGTAGACCAGCCAGGGCGCCGCCAGGAAGGCGGCGATGATCATCATGTATTCGGTGACTTCCACCGACCAGGGGATGGACATGATGCCCGCGTTGCGCAGCAGCACGTCCAGGCATACCAGCATGGCCATGGCGGCGAACAGCACCGCCGCCACCAGGCCCGTGGCCACCATGACGCAGCGATAGATACGCAGCCCCCCGTCAGACCGAACCGCATTGCGCGGCTGTCCTGTGTCTCCCATAGACTTCTTCCTTGTTTGCTCTACAACGCCTTCAGCCTACTGAAGACCAGGCGCAAACATTTTACTCTTAAAGTATTACGTGGAAACTAGGGAAAATCGCTAAAATTCCCGCTTTAGGCGCCGCAATCCCATGGCTTTCCCCGAAGCGTTTTTCCAGTCGCTCGACCAGCGCGGCTGGGCGGTCAGCGACCACGCCATTCCCGCCGCCCTGCGGGACAACCTGCGCGGGCACGCGCTGGCGCAATGGCAGGCGGGGCGCTTCCGGCCGGCGGGGGTGGGCCGCGGCGCCCAGGCCGGCCTGCACCCCGACATCCGCGGCGATGCCATCCTGTGGCTGGACGAGGACGCGGCGGACCCGGCAAGCAAGGCCTTCTTCGCCTGGACCGACCCTTTGCGCCAGGCGCTGAACCAGCGCTATTACCTGGGGCTGCGCAGCCAGGAATTCCATTTCGCCCGCTACGAGCCCGGGCACGGCTATGCCCGCCACATGGACCAGCATCGCGGCAGCCGCTCGCGCCTGATATCTCTGGTGCTGTACCTGAACCGCGCCTGGGACGAGCATGACGGCGGCGAGCTTTGCCTGTATTCGCCCGAAGACCACGCAAGCAGGCTGGCCGCCATATCGCCCACGGCGGGCAGGGTGGCGGTGTTCCGCAGCGACCTGATCCCGCACGAAGTGCTGCCGGCGCAGCGCGTGCGCTGGAGCCTGACCGGCTGGTTCCGCAACGACGAAAAATCTATATAGAAGTAGCGCCCGCCAGCCAGGCCCTCGGAAGGGATACGGTCGGCGGGCGCGGGACACGGCAGGTTCAAACGCTTAGATACGCGCGGCGCACCTCGTCGTTGGCGGCCAGCTCGTCCATGGAGGCCTGGTAGCGGATCTGGCCTTTTTCCAGCACATAGGCGCGGTCGGAAACCAGTTCGGCAAAGTGCATGTTCTGCTCGGAAAGCAGGATGCTGACGCCTTTTTCCTTGAGTTCCAGGATCATGTTGGCCATCTGTTCCACGATGACCGGCGCCACGCCTTCGGAAGGCTCGTCCAGCAGCACCAGGTAGGGGTTGCCCATCAGCGCGCGGGCCACGGTCAGCATCTGCTGCTCGCCGCCGCTCATGCGTCCGCCGGGCCGCTGCGGCATTTCGCCCAGGTTGGGAAACAGCTTGAACAGGCGCTCGGGCGTCCACTCGGGCGCGGCTTCGCCGTCGTCCCATTGGCGCGGCGGCTGGCGGCCCACCGCCAGGTTCTCCATGACGGTCAGGTCGGTGAACACGCGGCGGTCCTCGGGCACGAAGGCCAGGCCCAGGCGCGCCGCGTGGTAGGGCTCGGTGCGCGAGATGTCGTGCCCCAGGAAGGAGATGGCGCCCCTGCGCTTGTCCAGCATGCCCATCAGGGCCTTGAGCGTGGTGGACTTGCCGGCGCCGTTGCGGCCCATCAGGGCCACCACTTCGCCGCGCTTCACGTGGATGTCCAGGTCGAACAAAATCTGGGCGGCGCCGTACCAGGCCTGCAGGCCTTTGGCATCCAGCAGCGTTTGCGCAGCCGTACTCATGATTCAAGCTCCTTTGCTACCGTTTTTTTCTCGAACGTCTTGCCGCTGCCGAAATAGACTTCCTGCACTTTGGGATGGTCGCGGATTTCCAGCGGCTTGCCTTCGGCGATGAGGCGGCCGCGCGCCAGCACGATCATGCGGTCGGCGTAGGCGAACACCACGTCCATGCTGTGCTCGGTGAACAGCACCGCCATGCCGCGCTCGATGACCAGCTTCTTGGTCAGGGCCATCAGCTCGTTGCGCTCCTTGGGGGCCATGCCGGCCGTGGGCTCGTCCATCAGCAGCAGCTTGGGGTTGTTGGCGATGGCGATGGCCAGCTCGACCCGCTTGACGTCGCCATAGGCCAGCGTGCTGCAGGGGCGGTCCGCCTGTTCGGCCATGCCCACCTTGTCCAGCAGGGCCACGGCCTCGTCGCGCCTGTGGCCGGCGGCGCGGCGCCAGGTGGACAGCAGCTTGCCGTCGGCCGACAACAGCGCCATCTGCACGTTTTCGGCCACCGTCAGCGAAGCGAAGGTTTCGGCGATCTGGAAGGTGCGGCCCACCCCCAGGCGCCAGATGCTGCGCGGCGGCAGCCCGATCAGTTCGTGGCCGTCCAGCTTGATGGAGCCGGCGTCGGCGCGCAGCTGGCCGTTGACCATGTTGAACGTGGTGGACTTGCCCGCGCCGTTGGGGCCGATGAGGGCCAGCAGCTCGCCAGCCGCCAGGTCGAAATTGATGCCATCCACGGCCTTGACGCCGCCGAACGACTTGCCCAGTCCGGATACTTTCAGCAGGCTCATGGCTATGCCTCCTTCGGGCCGGCGCGGTCCGGCTTCCTGGCGCCGAGGTTGTCGGCGAGTTGCTTGATGGTGCCGGCAATGCCCTGCGGGAACAGCAGCACCAGCAGCAGGATGATGCCGCCCAGCATGGCGCGCCAGAAATCCGTATTGCGCGCCACGACGTCATGCAGCCAAGTGAAGGACACCGCGCCCACTATGGGCCCCACCAGGGTCTGCATGCCGCCCAGCAGCACCATGACCAGGGCGTCGATGGACTTGTTGACGTGCAGGGTCTCGGGCGCGATGCTGCCCTTGGAGAAAGCGAACAGGGCGCCGGCCAGGCCCGCCACCAGGCCGGCCAGCACGAAGCCGTACCAGTGGATGCGCTTGACGTTGATGCCGATGGCGTCCGCCCGCAGGAAAGAGTCGCGCCCGGCCCGCATGGCGTAGCCGAAAGGCGAGAAAAGCACGCGGCGCAGCCACAGCACGCCTGCCACCACCAACGCCAGGGTCACGTAGTAATAGCTGGTCTTGTCGGACAGCCAGTCGGCCGGCCACACGCCGGTCAGGCCGTTGCTGCCGCCGGTGAAGTCGTCCCACTGGTACACGACGGCCCAGGTGATCTGCGCCACGGCCAGGGTCAGCATGGCCAGGTAGACGCCCGACAGGCGCACACAGAACCAGCCATAGACCAGGGCGCCCGCGGCGGCGACGAAGGGCGCCACCAGCAACGCGGCCTCCATGGGCATGCCCAGTTCGCGCACCAGCAGCGCCGCGCCATAGGCGCCCAGCCCGAAGTAGGCCGCATGCCCGAAAGAGTGCATGCCTCCGGGGCCCATGATGAAATGCAGGCTGGTGGCGAACAGCACGGCCACCAGCAGGTCGATGAGCAGCACCGTGGCATAGGGCGACTGCGCGGTCAGCGCCGGCAGGGCGATGAGCAGCAGCATGAACACGCCCGCGCCTATGCGGAAGCGCCCGCTGGCCGGACGCAGCGGCAGCTCGCCCTGGCTGTTTTTGTGGCCGGGCGCCTGCGGCCGGCCGAACAGGCCCCAGGGACGCATGATGAGCACCACGGCCATGACCAGGAATTCCACCACCAGCGTCAGCTTGGTGAACGAAATAGAGACGCCCAGGATTTCGACCACCCCCAGCCATACGCAAAGCGCCTTGAGCTCGGCGATGAGCAGCGAAGCCACATAGGCGCCGGGGATGGAGCCCATGCCGCCCACCACCACGATGACGAAGGCCGAGCCGATGATGTGGATGTCCATTTCCAGGTTGGCGGGCTCGCGCGGCAACTGCAGCGCGCCGCCCAGCGCGGCCAGCAAAGCGCCCAGCGCGAAGACCGCCGTGAACAGCCAGGCCTGGTTGACGCCCAGGGCGCTGACCATGCCGCGGTCCTGCGTGGCGGCGCGCACCAGCGTGCCCCAGTGCGTGCGGGTCAGCAGCAGCCACAGCAGGGCCAGCACAATGGGCCCGGCCACGATCAGGAACAGGTCGTAGGACGGGAATTGGCGGCCCAGTATCTCGACCGCGCCGTCGAGGCCCGGCGCGCGGGGCCCGAGCAGCTCTTCCGGCCCCCAGTACCACAGCACGACGTCGCGCAGCACCAGCGCCACGGCAAATGTCGCCAGCAGCTGGAACAGCTCGGGCGCGTGGTAGATGCGGCGCAGCAGCACTATTTCGATCAGCCCGCCCAGCAGGCCCACCAGCACGGCGGCCAGAAGAATGGAAGGCCAAAAGCCCAGGCTGTTCTCGAAAGTGAGAACCAGGGAATAGGCGACGTAGATGCCGACCATGTAGAACGAGCCATGCGCAAAGTTGACGATGCGCGTCACGCCGAATATCAGCGACAGGCCCGCGGCCACCAGGAACAGCGATGACGCGCCCGCCAGGCCGTTCAGCAGCTGTACGACGAAACCAGATAAATCCATGATGTCCTGCTATGGTTGTTGGCCAGGGACGCGCCGCCGGCCCAAGGGGCCGCGCGGCGCGCCATGCCAAGGACGGACAGGCTCAGTCCGCCTTGCGCAGCGATTTGACGACGTCGTCGCTGGGCATCAGCCTGGAACCGTCGATGAACTCGCCGGTGGGCATGACGCCCTTGCCGTCCTTGACCGCCAGACGGCCCACGTGCAGGCCGAAGGTGGACTGATTGTCCAGTGCGCGGAAATGGGCGGGACCGAAAGGCGTGTCGAACTCCAGCCCCTTGAAGGCCTTGATGAGCGCCTCGGTGTCGGTGGAGCCGGCCTTCTTGATGCCGGCGGCCAGGGCCTGGACGGTCGCGTAGGCCACCACCGAGTTCAGGCGCGGGTACTCGCCGTATTTTTTCTCGTAGGCCTGCTTGAAGGCGTTGTGCTCGGGCGTGTCGATGCTGGTGTAGGGATAGCCGGTCACGATCCAGCCGTCGGGCGCATCGCCGCGCAGGGGGTCCAGATACTCGGGCTCGCCGGTCAACAGGCTGACGACCTCGCGGTTCTTGAACAGGCCGCGCGTCTTGCCTTCGCGCGCGAATTTGGTCAGGTCGGGTCCGAACAGCACGTTGAAGATGGCGTCAGGCTTGGCGTCTTCCAGCGCCTGCACCACCGGGCCGGCGTCCAGCTTGCCGAAAGGCGGTGCCTGCTCGGCCACGAACTCGACGTCGGGCTGCAGCTTCTTGAGTTCGGACTTGAACGAAGCCACGGCCGCCTGGCCGTATTCATAGTTGGGGTAGATGAGCGCCCAGCGCTTCTTGTTGAGCTTGGCCGCCGCCGGGGCCACGGACGCCGCCAGTTCGTGGGTGCCATAGCGCATGCGGTAGGTGTAGCGGTTGCCGTTCTGCCAGACCACCTTGTCGCTCAACGGGCCAGACGCCAGGAAGAACCTTTTGCGCTGCTTGGCGAAGTCGGTGATGGCCAGGCCCACGTGCGACAGCGTCACGCCGGCCAGGATGTCGACCCCATCGCGCGAGACAAGCTCTTCGGCGATGCGCACGGCCTCGCCGGCATTGGCATTGTCGTCACGGAAAATGGTCTTGAGCTTCTTGCCCAGCACGCCGCCCGCGTCGTTGATCTGTTCCTGCGCCAGTTCCCAGCCCTTTTTGTAGGGACCCATATTGGCCGGCAAGGCCTTGTAGCTGTTGATCTCGCCGATGAGAATGGTGTCCTTGGATTCTGCTTGCGCGGTCCCGGCGAGGCCCGCGATGCCACACGCCAGGGCCGCGGAAACGGCCATATATTTCCATGACTTCATAGATGAACTCCTAGACAAACGCCTTGGTGGTTGATTTGTTTCACGCCGCGGCCGGCCTGTGGAGCGCCTTCGCGCATGGTCCTGGCTGCGGCAAAAATGTAGCAACTACTTAAATTGAATGTAGTAATTACTAAACTTGAAAAAAATACTAAGGGAATTTCGTGGGGGGCGCAATGTGGGTTCACCCCTACTTTTCATCTATTTTCCGGCAAGCTTGTAACCATACGAAACAAATGCACCGCATCAGTGCATAACAGGCGTACGCACCTGAAAACGCCCCTATTTGTCGGCAGACATCCTGTGGGTCCGCAGGGCAGATAATTGATTATTTATTTAATAAAATCTGTTTTCAAACGCTATTTTCAGGCTATTGCGGCAGCAGCGCCTTGCAGCTCAAAACAAATGTATACATGCATTTAAATGCGCAGGGCAATCAAATGGAACAGACCATATCGGTGTCGTTGGGCGGCACGCCCATGCTGTCCTTGGCGGCGGCGACATCCAGGTCCCGCGGCAAGGCCACGCCATTCTTGACAGCCAGGATCTCGGCCATGATGCTGACCGCTATCTCGGACGGCGTCTTGCTGCCTATGAAAATACCGATGGGCCCGCGCAGCCGCGCCAGGGACTCTTCGGTCTGGTCGAAGTATTCGATCAGGCGTTCGCGCCGCAGCGCATTGTTGCTGCGCGAACCAATGGCGCCAATATAGAAGGCTTCGGTTTCCAGCGCCTCGAGCAGGGCCAGGTCGTCCAGCTTGGGATCGTGCGTCAAGGTGACGATGCAGCTGCGCCGGTCGGGCTTGAACTCGCGCACCACGTCGTCCGGCATGCCCGGCACGGCCTTGGCGTCGGCCACCGACCAATTGCCCAGGTATTCTTCGCGGGGGTCGCACACGGTGACCTCGAAGCCATTGAACAGGGCCATGGTGGCAAGGTATTCGGCCAACTGGCCCGCCCCGATCAGCAGCATGCGGTACTCGGGCCCGAAAGTATTGACCAGCGCGGCATCGGACACGGCCAGGTCGGAGGGCTGCAGGGCGGCCCGAAGCTGCACCGCGCCGTCGGAGAGCTTCACTTCGCGCTGCATCAGCTTGCCGGCCTGCAGCTCGGCCACCAGCTGGCCCAGTGAATCGGCCGGCGGATCGAACTCCAGCAGAAGCTCCAGCGTGCCGCCACAGGGCAGCCCGAAGCGGTGGGCCTCGTCAGCCTTGATGCCGTATTTGAGGAATTGCGGCGCGCCCTGCGGCATGCTGCCGCCGTCGCCCTGCCCCGCGTAGGCGCGCGTATAGCGGTAGATAAGGTCGTCCTCGATGCAGCCGCCCGATACCGAGCCCACCACGGACCCATCTTCGCACAAGGCCATGATGGAACCGATGGGACGCGGGGACGACCCCCAGGTGCGCACGACCGTGGCCAGCAGGGCGCGTTTGCCTGCCAGGCGCCAGTCGCGCAGCGCGCGCAAAACGACCAGGTCGAGATTATCCATTCCGTGCGGCCCGAATTACCAATAAAAAGCAGGATACAGCACTGGCCGCCGCGCCGGCCGACAGCCGCCAAGCGGTATAGCCAGTGCACTGCGCATACGCAGTGTGCTGATCAGTTTCAGTATAAGCCTGATGCCCGATTCACACCACCCTTGAGCCCTCAGGCGCCGTCCCGCTCGCGCCCGGCCAGTTTCGCCAGCGTTTCGAGCCGGTTGTTTTCGCTGCAGGCCACCCGGCCCTGGGCGAAGACCGGGGCCGTCAGCCCGGTCAGCACCGCGCCGGGCGGCATTTCCAGCGCCAGGCGCGCCCCCAGTTCCCAGGCCAGCCGCACGGTGTCGTGCCAATGTACCTGCCTGGCCATGTTGAACGCCAGGTCTCGGCCAATGTCGGCCGGCTCGTTCAGGGCGCGCGCCTCGCTGGCGCTGAGGTAGCGCGCCGCCGGCCGGCGCATCGCCGCCTGCCTGACCGCCTCGTGCAGGACGCGGGCATCGTCCTCGTACAAAGGGCAGTGCGAGGGGATGTCCGCTGCGAGGCGCCGGGCGCTGGACGCCCCCGCCCGCAGCGCCTCGCGCATCACGGCCCGCAGCGCCTCGGCGCGGCCCGACACCACCAGCTGGCGGGGCGCGTTCAGGTTGGCCAGGTAGACCGGGGCGCGCGGACTGTGCGCCGCGTCGATGAGGGGCTGCAATTCGCCGCGCTCCAGGCCGACGATAGCGGCCATGCCATAGCCGGCGGGATAGCGCTGCTGCATCAGCCCGCCGCGCAAGTCCACCAGCCGCAGCGCGTCGGCGTAGTCCAGCACGCCCGCGGCCACCGCCGCCGGGTAGGCGCCTATCGACAGGCCGGCCACCATGTCGGGCGCCGCCCCATGCGCCGCCAGCACCCGAACCATGGCGACGCCCGCCACCAGCAGGCACAGCTGGACGGCGGCCGTGCCGGCCAGCGAAGCCTCGTCGTCCAAGGCCAGCATGTCCCTGCCCAGTACCTGGCCGGCCTCGTCCAGCGCGCGGCGGGTTTCACCGTGGTCGGGCAGCCTGTGCAGCATGCCGGGCCGCTGGGCCCCCTGGCCCGGAAAAGTGAACAGCACGCTCATTGCCGCGCCTCCTTCATCGATGCTCCCCGCCTCTATGCGACGCCTGGCACGGGCAAGACGCCGTCTACGGACCGCTTTGCGGCGGACGCATCCGCGCAGCGGGCGAAACGGCAAGAAGCATGAACGGCCGCCGGCCGCCACGGGTCGCGCAGCAACACGGGGCCGTCCGCCGTCCTCAGCAGCACGCGCGCGGCGCCCCCCGCCCATTCCGAGAACAGGAAGCCGCCGCGGCCCGTGTCTACCTGCAGATCGACGCGGCCGCGCGCCAGCCCAATGGCCGCGCGCAAGGCGCGCAGTTGGCCGGCATCGAGCGGGCGCGGGGCGCGCAGCAGCAAATCCAGGTCGCTGCCATCGTGCAGCACGGGCAGGCCGCTGGCAAGCTGGAAGCCCGCGCCGCCAGTAGGCCCCCACGGCAGCCCAAGGGCGTCCAGCGCGGGCGCGACGCGGCGCAGGTCCTGCAGCGCGGCTGGCGCGCCGGGCGGCAAGGGCATGCCGGCCAGTTCTTCGGGGCGCAGGCGGCGGTGGACGGCATCCCGCCGCAGGTAGGCGGCAAAACGCTGGCTGCGCTGCCGCCCGCGCAGGCCGACGGGCAGCCAGCGGGCATCCGCCATCTGTTCACGGCGCAGCACCACGGGGGCCTGGGCCAGCCAGCCGGCGCAAGCCCAGTCCGGCAGCGGCCCTGGCGCCTTCAGCGCCCCGGGCCCATCCGTCCACAGCAAGTCGTGCGGCAGGAAGCCCTGGCGGCCGGGCGGTCCGTTCATCGGCGCACCCTGACACCGCTGCGCCGCACGGCACCCGACGCGAGCGCGCGCTTGGGAACGGCGTGGCGGGCGGCGCTCATGCTTCGTCCCACAACTGGCGCAGGCGCTCGCGCACCCGGGCCGAGGCCGGCCGCCCGGCCGGGTCCAGGCGGCCGGCCAGGCCGCGGTCGGGGTCGCTGCGTATGCTGGCCAGGGCGTCCCGCAGCGCGGCGCCGGCCGTCGCCAGGTCTTGCGGTCCGGGCGCATCGGGATGCGCCACGTGCAGGCTGCGCCACAGCAGGCCCAGCGAGGCATAGCTTTGCACGTCGTAGGCCATGGGCGGGATGCGCAGGGCCAGGGCTTCCAGCTGCTCGACGCTGCGCTGCGTGACGCGGGCCGCCGACGCCTTGCCCATGGCATGCACCTGCACGCCGGAGTCGTCCAGCGCGATCAGGCGGTTGGCCTGGTAGCCGTGCGCCAGGAATGCGCCCGATATGGCATTGCCCACGATCAGCCCGATGACGGGATGGCCGGCCAGGCGGGCCCGCGCATAGGCGGCCACCGCGGCGGCCAGCGCCTGGTGCAGGCCCCATGCTTCTTCCAGCCGGCCATAGGCCTGGCTGGGCACATCCACGATGGCCACGATAGGAGGCTTGTGTGCGGCGGCGTCATGCGCATCCACCCATTGATGCACGGCGCGCGCCAATTGCCAGCCCTCGGCCAGGCCGACCTCGCCGTGGCGCGCGCGGGGAAAAGGATTGGCGCCATCGGGAACCACGGCGATGAACCGCGCCGCCCGCCCGTCCAGTTCGGCATCCACCACGCGCAGCGAGGCGGGATAGCCGGCAAGCGGCGCGGCATCTTGCGTCAGTCCGGCCAGCCAGGCCAGCCCCCGGCCCGCCGCGGCCGCGCCCATGGGAGCAAGCTCGCACTCATTCATTTGTGGTCTCCTTGCCCCGCTCCGCCGTCCCGCGGGAATTTGCCGCCCTCTCGCCCGGCACCGCCACCCCGACGGGACGTGTCGCCTTCTCGCCCAACACCGCCGCCTCGCCGGGCGAGTGGAAAGCGGCGGCCAGGTCCATGTCCGACAGCCGCGCCAGGAAGTCGCCATGGCGGTCGCTGCGATGGCGCGGCGGCACGCCTTCGGCCAGGCAGGCCAGCACACGCGCCCGAACCTGCGCCACGTCGTCGGCCACCAGGCTGTCCGCCAGGCCGGCGCGGCAGCGCTGCGCGCCGCCCGTCAATGCCCATATGAAAGGCTTGTCGCCCGCGTCGAATTCGTCGATGCCGGCTTCCTGCTCGATGACTGCCGGACCGTTCAGCCCCAGCCGCGCCTCGCGCGTCATGATCAGATGGCTGCACAGGCCGGCCGCGATGCCCATGCCGCCGTAGCAGCCGACCGGGCCGGCGATGACGCCCACCACGGGCTGGTAGCGGCGCAGGTCGGCGATGGCGGCGTGGATCTCGGCGATCGCGGCCAGTCCCAGGTTGGCTTCCTGCAGCCGCACGCCGCCGGTCTCCAGCAGCAGCACCGCGGCGGTGGGCACGCCCCGGCGGTTGTCGCGCGCCGCCAGCTCCAGTGCACCGGCTATCTTGGCGCCCCCTACTTCGCCCATGCTGCCGCCCTGGTAGGCGCCGTCGATGGCCAGCGCCACGGCGGCCCGCCCGCCCAGCAGGCCCTTGGCCGCCACCACGCCGTCGTCCGCCTGCGCCACGATGCCCTGCAAGGGCAGCCATGGCGACTTGAAGCGTTCGAAAGGATCCAGCAATTCGCGCGGCGTGCCTTCGTCCAGCAGCGCCGCCACACGCTGGCGGGCGCTCAGTTCGATGAAGCTGTCGCGCTGCGGCCGGGGTGCGTCGGCGTTCATGATGCGCCCTCCCGCCGCGGCGCGGCATCGTCTTCAAAAAGACCGCCTTCTTCGAAAGCCTGTTCGATGCGCAGGCGGGCCACGCCCGGCGTGGCGCCGCAGTCGTTGATCTCCAGCCTGGCGGCGGGCAGCGCGCCGGCCGCGAACAGGCGGTCCAGCAGCGCCTGCCAAAGGCGCTGGCGGCCCGACACGGAGGTATTGATGTCTATGCGGATCGCGCCATCGTGCGCGGGCTCCAGCAATACCTCCAGGTCGCCCGAGCCCACCACGCCCACGACGGCGCGGCGCGCCGCCGGCGCGGCGGCCGGGTAGCTATATGAAATGGACTCCATGGCCTGGTCCTCCTTGCAATCTGTCCAGGAACAGCGCCGCGGCAAGCAGGTCGGCCGCGCCACCGGGGGAAATATGGTTGGACGCCGCCCACCGCGCCAGACTGCGCAGGCGGGCGCGCCCCGCCTCGCCGGCCGCGCCCCCGTGGGCCAGGATGGCGCCCGCGCCGCGCTGCAGCGCCGCCAGCGCCGGCCATCCGCCGCGCGACAGCACGCAGGTATCGTCCAGCCCCGCCATGACGGCCAGCAGCGCATTCAGGCGCGCGGCGTCCTCGGGGTCGCCGGCGCGGCGCGAACGGTAAAGCCAGGGCAGGGCCTGGCCGACCACGTGGGGAAAGCCGGCTTGCGCCTGCCCCCTTGCGCCGCCCACGCCGTAGCGCAGCCGCGCCGCCTCGCCCTTGTGGCCGGTGCGCGCCGGCGCGCCCGGGTCGGCAAGACGGGCCAGCGCGCCCGCGCGCGCCGCCGCCTCGGCGGGGGCGGCGCGCGCCGGATCCCGGGCTGCCGCCGTCACCAGCAGCCCCAGCGCCCAGATGGCGCCGCGATGCGTATTGACGCCGCCCGTTGCACGCAGCATGGCCGCCTCGCCCTGCCGCCCGATATGGCCGATGGCCTGGCGCAGTTCCGCCATGCCGGCGGTGTCGCGCGCCGCGCGGGCCATGTCGGCGAAGGCCGGCCGCAAGGCCCGTGCGGAGCGGCACATCAGGCCCCAGTCCAGGTCATCGTGGGCGCCCGGGCCGGCGAAATCCACCAGGCCCGGCTTGGGCGTCAGGGTGGCCTCGTCCACCAGCGCGGCCACGGCGGCATCGGCCAGCCATTCGGCGCTGTCCAGGCGCGGCGCCGCGCAATCCGCTTCCTGCGGGGTCTTCCACGCGAAGACGGCGCACAGGCGCGGCGGGGCCGTCTCCACCGTTTTCCGGTCGATGCCCGGCCCCGCCGCAAGACCTGCATGCGTATCCATGGCCAGACCCATCACCAGCTCCGGAAGCGGGCCGGCGGCCGGTACAGGCCGCCCGACCAGTCGACCAGATCGGCGATGCTTTTCGCGGCCAGCAGCGAGCGGCTGGCGTCGGCGCGGCGCACGCCCAGGTCCTCGGGCAAGGCGATAAGGCCGCGCCGGCGCATGTCTTGCGTGGCGCGGGCGTCGTGCCGCAAGCCTATGGGCGTGACGCCCGCCACCGCGGCCAGCATGGCCTTGCGCTCGTCCAGCGAGCCTGCCTTGTACAGATAGGCAATGCCTTCCTCGGTCAGTACGTGCGTCACGTCGTCGCCGTAGATCATGATGGGGGCGATGGGCATGCCGCTGTCGCGTCCCACCTTGACGGCGTCCAGCGACTCGACGATGGTGGGCCGGCCGCCGTCCTGGAAAGTTTCGGCCAGCTGCACGACCAGTTTCCGGCCGCGCGCCAGCGGGTCGTCCGCCTCGATCAGGTCCAGCCAGGCCGGCGTGGCGTGGCGCCGGCCATGCGGGTCGTGGCCCATATTGGGCGCGCCGCCAAAGCCTGTCAGGCGGCCCTGGGTGACGGTGGAAGAATTGGCCAGGCCGTCCATCTGCAGGGTAGAGCCGATGAACAGATCCACCGCATACTGCCCCGCCAGCTGGCAAAGCAGCCGGTTGGAACGCATGGAGCCGTCGCGCCCGGTAAAGAACACGTCGGGGCGGGCGGCAACGTAGTCCTCCATGCCGGACTCGCCGCCGAAGCAGTGCACGCTTTCCACCCAGCCGGACTCGATGGCGGGAATCAGGGTGGGATGCGGATTCAGCGCCCAGTTGCGGCAGATTCTGCCCTTGAGGCCCAGCTTCTGGCCATAAGTGGGCAGGATCAGCTCGATGGCGGCGGTGTTGAAGCCTATGCCGTGGTTCAGCGAACGGACTTCGTGCCGCTCGTAGATGCCGCGTATGGCCATCATGGCCATCAGGATGTGCACCGGCTTGATCAGGCGCGGATCGCGCGTGAACAGCGGCTCGATGAAGAAAGGCCGGTCGGCCCGCACCACGAAATCCACCCACGAGCCCGGCACGTCCACGCGCGGCAGCTCGCCGGGGTCGTCGACCAATTCGTTGACCTGGGCGATGACAATGCCGTCGCGGAAAGCGGCGGCCTCGACCAGGGCCGGCGTGTCCTCGGTGCTGGGGCCGGTGTACAGGTTGCCCTGCCGGTCGGCCATATAGCCCGCCACCAGCACCACATTGGGGGACAGGTCCACATACAGCCGCGCGTACAGTTCGGCATAAGTGTGGATGGCGCCGATGTCCAGGCGGCCGTCCTGCAGCAGTTGCGACATGCGCAGGCTTTGCGCCCCGGCAAAGGAAAAATCCAGCCTGCGGGCGATGCCGCGCTCGAACAGGTCCAGGTGCGCGGGCAGGCTGACGCTGGGCATGATCATGTGCAGGCCGTGCACGACGGCCGGGTCCACCCGCGCCAGCGCGCGGGCCAGGAAATCGGCCTGCTTCTGGTTGTTGCCCTCCAGCACCACCCGGTCGCCGGGCGCAAGCAGCTTTTCCAGCGCCGCCGCCATGTGCTCCGCCGGCAGCACGCGGCCGTCGGCCAGGCCGCCCACCTGCTCCAGCCGCCGCCGCTTCTCGGCGGCGCGCCTGCTCCAGCGCGGATCGGGTTGCGGTGTGTCCATGCGGCCTGCTCCTTGGTGATTGTCTCCGCCACGTTAAGCCCGGGCGGGGCGTGCATCAATCAAGCAGACTGTGCGATCATTACTATTATGCTAATGAGTTGTCCGGCATGCCTGCCCGTGGCCGCTTCTGCGCTTCGCACCCGCATGCCGCTCCAATGCGCCGGGCACAAAGCAGTCCGCTGGGATTGCCGACGTCCCGGCCCACCCCATTTCGTGGCCGGCGGGCCACCCGCATCAACAGGCATGAAATAGCCGCTGCACCCTATGCGGCGGCGGGAGAGTATGAAATGGACGCGGCCGACTACGCCATTACACTGAAGAAGCTGCAGATCTTCCTGGCCTTCATGCGCCAGCCCAACCTGGCCAAGGTCGCCGAGGCCCTGGACCTTAGCGCGGTCAGCGTGCACCGCGCCCTGCACTCGCTGGAGGCCGGCGTGGGCTGCCCGCTGTTCCGCCGCCAGGGACGCAACCTGATCCCCCTGGACACCGCCCATGCCTTCGCCGCCCATGCGCGCCGCTGCGTGGAAGAATATGAGCGGGGCATGGCCGTGGCGCGCGACCTGGCCGGGGTCGCCGCGCAGCGCCTGCGCATCGGCTCCCTGTACTCGCTGACCCTGCATTGCATTCCGCAGGTCATCATCGGCCTGAAGCTGCGCCGGCCCCAACTGCATGTGGCCCTGTCCATGGGCTCCAGCCAGAGCCTGCTGGAAGACTTGCGCGAAGGCCGGGTGGACGCGGTCATCGTCGGCACCAGCGACGCGGTGGCAGACCCGGGCCTGCTGTGCGTGCCCATGTTCGACGACGAGCTGTATTTTGCGGCGCCTGCCGGCTCGCCCTACGCGCGGCATGCCGGCGGCGTGGACCTGGCGCGCGCGCGCTCGGAAAAATTCGTCATGCTGGGCCAGGGCTTCGTCACCTCGGAGAGCTTTCGCAACACCTTCCGCGTGGCAGGCTATGAACCCGACGTGGCGATGGAAGTCGGCGATATTTTTTCGCTGATCAACCTGGTCGGCGAGGGCATGGGCTGCAGCCTGCTGCCCGGCCGCGTGGCCGGCTTCAGCCCGCGCGTGCAACTGCTGCCGCTGCGTCCCGCATACCGGTCGCGCCAGCGCATTGCGCTGCTGCTGCCAAAAAGCCGCCAGCGCGAGCCCGCCCCCCAGGCCCTGGCCGCGGAATGCCGCGCGTATGGGCGGCGCGCGGCGTCCGCACCCGCCGGCTAAGGCTTGACGAACTTGAGCGTCATGCGGTCGCTTTCGCCTATGGCCTCATATTTGGCCCGGTCGGCCTCTTTGTTGCCGAAAGAGGGCGGCAGCGCCCACACGCCGCCGGGATGGTCGGCGGTGTCACGCGGGTTGGCATTGATTTCCGAACGGGCGGCCAGCCTGAAGCCCACGCTTTGCGCCAGGCGCGTTACGTAGGACTCGTGCAGATAACCCGAACTGGCGGTGGCGTCCTGGGGACGGTTCTCGGGCAGGCGGTGCTCCACCACGCCGAATACGCCGCCCGGCTTGAGGCGGTCGTACACGCTTTTGAAGATCGCCTTCATCGCGCCGTCGCCGTATTCCAGCCAATTGTGCAGGTTGCGGAAAGTCAGCACCATGTCCACGCTGCCCGGCGGCGCGAAGTCCAGCTGTTCCGGGGGCTCGAACACCGCCACCCGGGCCTTGTCATACAGCGCCGGGGCCGAGGCCAGTTTTTTCTGGAAGGACTGCGCGTAGCGGCGGTAGTTGTCGCGCGGCGAGGCCGGGTCGTACAAGCCCGCGATGTAGGTGCCGTTTTCGCGCAAGTAGGGCGCCAGGATTTCCGTGTACCAGCCGCCGCCCGGCGAAAGCTCCACCACAGTCATGGAAGGCGCGATGCCGAAAAAAGACAGCGTCTCGTAGGGATGGCGCGCCGCGTCGCGCTGCGCATAGGCGGATGTGCGATGCTTCGCCGCAACCGCTTCCTTGAGAGGATCGGCGGCATGCGCGGCGCCGGCCGATGCCAGGACAGCGCACGCGGCCAGCACTTTCAGGTATTTCATGATGGTGTCCCAGGTCTGTGCCAAAGGAACAGATTACCAGCACACGGGCTTGCGCGTCCCCTTATTTGCCGGGATCGCGCACTTCGGGAAACTGCTCGAACTCGACATTGCGCAATTCGCCGTCCACACGCTCGACGCGGCGAATGTATTCGGTGTGAATGACGTCGCGGGTGTCGGGGTCTATGACGACGGGGCCGCGCGGGCTGTCTATGCGCATGCCTTTCAGGACTTCCATGGCCTTGCCGCCGTCGATATTGCCGTTCAGCGCTTTGGCCACCTGAAACATCGCATCCATGCCGTCATAGCCGCCCACTGTCATGAAATTGGGCGGGCCGACATCGGGGTTGACCTCGGCATAGGCGGCAAGAAATTTCTCGTTCTGCGGCGAGACGTGGGCCACTGAATAATGAAACGCGGTGACTACGCCCAGCACTTCGTCGCCCATGGCGGGAAGCACGTGGTCGTCGGTGACGTCGCCCGGGCCGACGACCTGGATGCCGTCCTTATCCAGGCCTCGCGATTTATAGTTTTTCATGAAGCCTATGCTTTGCTCTCCCGCCGGGACGAACACAAAGATGGCGTCGGGCTTGAGGTCTTTCATACGCTGCATGAAAGGCGCGAAATCGGGGCTGTTCAGCGGCGTGCGGATGGATTCCAGAATCTGCCCTCCGCCTTCGGCGAAAGTCTTCTTGAACGCGGCCTCGGCGTCGATGCCCGGGCCGTAGTCGGCCACCATGGTCACTGCCTTTTTCATGCCCGACTTGGCTGCCCAGCGACCAATGACGCTGGAGCCCTGCGCCGTGGTCAGCGACACGCGGGCAATGTATTGGGACTTCTGGACAATGGACGAGGTGGCCGCGTTCATGACGATCATGGGGGTCTTCGAGCGCTCGGCCACGGGCGCCGAAGCCAGGGCCTCGGGCGTCAGGCCGTAGCCGGCCAGGAAGTCGACCTGCTCGCGAGTAACCAGCTCCTGCGACAGGCGTTTGGCGATTTCCGGACCCGAGCCGGCCGTGTCGCGGCGGATGATTTCTATTTTTTTGCCCGCCACTTCGTCGCCGTTGAGCTTCAGGTAGGCCTTGATGCCCGCATACATTTGCGTGCCGTATTGCGCAAATGGCCCCGAAAACGGGGCGACCAGGCCAATTTTGATAGTGTCGGCCGCCTGCGCGGACATGGCCGCGAAACCGAACAGGCCAGCCATGGCGGCGTGGGCCAATGCCTTGCGAATTTGCATAATTGTCTCCGTTCATGGCCTTCCGCCGCGTGTCATGGGAAGCAGCGCCTGCAATGGTTGGCGGCCGGCCGACGGGTATTAGATAATGCGCGCAGGCATAATAGAAATTTAAATGTATTATCAATAGATAATTATTTATTATGCTTGCGCCGGCCCCGGGCCGCGGGAGGCCGGGAAAGCCGGGGCACGGAGGCCACGAAAGCCTCGACAAAATCGGCCATCATGCTGGCGGGCTCCCGGCCGCGCCGCGTGATGCGGTAGAAATTCAGCGCCGCCTCGGGCTCGGCCAGCAAGGCGGTCTGCACGCCATGGCGCCGGCATGCCGCAATCGCATAAGACGGCACGACCGCGCTGCCCGCGCCCGCCCCCACCATGGCAATCAGGGTCTCGAAATTATTGAAGATGGGCCGCTCTTCGTGCGCCCTGCCTATGCCTTCCAGGTGGCTTTCTATGACCTGCTGGATGCGGTTTTCGGGCGGCAGCCCGACCAGCGGCGCCTTGGCCAGGGCCGTCCAGGGCAGCCGGCCGGCGGAAAGGTCTGGCGCATCGCCATGCCGGCGGGGCGGGGCGATCCATATCAGCTGGTATTCGAACAAGGGCGCGAGCTCGACGCCGGCGGTGGCCTTGAAGAACGCCCCCAGGCCAAAGTCGATTTCACCGCGCTCTACCATGGCCTGCACCTGGTAGGGGTCGGTATCGACCACCTGGAGCTTTACCTGCGGATGGATGCGGCGAAACGCCGCGCTGGCCGCTGGCAGGATGTTGGACGACACCAGGGGCGTCACCCCTACCCGCAGTGTATGCCTTGCCTGCTCCGCCAGCGCGCCCAGTTGCTCCGCGGCGGCTTCCAGGTCGCTTGCCACGCGGCCGGCCACCGGCAGGAAGCGCTCGCCGGCCGGCGTCAGGGAAACAATGCGCGTAGTGCGGTCGAACAGGCGGCACTGCAACTGGGCTTCCAACTCGCGCATCATGATGCTGAGGCCCGCCTGGGTGACGTGCATGGCCTCGGCCGCCCGCGTGAAATTACCCAGCCGCGCCACCTGCAGGAAAGCCTTGATCTGCCGGAAAGAGATATTCATTAGAAATAAATATTAATTCATTGGATATTCAAATTTCCATAATAATTTGCCGTCCGATCTAATGTCCATGCACATCACCCCCTGAAGGAAGAAAATACATGAGCAAGGATTGCGACGTCCTGATCGTCGGCGCGGGCATCGGCGGCCTGGCGCTGGCCCTTAGCCTGCACCGCGCCGGCATCTCCTGCCGCATCTACGAAGCCGTTGCGCAGATCAAGCCGCTGGGCGCGGGCATCAACGTGCTGCCGCACGCGGTGCGGGTGCTGGACGAGCTTGGCCTGCTGGAAGAGCTTGCCGCGGCCGGCGTCACCACCAAGGAGTCCATCTTCTTCAACAAGTTCGGCCAATTCGTGCTGAGCGAACCCGCCGGCCGCGACGCCGGCTACGGCTGGCCGCAATTCTCCATACATCGCGGCGACCTGCAGCACGTATTGCTTCGTGCCGTGCGCCAGCGCCTGGGCGACGACGCGCTGCGCCTGGACCAGCGCTGCATCGGCGTGGAACAGGACGAACAGGGCGTGAGCGCCCGCTTCGAAAGCGCCGACGGCACGCGGTCCACGGCGCGCGCCTTGGTGGCGGTGGGCTGTGACGGCATCCATTCCGCCGTGCGCAGGCAGCTTTATCCCGAGGAGGGTGCGCCGCGCTATTCCGGCGTCAACATGTGGCGCGGCACGGTTCCCATGAAACCCTTCCTGTCCGGCGCCAGCATGCTGCGGGTGGGCTGGCTGTCGGTAGGCAAGATGGTCATTTATCCGATCCGCAATGACATTGACGGCAAGGGCACACAATTGGTGAACTGGGTCGCCGAGATCGAATCCCCCCAGCCCGCCCGGCGCGACTGGAACGGCCTGGGCAGGCTTGAAGATTTCTATCCCGCCTTCGCGGACTGGCATTTCGACTGGCTGGACGTGGCCGCCATGATCGAGCAGACCGAAACCATACTGGAATACCCCATGGTCGACCAGGACCCGCTGCCGCGCTGGAGCTTCGGCCGCATCACGCTGCTGGGCGATGCCGCGCACCCCATGGTGCCGCGCGGCTCCAACGGCGCGGGGCAGGCCATACTGGACGGTCCCTGCCTGACGCAACAGCTGCAGGCTTTCGGCCTGGGTGAGCAGGCCCTGGCCGAGTACGACCGCATCCGCGTCAAGGCCACCGGCGACGTGGTGCTGATGAACCGCATCGCGCCACCCGACACCATATTGAAGGAAGTGCACGAGCGCACCGGCGGCCAGCCGTTTTCGCGCCTGGAAGACTTTATCAGCCGGGAAGAACTGCTGGAGATCTCGAACCGCTACAAAAGCGTGGCCGGCTTCAAGGTCGAAGACCTGCAAAAGCGCGCGGCGGGGGCGCAATAACCCGGGGCCTGGCAACACTAAAAAGTCTAAACTGGCGCAGCACACTTACTGACAAACCGAAAGCCTTCATACGACAGCCATGAATACAGCAAGACACTACATCGATGGGCAATGGGTGGAAGCCGCCAACGGCCAGGCCACCATCGGCCAGACGCTCAACCCCGCCACATCGGCGCCTGCGGCCAGCTTCTGCGACGGCACGGCCGCCGAAGCCCGGGCCGCCGTCCAGGCGGCTCGCAAAGCGTTCGACGGCACAGCCTGGCGCAACAGCCCGCGCGTTCGCGCGGAGGTACTGCTTTCCTTCGCCACCCGGCTGGAAGAAAGAAAAGAGCTCATCGCCGACTGGCTGGTCAAGGTCAATGGCAAGCTGCGCCGCGAAGCGCTGGGCGAGATCATGGCGGGGGTGTCCGAACTGAAATACTACGCCGGCCTGGCGCGCAACCTGTTCGGCCGCATCATGGAGGTCGAGCCTGGCTGCCATGCGTCGCTGGACCGCGAGCCCGCCGGCGTGGCGGCCATCATCCTGCCCTGGAACGCCCCCATCACGCTGCTGGTGCGCTCGCTCGCCCCCGCTCTGGCGGCCGGCTGCGCAGTCGCCATCAAGCCCGCCCACCAAACCTCGCTGCCGCACAATCTGGCGCTGGAATGCCTGGTGGACGACCCCCGCCTACCCGCCGGCATCGTCAATTCGGTCATCGAATCGGGTTCGGCGGTATCGCGGCACCTGTGCGAAACGCCCGACGTGGACGTCATCAGCTTCACGGGATCCACCCGCGTCGGCAAGCTGATCGCCCAGGCGTCGGCTTCCACGCTCAAGCGCCTGTCGCTGGAGCTGGGCGGCAAGGCGCCGGCCATAGTGTTCGACGATTGCGACATGGACAAGACGGTTGCCGGCATTGTCGCGGGCGGCATGGTCATGGCGGGCCAGCAGTGCACCTGCATCGCGCGCGTGCTGGTGGCCGACGCTATCTATGACGAATTCGGCCGGCGGCTGGTTCAGGCCCTGAAGGATGTCCGGGTCGGGCCCGGCGACGACCCGCAATCGCAAATGGGCAGCCTCATCGACATCGCCAACCGCGACCGCATCGCGGACTTGGTGGCCAAGGCGCAGCGCGAGGCCCAGGTGCTGCTGGAAGGCCGGGTTCCCGACGGACCTCTGGGCAAGGGCGCATTCATCACGCCCAGCCTGATCGAAGTGCAGGACTTGGCGTCGCCCTTCATCCAGGACGAGCTGTTCGGGCCGCTGCTGGTGCTGGAGCGCTTCAATACGGAAGAGGACGCCATTGCGCGCAGCAACGCCACGCGCTATAGCCTGGCGTCCAGCGTCTGGACGCGGGACGGCCTGAAAGCCCGTCGCGCAGCCTCCCGCCTAAAGTTCGGCACCGTATGGCGCAATACGCACAACCGGCTCTTCGCCGAGGCGGAAACCGGCGGCTATGGCGACAGCGGCTACGGCAAGCTGCATGGGCTGGAAGGACTGGACGACTTCCTGCAGACCAAGCACTTCTATTTCGAGACCGACCGCTAGCCTGACGCGGCGGCAAAGCAAAGAAAGGCAAGCCATGCGCATCACCGCGGCAGTATGCCGGAACACCGGCGCCCCCTTTTCCATTGAAAGCCTCACGCTGGACCCGCCGCGCGACGACGAAGTGCTGGTGAGCGTGGCGGCCACCGGCATATGCCATACCGATGCCGGCATGCGCGACTCGCCGTCGCGCGTGCCCAAGCCCATCGTGCTGGGCCACGAGGGCGCGGGCGTTGTCGTGGAAACAGGCAGTGCGGTGCGCAAGGTCCGGCCCGGCGACCACGTGGTCATGACGTTCAATTCCTGCGGCCGATGCCTCTGCTGCCGGCGCGGCGACGCCGTGTACTGCCGCCAGCTGGGCACATACAATTTCTCGGGCCAGCGCATCGATGGCAGCACGGCTCTGGCCGACGGCCAGGCCGCCGTGCATAGCCATTTCTTCGGCCAGTCGGCGTTCGCCACGCATGCCATTTGCTCCGAGCGCAACGTAGTGGCGGTGCGCAAGGACATTCCCCTGGAATTGCTGGGGCCGCTGGGCTGCGGCATGCAGACCGGCGCGGGCGCGGTGATCAATTCATTGAAGGTGACGCCCGGCAGCCGGGTCGCTGTATTCGGCACCGGCTCGGTCGGCCTGGCCGCAGTCATGGCCGCCCGGCTGGCGGGCGCCGCGGCCATCATCGCCGTGGACACCCAGGCGCCGCGCCTGGAGCTGGCGCTCGAGCTTGGGGCCACCCATGCCGTGGATGCCGGCGCCGGCGACGCCTTTGCCACCATATCTACCGCAACGGACGAGGCGGGCCTGGACTTCGCCGTCGACACCACCGGCAACCTGGACGTCATACACAAGGCCGTCGAACACCTGGCGCCGCGCGGCGTCTGCGGCCTGATCAACACGGCCAAAGGCGCCGACATGCATGCCAACGTACTGCAGATGGTGCTGGGTGGGCGTTCGGTACGCGGCATTCACCAGGGCGACAGTGTGCCCGACGTGTTCATCCCGCAATTGATCGAACTGTATGCGCAGGGCCGCTTCCCCTTCGACAAGCTAGTGAGCTTCTATGAGTTTGCCGACATCAACCGCGCCATGTCCGACATGCTGAGCGGCCGGGCCATCAAGCCGGTGGTGCGCATGGGCCCCACCGCATAGGCGCGTGGTCAGGCATGCCTGTCCAGGCGCCGCAGCGGAACCAGGATAAACAGCGCCACCAGGGTGGCGATGATGGCCAGCACTTCGCGGCCCATGCCCGCGGCGATGCCGATGGCGGCCGCCGTCCAGATGGTAGCCGCCGTCGTCAGCCCCTTGATGATCTGGTCGCGGTCCAGCTTGATGATGGCGCCCGCCCCCAGAAAACCGATGCCGGCCACGATGCCTTGCAGCACACGGCTGAGGTCCGGCAAGGGCATGCCGCTTTGCTGCGGCGCCAGCACGAACAGCGCCGCGCCCATCGCCACCAGCATGTGGGTGCGCAGGCCCGCGGCCTTGTGCCGGTACTCGCGCTCATAGCCGATAAGCCCCCCCAGCAGCATGGCCATCAGCAGGCGCAGCGATACGCGCGTGGCCTCGGCCAGATTGGGTATGTCGGAGAACTCCTGCGCAATGGTGGACCAGATGGTGGAAAAAGCGTCAGGCATATTCTGTTTGCTCCGTTGGCGAACATCGATGGGCACACTTCAGCCCGAATTGCGCAGCCCGGCCGCGATGCCGTTGATGGTCATGTGGATGGCGCGCTGCCTGGCGTCTTCATCGCCTTCGGTGCGCCGCCGGCGGCGGCTGCCGCTGCGATGGCGTTTCAGCAGTTCCACCTGCAGGTGGTTCAGCGGGTCGATGTAGGCAAAGCGCTCGCCCAGGGCGGCGCGCAGCTGTTCGTCGCGGGCCAGCAGGCCATGGCCGCTGACCTGCTCGAACATGCTCAGCGTCAGCAGGAATTCCTGCTCGATGCGGCCGAAAATGCCTTCGCGCAGCCTCGCGTCCGGCACCAGGCTGGCGTACTTGCGCCCGATGGCAAGGTCGGCCTTGGCCAGCACCTGCTCCATATTGGACAGCAGCGTGCGAAAGAATGGCCATGACCGGGCCATCTCGCGCAGCTGCGCCAGCCGCGCCTGCGGCGTGCCGGCCACGTCGGCCATGCCCTGCGCGCCAGCCGCCGAGGCAGCCGCATCGCCGGGCGCCGGCAAGCCGGACTCTACATAGTGGCGCAAGGCGCTGCCCACGCCGTACCAGCCCGGCAACAGCAGACGGCACTGGGCCCACGAAAAGCCCCACGGAATGGCGCGCAGGTCTTCGATATTGCGGCCCGCCTTGCGCGCGCTGGGCCGCGAGCCGATGTTCAGTTCGGCGATTTCCAGGATGGGCGTGGAGGCGAAGAAATAATCGCTGAAGCCCGGCGTCTCGTAGACCAGCTCGCGGTATCGCCGGCGCGCGACTTCGGACATGAGGTCCATGGCCGCGCCGAACCGGGCCATGTTCTCGTCCTCGGCGTGGGAACTGCGCCGGGCGGGAGCCAGGCTGGTCTGCAGCGTGGCGGCCACCAGAAGCTCCAGATGGCTCTGGCCCACGTCGGCATCCTTGTACTTTGCCTGGATGACCTCGCCCTGTTCGGTCAGCCGGATCTGGCCATTGACGGTGCCGGGGGGCTGGGCAAGGATGGCGTCGAAGCTGGAGCCGCCTCCGCGCCCCACCGACCCTCCACGGCCATGGAACAGCCTCAGGCGCGTGCGGTGCGCCTTGAAGACTTGCACCAGCTGGCGCTCGGCACAGTACAGCGACCAGTTCGACGTCAGGTAGCCGCCATCCTTGTTGCTGTCCGAATAGCCCAGCATGACCTCCTGTATGCCCGCCTGGTGGCGCCGCACCCGGCGCGCCACTTCCGGCAGGCCAAGCCACGCGTCCATGATGGCCGGGCCGCGCCGCAGGTCGGGAATGGTCTCGAACAGGGGCACCACCATCAGGCCGCCGGCGCCTTCGTCCTGGCTCGCGCCCGCCGCCGGCGCGCTGAGCCCGGTTTCCTGCTGCAGCAGCAGGACTTCCAGCAGGTCGCTAAGGGTTTCGGTATGCGACACGACGATCTGGCCCAGGGACGCCTGGCCGAACCGGCGGCGGCATTGCGCCGCCATGCGCAGGATGGCCAGTTCTTTCTCGGTCTCGGCCGAATAGGCCAGCCAGGGCGACGCCAGCGGCCGGGGCTGGCGGATTTCCCGGCGCAGCAGTTCGACCTTTTCGGCCTCTGGCAGCCGCGCATAGTCGACGGACCTGCCGTTCAATTGAAGGCCGGCGGCTTTGAAAAGCTCGGCGACCACGCGCTCGTGCACGTCGGAGCTTTGCCGCAGGTCCAGCGTGGCCATGTGGAAGCCGAAAACCGACACCGCCTGGCGCAGGCCGTCCAGGCGCAGCCGCGCCACCAGTCCGGCATGATGGCCCCGCAGCGATTCGGCGACGACATCCAGGTCGTCCAGCAGCGCGCGGGGGCTGTCATACCCGGGAGCCTCGTAGGTGGGAAACAGCGCCAGCTGGCGGCCCGTAAGCCGTTGCGCGGTGGCCGCCAGGCGGGCATACATGTGGATGAAGACGCGGCGATAAGGCTCGTCGTCGCGATGCGCGGAGGTGTCCCGGCTTTGCCGGGCCAGCGCCAGCAGCGCGGCGGTCGGCTTGCCCAGGGTCTGCGAAATGGAAAGCTCGGTACCCAGATCCTTTACCTGGGCCAGGTAGTACTGCATGACGCAGGCGCACTGCTTGAGCAGGGCCTGTTCCAGCGCGGCGGCATCGACGTTGGGGTTGCCGTCGCGGTCCCCGCCTATCCAGCTGCCCATGCGCAAAAAAGGCGGCAGCGGGCCGGCGGCGCCCTCGAAGACCGAGCGGCGCGCGGGCTCGAGCCGCTCGGCCATGTCCTGGTACAGCCTGGGGATGGCCGTCAGGAAAGTGCTGCGATAGTAGGACAGCGCATTGTCTATCTCGTCCAGCACGGTCAGCTTCTGCCGGCGCAGCATGCGCGTCTGCCACAGCGTGGCCACCAGGCCCGCCAGCCGCTGCAGCACGCGCAGGCGCTCGGCCTCGGTAAGGTTCTCGTCCCACAGCGCCAGCTGGGCGGCGATGGCCTTGTGCAGGTCCAGCGTGCTTTTGCGCTGCACTTCGGTCGGGTGCGCCGTCAGCACCGGCATGACGCAGGCGTCGGCCAGGTAGCGCCGCACGCGCGCGCGGCCCACGCCCTTGCGACGCAAGGCATCCAGCGCGCCGTGCAGGCTGCCGCGCAGCGGCCCTTCGGCGGCCAGCTCGGAAAGGCGGCGGCGCCTGTTCTGGTCGCGGTCTTCGGCAATATTGGAAAGATGCAGGAAATAGCTGAAGGCGCGCGCCGCCGACGTGGCGTCGTCGTCGCCCAGCCGCGCGATCTGGCGCTCGAGGGCGCGGCCGTCCCGCGCATGGCCTTCGCGCCGGAAGCGCACCGCCACCTGGCGCAGCTTTTCTATGACCTCGTAGACGCCGCGGCCCTCGCATTCGCGTATGACGTCGCCCAGTGTCTTGCCCAGCAGGCGCACATAGGTGCGCAGGGGCGGAAGTGATGCGTCGGAAGAAGTCGGCTTTACCGGCTGGTTCATGGACAGGCCCTTGCTTTGAGTTTTCGCCACTCTACCAAGTTCGGGCGACCCGTACAAAAGAAATCGCGCTGCGCCGCCATGGACAATGGCGGGGATGCCATCCCGGTTCACGAGGGCGCCCGTGCACCGGCATGGTGCGCGCATGCCATTGCCTGGTGCAATTGCTTGAACCCTAAAATAAATTTCCCCGGCGCCCGTACGCTATGCTAGAGTGGAATTTCTTCATCATGCAGGATCTGCTTGCGTCATGAATTCACCCCTACCCGCCGGCGCGGCCGCCCCGGATGCCGACGCCACCGCATGCCCGACGCCCATGCGCATTGCCGTGGCGGGCGCCGGCGCCATAGGCTGTACGCTGGCCGCCACGCTGGCCCATGCCGGCCAGCCCGTGCGCCTGCTGGCCCGCGGCGCCACCCTGCAGGCCGTGCAGCGCGACGGCATACGGCTGCAACGCGCGGACGGCATCGTGCACGCCCAGGTCCAGGCGGCCTCGGACGCGCGCCAGCTGGGCGAACAGGACGCCGTATTCATCTGCACCAAGGCCCACGACCTGGCGCGCATCGTACCGGCGCTGGGCCCGCTCATCGGCCCGCATACCTGCATCATTCCCATGGTCAACGGCGTCCCCTGGTGGTACTTCCAGCGCCTGCCGGGCCGGTTCGCCGGGCGCGCCGTACAGGCGGTGGACCCGGACGGCGCGCTGCTGCGCGCCCTGCCCACCGAACAACTGCTGGGCGCCGTGCAATTCATTACCGCCGAGCGCAGCGCGCCGGGCGCGGTGTCCTCGCTGAACCCGCTGCTCATCATTCTGGGCGAGCTCGACCACACCGAAACGCCGCGAGCCCGCCGCCTTGCCGACGCCCTGAACGCCGCCGGCATCGAAGCCCGGGTCAGCCCGCGCATCCGCGACCCCCTGTGGACGAAAATCATCGCCAACCTGACGTCCAACCCGCTGTCGGTCATTGCCGAAGCCACGCTGGAGGCCCTGTACGGCGACCCGCGCCTGCTGCCGGTGGTGCGCAAGATTCTGCACGAAGGGCTGACCCTGGCCGCATCGTATGGTGCGCGCATCGAATTCGACCCCCAGACCTTCATATCGCAGGCGCTGGGCATGGGGCCGGTGCGCACGTCCATGCTGCAGGACGCGCTGCAGGGCAACCCGCTGGAACTGGCCGCCATCGGCGATGCCGTGCTCGAACTGGCCCGCCTGCAGCAGATTCCCATGCCCGTGGCGCAGGACATCATCGCCATGGCGCACTATCGCAGCGAACATGCGCGTTCGCCCGCCCCACGTCCGCCCGCCCCTCATTAGGAAGCCGCCATGAATGCTCTTGCCGACGCCTCCATCCGCCCCTCCGGCGTAACCCGCCCGCCCCACTGCGGCGAAGAAGAATGGGCGCTGCGCCGCGACCTGGCGCTGTGCTACCGCCTGGTCGACTACATGGGCTGGACCGAAACCATCTTCAACCATATCTCGGCCCGGCTGCCGGGCCCCACGCATCATTACCTGGTCAACCCTTTCGGGCTGAACTACACCGAAGTCACGCCCGCCAACCTGCTCAAGGTAGACCTGGCGGGCCACAAGGTGGAACCCTCGGAATACGACGGCAACCCGGCCGGCTTTGCCCTGCACGCCGCCCTACACGAGGCGCGCGACGACATACGCTGCATCATCCACACCCACACCACGCCGATCTCGGCCGTGGCGCAGAAGCGCCAGGGCTTCGACCACAACAGCTTCTACGGCGCGCAGCTGCACGGCCGCGTGGGCTACCACGCGTTCGAGGGTATCACGCTGTACGACGCAGAAAAGCCGCGCATGGTGGCCAGCATGGGCGACAGGCACATACTGGTGCTGCGCAACCACGGCATCGCCGTGGCCGAGGGCAGCGTCGCCAAGGCTTTCTTTTTACTGTGGACGGTGCAGCGGGCGGCCGAAATCCAGTGCGCCGCGGGCGCCCTGCCGGGCGACGACGTCCCCCTGGCGCGCGAGATCCAGCAGAAATGCGCGGACCAGACCGCCATGCTGATCCGCGACAGCGGCTTCGCCGACAAGTTTTTCCGCGCCATGGTGCGCAAGATGGAAGAGGCCCGCGGCCCCGCGTGGCAAGAGGGCTGACCGGGCCTCGCAACGCGGGGCAGCGGCTATTTGCGTCCCCACCCTTCGGGCTGGCGGCTGCCCTTTTAGTGTCAACAGGCCCTAAAGCTTACAAAATAGCGTGTTTGAAGCAAAACCGCGCTAGCGCTGCAGCAGCCCGGCCACCAGCCGCGTGGTGGCGGCGAAATGGTCTGACAGCAGCTTGCAGGCACGGTCGGCGTCATGCGCCAATATGGCCTCGACAATGGCCGAATGCTCGCCGTCCACGTCGCGCTGGGCGGCATGGCCAATGCCCGCCGACAGGGCGCGATAGCGGGCGGTCTGCTCGCGCATGGTGCTGCAGAAGCGCTTTATCCACCCCGACATACAGCCCGAGACCAGTGTTTCGTGGAAGGCGTCGTGCGCGCGCTCCCATTCGGGGTTGATGTCGCTGCCGGACCCCTGGCGGTACAGCGGGATGCGCTTGAGCTGGTGATAGGAAGCCAGCACGCGGCCTTCCCACTCGAGGTCGCCGCGTTCGATGGCGTCGCGCAGCGCCAGGGATTCCAGCTGCTGGCGGGTGCGGGTGATGTCCTGCAGTTCGGACTCGGACACGTCCGAGACCCGGAAGCCTTTCTGGTCGATGGCGTCGATGAAGCCGGTATTGCACAGGCGCGACAACGCCTCGCGCAGCGGGATGGTGCCCACGTCGTAGCGCTGGGCCAGTTCGCGGATGCGCAGCTTGGTCCCGGCCGGAAACACCCCGTTGATGAGGTCCTGGCGGATGGTCCATTGCAGCGAAGAGGCCGTCGTGCGGGCCTGATTAGGGTCTGTACTCAAATTAATCTACAAAACTTGATTTTGTATATATTTTGGCATAGGATGGCCAAAATGCCAATCAGCCCAACAAATTGATAGACAAAAGGAAAACGCCATGCGGTATGTATCGATCGAACTCAACGGCAAGCCTGTATTGGGCGTGCGCGACGCGCAGGACAATATTAGCGTCATTGGCGACGAAAGCCTGGAATCGCTGCTGGCGCAAGGCGTGGACCTGGCCAGCTATGCCAAGGGCCGCCAGGCGCGCCAGGTGGTCAAGGCAGACCAGGCCAAGTTCCTGCCGCCGCTTTCCCGCCCCACCAAAATCATCTGCGCGGGGTTGAATTATGCAGATCACACTAAAGAAAGCAAGTACGAACAGCCCGACTATCCCACGCTGTTCCTGCGCCTGCATACCAGCCTGGTCGCGCACAACGAGCCCATCGTACGCCCCAAGGTGTCCGACTCGCTGGACTTCGAAGGCGAGGTGGCCGTCATCCTGGGCAAGGGCGGGCGCAACATTCCGCAGGACAAGGCGCTGGACTGTGTGGCCGGCTACGCCATCTTCAACGACGGCTCGGTGCGCGAATACCAGTTCAAGTCGCCGCAATGGACAGTGGGCAAGAATTTCGACGCCACGGGCGGCTTCGGCCCCGACTTCGTCACGGCCGATGAACTGCCCGCCGGCGCCAAGGGCCTCAAGCTGGAAACCCGCCTGAACGGCAAGGTGGTGCAGTCCGCCAATACCAGCGACATGATCTTCGACGTCGCCACGCTGATTTCTGTTACCAGCGAAGCCATCACCCTGGAGCCCGGCGACGTCATCGTGTCGGGCACGCCCGCCGGCATCGGCTGGGCGCGCGACCCCAAGCTGCTGATGCGGGGCGGCGACGTATGCGAAGTCACTGTCGAGAAACTGGGCACGCTGCGCAATCCCATCGTCGACGAAAGCTAGCCTGCGCAGCACCCGGCCCATACCAACTATTAGCGCGACGCGCGGCTGGAGAGAGACATGTCAGAACCACGCAGTACCAAATCGGCCATCCATTCCATCGAGCACTTCTGCCTGAACGTGCCCTCGCTCGAACAGGCGGAACATTTCTACGGCAACTTCGGCCTGCAGGTCGAGCGCGCCGGCGACGAACTGCAGCTGCGGGCCGGCGACGGCCACCGCTGGGGCAGGCTGCTGCAATCGGATCACAAGTCGCTGGCCTACGTCAGCTTCAACTGCTTCGCAGGCGAGCTGGGCGCCATCGAGGCCCAGGCGCGCGAGGCCGGCGCGGCGTTCGACCAGCATTCGCCGCTGAAGACGGCCGAAGGCATCTGGTTCCACGACCCGGACGGCAACCTGATCCAGGTGCGCGAGGGCGAACGCACCATGCCCACCACCAAGGCCTCGTTCGAGGTGCGCATAGTGGGCGCGGACGCGCGCGGCTCGCATGCGCGCTCGGAAGGCAAACCGGTGCGCCCCCGCCGGCTGTCCCACATACTGCTGTTCACACCCGACGTGCTGCGCACCATGGATTTTTACCAGCGCTCCATCGGGCTGCGGCTGTCGGACAAGTCGCTGGACATCATCGCCTTCATGCACGCTCCGCATGGCTGCGACCACCACTTGGTGGCGTTCGCCAAAAGCACAGGCAAAGGGTTCCATCATTGCTCATGGGACGTCCCCCAACTTGACGACGTGGGCCGCGGCGCGGGCCAGATGAATGCCGCGGGCTACAAGCGCGGCTGGGGCACGGGACGCCATGTGCTGGGGTCGAATTATTTCCACTACGTGAAGGACCCATGGGGTTCTTTTTCGGAATATTCGGCGGACATCGACTATGTGTCGGCGGACAAGCCGTGGCCGGCGGGGGACTTCCCGCCGGAGGATTCGCTGTATCTATGGGGGCCGGACGTGCCGCCGGATTTCATTTTCAACACCGAGGTGCCGAATCAGGCGTGAGCGCAGCGCGAATTACGCTCGCCTCATTGTGGCGAACCGGCGACGCGCGGACCGCAGGCCCGCCCCAGCCAGGTCAAAAGTCCATCGTCGCTGAAAGCATGAAGGTCCGCGGCGCGCCGACAGTAGCGAGCCCCGACGCGGGGACGCCCTCCCAGTAATTCTTGTTGAATACGTTGCGAACGCCTGCGCGAAACACAATGTTGTTGCCCGATATCCTGGTGGCATATCGGGCGCCAATGTCTACACGAGTCCAACTTGGCAATTTGATCGTATTGGCATTGTCTATATATTGTGAGCTAGTGTTGATGATACGCCCCGATAGCGTCAGGCCCTGAGCCCAGGGAGTATCCCATTCGATGCCCAAATTAGTAGCCCATGGGGCTACGCCAGGAGCCTCATTGCCATCTTGGGCCCCGTCTTGAGTTTTGGTAAGGCGGGCCTGGATATATGTCACGCCACCAAGAATGCGCACGCCGCGGCCGACCGTGCCAAACACTGTCCATTCAATGCCCCGGTTTCTCTGTTCACCGTTAAGCCGTAGCGTCGGGAGTGGCGATGTGCTGTAGTCGGCCAACGTACTTGGCTGCCTGATTTGAAAAACACTCAATGTATTCGTGAGATTTCCAGTATCCCACTTGGCACCGAGCTCGATCTGCTTGCTCTTGTAGGGCGGGAATACCTCATTGACGTTCAGATAGTCGGCTCCCACAGTTTGTCCTTGAGACAGACCCTGTATGACATTGGCGTACAAGGAAAAGCTGTCGATTGGTTTGACTACCAGGCCCACCATTGGTGTCCAGGCCGACTGATCATAAGCTGTTGATCCGACTCCATCATTGAAATCTGTCTGCTTCACTGTTTGGCGCCGCACGCCAAGCGTAAGAAGCACCCTGTCTTCAAGTGCGCTCAGCGTATCGGCTACAGCGATACTGCTTAGAATATATTTAGCGGACTTGACCGGATCGCCAGGATCGGCCGGCCATTGCGCGATGGCGCCAGGGGCATAAATATTGGTCTTTTGTCCGCCCAAAAAGCTAATGGCAAATGAATTCGTGCTTTCCAGACGCGAGCCACTGAGAACGAACGCATGTTTTATGCGGCCTGTATTGAATTTCCCACGGATGCCTGCTTCCCCCGTCGTGGTTTGGATATTTTGGGGGTACTTGACTTGGGACAGAGTGGCATCCCCATTCGCCTGCAAATTTAATGCCTGGCTAAAGAAGTCTCCCCTATGTTTTGCATACATCCTGCCGATTTTCGCAAAGGCGGTCCAGTTGTCAGTTATGTCGACATCGCCGCTCAGCGTTGCCGCATCAGTCTTTGTATGGAAATCCGCGCCCGGAGATACGTTGGTCGAACCATCCGGGGCTTGGGGCATCGAGGCAAGCCCGGATCCGGAAACGCCGACGCGTGTGGCATTGCCGCCACTGATATCATCTTCAAAGTGGTAGGCATCAAGCGCAAAGCGCACCCGGTCCCCGCGATAATCCAGAGCAATGGCACCCTCGTTGCTCCTTTTTGATTGTCCGTCGATATACGTGCTGCCGTTTTTATAACCGGCATTGACTCGCACCCCCCATTCTCCATTTTCACCAAACCGCCGCCCCAAGTCCAGGTGAGTTTTCCATAGCGAATCCGAGTCTATGCCTACGGTTAACCTGGTCAATGGATCAGCGCTGGCCCGCTTTGGCACTATATTGATCGCGCCGCCCACCTGGCCATTTGGAGACATGCCATTAAGCAGAGCGCTCGGCCCCTTCAATACTTCGACACGTTCTACGAAATCAACGGGAAACCCGCCATAAGTTGGCGCAAGCCCATACAACCCGTTCACGGCTGTTTCGCTGGTATTGACGTCGAAGCCGCGCACTCGGAAAAATTCGGCGGAGCCGCTGGCTTCCGATGAGCGGCGAACCGAGGGGTCATTGTCCAAGAGGTCGCCCAATGTTGCAGCCTGCTGACTTTCGATCAGTTCCGATGTATAGCTTGTCTGGTTGAAGGGAGCATCCAGAATGTCCGCATTGCCCAACATCCCTAAGCGGCCGCCACGAGCCAGTTGCCCGCCGGCATAGGTGGGAGGCAGATCATTTTCCGCGGCCGAGCCAGTTATGGCGATGGCAGGCAATGTAGTCACCCCACCTCCCGATATATCTACCGGAGTCTGACGCAGCACATAAGAACCGCCTTTCCCGACGACAGCCTGCAGCCCCGTTCCCGCCAGGAGGACATTGAACGCAGCCTGCACAGCGTAGGCGCCATGCAGGCCGGGGCTTTGCTTGCCCTGGACCAATTCCGGCGTGGTGGCCAGCGGCACGCCGGACTCGGCAACGAAGCGCGTCAGCGCGGCATCGAGCGGTCCCGCGGGAATATCGTAGGCGCGCACGGCGGCCGGCGATTGCGCGCCGCCAGCCTGGGCATGGGCCTCGGGCTGCCACGCCGCCAGCAAGCCGCCCGCCAGCGCAAGATGAATGGCGGCCGCGAGCATGGTGGGGCGAAGCCCCGCACGCGGGCGTCCGGATCTGGCGGAAACGGGGACCGCAGCGGCGGAAATGACAGGGGATGACGGGCGGGGGGACATGGCGGACGGACTTCCTCATGCAAGGCGGTTGACGGAATCGAATCGGACCACCTTGCCGCCGGGTGCGACGCGCCGGCCCATGCCGACGCGGGAGGCCGGCAGGACATGGCTTGGTGATCTCTCACCTCCTTAATCGAATGAGCGGCAAAAATGTTGAAGTCGTCTGGACGGGAATTTTGTAACGGGCATGCGGCAGCCAGCGCACCATTCCTGGCCATGATGAACAGGCAGGGCCGGCATGTGCCGGCCCGCTCGGCTCAATGGCTGGAGCCAAGGTCCTGGCGCGGCTCGATGCTTGCCCACCACGACAGCGTGCGCTTAATCTGGATGGGCAGCACCGATTCGAGCATGGCCAATACCTTGTCGGGGTCATTGACCGGGTAGCCGCCCATTACCCGCAGGCCGGCCACTTCGGGCGCCAGGCTCAAATGGCCCGGGTAATAGCGCCGCAACTCGCGCACCACGTCGGCCAGCGGAATGTTGCGGGCGACGAGCAGTCCGCGTGTCCAGGCTTCGCGGGCGGGGTCGGCGGCCTGGACAGCCGCGAAGGCCTCGCGGGTGAAACGGGTTTGCCGGCCCGCCGGGATGACCGCGCTTACGCCCGTGCCGGCGGCGCGCACCTTGACGGCGCCTCCGTAGACGGCCAGATAGGTTTCGGGCCCGTCCAGGCGCACAGTGAAACGGGTGCCCAGCGCCTGCAGGCGGCCTTGAGGCGTTTCGACATAGAAAGGCCTGCCGCGCGGGTCGGCCGCCGTATCGATGAGGATTTCTCCGCGGACCAGGCGCAGAAGGCGTCGACCCGGCTGATAATCGTGGTTGAAGGCGCTCAGCGCATTGAGCCATACGCGGGTGCCGTCCGGCAAGGTGATGCGGCGTATTTCGCCGGTGCCGCTGCGGTAGTCGGCCACCCAGGACCAGGCCGACTCGGGCAGCCCGGTGTTGCGCCACACGCCCCAGCCGGCAAGGCCGCCGCCGGCCAGGGCGGCCAGGCCCAACAGGGTCTGCCGGCGCCGCGCCAGCATCCCGGTCGCCAATTGATACGCCGTCAGCGCGCTTTGCTTTTGCGGGCTGGCCTTGATGGGGTGGAAGCGGCGGCTGACGTGCTCGACATAGCGCCATGCCGCCTGGTGCTCGGGCGACGCGGCCAGCCAGGCTTCCCAGCGGCGGCGGTCGGCGTCCGTGGCTTCGCCCGAGTCGAGCACCGTGAACCATTCGGCCGCTTGTTGCAGCACCCTGTGCGAAGGAATGGGCTGAGGGGAATCGAAAGAGGCGCAGGACACGGTGGCCTTGGGTCAGAGATGAGGCCGGGTCAAGAGGCGTCGGAAACCCGTGCGGAAGGCGGGGACGGCATACCCCCGGGCACGTCATTCGCCGCCCGCCTCGCCTCAAGATGCAGGCAGTGCAGCATGGCCTGGGTGATATAGCTTGCCACCATGCGCGGGGACACACCCAGCGCATGGGCCACCTCTTTGTGGGTCATTTCGCCGGCCACCGCCATGACAAAAGCGCGGGCAGCCTTGGGCGGCAAACTGCGCAGCATGGCGTCGATTTCCTGCAGGGCTTCCAGCACCATGGCTTGATGCTCGGCTGAAGGGGCCATCGCCTCGGGCTGGGCTGCAAGCGTGTCGAGCCAGGCTTGTTCGATACTGCGCCGCCGCCAGAGGTCGACGCACAGGCCATTGGCCATGGTGCGCAGATAACTGCGGGCTTGCGGCGCGCTGTCAAAGCGGCGCGGCGCCTGCAGCAGCCGCAGGAAAGCATCGTGGGCGAGATCCGCGGCGTCGCCCGCATTGCCCAGACGGCGCTGCAGCCATGCCTGCAGCCATCCGTGATGGGCGCAATAAAGTGTTTCGACACTTGGGGTGGATGCCTGATCCGACACGGGCTTTTTGTGGGGCGCAGAAGGGGTAAAAGACAATAAATCTAAATAAGAACTATTGTCGATTATCGCAGAAGCCGGGATTTTTGCAACATAGCGCCAGTCAATGGCAACTGCCGGCCACATGGCGATGGCGCAAGGCCGGATGACAGCGCTTACAGTGCCCTGCCGGGCATTAAGGGTATCGGCGCAGCGCCGGCGAATGCCGACGCGCAGGCGGACCGCCTATGCCTCCACCCCCAGGTAAGCGCGCCGCAGTTCCGGCTGGGCCAGCAGTTCTTCCGGCGTGCCGCTGGCCACGATGCGGCCCTCTTCCAGCACCGCCGCGCGCTGCGCCACCTGCAGCGCCATGGTCACGTTCTGCTCGACCAGCAGCACCGCCATGCCTTCGGCATGTATGTCGCGTATCACATTGAACATGTCCAGCACGATGCTGGGCGCCAGGCCCAGCGAAGGCTCGTCCAGAAGCAGCAGCCTGGGCCGGGCCATCAGGGCGCGGCCTATGGCCACCATTTGCTGCTGGCCGCCGGACAGCGAGCCAGCCGGCTGCTCCAGCTTGGGCACCAGGGCGGGGAACAGGGCGCAGACCCGGTCCAGCGACTGCGCGCGCGCCTGCCTGGCGCCGGCGATGTAGCTGCCAAGCTCCAGGTTCTCGCGCACGGTCATTTCGGTGAACAGGCGCCGGCCCTCGGGCACCAGGGCGATGCCGGCCGAGCAGAAGCGGTGCGGCGACAGCCGCGAAATGTCGCGGCCGTCGAACAACAGCTTGCCGCCGCTCAGGCGGTTCAGGCCGGCCAGCGCGTTGATCAGTGTGGTCTTGCCGGCGCTGTTGGGGCCCACCACGCAAAGCAGCTCGCCCGCCCCCACGCTTAGCGACACATCCCACAAGGCCGTGGCGGCGCCGTAGGCGACGCGTATGGATTGGACTTCAAGCATGGGCGGCGGCTCCGGAGGCGGGCGGCGGGGCCTCGCCGGACATGGGCTTGCCGAGGTAGGCCGCCACCACGTCGGGCCGGGCCATGACTTCGGCGGGCGGGCCTTCGGCCAGCACCTGCCCCTGATTGAATACGACGATGCGGTCGCACAGCGCCATGACGGCGCGCATGACGTGCTCCACGAACAGAATGGTGGTGCCCTGCGCGCGGATGCGCTGTATCAGCGCCACGGCCTCGTCGATCTCGGAAGGCGTCAGGCCCGACAGGACTTCGTCCAGCATCAGCAACTGCGGATGCGCGGCCAGCGCGCGGGCGAACTCCAGGAACTTGCGCTGGTGCAGGTTCAGGTCGTCGGGCAGGGCGTGGGCTCGCTCGGCCAGGCCGGTGAACGCCAGCCAGCGCCAGGCTTCGGTTTCGGCCTGGCGGCGTTCCACCAGGCCGGCCCCGAACATGGCCGGCAGGGCCACGTTTTCCAGCACGGTAAGGTGGGCGAACGGACGCGGGATCTGGTAGGTGCGCGAAATGCCGCAGCGCGCGATGCGGTGGGCGCTGATGCCGGCGACTTCGCGGCCGGCGAACACGATGCTGCCCGAGCTTGCGGGAAAATGCCCGCTGGCCACATTGATGAAGGTGGACTTGCCCGAGCCGTTCGGCCCCAGCAGGCCCAGTATCTCGCCGCGCCGGACTTCCAGGTCGACGCCGCGCAGCGCCTGCACGCCGCGGAACGATTTGCTGACGCCCCGCGCCTTCAGCAGTACCTCGCCGCCGCCGGACCGCCCGCCTGGCGCGGATGGGGCGCCGGCCATGGGCGCCGCGGCCTCCCGGGCATTTCCGTCGATGGCCGACGGCGGCCTTGGGTTGGATGCGGCCGCGGCGGCCGGCTTGCGGCCGAACCGGTGCATCACCCAGCCCAGTATGCCCTCGGGCATGAACAGAATGACGGCGACCAGGATGACGCCCATGACGACCTTGCCCATCACAGCGCTGTCGCCCGCGGTGAAGCCGTACAGCAGCAGGGTGATGACGACGGCGCCCACGGCGGGCCCTATCCAGTGGCGCGTGCCGCCCAGCACGCTCATGAGCACCACGGTAAGCGGCAGGGCGATGGTGAAGACATCGCCCGTGGTGACGTAGGAGACGAACATGGCCTGGATGCCGCCCACCACGCCGGCCAGCCCGCAGGACAGCGCAAACGCCGCCACCTTGTAGCGGAAGGTGGGCACGCCCAGCACCTCGGCAACGTCTTCGTCGTCGTGAATGGCGAACAGGCCGGTGCCGAAGCGGGCATAATAGACCAGCACGGCAATGACGATGGTCAGCAGCGCCGCGGCCAGCGCCAGCAGGTAGAAGGTGCCGGACGGCGAGGGCCCGATGTCCGGCAGCGGCACGGCGCTTAAATACACGCCCGGACCGCCGTCGATGGGCGTGTTCAGCACGATGGTCGCCACCACGAAGGTGGCCGCCAGCGTCAGCAGCGCGAACAGCTCGCCGCGCACCGCCTTGACGCGGAAGGCCACGAAACCCAGCACCGCGCCGAACAGCGCGGCCATGGCCGCCGCCGCGGGCAGCGTCCATAGAAAGGGGACGTCGAACTGGCTGGCCAGCGTGGCGGTGGTGTACATGCCGATGCCGAAGAACGCGCCGTGGCCAAAGGAAAAATAGCCCGAATAGCCGGACAGCAGGTTCCACGACGTGGCCAGCGCGATCCAGTGAAAGACCATGTACAGCACGGATTCGTAGAAGGCGGGCAGGCCCAGGTAGGGCACCACCGCCAGCAACAACCCCGCCAGGACGACAAGGGAAATCGACTTGCGCATGTCAGGCCCTCCCCGGCCGCGCGAGCAGCACGGCGATCAGCAGTGAGAAGGACACCAGCGGCGCCCACGACGGCGCGGTGACCGCCATGGTGACGGCCTCGCTGACGCCGATGATGCAGCCGGCGATGAGCGGCCCCATGGGCCGGCCCAGCCCGCCCAGCATGACGCAGGCGAAGACCACGCCTATCCAGCTGTAGATCTGCGAAGGCGCCAGCGTATGGCCCAGGGCGATGCACACCCCGGCAATGCCGGCCAGCGCGGCGCTCAGGCCCGACAGCATCAGGGCCAGGGCCTGGTGGTTGATGCCGAAGGCCGCCGCGATGGGCGCGTCCTCGGCCGCCGCGCGCATGGCCTTGCCCAGGTCGGTGCGGCGCAGCGCCAGCCAGATGACCAGCGAAATGCCCACGCTGAGCCCCAGCGTGATCAGCTCGGGAAGCGGCAGGAACAGCGGCCCCAGGCGCAGCTTGTGCTCGGCATAGCTGGAGTCCAGCCGGCGGTAGTCGGCCGTCCAGATCCATTGCAGCATGGCCTCGATGATGATGGTCAGCCCGAAGGTGATCAGCAGCGAATTGAAGGGCGTGGCGCGAAAGCGCGCCAGCATCCAGTGCATGGCCACGCCCAGCACGAAGAATACGGGGACGATCATCAGCAGCGTAAGCAGCGGATCGACGCCCCCGTAGCTGGCCAGTTGGTAGGTCAGGTAGGCGCCCAGGAAAGCCAGGGCGAAATGCGCCAGATTGATCTGGCGCAGCATGCCCCACGACAGGCTCAGGCCCAGCCCCAGCAGTCCATACAGCGCGCCCGTGAATATGCCCGCCACGATGGACTGGGCCAGCAAGGTGAAGCTCGGTAGAGTCATGGGCTGCCGGGTCAGGAGGTTTTGAGTGTTGCGCCCGGGGCGGCCCATTCTTTGGGCCATACGGTCAGCCATTTGCCGTCCTGCACCTGCTTGACGCGATTCAGGTCGTCGCCGAAGTTGCCCGCCTCGTTAAAGCGCAGCACGCCCTGGATGGTCTTGACCTTGTTGCCGCGCAGCCATTCGGCCATGGCCTTGTCGTCCAGCCCCTTGGTGGCCGTGACGGCGGCCTCGATGATCTGCCAGGCCGAAAACGACGCCGCGGCCTGGGTGTCCACCGAGGTGTCGGGCATGTTGGCCTTGGTGGCGCGCGCGCGGAATTCCTTGACGAATTCGGCGGCCACCGGGTCGTCGGTAAAGGGCGGATGCGATTCGAATATGGTGACGGACAGCGCGCCGTTGGCCTCGGGCGCTTTGACCATGGGACCGGGCGCGGGGAAGTGGTAGAAGTGGTTGCGCGGCTGGTAGTCGATTTTTTTCATGGCGTCCAGCAGCTGGTTGCCTTCCAGGCCCAGCGCGCCGGTCCAGATGAAGTCGGGGTCGGCTTCCTTGATGCGGCCGGCTATGGGGCCGAAGTCGCGGTTGCCGAAATCCCATTCCAGGAAAAGCACTTCCTGCAGGCCGCGCTGCTTGGCAACCTGGCGCGCGCCCAGCGAGACGAAATGCACTGAGGGAAACTTGCTGGTGACGACCGCGATGGTCTTGGGCGGATTGGCCGAGGCGGCCATCATGTCGAAGACGGTGGCGGGCGTGGTGCGTTCGGGGTTGGGCCCGAAATGCCATGCGGGAAACTGCTGGTCGTACTTTGCCAGCTTGGGAATGCCGAAAGTGTGGTGCACGATGGTCTTGCCGTAGCGCTGGGCCACGCCCATGGCCGACAGGATGTTGCCCGTGGCGTAGGGGCCGATGAGCAGGTCCACCTTGTCCGAGGTGATGAGCTGCTCGTACAGCGTGCGCGCCACGTCGGGCTTGGACTGGTCGTCCTTCAGCACCCATTCGACGGGCCGGCCCAGCAGGCCGCCGCGCTTGTTGAGGTTTTCGACATAGATTTCGCCGGTCACCTTGTGCACCAGCCCCGTGGCCGCGAAAGGCCCGGTCAGGGCCAGCGTGCCGCCCACCTTGATGGGCTCGCCCGAAGGCTTGCCCTGCGCCAGCGCATTGCCGGACGCCAGCGCCCCCGCGCCCGCCGCGCTTAAGGCGGCCAGGAAAGTTCTGCGGTCTATCGTCATGGCTTGTCTCCTTTTTGTATGGTTATTCCGGCGTGGCGCCGGCCAATCATTCTGCGGATGAAACACTAGGCCGCGCCCTTCTTTTATCGAGTAGGATGGCGAGGCGGCTCGTGCAAATGCGCTGGACGGGGCGGCCCGGGGAAAACCCCCACGCTATGCGGGCCGAGGGGTGTTTTTGCCGGGGGCGCCGAGCCTTGGGGCGGCCCAAGGCAAAAAATTCCCCTTGTCATACATGGGCTGTTGTCTCCAAAATATATATTTCTCGTAAAAGTATATATTGCTGCAACAAAAAGGAAATCAGGGTTTCCATGCATAAAGAACCGTGCGGGAGAACCGACAGGGGGGACACCATGAGCCACATCACCGACTTGAACGCACTGGATCTGTCTCGGGCGATACGCGCGCGCGAGCTGTCCTGCCGCGAAGTCATGCGCGCCTATATCGACCGCATCCAGTCGCTGAACCCGGGCGTCAATGCCCTGGTCTCGCTGGAACCCGAAGCGCGCCTGCTGGCGCAGGCCGAACGGCACGACGGCATGCTGGCGCGCGGCGAATGCCTGGGGTGGATGCACGGCATGCCGCAAGCTCCCAAAGACGTCACCGCCGTGGCAGGACTGCGCACCACTTTCGGCTCGCCCCTGCTGAAGGACTTCGTGCCGCGGCAGGACGCCCCCGCCATCGCGCGCATGCGCGCGGCGGGCGCCATCTTCATCGGCAAGTCCAACGTGCCCGAGTTCGCGCTGGGCTCGCAAACCTACAACAGCGTGTTCGGCGCCACGCGCAATGCCCTGGACCCGGCCCTGACCGCGGGCGGCTCCAGCGGCGGCGCGGCGGTGGCGCTGGCCCTGCGCATGCTGCCCGTGGCGGACGGCAGCGACATGATGGGCTCGCTGCGCAACCCGGCGGCCTTCAACAATATCTATGGCATGCGGCCTTCGCGCGGACGCGTGCCATCGGGCTCGGCCGAGGTGTTCTGCCAGCAGCTCGCCACCGACGGCCCCATGGCCCGCAACATCGCCGATCTGGCCATGCTGCTGCGCACCCAGGCCGGCTACGATGCGCGCGACCCGCTTTCCACGCCCGCCGACCTGGCGGAAGGGCTGGAGACCGACTTGCGCGGCCGCCGCATCGGCTGGCTGGGCGACCTGCAAGGCCACCTGGCTTTCGAGCCCGGCATCCTGCCGCTGTGCGAGCAAAGCCTGGCGCGGTTCGCGCAGGCGGCCGGGTTGCGGGTGGAGCCGGCCCAATTGGCCTTCGACCCCGAGGGTATGTGGGAAACGTGGCTGACGTGGCGCCACTTCCTGCTGGCCGGCGCGCTGGGCGTCCATTACGACGACCCGGCAACGCGCGCACTGCTCAAGCCCGAGGCGATATGGGAAATAGAGCGGGGCCGCGGCCTGACGGCGGCGGCCCTGTACCAGGCCTCGCTGGCCCGATCCGACCTGTATCGGGCGGTGCTCGATCTATTCGGGCGATTCGACTTCCTGGCCCTGCCCACCGCCCAGGTCTTCCCCTTCGACGTCGCCACGCCCTGGCCGCGCCGCATCGCGGGGCGTGCCATGGACACCTACCATCGCTGGATGGAAGTCACCATCCTGCCCACGCTGACGGGCTGCCCGGCGCTGAGCGTGCCGGCGGGCTTCAACGACAACGGACTGCCCACCGGCCTGCAGCTAATCGGCCGGCCGCATGCCGATTGGGAAGTGCTGCAGTTGGGGCGGGCCTGGGAAAAGGCGCTGGCCTGAGCCTGGCCAATAAAGAACGTCCAGACGCCGGCCAGGCCGCATGCGCCCGATAAGTGAACACTGGATCCCAGTAGCGAGTTGAATGCTCATCCGCCTTATATGACGTTCATGCTGGCAGCTTCGGCCAGCAACAGCAGGTTGAGCATTTCCCGGGCCGCCGTCTCTTCGTCGTGGGCGCATATGGCTGCCACCAGGCGGCGATTGCCTTCCACCGATATCTTGCGCGTTTCCAGGTCGGCCAGGGTCTTGGTGCGGATATATCCGATCTGCGCCTCGTACTCGGACAGCAGGCGCACCAGGTGTTCGTTGCGCGACGGTTCGAACAGGGGGCGCCTCAATGCGGCCAGCGCATCCATGTAGCGATGGGCGTCTTCCACCTGGCCCGCCAGCAAGTCGAATGCGGAACGCAGCGCCTCCAGCTCGGCGGGCGCCGCTTTGGCGGCCACCAGGCGCACCGCATAGGGCTCCAGGCGGCGGCGCGCCTCGAATACGTGGCGGATGTCTTGCGGCGAGAAACGCGCCCGCACGTAGCCTCGTCCGATACGTTCCAGCAGCCCTTCGCGCGCCAGCATGGCCAGGGCTTCGCGCGCGGGCGTGCGCGAGACGTCGAATTCGCGCGCCACGCTGTGCTCTGTCAGCTTGACGTCTTCGGGGTAGATGCCCAATCGCAGGCGACGCTCGAGCCGGTCGCGAAGCTGCCCGCGGAGATCCGGGACGCGTTGTATGAGGTCGCTCATAGCAGCGATTTTAGCGGAACTGCGGGATCGGCCAATGACTGCGCGGACACTGGCCGCGCCTCTTGCACCAGGCGTTCCAGGAAGCGGCGCTCACGGCCGCTGTCCACCAGCACGCCACCGCGCAGCACATTGCCCCGCAGCCAGAACAGGCAGAACGGATTCTCGCCGGGCACGCCCCGCAGCACGGTCTCGGTGATGTCGCGCGGCACGCCGACCACCTGGATATTGCGGCCATGCTGGTCGGTCCACATCCAGGGCAGCTCCGCATACGGCTCGGTCCGGCCGAGGATGAATTCCGCCACGGCCTTGGCCTGGTTCTCGGCATTGCGCCAGGTTTCTTGCCGCCGCATGCCGCCCAGGTAGGCGTTGGCCGTGCGCGCCACGTCGCCCGCCGCATAGCAATGAGCATCGACGGGACTGCGGCAATATTCGTCCACCGGCATGCCGTCCTCGTCGCCAAGGCCCGCCTCGGCCAGGAAAGGCTGCGCCACGTCGACGCCGATGGCCACCACGGCCAGGTCGGCCTCCCAGCGCACCCGCGCGCCGTCCATCAGCCTGGCCTGCAGCGCCATCCCGCCGGGTGTGCCTTCCACGCGCTCGAGGCGCGCTCCCAGGTGCAGCACTACGCCCGCATCGCGGTGCAGCTGCGCCAGCCAGCCCGAAGCGCTCGGGCACAGAACGCGACCCATGAGATAGGGCCCCGCCTCGAATACCTGCACCTCCATGCCGGCCTTGCGGGCGGTGGACGCCACCTCCAGGCCTATCACGCCGCCGCCCACGATGGCCAGGCGGCGCACATCCGCCAGCCGCTCACGCAATTGGCGGGCGTCTTCCAGGGTGCGCACCGCCAGCATGCCCGCGGCTCCCGCCGCCGGCGCGGCAAGCGGGCGGGGGCGGCCGCCGGTCGCCACCACCAGCTTCTCGTACCGGATGCGACTGCCGTCGTCCAGAAGCGCCACACGGGCATGCCGGTCCAGCGCCTGGAGACGGACCTTCAGCCGCAGTTCGATTCGCTGTTTGCGCCAATAGTCCTCGGCCTGCAGCAGGAGAGACGCGGCGTCGCGCTCCCCGGCCAGATACTCCTTGGATAAAGGCGGGCGCTCATAAGGCGGATGCGGCTCATCGCCCACCAGCACGATGCGCCCCTCGTACGCGCCTTCGCGCAAATGCTGGGCCACTCGGGCGCCCGCCTGCCCGGCGCCCACGATGAGCACGCCGCAAGCGGATGCGGGCGGGTTTGTCTCGGGAAAGGAATTATTCATGAGAGGCTTGTCTATTTGAATCGTATCGTATACAGTGTACGACATAAACAGCCATTGTGGCGGCTTTTCTGTGCCCAGAAGCCCGCGATGCCGGCTTTCCGGCCGCCCTGCCTTCAAGACGCCATTCCAGTAATCATTACAAGCCCGTTTACGTTCACTGACACACCATGAATGCATCGCCCTGTTCCTCCCTGGCCGGCCCCCAGGCACCAGCAGCCTGCGCCTCGGCCCCCTCGTTCACATCGTCGGAAATGCTGTGCGACGTCATTAGCAATGAATGGGTGAATGCCGAATACAAGCACCTGGTGCTTCATGCGCCCCCCATCGCCCTCACCGCCCGGCCCGGCCAGTTCTTCCATCTGGCCTGCCCGGCATCCGGCGAAGACCAGCCATACCTGCGCCGCCCCATGAGTCTGTACCGGGTCGATCCGGCCGGGCGGCGCGTCGAGTTTCTCTACAAAGTCCAAGGCGTGGGCACGCGCGGCCTGGCCACGCTGGCGCCGGGAAGCGTGCTGGACATCATGGGCCCCGTGGGCCGGGGCTTCACCCTGCCGGCGCCATGCCGCCATGCCCTCATCGTGGCGCGTGGCGTGGGGCTGGCCACCATGGCGCCGCTGGCGGAATTCGCCGCGGCCCAGGGCGCCGCCGTCACAGCCATCCTGTCCGCCCGCGCGCCCGACCTGGTCATGTCCGTGGACTATCTGCAGGCCTCCGGTGCCCGGGTGCTTGCCGTGCATGACACCGACGGCAGCAGCGACATCGACAGGCTGGAAGCCCTGGTCCGCGGCTTGCACGAACGCCAGCCCGTGGATTTCCTGGCCACCTGCGGCTCGAACCGCCTGCTGCGGCTGGTGCAGAAATTGGGCGCGGAATGGCAGGTGGCGGGCCAGGTCGCCCTGGAGCAGAATATGGGCTGCGCCCTGGGCATGTGCTTCGCCTGCGTCAAACCCTTTCTCAAGACCCCCGGCTCGTCGCAGACCAGCTACCGCCGCGTGTGCTGGGACGGCCCCGTTTTCAACGTACAGGAGACCGTGTCATGGTAGATCTCAGCACCACCATAGGCGGCCTGACGCTGGCCAATCCCATCATGCCGGGCTCGGGCACCTTCGGCGAAGGCATGGCGGGCATCATCGACCTCAACAGGCTCGGCGCCATCGTCACCAAGACCATCACGCGCGACATCCGAGAGGGCAATCCGCCTCCGCGCGTGGCAGAGCTGCGCGCCTCCACGCTGTTCTCCATCGGCATTCCCAGCAAAGGGCTGGAACACTACATCAATGAGCTGGTGCCCTTCTACCGCCCCTACCGCGCCCCCCTGGTAGCCAGCGTATCGGCCAATACAGTCGAGGAATTCGCGGAATTGGCGGCCGACATCAGCGTGCCCGGCGTCGCCGCCATCGAGGCCAACGTCTCCTGCCCCAATCTCAAGAAGGACGGCCAGGCCTTCGGCATGGACGTCCAGGCAACACTGGAGGTGACGCGCGCCATGAAGGCCGCCACCCATGTGCCCATCTGGGTCAAGCTGACCCCCAACGTGGGAGACATCGCCGCCGTCGCCCGAGCCGCACAGGCCGGCGGCGCGGATGCGCTGGTGGTGGCCAACGCGATGCTGGCCATGGCCATCGATGTGGAAACATTCAAGCCCAGGGTCGCCAACCTGATGGGCGGCATCACCGGCAATGCCACCAAGCCCATCAGCCTTCGCATGGCCTACCAATGCGTGCAGGCCGTGTCCATACCCGTCATCGGCTGCGGCGGCATCAGCACCGCCGCTGACGCGCTGGAATACCTGCTGGCGGGCTGCCGCGCCGTGCAGGTCGGCACGGCGAATTTCGTGAGCCCCAACGCCATGCCAGACATCCTGCGCGATCTGGAGGCATACTGCCAGCGCCGCGGCATCGAGCGCATCACAGAAGTCATCGGCGCCCTGAAGGCGTACGAAACCCACGAGCTCGAATTGAATGCCGCTCTTTGAACCTCGCCACGCACCGCGGCGCAATGCCGCCCGTGAGCCCAGACGACACCAGGAAGCCAACGTATGCAACTGAACGGGGAACAACTCATCCACGCCTCCCGACCCGACGTATGGGCGGCCATCAATGACCCTGATATCCTCACCCGCTGCATCCCCGGCTGCGAAGAAGTCGTCGCCGTCTCCGACACAGAGCGCACCGCCCGTGTCGCAATCAAGATCGGCCCGGTGCGCGCCCGCTTCAGCGGCCGCCTCACCATGTCGGACATCGACGCCCCCGCAAGCTGCCGCATGGGCTTCGAGGGCGCGGGCGGCGCGGCGGGCTTCGCCAAGGGCGAATCCGAAGTGACGCTGGCCGAAGAAGGCGGGCACACCCGCCTGCGCTACACCGTCTCCGCCTCGGTGGGCGGCAAGCTGGGCCAGATCGGCGGCCGCCTGATCGATGCCTCGGCCAAGAAGCTGGCCGATGAATTCTTCACCGCGCTGGACAGCATGCTGGCGCCCGAGCCCGCCGACGCGCAGGCGCAGGACCATGACCGTCAACCGGCCCAGGCGGCATCCCCCGGCCCAGACCGCGCGGCAACGGCCAAGCCGGCCGGCGCGCCCGCCACCAAGGCGCCGGCCTCCGGGTCTGGCACGCCGCCGCTCTTTCCCGCCGGATGGCCGGGCGAGTTCGCGCGCCTGCTGTGGTTCTGTATGGGCGTGGGCGCCACTTGCCTGGGCGCCTACTTCCTGAGATAAGCCCTCGCCATGAAAGCCCCCGCATTCGACTACGCGCGGCCGCGCTCCATAGAAGAAGCCTGCGCACTGCTGGACAGGCATGGCGACGATGCCCGCCTGCTCGCCGGCGGCCAGACCCTGATGGCCACCTTGAACATGCGTCTCTCCGAGCCCGGCCTGCTGGTGGACCTGCGCGACGTGGGCGGCTTGCGCGGCATTTCCCTGCAGCGCGGCCATGTGCGCATCGGCGCGCTTACCCGCCACAGCGAAATTGAAGACTCGGCACTGATCGCGCGCCACGCGCCCCTGCTGGCCCAGGCCGCCCCACATGTGGCGCACCGCGCCATACGCAACAGGGGGACGATAGGCGGCGCCATCGCCTATGCCGACCCCGCGGCCGAATGGCCCGCCTGCTGCCTGGCAATGGATGCCTCCCTGGTCCTGCGCAGCAGCGCCGGAACACGGCGGCTTGCCGCCAGCGCCTTCTTTCTCGACCTTTACACCACCGCGCTGCGGCCGGGCGAGATACTGACCGCCATCGAGGTGCCCCTGGTGCCGCAAGATGGGCGTGTCGCCTTCGCCGAACTCGTGCGCCGTCATGGCGACTATGCCATCGTCGGCCTGGCCTCGCGCGCGCAGTGGACAGGCGGCGCCCTGCGCAATCTGCGCCTTGCCTTTCTGGGGGTCGGCACGGTGCCCTGGCTGGCATCCGGCGCTGCCCAGGCCCTCGAAGGCGCGAC
>Ga0180223_1000457_pt1 | contig 52950 bp, 53 predicted proteins | sample eDN5th30CKraftOP_FD_151337 | JGI IMG/M metagenome (GOLD analysis project Ga0180223, IMG submission 151337) | Enriched Organic Plus compost microbial communities from Emeryville, California, USA - eDNA 5th pass 30_C Kraft OP (version 2) (version 2) ... | reverse complement strand
TGGGAATCCCCACCGAGAACCTCGCGAAGTGGTGGCACGACCACCTCCGCAAGGGAACGACATTCCGGCCCGGCCAGCTCGTCATCGTCGACGAGGCATCCCTCGCCGGCACGTTGCACTTGGCACGAGTGACAGCGCTCGCGGACGAGGTGGGAGCGAAGGTCCTGCTCGTCGGCGATCCTGCGCAGCTCCAATCCGTCGAGGCCGGCGGCGCATTCTCGCTCCTCGTCCACGACCGGACGAATGCTCCGGAGCTCGTTGAGGTGCATCGGTTCGTAAACGAGTGGGAGAAGGCTGCGTCGCTGGCTCTGCGCGACGGCGATCACGCGGCGATCGACGAGTACATTGCGCACGCCCGAGTACTCGAGGGCAGTACCGAGGCGATGGCGGATGCCGCGTACCTCGCGTGGCGCGCCGATGCCCGCGCCGGCAAGGCGAGCGTGCTGATCAGCGAATCGAACGAAGCGGTGTCTGCCCTCAATGTCCGGGCACGGACGGAACTCATCCTTGAGGGTCGAATCGATGCGCTCCGAGAGGCGGCGCTCCACGATGGCACCGCGGCATCCGTCGGCGACACCGTCATTACACGGCGGAACGATCGCCGGCTTCGCGCCGGACGACGCTGGGTGCGCAACGGCGACCGCTGGACCGTTGCGACCGTGCGCAGGGATGGCGCGCTCGAGGTTCGCCGGCCCGAACGTCCCTGGCGGGGTACGGTCCTGCTGCCGGCGGCATACGTCCGTCGTCACGTCGAACTCGGATACGCGGTGACTGCCCACCGCGCACAGGGCATCACCACCGACACGTCCCACGTCGTCGTGGCGTCGGGCACAACTCGAGAGAACCTCTACGTGGCGATGACACGTGGTCGCGAGTCGAATGTCGCGTACGTCGCTGTCGATCGGCCGGATGTCTCGCACGCCGGACCGCGGCCCGGCGACGCGGAGAAGCCGACGGCACGGAGCGTTCTCTACGGCGTGCTGCAGCATGTCGGAGCGGAGTTGTCCGCGCACGAGACGCTCGCCGGGGAGCAGGATGCCTGGGGTTCGATCGCTCAGCTCGCGGCGGAGTACGAGACCATTGCTGCGGCGGCCCAGCGGGGGCGATGGGCGGAGCTCGTACGCGGGTGCGGTCTCCCTCCAGGCCACGCCGACGCGGCGATCGAATCGGATGCCTTCGGGCCGCTGACTGCAGAGCTCCGGAGAGCGGAAGCCGAGCACTTCAACATTGAGCAACTGCTCTCAAGCATCGTCCGCGCTCGCGGGTTCGACGATGCGCAGGATGTCGCGGCGGGGCTGCGTGCCCGAGTCGCGGCCGCAACGGTTCATGGCGTCGGCGGTCGCGGGACACCGTCTCGCAAGGCTCCGCGGCTCATCGCGGGACTCATTCCGCCGGTGCTCGGGGAGATCGATCCCGACTCTCGCCGTGCACTCGAGGAGCGACGCACTCTGATCGAGGCACGCGCCGACGCGATCCTCGACCAGGCGCTGCACGCAAAGGAGTCGTGGACCCGCGCACTCGGGGCGCCTCCGCACGACGCGGCGGAGGTCTGGCACCGACACGCCCTGACCGTCGCCGCCTACCGCGACCGCTACGGTGGCACGGGTATGCACGCGCTGGGGCCCGAACCGCAAAGCGACGTGCAGCGCACGGATGCGGCCAGGGCACGGCGCGCGCTGGGCATCGCGCGGCGACTCTCGGAGCAAGCGCGCGGCCTTGACCGTCCGAAGCCGAGTGTCCCGGCGGTTCTTCCGTCTGTCGGACCTCAGTTCTAGACTGCGGCCGAAGGCAACCTCATTTCGTTGCGTCGCTTGTCGCGATGGCACGACCTCCGATCCACGGCGGTCCCTCCAGGTTCTTGTTGCCGAACATATGGAGGGCTGCAGCATGTTCGGACTCATCTGGGCGAGCGTCGCCCGCACCCACTTCGTGCTGCGTCGGTTCATGCCGACCAACATCCTGCTCGACGCCATCCACACGCGCCGTGGACTGAAGTGGGGCGTGCCTGCGATGCTTCTCGCAGTTCCGTACGGCCTCGGAGCTCTCCTGTGCCTCGGTCTCGCTGAGGGGGAAGCGCCCGGCTGGCTGTACCTCGTCGGCCTGCGCCTCGCTTGGAATGCGTTGAAGTTCGTCGTCGCCGGCCCCGTGACGCTGATCCGGCTCGCCCGAGTCCGGGTACACGAGGCTCGGGTGGGTCGTGCGGCGACGGGTGCTCGCGAGGATGACGAGAGCCGCGGCCGAGGCCTTGCCGCACCCGACGCTGAGTCGGAGCGCGAGCCGGCCCATCTCGCCAGGTAGAGCCGCATCCCGGCGTCGTCGGCACGGCACTGTCGGTGCACCTCTTGTTCGCGCAAGTCTTGTGGCACGAGGCATGCCGCGAGCAGGAGGAACAGCCGTGACGATCCCGCAGGAGCAGTTCGACGACCTCCTCAGCCGAACCGCGCTCGCCGCGCTGTTCTACTACCCCGAGATCGCGGTCGACGATGTCGAGCACGACCTCCAGCGAGACGTCGAGTACTGCCTCGAGCCGATCGACGGTCTCGCGGTCGAGGACGTCGAGCGCATCCGCACCGCGATCGGCCGCGTGATCACGAATCCGTCGGCGCATCGCTCCGAGCTGCTCGCCCTCGTCATCGAGCTCGTAGGGCCCACGACGATCAGGGTCCACAAGTTCACATGATAGGTACGCAAGGCTCCGGCTGGAAGTGCTTGACAGGTCGCACGACATCTGGACTCTTGCCCTCGTGCGCGGCGCGGCCGGTGGCGCTGAAGGAGCGAAGCTCTGGGCATTCACCATGGGGACGCCTAGACTCTGAACATGAGGTTCCATCATGAGCAACCGCTCAGCGCGGTCAGCGCCCCGCTTCGAGCCGAGGCAGTCGCACGTCCCCCCGATGACGCGTTCTGGGCACAATTCGAGCGCCACCCCATGAGCGCGACGCGGCGGGTCGACAGCGTGCGCGCGTCGTGGCATCCTGCTCCGAACGTGAGCATCTGATGACCGCCGCGGTCCACGACGAGTTCGGGGTCAGTCACATCCTCGTGAACGAACTGCCGGCTGAGCTCGGCGGGCCAGACGCGCCGGCCCGGTACGACGTCGCCGCGGTCTTCACGAGGCGACCGGATCCGCGCGAACTCACGCTGCTCGAGCAACCCGCCGTGCGCGCGCGGCTGGCCGAGGCGGGGTACGGCGACGTCGGATTGCGCGTCGCCGATCGTCGGCTGATCATCGAGGGCACCAGCCTCGATGAACTCGCTGGGGGGCTTGCGGAATTGATCGGCCGAATCCTTGCCGACATCGGCGAGCGGGCCGCGGCAGAGAAGCTGAGTCGAGACGAGTCCGCGGCCGAGCACGCGCGCGCCGAGACCAGCCGAGCCGCCGCCGTGCTGGCCGCCGCAGAGCGGGTGGACTTCCGGCCCCACAAATCTGCGAATGAATAGGGGTGAGGCGCATGGCCAAGCGAACACGCAACGAGGGCGCACGCGCAGACGAACGCTGGGAGACGGATGGCGGCACGCTCGATGACGATGCCACCACAGACGCCGCTCCTGAGAGGGCGACGCCGGCCGAAGAACGGGCGAAGCGCTGGAAGGACGCCACCACCGAGCACTGGCATGGCAGCGGTGCCAGCGACGAAACGAAGCGGCGATCAGCGGACCCCTAATCGCGCGTTCAGGATTCGTCGACGCGATGCCGCGTGCCACAGCAACGCTCGATCGGGTGTCCAGGCTCGTCCAATCGTGCGACTCAGGGCGGCGTTTGCAACGCCTTCGCCTTCAGCTGGTCGTACTCGGCGGACGTGATTGCGCCGGAGTCGACGAGGCGCTTCGCGGCCGCTATCTCGGCCGCGGCGCTGCTCCCACTCGAGGGTGGGACGTCGACGGTGTCCGCGACCATCTCCCGGGACCGAGCAGCCCGCGCCGACATGCTTCGGCCACGAACGATGATGTAGACGAGCACCGCGAGGAACGGGACGAAGACGAGAAAGAGCACCCAGAGTGCTTTCGACCACCCGTTGAGCGTTTCATCTCGGAACACGTCGATGAACACTGAAATGAAGACCCACAGGCACGCGACCGTGACATAGAACCAGAAGAACCAGACGAAGAAGTCCCAGATGCTCACGGTCGCGTCCTCTCGCTCGGTGGATGTGCCACGCACGTCCCGCGTCGGCTCGACGCTAGTGCCACCCAAGGGGAGGCTGCGTCACCCCGATTGGATGATGTCCGCCGCCATGTGCCCCGTTCGGGTGTCTCGGGACCGACCCGCGTCAACGTGCCGGTGCCATACTGGCCGAAGCAGCGGAGCTGCTGTACTGGGGATCCGAAGTGTCGAATCAGCTCGCACACGAGTACCACGTGGAACGACCCGCGCTGCGGCGTCGTTTGGATGAGGGTCTGTCGCTCCCGCTGACGCTGCTCGTCGCCCCGGCTGGCTCGGGAAAGACCGTGCTTCTGCAGGAATGGGCTGAGAGCCACCCGTCTCTCCGGTTGGCGTGGATCGACGTGGAGCCGGCGGACGACGATGCGATCGGATTCTTCGGTCGGTTGCGCGCTCGGCTGGCGGCGGTGAGCCCCGAGCTCGGTCCTTCTCGGAGGCCGAGCGCGGTCGCTGGTTCGCCGTTGTCCTCGCTGGCGGCCGAAATCGCCCGCGTTCCTGAGACCGTCATCGTGCTGGACGACCTGCACCGGATCAGGAATGCCCAACTGCTTCACGACCTCGGCCGATTCATCGCGTCGGTACCGAAGAACATCCATGTGGTGATCTCAACTCGGGTCGACCCACCCATCGCTTGGAGCAGGCTTCGGTTGCGAAGCCGTATCCTCGAGATCCGACAGGCCGAGCTGGCGATGTCCGAAGACGAATCCGCGCAACTCCTGGCGCGAATCACTCGACGCCACGTCTCTCCGGCGACGACCGACGTCCTGCTGGCGCGTACCGAGGGGTGGGCGACCGGCCTCAAGCTTGCCGCCCTGACTCTGAGGTTCCACAGCGATCCCGAGAAGTTCGTCGCCGAGTTCGGCGGCACCGACCGCTTCATCGCCGAGTACCTCACCGAGGAGGTACTCGATGCACTGCCAGCCGAGGGTCGCGATCTCCTGCTTCGGATGGCGCCGCTCGATGTCGTGAGCGCGGAGTTGCTCGACGAGGTGCTCGAGCGCTCCGATGGCGGAGCGCTCATCGAGCGGCTGGAGCAGGAATCGATGTTCCTGGTCGCCGTCGACGAACACCAGGAGCGCTTCAGATTCCATCACCTCTTCCGCGACCTCCTCCGGTATCGCTTGCGTACCGAGGATGCCGCGGAGGAAGCCCGCCTTCTGGTTCGGGCTAGCGAGTTCCACCTCCGTCGCGGGGAGTATGCTCCCGCGATCGAGTACCTGCTCAGGGCACGGGACTGGGGTCGTGCCCTCGACGTGATCACGACACTCGACGCCGAGGTTCTCGAACGCAACCAGGCGCGCTCCGTAATCCGATGGATCATGGCGATCCCCGAGGCGGCGCGGGCTGGTCGGTTCGACGTGGCGCTCGAGCTCGGCATCCTCCTCGAGATGCAAGGGGAAGCCGCCCGGGCCACCGACATCCTGAGCCGAATCGCGAACCACCCACAGGCCACGGTCGGCGAACGGGCGATCGCGAACGTGTGGATTTCGGCGACCGCGCAGTGGAATACACGACCGGGCAATGCCATTCGGGCTGCAGAGCGAGGCCTCGAATTGCTGACGGCCCACCCTGACGCCATCGTTCCGAACCTGATGGGCCTCACGACATCCGAGATGCTCAGCACTCACGCGATCGCATGCGCGGGCCGATCTCACTTCCTCGCCGGTGATCACGGCGCCGCGGACGCTCGCCTGACCCGAGCGCTGACGACCCAGGGGATCAGCTTTCCACCATTCCGAGTGGAGATCCTCGGCTCCCTGGCACTCCTGCGCGCATGGGGCGGTCGAGTCGGTGAGGCCGAGACGCTCGTCGCGGAAGCACTGGACACGGCGACCTCGACTGGGCTCCTTGCCGATCCGGTGCTTGCGGACACCTACCTTGCGGCGGCGATGATCGCCAACGAGCGCGGGCAACCCGATGTTGCTGTCGGCCCACTGGAGCACGGGACAGCTGGGGCTGAGGCGAACCACCGCACGCAGCTGGAACGGATCGCGCGCTACGAGTGCGCGCTCTTGGCCGCAGCAGAAGGTCGATTCGACGAGGCGCTCCGACTCGTCGATCTGTCGAGGTATGAAGACATGTCCGCTCCTGCACCAGCGATCCACCAGCGCCTCGTCGCCCTGCGCATGAGCGCGCTTCGCCGCATGGGTCGCAGCAAGGAGTCACTGAATGTGCGCGGCACAACGAACACATCCGCGCCGGACCTCGCCTTCGAGTCCGCGGCCGCCTGGCTGACCCTCGGAGCACGCGACCGGGCGAGGCGAGTGTTCGAAGAATCGGCTCCGGCGCTCAACGCCGAAGAACCACGCGCCGGTATCCGTCGGTTGCAGACTGACGCTCGCCGAGCTCGCCGATGACCATCGCACGGCCCTCGATCTGGTCGACACGGCACTCGCCACCTGACCGAGGACCTCGCCGACCGTGCCATCGGCTGGATCCGTTCACAGAAGTCGCTGATGCCCGACCGGCCGTTCTTCGTGTACTTCGCGCCCGGTGCCACGCACGCGCCGCATCACGTGCCGAAGGAATGGGCGGACAAGTACGCCGGGAAGTTCGCCGACGGCTGGGACGTGCAGCGTGAGCGCACCTTCGCCCGGCAGAAGGAGCTCGGCGTCATTCCCGCCTACGCCGAGCTCACGCCGCGCCATGTGGAGATCCCAGGGTGGGATGACATGCCCGCAGAGCTGAAGCCCGTGCTCGAGCGCGAGATGGAGGTGTACGCGGGCTTCCTCGAGCACGTCGACCATCACGTCGGTCGCGTCGTCGACGCGATCGAGGACCTCGGAGTGCTCGAGAACACGCTCATCTACTACATCATCGGCGACAACGGGGCATCCGCTGAGGGCAGCATTAACGGCGCCTTCAACGAGATGGCGAACTTCAACGGGATGGCCGCCCTCGAGACGCCCGAGTTCATGATGTCCAAGATCGACGAGCTGGGGGCGCCGAGTTCCTACAACCACTTCGCCGTCGGCTGGGCCTGGGCGATGGACTCGCCGTTCCAATGGACGAAGCAAGTCGCGTCGCACTGGGGCGGCACCCGCAACGGCACGATCGTGCACTGGCCTGCGGGCGTCGAGGGGGCCGGCGGGCTACGCACGCAGTTCGTACACTGCATCGACGTGGCACCGACGATCCTCGAGGCAGCGGGCGTTCCCGAGCCGACCATGGTGAACGGCGTGCAGCAATCGCCGATGGAGGGCACGAGCATGCTGTACACCTTCCGGGATCCGGATACCGCGGAGCGCCACGAGCTGCAGTCACCTTGTACTACGACGGCGAGGCGGTCGGTGCAGGACGTGTCGGGGCGACCCAGCCCCTGATCTTCTCGGCCGACGAGACCACCGATGTCGGCTACGATTCGGGCACCGCGGTCAGTCCCGACTACACACCCCGGTCGAGCCGGTTCACGGGCAAGACCAACTGGGTCCAGATCGACGCCGACCCCGACGACAACGACCACTTCATCGATCCTGACGAGCGGCTGCGAGTCGCGGTGGCGCGGCAATAGCGCTCAAGGCGGACCGTCGACCTGGGCCGCCGATGCGGGTAGCGTGGTCTGGGAGGACGCATGACCGACACCTTCATCACGACACTCAAAGACCTCGAACGATCCGCCGGCCGGCCGCAACGGTTCAGTGCCTCGTTCGTCGAGGTGCTTCCGGTGAACGGCGCATCCGTGTCGACCGTCGGCAAGGTCCTCGGCAGCGAGACGGTGTCCGCGACCGACGACGTCGCCGCATACCTCGACGAGTTGCAGTTCGACCTCGGTGAGGGGCCGTGCTGGGATGCCGTGCGCTCAGCGCGCGCGGTCATCGAGCCCGACTTCGTCGGAGGCGGCGCAAGTCGCTGGCCGACGCTCGCCGCCGCGGCGCGTCTGACGCCGATCGCGTCCATCTTCGCGTTCCCCTTGGTGGTCGGCGCGCTCCGGTTCGGTGCGGTCGACCTGTACTCGCGGTCCCGCATGATGCTCGACGTGACGCAGGAGCAGCAGGCGGTCGCACTGGCGGATGTCGTCGGCCGCCATGTGCTCCGCGAGGCACTGACAGTCAGCCGGGTCGACCACGAACCCGACGCGAAGCCGTACTCGCGCCGCACCGTGCACCAGGCGACGGGCGTGGTGCTCGCCCAGGTCGACCTCGATCCCGACGACGCGATGCTCATGATCCAAGCGCACGCGTTCGGCGCAGGGGAGACCATGATGAAGGTTTCGCAAGACATCCTCGACGGCCGGCTGCGATTCACCCGAACCGAACACGGAATCGAGGTGAACACGTGACCGCCCCCACTCGCGAGGATCGTCTGCTCGAGACCTTCGCCACCCTCGCCGACACGCTGGTCGACGAGTACGACGTCGTCGAGCTGCTGCAGACCCTGGTCGACGCGTGCCGCGACCTGCTCGACACCACCGACGCCGGTATCCTGCTGGCGAACGCCGAGGGCGACCTCGAGCTCGTAGTGTCGACCAGTGAGGCCATTCGCCTCGTCGAGGTGATGCAACTCGCGGCCGAGTCGGGGCCGTGCATCGAGTGCTACCAGCGTGGCACGCGCGTCTCCGTGCCCGAGATCGAGGCCGAGCGGTCTCGATGGCCGTCCTTCGCTGCCGTCGCCCGTTCCAACGGCTTCGACGCGATCGAGGCGATCCCCATGCGCCTTCGGGACACGACGATCGGCACGCTCAACCTGCTGCGTTCCGAACGAGGCACGCCACCCGCGTCCGACCTCGTCGCCGCGCGCGCCTTCGCCGACGTCGCCACCATCGGCATCCTTCACGAGCGGTCGATGCGAGAGACGGAGATCCTCACGGACCAGCTGCAGACCGCGCTGACCAGCCGGATCGCGATCGAGCAGGCGAAGGGTGTGGTCTCGTTCACCGCCGGCGTCCCGATCGACGAGGCGTTCACCCTCCTGCGGACGTACGCGCGGAACCACGGACGCGCTCTGAGCGAGGTCGCCAGGCAGGTCGTCCGGCGCGAACTGCACATCGACCGCCCGAGCAGCTGAGCACAAGGGGGTGTCGCCGGTTTTCGACGACGCGTAAACTCGACGTCTGTCTACGTTGCCCCGGACCCGGCAGCTCCCTGAAGTGGCGAACATCCGGAAGTGGGCACATGAAAACCTTGGTTACCGGTGTCGGTTCCTACCCGACCGGCGACGCTATCGCCGTGGCCGTGCTCGAGTATTGGCGCACGCTCGCCGAAGATCATCTCATCGACCTCGTCGAACTCCCGTTCCGGGCCGAGGACGGCCATCGATCTCGTGTGCAGCTCACGATCGGCTGGTCGTCGTCGTTCGCTGCCGTCGACCTCGACTCGGCGGACGGCCCGGAACTCGTCGACCACGCCTTCGTCGACGATCTCGCGCTCCGGTCGCTCGCGCGGAGCCGCGCCGTGGTGAGCCCCGACGGCCACCTGAGCTCGCCGTTCGACCTCGATGGGCTCTCCTTCCTCGACGGCTACTGAGGAGGCGCGATGCACCCGCGACGCTCGCCTCGGTCGAGCACGGACACTCGCAGCAGCTTCCGTCATCTTGCGCGGAGGCCCTCCGCGTAGCGTTGCCCCGATTCCGCGTGCCCAGACCTCGCGTGCGGCGACGTAGAAAGTTGGTCACCATGACCGCCGACACCTCCTCGATCCATTCGACGCGGGAGCGGCCGGCTGCGCCGCACGCCGGCGCGGGCGCCACGAGCGCCTTTACCGACCTGGCCCGCATCGTGAAGGATGCCGGGCTGATGCGCCGACGATACGGCTACTACTGGACGAAGCTCATCAGTGTGCCGATCGCGTACGCCGCGGCGATCGCGGTGTTCATCTGGATCGGCGACACCTGGTGGCAGATGTTCACCGCGGTGGGGTTCGCCGTGCTGTTCACGCAGACCGCGTTCCTCGGTCACGATGCCGCGCACCGGCAGATCTTCCGGTCGGGCAGGTGGAACGACTGGACGAGTCTCATCCTCGGCGGGTTCGTCGGCATGAGTTACGGGTGGTGGCAGCACAAGCACACGCGGCATCACGCGAACCCGAACCAGATCGGGGTCGACCCCGATCTCGACCTGCCGGTGGTCGCGTTCACGCCCGAGCAGGCTGCGCGTGAACGTGCGGCGTTCATCCGCTGGCTGATCGGGCACCAGGGTCTGTTCTTCTTCCCGATCCTGCTGCTCGAAGGCCTCTCGCTGCACGCGTCGAGTGTGCGGCGTGCGTTCGCCAGAGATCCCTTGCCCCACCGCCCCGTGGAGATCGCGATGCTCGCCGTGCGCATCGTCGGCTTCCTCGCGCTCGTATTCCTGGTGCTGTCGCCCGGCAAGGCCGCGGTGTTCTTGGCGATCCAGCTCGGCCTCTTCGGCGTCTACATGGGCATGTCCTTCGCGCCCAACCACAAGGGGATGCCCCAGGTGCCCAAGGGCGTGCGGCTCGACTTCCTCAGCCGTCAGGTCCTGATGAGCCGCAACATCCGCGGGAACCGGGTGCTCGATGTGGTCATGGGCGGGCTCAACTACCAGATCGAGCATCACCTGTTCCCATCGATGCCGCGGCCGCATCTGCGCCGAGCGGCGCCCCTCATCCGCGACTACTGCCGCGACCGCGGTGTCGCCTACACGCAAACCGGCCTCGTCGAGTCGTACGTGATCGTCTTCAACTACATCAACCGGGTCGGCCTCGGGGAGCGCGACCCATTCGAGTGCCCACTCGTCCTTGCACGCGCTAGCATCACGGCGGCCGAGTCCGCGCGTGTCAGTCCGTCAGCAGCGTGTGGGAAGCCGCGGCTACGCGGCGATCGCGCCGACGAGTGACCTGGCGCACGGGCCAGTTGCCCCGGTCGGCGATCACCTGGCGCGCGAGCGTCGGTGGTGACCGCGGACGCCGCGACGTTCACGCTTCAGGCACGCTTCGACGGTTCACCACGACGTACGTCATGAGGCTCCCGGCGTTCCCGGCTTCGGCGGGCGTCGAGCTTCGGTAGCGCCGGGTGGGGTAGTAGCCGGGAAGGTGCGCGAGCTCGCAGTCCACGATCGGCCCGAGACATAGGGCGGTTCGACGTAAGGTCGGTCCGGTGATGCGGGGAAACCCATCAGGGTGAGCCGGGGCCCGGGCGGTGGCGGACATACGCGCCTGGGCAGCGACCTTGTGCTAGGCCCAGATGCGGTGGCGCCTGCTCAAGCCAGTACGAGCGGCTCAAGGCGGCGGCCGAGGCCATGCACGCCGCGTTACATCCCCGCAACCGGGCAGTAGCTCAAGATCCGCGGCGTCCACGCGCTTCCCTTGGTTCCGGCTGCTGGCGAAGCGCGCTTCGTCGAGGTCGCACCTGGTTCGGTGTGCCTGGGAGCGCATACAGGGGCTGCGGGTACGCTGCGGCCGTAAGCGAAAAACAGCCCCGCGACGATGCTCCAAATGAGTCCTGGGGGTCTGAGCGCGGCGAGCACTGGCATGGCGCCGAGCCAACCGCCGAGACCGCCTCACGCGACGAGGAGGCCAGCGAGAGCGTCGAAGCAGAGAAGTCTGAGCGGGCGCACGAGGGGCGGGTGAGCCGCTGGGAAGAGGCCACCGGTCGTACATGGAACCGCAACCACGGCACGGGCGGACAGTAGATCCAGACTCGGTTGATGAGCCGGGCCCACGGGAACGAACGCGAACGGCGCGCGGCGGAGTTCACGGCGTCCGAGACGCTGCCGACGAGCAATCCCTCAGGACTAGTTGTAGTGCGTCGGACTACTTCTGTGTCTCCTGGCCGACGGCGGCGAAAATGGGCACGCCGCTACATCGAACTCGGTGAAGCAGGGATGGCCGATCGGTCGTCGCGTCCGCATCGGCATCCGAATAAGACGCCGCAGCACCTGGTGAAGATCGTTCACATGCGGATCCGGAAACGCCTCAGCCCGGTCCAGGTCGCCGGACGGGTGGGGATGCCCGCTTCAACCGTCCACGCGGTTCTGACTCGTTGCCGGCTGAACCGGCTCTCGCATGTCGATTTGAGAACCGGCGAGCCGGCCCGCCGCTACGAGCACGAGAAGCCGGGCGCGCTGATTCATGTCGACGTGAAGAAGCTCGGCAACATCCTGACGGCGGCGGCTGGCGCTACGTCGGGCGCGCCCAAGGGTTACGTAACCGAGCCGCGACACCGGACAAGGAACGCAACAGCTATCGGCACCCGCTCATGCGGCATGCATTCGTTCACACCGTCATCGATGATCATTCCCGTGTCGCTTATGCCGAGATCCACGACGATGACCGCGCTGAGACCGCGATCGGCGTGCTCCAGCGCGCGGTCTCCTGGTTCGCCGACCGCGGCGTCCGAGTCGAACGCGTCCTGTCCGACAACGGCTCGGTGTATCGCTCCCACGCCTAGAAGCACGCCTGCGCCGACCTCGACATCACACCGAAATTCACACGCCCGCGACGACCGCAGACGAACGGAAAGATCGAACGCTTCCACCGCACCCTGGCCGACGGCTGGGCCTACGCGAAGCACTACAACAGCGACTCAGCCCGCCGCGCCGCGCTCCCCGCATGGCTGCACTTCTACACCACAGGCCCCACACCGCCATCGGAAAGCGTCAGCCCATCGGCCGGATCTCGAACAACCTGACTGGGCACTACATCTAGTCGAGCAATCCCTCAGGTGTAGTGCGGGCGGTGCGGCGAGAAATCGATCTGTGAAGCCTCGGCCACGACCCGCTCGACCCGCTCGGCTGCACGCTTTGCGAGCTCGGCCGACTCCCGCGCCTGTGAGAGACGAGTCTCAGCGACCCGCGCCCCGATGTCGTCGAGGATGCGCCCGATGACGAGAGCGAGCCCTTGCCGGAGCTCGCTCAAGTTCGTGTTCGTGATGAAAAGCCGGCGGTCCGCGGTTGTCAGCGCGACCGAGGGATAGCCTGCCTCGGAAAGCAACGCCTGTGTTTCCGGGCTGGCGAGAAGCTCGAGCTCAAGAGGAAGAGGCCGGCGAGTGAAGACCGCTGTCACGGTGTACCGCTCCGGCGCGTCGATGGTCCCTAACGCAGACGGCAGGTCATTCAGGAGGATGTGATCCAGGGCGAACGGCTCAAATGAGGCACTACCTCGTTCGCCGGACTCCGCTGGCACGGCAATGTTCTGATCTGTACTCATTTCCGGATCGTAGGCCGAGAACATGAGCGCGCTCACAGCTCCACCGGCACCATGAACCGAATGGCCCGCCTTGATCGCCGCCCGTCAAGGGCGTAGCCAATCGCTGCGGAATCGTGGAGTGTTGGCATTCTATAGAAATGAGGAGCCACATGCTTCTGGCCACAATTACCGTCGACGGCCGAGAGCATCGCCTCCCGCCCGAGACGAACACTGCCGAACTCAGTGCTGAAATCACTGAGCAGGTCCGCGCGGGAGGTGGTTTCGTCGAAATTCAGCGCGATGGCGAACGCTCGCGACGTATCTTCGTCACACCAGCTTCGGGAATGTCCATCGACGTCCGTGAGATTGACCATCACCACGAACAGCCCGCTCCGCGTGGCGGCCCTGCAGGGCTCCCATCGTTCCTCGGGGAATTCGACTTCGACTTCGAGTGAAGACCCCGCGAGACGCCGATGGCCTGGCCGAATGCGTCGCATAATCCGGGACGAACGGCCCGAGAGCCCCCGGCTCGGGCCGCCTTCCCTCGCGACGAAAGCTAGTACGTCTCGGGCGCGGCGGTCGCCCTTTGCGGACAGGTGGCCTCAGAACAGCGCCAGCAATGAACGACGTCACGATGCGCGATCAGGCTGGCCTGCACCCACTCCGACAAACTCGACCGCCTGCGAGGGCAAGCCCTGAGTGTGGACGCCCCTCCCGGCAACAGTTCCATGGCCGGCTGGACCGGCGGACCAGATCGATGACTTGATCCACGCATGTTTACCCAACACTATTGACCCGAGATTGCCCGACGACGCTCGAGGTTAACGGGTAGCATCCCGCCGACCGCACAGAGCAGGCCGCCGAGCAGGCGCTCACGGACCCGTGGGAGGCGTTCCGCGACTACGCCATGTTCCTGCTGGAGGCGCAAGCCGAGGACTGGGCTTTCAGCGATGTCAGCCTCAATGCTCGCGGCGGGAGCGAGCTTTTCCGCGTCGAGAAGGCTCGCGCACTCCAGGCGTCCGTGCGCCTGGTCAACCAAGCTCGCGACGCAGAAGCCATCCGCACAGACTTCGACCATAGCGACCTGTATCTGCTGCAGAACGCCAATGCTGGCCTCCTCGGCCCCCCTCACATGGAAGCGGTTCGGCGAGTACATGCTGGAATCGTTGAAGGCCCCCGGGACAGGCCCATTGAGGCCGCCCTCCAGGGTTTGGATGCGGACGCAGGCGATCAATCCCTGGCTAGTTCAATTGCGCCCGTGGGCGGATCCCTGAGCCTCCTAAGGGAGTGCCGGATCGTCCGTTTGTGGCGCGCTATTTGGAATGCCGGTCGCGCTCATGTGGGCTGGGTGGACTTGAACCGTTCACGTTTATCGGACGCTCAATGTCCGGCGCCGAGGTTGCCGGCGAGGCGGCCGTGCAGCTTGGTGCTCGCTTCATTCATCCCGATGATGACCGCGCGTTTCCCATGGTGCTCGTATTTCGTCGTGATCGCGTCGAGTGCGGCGACGGTGGATGCGTCCCAGATGTGCGACGCGGACATGTCGATAACGATCCGGTCGGGGTCGTCGGTGTACTCGAACTGGGTGGTGAGGTCGTTGGACGAGGCGAAGAACAGCTCGCCGTTCACGGTGTAGTAGGTGGTCGGGACCGGTGCGTCGAGCTCGATGCGACGGTCGACCGTTGCGAAGTGCGCGACCCGGCGGGCGAACGCGACCATCGCGACGACCACGCCGACGATGACGCCGATGGCGAGGTTGTGGGTGGCGACGACGACTGCGACGGTGGCGACCATGACGGTCGTTTCGCTCTTGGGCATGCGCTTCAGGGCGGACCAGCGGATCGAGTGCCAGTCGAAGGTTGCGACGGACACCATGATCATGACGGCGACGAGCGCGGCCATCGGGATGATTGCGACGAGGTCGCCGAGCACGACGACGAGGATCAGCAGGAGCACGCCGGCGAGGAAGGTCGAGATCCTCGTGCGGGCGCCGGATGCCTTGACGTTGATCATGGTCTGACCGATCATGGCGCAGCCGCCCATGCCGCCGAACAGCCCGGAGAGCACGTTCGCGGCACCCTGCCCGAGAGCTTCGCGGGACTTTCGGGAGTGGGTGTCGGTAGCGTCGTCGACGAGCTTGGCTGTCATGAGTGACTCGAGGAGGCCTACCAGGGCCATCGCGAGGGCGTAGGGAGCGATGATCGTGAACGTCTCCCAGGTGATCGGCACGTTCGGGATGAACAGCTCGGGCAGGCTCTTGGGGAGCTCGCCTTGGTCGCCGACGGTGGGTACGTTGATCGCCGCGATGACGACCGCCGCGGTGACCAGCACGATTGCGACCAGTGGCGCCGGGACGGCCTTGGTCACCCGCGGCATGAGCACCATGATAATGAGGCCGGCAGCGACCAGCGGGTAGACCATCCATGGCACGTCGATCAGGTGGGGCAGTTGGGCGGTGAAGATGAGGATCGCGAGCGCATTGACGAAGCCGACCATGACGCTGCGGGGGATGAACCGCATCAGTTTCGCCACCCCGAGCGCGCCGAGCACGAGTTGAAAGACCCCCGCGAGCAGGACCGTGGCGATGAAGTAGTCCATGCCGTACTCGCGGGCTACCGGGGCGATCACGAGCGCGATCGCCCCGGTCGCGGCGGTGATCATTGCGGGGCGGCCGCCGAGGAACGCGATGGACACCGCCATGATGAACGAGGAGAACAGGCCGACCCGCGGGTCGACGCCGGCGATGATCGAGAACGAGATCGCCTCGGGGATGAGGGCGAGCGCGACGACGAGGCCGGCGAGCACCTCCTTCGTGAGGATGCGCGGTGTGCGGAGGGCGGTCAGTACCGACGGTTCCGGCTTGTACCGGTCGGCGACGTCGGTTTTCTGCGCGATTGCCAAGGAGGATCTCCGGGGGGTGCGGGGGCTCGGCGAGCCGGACGATTAGAGTCGTGGGCGCCCCGTTGCGCGACCATGTGGCGGCGGGTGCGGCCGATCAGCCAGTACGCAGAACCCTACCCTAACGTAAGGGTAGAGTTTGAATCGAGGAGGGATCCGAATGACCGCCGACGCCACCATGCACATCGGCGAGCTCGCCGAACGTACCGGGCTCTCCCTGCGCACCATCCGCCACTATGACGAGACCGGGCTGCTCAAACCATCCGGAAGGAGCGAGGGTGGGTTCCGGCTGTACACCGAGTCGGACTTCGACCGATTGATGCTCATCCGTCGGATGAAGCCGCTCGGGTTCTCGCTCGATGAAATGAGCGAGCTGCTGAAGATCATCGGTGCCCGCCGCGCGCGGCAGACCAACGATGTCGTCGCCGCGTCGTACCAGCGCTTTGTCGACGAGACCGTGAGCCGGCGGGCGAAGCTCGAACAGCAACTCGCCATGGCCGACGAGTTTCTCGAGCTCCTGCGCCAGAACTGAGGCTCAGTCGCCGTCGACTGCGGCGCTCACGTCCCCGACCTCAATAGCAGACGGTTCGCGATCCTCGAGAACCGCGCCGGTCGAGGTGCCAAGAGAACCGCCCGCACGCAGATTCGCCGCCTCCAAGGCGCGCTCGATCGCGACATCCGAGTCGGACTTCAGGTCGCCTGATCGGTCGTTCATGTAGTCGATGCCTCTCGCTCGTCGACCGCGGACTCCGCGGTCACATCCTCCCCAACAAGTTGGATGCCGCCTGTCGAGTTTGCAGATCGCATGAGCTGGTCGATCCAATTCCGGTTAAGACCCGGTCGTTCGAGTTCATCGAACACGAATCGAAGCGGGATTGTCGGATGCATCCAGATCGTCGAACGCCCGGCCGATTGGCCGGCAGTGTGATCCCACGACAGTGTGAAGCTTTCGCCGCGGCGCAGCTTGGTGATGATCGCGACCTTCAGATGGGCCAACGTCCGATCCTCAACCTGAATCGGGGTGCCCGTCTCTCCATAGAAAAGGGTTCCCATGCCCGCACGATACTCCTTCGTCCCGAAGGCGCAGCTGATCGCTCGTGAGATGGCGCGGTGAAGCGCGTGACCGTACGCGGAGACGCAACCCCCTTTTCGAAGGTCCGATCAAGACGCAGAGTGCGCTTCGAGGGAAGGGTCTCGCGTGGGTGAGCTGAGGTACGGCGCCGAACGAGTGGTGGAGGTGGACGACCGTCTTCTCGCTCACCTTGCGCCTGTGATCATGAACAAACTTGCTCGAGGCGAGCCGTTTCCGCTCACGCTCGAAGACCGGCACAGGTCGGAGACCTTTTGGATCACCGAGCGCGCCCACGTGGAGATCGTCTACGCCGAACCTGCGTCGACGGGCCTGAATCAACGGTGGATCCACGAGTCCCCGCAGTTGCGGAGTCCCGCGCAGGTCTTTGGGCAACGCCGGAGCCGTAACCAAACGCCGAACGGTCCTGTTGTCCGCGGCTTCCGAACGGGACGAACCGATGGTCGAAGGCATCGCGAGGCGAGTTCCCGAGGTGCATTCAAGCGGGATACGGGTCCGTCGTGCCACAGCGGGGGAGGACAGCTACGACGGCAAGCCGCGTGTGCGGTCACTGGCGAGCGACACTTTCACCGTCACGGGAGGACGTTGCGGCGACTGGAAGTCCCCTTGAGCGTGATCGCGCCGACGACTCCAGCCGCGAGGAGGACGGCGGAGGCGGTGACGAGAGCTGCCCGGTATCCCTCAACGAGGTCGGGGGCCGTCCACACGTTGTCTCCGGTCGTGGCGGCCGCGATGCTGGCGAGAACCGACAGACCCAGGGCACCGCCGATTTGCTGGGCGGAGTTCAGCAGCGCTGAGGCGATCCCCGCCTTCTCGGAATCGACCTTATAGCCCGCGGCCTGCGTGAGTGCGATGACGCCGCAGGTCTCGGTGTCAGCGTTGCATTCCGGATGCTGGACCGTCGTACTAAGGAGCTTGTGAAGGCTGCAGAGGTTCCGCTGCGCGAACTCCAGCGGCGCCTAGCCGTGCGTGCTTCGCTTACAACCTTGGCGCTTGTCACCATCGTGGAGACACCAGGTGCCCGTACGGTGACCTATCGTCGTGCAATCGGCGTACTTACGATCGTGGTATGCGGGTTGATGGTTGTGGCGTTAGTCGTGGCCCTCGTCGCGCTCGGGCAGGGCCCCACGACCTCAGCTCCTCTTCCCGCCCCAACTACGACGGCCCCGTGAGGTGTTTGAGCAAGCCGCAGAAGCGTGTGGCGCTCATTCCTTTGACGTTGAGCACGAGTGTGAGCCAAATCAATTCGAGGGCATGATTGCCTTGTGCCAAGGCCCGAGAAGAGCTTTCGAGTTGGAGTGTGCCGAAAGCGCGAGTACAAACCGATTGCAACCGTCGGTGTCTCGGCCGACGGCGGGATCTGGATTTCACCCGCTCCAGTGAAGAACCACGGATGGCAGTATGGCGTCTCTCGTGCAGGGGCCGAAGCCATCGCGGATCCGCCAGAACTCGTTCGCACGCCGCACCGGCCGAAGCTCCACTACCACCGCTCTGGTCGCGCGTTCGTCACGCTCACTGGGCAGGAGCTCGAGCGTCGAGTCTTGGAACTGCCGAGCGTGGGAGCGATTCTGAACGGGCAGATCTTCTCCGTGGTTGCTGTCAGGCCGTGGGAAATGGCAACCGCGCCGAGTGGAAGCCGGAAAGGCGACTTCGCCACTGTTCATGCGCGGTGGCCCGACTCCGTGGCGTTCACGTTCTCGATTCTTCGCCTAGACGAACTCACGGAGCCGCACGAGTCGGGCTCCGTCGGCCTTGAGCCGTTCGGTCTCATCCCCGGCGACGACAGCTTCTTCACAGTGAACTTGTCGTCCTACTTCCCCAAGACGTTGCTTCTCGGGCGAACACATTTCCATGATGAGCCGAGCCATCATAAAGATGCGTCGATCACCGTCGCAGCGCTGCCGTGGGATCCTTCGCGTGGACTCAGCTCAAGAGGGACGATTATCCTGAGCTCTGATCAGCTGCGGAACCCTGAGGTTGCCCACATCCCGGCTGACCAAATGCTCACCCCGGCGCTCTACCGCAAACGCATGGCAACCGGCGAGATAATCAGCGGAACAGCGGGTGAGCATATCGCTCGGATTTCCGGGAGCGCGACAGCTCCGCCCAGTGAATAGCGGTCGCGCGATGCCTCTCCCGGGCACTCTCGCGACCTCGAGCTTGGCTCACGCGCGAATGCCCACACGTGGACCCCTTAGACGTCGACGATGCTGGTTCGGCGGGACTCGCCTGCGGGCGAGACGTTTGCGAAAACGCTGCTTGCTTCCGCGACGGTCTACCAGACGAATGGAAGGTCGCACTCTCGGATCTCAACGTGACTGTACGGCCCCCTCCCGCCTTGAGCGGTTAGGGCGAGGATCGCGCGACGTGTTTGGGCGGCGTTCGCCCCAGGTGCCATCGTGATGCTCTGCACCGCTTCGAACGGAAAGATGACCTTGCGATATGCCACAAGGGCGCCGGCTGCGGAGACCCGGACGCTCGGATCGATCGCATGATGATGAAGTTCTTGCACGATCATGCGAGCCTCTCGTTCGTTCTCGTAGGCCTCGTGCTTGATGCTCGAGAGTTTGCTGAGGACTCCTCGCAGGAGCGCTTCGTAGCGAAACCGATTCTCGTCGTCGTTCGGCACTGCCATGACCTCGTCGAGGATAGGAGCGACTTGATTCGCGCCATACACAACGTCTTGGATGCGGGCATCAAGTAGGTAGTTGGCATCATGGCCGTCGCGCTCTTCCTGCTCGTCGCGGGACAGTCCTTTTCGCTCTCGTGAAGGCAGTTCGTGGCCGACCCAGTTGAGCAGCCGTTCCTCATCGAATCCGACGGAGAAGCCATTTCGCCCACCATAGAGTCGCCAGAGGGTGAGGCTCTGGTCGGACCGGGAGAAGCTCGAAATGTAGGACCGATCCTCGCGGTACTGATCGGGTGAATGCGGATCGACATATGCACGCTCGAGCAGCGCGATTATGGCCTGCACCCGAGCACGTTCCTTCGTGTCCACACTCTCCAAGCGTTGCTGGAGCAGTTCGACCAGCACCTTGGCTGCGAAGCTCACTTCCGTGGGGTCGTTGAGGTAGTTCGACTCGGTCGCCCACAGTTCGCGGTTCTTGATGATCCCCACCAGCCCGGCAGCGTTCGTGTAGTGAAACAACGTTGCTTCTGATTTGGCCGGGTCGGTGAACGTCATGATTGATCCTTGCATCGTTGAAGACGTTGCCGGTGAGGCGCATCCAGCTCGCGTGAACGCCGTACGGTAGTCGCGACCGACGACTTGAGCCGCGCACGTTTATCCAACACTTTTGACTCGAGATGGCCCTAGAAATTTCGAGCACATCGGGTACGGTTGAGGATCGACAACGACGACCGTGGCAAGGAAATCCTGATCACATCGAGATTGTTCGAGGTGTGCCGGCTCATGCCGAGACGGCGGCTTCGGGCCGGGTAATTCCATCGGTCACGGGTTCAAGTCCCGTCCGCCCTACTGAGCGCGTGTGGTATTTCGCCTGATGGGTGCCGGTTGGTATCCGGGTGATGGGTTCCACTGTTTCGGTTGATTGGTGACACCACCTTCGGTTGATGGGTGACACTCCCGAGTATGCGGGAGTTGAGTGTGACTGAGCAGCGGTATCAAGCCGTGCTTGCGGTGATCCGGGATGGGTCGACGGTGACGGAAGTCGCGGCCCGGTTCGGGGTGTCGCGCAAGACGGTTCATGAGTGGTTGCGCCGGTATGAGGCGGATGGCCTGGGTGGGTTGGCGGATCGGTCGCATCGGCCGAGATCGTCGCCGTTGCAGATGTCCGCGATCGTTGTGTGGTATTTCGCCTGATGGGTGCCAGTTGGTATTTACGCTGGAGTTCGTCGATCTTGAGTGTTGGAGGTGGAAATGGGTGCTCGTCACGGCGCGGGAGGAGATCGCGGCCGCGCCCGCGCCGGCCGAGAAGCCGGTCGTCCCTGCGGGCGGCAAGGCGAAGGCCTCGAAGGGCCGCGGCCGCGCCCCGGTGGTCAAAGGGCAGCCGAAGCCATACAAGAAGCGCCAGGGTCGGTAGTCGGCGGAACGGTCCGGGCACACTGATCACGGTCGATGGAGCCAACACCATCAGCGAAGAGCGCGGCCGCTGACACGGTATACTCAAAGTATGACCACGACCATCAAGGTCACTGATGAACTCCGTGATCGTCTCAAGGGGCAGGCGGCACGCGACGGGCTCACGCTTGGAGCGCACCTCGCCCATCTCGCGGACGCCGAGGATCGCCGGTGGAGGCTCCGTCAGTTGAAGGCGGCCATCGAGCGATCCGGTGCCGCCGACGCCGAGTCGCATGCAGCAGAGGCTGCCGAGTGGGAGCGAACCGAGCTGGTCGACGCTCACTCGTGACCGAAGCCGATCTTGCTCCTGGAGTCATCGCGTGGGCTGCGCTCGAACCGGTGCGCGGTCGCGAGCAAGGTGGGCATCCCCCGGTGCTCGTCATCGCTTCGTCCGGGTATCTCGACGCCGTCACGACGCTCGTCATCGTGTTGCCGATCACGACAACGAATCGCGGCTGGCCGAACCATATCCGCGTCCGCGGGCCCAGCGGTCTCGAACAGCCATCCTGGATCATGACCGAACAGCCGCGGACGCTCTCGCGTGACCGGCTCACCGGAATCGCGGGTCACGTGTCGACGGACTGTCTGGACGCGGTTCGATCCTGGCTCGGAGATTTCCTGGACCTCTGACCGGTGCTGTGCAGGCATCATCGTGGTGGTCCTGCAGGTCGGGAAAGACCCTGGCGCGGCTCGCCCGGCTGTGGAGGCTGGCGGCATGGGGATCATGCTCCCGCGCGCATCAGCCGTCCTCTCGGCTCACCCAGGGAGGCTGACGCGGTTGCAGGCCGGATGCTCCATCGCCGAGCAGAACCTGTATGACAAGTTGCGCCCACTTGACCGAGAACTCACGGCCGAACTAAGGTGTGACACGTATTCGTCCCCCGGGTCCACCGCAGCGCCAGGAGCAACATGTCCGACAACGACGTCCCGGTCGTCCGCGACATGTCTGACACCCCGTACGGGCGCATCGCCGAGGTGCTGCACGCCTCAGGCATCCGACCCGGCGACCGTGTCCCGAGTGAATCCGAGCTGAGCGCGCGGCTGTCGATGGGCCGGCAGCAGGTCCGCGAGGGGTTGTCGGTGCTCGACGCGTTCGGTGTGCTCGTCGGGCGACAGGGTGCGCGTCGCGTCTGGAAGGGCTACAACCCGGGAGCGCTCGTCTCCGCCGGTGCGGCGCTCGGGAGCGCCGACGATGACGTCGTCGCGGCGCTGCTCGAAGTCCGGCAGGCGCTCGAGACGTCACTGCTTCCGTCGGTCGCGGTCCGAATCCCCGACCACGAGCTCGCCGAGCTGCGCGAGCTCGCACACCGCATGGTCGTCCTCGCCGAGGCCGGCGAGCGCTTCAACGAGCTCGACGCGCAGTTCCACCGCCGACTGTTCGCCTGCCTCGGCAACTCCGTCCTCGACGGCATCCTGCTGGCCTTCTGGGTGCAGTTCGATGCGGCGGCACCGGATGCCTCATCGGCGGCAGCCGACCCCGACATCGCCCGCATGCACGTGCGCATCGTCGACGCGCTCGCCGACGGCGATCAGCGCCGCGCCGTGCACGAGCTGGACGCCCACTTCTACGGGATCCGGCAGAAGTCCGCCGGCGGCACGCCGGCCGCATCCGTCACCGCAGTGTCGCCTTCAAACGCGGCACCGTCTCAGACCCCCGCACCATCTCAGAAAGGCACAGTGTGAAGATCGAATCCATCGACCTGCAGCTCTCGCGGATCCCGCTGCCCAAGGGTCCGTGGGGCGACCAGATCCACAAGGTCACCCACATCGAGATCATCCTCGCCGACATCACCACCGACACCGGACTCGTCGGCACGGGATTCAGCCACACCTCCGGCGTCGGCGGCAAGATGATGATCGCGGCCCTCCAGGAGCTCATCCCCGAACTCATCGGCAAGGACGTCAACCCGCGCGCCATCTGGCACCAGGCGTGGCAGCACCTGCGCGACAACGGGCCCGGCGGCACGACCACGCTCGCGATCGCCGCGATCGACATCGCCCTCTGGGACCTCATGGGCAAGCAGTACGGCCAGCCCATCCAGAAATTGCTCGGCCAGGTTCGCGACCGTGTGCCGCTCTACGGCTCGGGCATCAACCTCAACCTCTCGGCCGAGGAGGTCGTCGAGCAGGTCAAGGGCTGGAAGGCCGACGGGTACTTCGCCGCCAAGGTGAAGGTCGGCAAGCCCGACCTCGAAGAGGACGTCTACCGGCTGACGAAGATCCGCGAGGCCGTCGGCCAGTTCCCGCTGATGGTCGACGCCAACCAGGGCTGGACCTACGCCGAGGCCGTGCGCGCCACGACCCGCTTCCGCGACCTGAACCTCTACTGGGTCGAGGAGCCGCTGCGCGTCGACGACGTCGTGGGGCACGCGCGGCTGCGCGCCCGCTCGCCGATCCCGATCGGCCTCGGCGAGAACGTCTACACGCTCCAGCAGTTCAACCAGTACCTGGTCGAGGACGCCTGCGACTTCATCCAGGCCGACATCGGCCGCGTCGGCGGCATCACCCCGTACATGGACATCGCCGCGCTCGGCCGTGCCTACAACGCGCCGATGGCCCCGCACTTCATCGTCGAGCTGAGCGCCGCGGTGCTCTGCGCGGTGCCGAACGCCCTGTGCGGCGAGATGACCGACGGCGGCACGATGACCGAGCTCGGCGTGATCGCGCCGCAGCCGGTGCAGAACGGCTGGTTCGTGCCGCGTGAGGTTCCGGGCAACGGACTCGAGTACGACCGTGAGTGGCTCGCCAAGCACGCCGTCAGCATCGAGGTGGCGTGATGAGCGACCTCTTCGACGTCACCGGACGCATCGTCCTCATCTCCGGCGGGTTCGGCCAGATCGGCGCCGAGTTCGTGCGCGAATTCCATGAGCGGGGCGCGCGCGTCGCCGTCGCCTCCAGACGTGCCGACCGCGCGCTCGTCGCCGAGGTGTTCCCCGAGCTCGCCGACAGCGAGCGCCTCCTCCCGGTCGCGATGGACATCACGGTGAAGGACAGCATCGAGGCCGCGCTCGACGAGATCGAGCAGACCTGGGGGAGCGCACCCGACGCGGTCATCAACAACGCCGGCCTCGACACGCAGCCGAGCGCGCCGCCCGAGGTCTCCGGCCCGTTCGAGGAGTTCCCCGTCGAGATCTTCCGGGAGGTCGTCGACGTCAACCTGGTCGGCACGTTCCTGGTCACCCAGGCTGTCGGCCGGCGGATGCGGCGCGAGGACAAGCCCGGATCGATCATCAACGTCGGTTCGATCTACGGCATGGTCTCGCCCGTGCAGGACATCTACGCGTACCGCGAAGAGCAGACGGGCGTGCCGTTCGTCAAGCCGGTCGCCTACTCGGCCGCGAAGTCGGGCGTCTACAACCTCACCAGGTACTGCGCCACCTACTGGGGCCGGCACGGCATCCGAGTGAACACGCTGACGCCGTCGGGCGTGCGCCGCGACACCCAGGACGCCACGTTCCAGGGCAACTACACGTCGCGCATCCCGATCGGCCGGATGGCCGAGGCCGACGAGTTCAACGGCGCGGTGGTGTTCCTCGCCTCGGACGCGTCGCGCTACATGACCGGGTCGAACCTCGTGGTCGACGGGGGGTGGACCGCATGGTGAACGCGGCCGATCTCGAGGTCCTCACGGCCGCCATCGCGACGCCGTACGACGCCCACGGGGAGATCGACACCGGTCTGCTCGGCGCGCTCGTCGAGCACTACCTCGAGCGCGGCGTCGAGGGCATCTACTGCTGCGGGTCGTCGGGGGAGGGCCTGCTGCTCGACGCCGACGAGCGCACCCTGGTCGTCGCGACCGCGGTGCAGGCCGCGGCCGGACGCATCCCGGTCGTCGCGCACGTCGGCGCGCTGAGCACGCGTGAGTCCATCCGGCTCGCGCAGCGCGCACAGGACGCGGGCGCCGTGGCGGTCTCGATGATCCCGCCGATCTACTACAGCTACCCCGCATCCGCGGTGCTCGCGCACTACCGGGCCGTCATGGACGCGATCGACGTGCCGATGATCGTCTACAACATCCCGCAGTTCACCGGCACCGAGTTCACCGCGGACTCCGCCGGCGAACTGCTGCGCGACGAGCGGGTCATCGGCGTCAAGCAGACCGCGCACAACATGTTCTCGCTCGCGCAGATGCGCGAGCGGTACCCGGAGAAGGCGTATATCAACGGCTTCGACGAGGTGTTCCTCTCGGCGATCGCCGCGGGCGCGCGCGGCACGATCGGCACCACCGTCGGCATGCAGGTCGAGCTGTTCGCCGCGGTCCGCCGGCTCGTGGGCGCGGGTGACCTCGCCGGAGCGCAGCGGGTGCAGGCGAGGATCAACGACATCGTCGCCGAGCTCGTCGCGGTCGACGTGTTCCCGGCCGCCAAGTACCTCTCGGGGCGCGTGGTCGGCGACCTCGGGCCGGCGCGCGCGCCGTTCGCGGTGCTCGACGGCGATGCCCGGAAACGGCTGGACGCGCTCGGAGAGCGGATGGACGGCTACATCGCGGAGGCCGTCACGCTCGGCTGAGTGCGACCGCCCCGACGACCGCGGCCCGCCACCTTCCGGAGGTGGCGGGCCGCGTTCGGTGTGCGGGCGTGCGGGGTGGGTGCGTGCGGGGTGCGGGCCGCGAGTCCGCTCAGGCGGCCGCCAGCACCGCCTCGATGCGGGCGTCCATCTCGGGATCGCGCTGCTGCGCCGCGGGCATCGCCCGGTGCCGTCGGACGAGCTCGGCGGCCCCCTGCGAGAACGGCACCGTCGTCTGCGCATCGGGCGCGAGCGCGCGCACGCGCGACGTGTCGAACGTCATCGAGTACGCGTGGTCGCCGAGCACACGTTCGCCGAACCGTGCGTCGACGTCGGCGATGCGTTCGGCGGGGACGCGCACGAGCACGGGCTCGGCGGCCCCGCACGCACGCGCGAGCTCGTCGTAGATCTGCAGGAAGCTCAGCGCTTCCTCGCCCATGACGTTGAACGCCCCGCCCACGGCGCGAGTGTCGCCGAGCAGTGCGTCGAACAGCACGGCGAAATCGCGCGCGTGCGTGATGGTCCACAGCGTGGTCGGGTCGTCGTGGACGAACACGGGCTCGCCGGCGCTGATCCGCGCCAGGTCCGTCCAACCCCCGAGCGTCACGGGGCGCGTGTCGTCGTAGGTGTGCGAGGGCCGGACAATCGTCGCCGGCAGGCCCTCGGCCATGCGTGATCGGACGAGCGCCTCCGCGGCGATCTTCAAGCGCGCATACTCCCAGTGCGGATTCGCCTGCGGCGCGTTCTCGGCGACCGGCAGCGTCCGGGGCGGGCGCTCGTACACCGTGGCCGAGCTCACGAAGACGTACTGCCCGCACCGTCCGCGCACCGCGTCGATCGTCTGCGCGACCTGATCGGGTGTGAACCCGAGGACGTCGACGACGGTGTCGTACTCGCGCTCGCGCGTGATCCGTTCGAGCGTGCCGGGCGACCGGACATCCGCCGTGAGGACGCGCGTCTCGGGGTGGGGCGAGCGCGCGGAGGTGCCGCGCGTGACGATCGTGACCTCCTTGCCGGTCTCGATCGCCCGCCGCACGCACGCGGCGCTGATCACGCCCGTGCCGCCGAGGAACAGGACGCGCTGCGTCATGCGACCGGTTCGGCGACCGGCGCGCCCTGCCCGCGATCGGCGAGGCGTGCGAGATGTGCACGGCCGCGGGCCGCGATCTGGTCCGGGGTGAAGCCGTACTCCGCGAGCATGCGCTCGGGCGGTGCCGACGCGCCGAATCGGTCGACGCCGACGACGTCGCCGAGGGGGCCGGCGAGGCGCCAGAGCGAGAGCGGATGCGACGCCTCGATGACGAGCCGCGGCGTCTCGGGGGGCAGCACCGTGTCGCGGTACTCGTCGGGCTGCGCGAAGAACAGTTCGTGGGACGGTGCCGACACGACCCTGACGCGCAGACCCTCGGCGCGGAGCAGCTCGGCCGCCGAATGGGCCGGCGCGAGCTCGGAGCCCGACGCGACGAGCACGAGGTCGGCGGTCGTCGTCCCGGAGACGATGTAGGCGCCCTTGCGGGTCTCGCCCCACGAGTCCGACCGGTCAGCCGGCTCGAGCGGGCTGCGCGAGAGCACGAGGATGCTGGGGCCGTCGGTGCGGGCGAGCGCGTCCTGCCAGCACTCCGCGGCCTCCCGGGCGTCGCCCGGGCGCAGCACGACGGTGTTCGGGGTCGCGCGCAGGGTCGAGAGCATCTCGACCGGCTGGTGGGTCGGCCCGTCCTCACCGACCGTGATCGAGTCGTGCGAGAGCACGTGGATCACCGGCAGCTCCTGGAGCGCGGCCATGCGCAGAGCGTTCGCCTGGTACGTCGTGAACACGAGGAAGGTGCTCGCGAACGGCCGCAGCACCCCGTGCAGGGCGATGCCGTTCACGATCGCGCCCATCGCGTGCTCACGCACGCCGAAGCTGATGTTCCGGCCTGCGGGCTCGTCGGGGGAGAACGTGCCGCCGTTCGGCAGGTCGGCCATCGTTGCGGCCACGAGGTCGGCCGCGCCACCGACGAGCGTCGGCATCGTCTCGGCGAGACGAGCCATCACCTTGCCGCTCGTCATCCGGGCCGCTTCCGTGGCCCCCTCGAACTCGCGCACGTCGATGCCGGGGTCCGCACCGCCCGCGACCCACTCGTGGAAGGTCGCGATCGCGGGGTCGTCGGCGGCCATGCGTCGCAGCCACTCGGCTCTGGCGTCGCCGCCGCGCTCGGCGAACCGGCCCCACCATGCCGCGACGTCCTCGGGGACGTGGAACGGCTCGGCGTGATCGGGGCCGAGCGCGGCGCGCGTCGCCGCGTCGTCGGCCTCGCTGAGCGCGCCGCTGTGCGCGCGAGGGTCGTCGGCCAGGGGAGAGGTGCGGCCGATGACGGTGCGCACGCGGACGAGGGACGGCCGCTCGGTCTCGGCGACCGCGGCGTCGAGCGCCGCCCGCAGTGCAGGCAGGTCGTCTCCGTCGGCGACCTCGACCGTGTGCCAGCCATGGGCCTCGGCCGCGCGGGCGACCGCGGCGGCGTCGTGCACGTGCGAGGCGCGGCCGTCGATGACGATGTCATTGTCGTCGTAGAGCACGACGAGTTTGCCGAGTCGGTGCAGCCCGGCGAAGGCGACCGCCTCGAGGGCGATTCCCTCCATGAAGTCGCCGTCCGAGGCGAGCACGAAGGTCCGGTGGTCGAGCAGCGGGCCGTCAGCGGCGGTCAGACGCGCTCCGGTCATCCGCTCGGCGATCGCCATGCCCACGGCATTCGCGATGCCCTGGCCGAGCGGGCCGGTGGTGGCGTCCACGCCGGGGGTCGGCCCGTGCTCGGGGTGGCCGGGCGTGATGCTGCCCCACTGCCGGAAGGCGCGCAGGTCATCCGTCGAGACGGCGTAGCCCGCGAGGTGCAGGGTCGCGTAGAGCATGGCCGAGCCGTGCCCGGCCGAGAGGACGAAGCGGTCTCGGTTCAGCCATTCGGGGGCGGTCGGGTCGGAGCGCAGGTAGTGCGCGTAGACCGTGTGGATGAGCGGAGCGGCGCCGAGGGGGAAGCCGACATGCCCGCTGCGCGCGGCTTGGACCTGATCCAAGGCGAGCGCACGGATGGTTCGAATGGAGCGCTGTTCGATGTCCTCGGGGAATTCCACGTCGGTCCTTCTTTCGCTTCTTCGCGGGTGGTTTGACAGTATCTTTTGTAAAGACATACAGTCAAATTGTTTCGATGACGAGCACGGGAGGCGCATGGACCAGGCACAGCACACGGACCTGGCCACCGAGCCCGCCATGCGTGTCCGTGAGATGCGGGTCTTCGAACCCGCCCGCCACGCGGCCGCGTTGCCCGGCCGCGCGCGTCGCCCGCTCTGGGGCGATGAGGGCCGGATGCTCATCGTCGCGGCCGATCACACGGCTCGCGGCGTCACGGGAACCGGTGGTCGCGCGGGCTCGATGCTCTCCCGGGACGACCTGCTCGAGCGGCTCGCCCGGGCCCTCACCGTCGAAGGCGTCGACGGCGTGCTCGCGAGTGCCGACATCCTCGAGGACCTCGCCGCGCTGGGGCTGCTCGAAGGACGCCTCGCCATGGGCCCGGTCAACCGCGGCGGACTCGCCGGATCGACGTTCGAGATCGACGACCGAGTCACCGGCTATACGGCCGAGGCGGCCGCGCGAGCCCGGCTCGACGCCGGCAAGCTCCTGCTGCGCATCGACCTCGGCGACGACCGGACGGCCGGTGTCATCGAGCGCACGCGCGAACAGGTCGACGCGTACGCCGCGGCGGGCATCCCGCTCATCCTCGAGCCGTTCCTCTCCGCGTCCTCGACCGGCCGACTGGTGAACACGCTCGACGCCGACGCCTGCGCCACGGTCGTCGGCATCGCGTCGGCCATCGGCGGCCGGAGCAGCGGCGTGTGGCTGAAGCTTCCGGTCGTGGACGACATGCACCGGGTCGCCGAGGCGACCACGATGCCCATCCTGCTCCTCGGCGGAGACACGCCCGCCGACCCGGAACCGGTCTATCGCCGCTGGGCGCACGCGCTCGCCCTCCCCGGCGTCCGCGGCATGGTCGTCGGCCGGAGCGTGCTGTACCCCGACGACGGCGACGTCGAACGACACGTCGGCACCGTTGCCGACCTCATCCACCACCCGAAAGGAACGCTGATATGACCCGCGACGATTGGTTCTTCCCCCGAGGCGCCCTGGCCGACGGTCCCTGGGAGAGCGTCATCAAGGACATCGACGGCTGGCGCCACACCGGTCTGCGCGTCGCCGACCTCGCCGAGGGCGACGTGCTCGAGCTCGACGACGAGGGCGTCGAGCGGATCGTCATCCCGCTGACCGGGCCGGCCACGGTCGAGTTCACGCCGCCCGGGGAGGAGACCCGCCGGCAGGAGCTCATCGGCCGCCCCTCGGTCTTCGCGGGCGCCACCGATGTGCTCTACCTCGGCGCGGGCACCTCGTTCACGCTCTCGGGCACTGGCCGGGTGGCGGTCGCCGAGGCTCCCGACGCCGAGCCGCGGCCGTGGCGATACGTCCCGCGCGACGAGGTGCCGGTGGAGCTGCGCGGACGAGGCCGCAACAGCCGCCAGGTGCACAACTTCGGCACGCCGGCGGCGCTGGACGCCTCGAGATTCATGGTCGTCGAGGTGATCACGCCGTCGATGAACTGGTCCGGGTTCCCGCCGCACAAGCACGACGAGGACCTCCCCGGGGTCGAGGCGTCGCTCGAAGAGATCTACTACTTCGAGAGTGAGGTGTCCGCCTCGTGGCCGGTCGCGCCGGAGGGCGCGGCGGACCCGTTCGGTCTGATGCGCGTCTATTCGACGGACCAGGATCGGCCGATTCACCTCATGCAGGAGGTCCGGACGGGCGACGTCGTGCTCGTCCCGCACGGGTACCATGGGCCGACGGTGGCGACACCGGGCTCCGACCTGTACATGCTCAATGTCATGGCCGGCCCCTCCGGCAAGCGGGAGTGGCTGCTCCGTGAGGACCCCGAGCACCGCTGGGTCGTCGACGGGTTCGCGAACGAGGAGATCGACGGCAGGCTTCCCATGGGCCGCTGAGGACAATGAGGACGTGGAGCGCAGGATGGCGTGGCGAAGGAGGTCGGGCGCGTGAGTGACACCGCGGTGTGGCCGGCCGATCTGTTCGAGCATCTCGATCGCCAGGGCCCCGTCCCGCTCCACGTCCAGCTCTCGCGGCGGCTCGAGGAGGCGATCAGGTCGGGCGAGCTGGCGCCCGGCGTGCGGCTCGAGAACGAGGTTGCGCTGGGCGAACGGCTGGGCCTCTCGCGGCCCACCGTGCGCCGGGCCATCCAGACGGTGGTCGATCAGGGTCTCCTGGTCCGCCGCCGCGGCATCGGCACGATCGTGGTGCCGAACCAGGTGCGGCGATCGGTCGCCCTGACGAGCCTCTTCGACGATCTCGCGCACAGCGGGGCCGAGCCCGGGACGCGCGTGCTGACCTGCACGCTCGCGGATGCCTCGGTCGAGGTCGCCGAGCGGCTGCGCCTCGACGCCGGCGCCGGCGTCGTGCATCTGCGCCGCCTGCGCTTCGCGGACGCCGCGCCGATCGCCATCATGGAGAACTGGCTGCCCGCGGACCTCGCGGCCCTCGACGCCGCCGAGCTCGAGGCGCGCGGGCTCTACGACGTGCTGCGGGATCGCGGCATCGACATCCGGGTGGCCGACCAGCGCATCGGTGCCAGGAACGCCGACCGCGAGGAGCGCCGCCTGCTGGACCTCAGCAGTGGCGGCGACGCGGTGCTGACGATGGAGCGGGTGTCCTACGACGGCAACGGCCGCGTCATCGAATTCGGTCACCACTGCTACCGGGCCGATCGCTACTGGTTCGAGACCACGCTCGTCGCGCGCTGATCGCGCGGCCCACCGTCGGCGGGGTCGCGCAGCGCGTCCTCGACGTAGCGCCGCGCGAGCCCCGCGCGTGCGGCGTCGATGTCCTGGACGATGACGGGCGCGGCCGCGGCATGCTCGGCGCGCAGTCGGCCGACGAGCCGGAAATCCACCTGACCCTCGCCCGCCAGGGCCGCATCCCACCCTCGGCTGTCTTTCGCGTGCACGCACGCGATGTGCGGACCGAGCTCCGAGAACGCCTCCCGCAGGACGTCCGCGGGTTCGCGATCGACACCGACGATCAGGTTTGCGCCGTCGAGCACCACGCCGAGGTGCTCGGCGTCCGGGCCGAGCTCGCCGAGGAGTCGCCGCATCGTTCGGCTGTCGTCGACGACGAGGCCCGTCTCTGGCTCGATCCCGAGTCGCACGCGCGACCGCTGCGCGGCCTCGAGCAGGAGGTCGAGTTCTGTCCGGAAGTCGCGCCATGCCTCGGGCAGCCGGTTGTCGGGATGCGCCGCCCACATGTGGTCGGCGTCACGCGAGCCCGTGCACAGGGTCACGAACCCCGCGCCGAACTGCGCCGCACGGGCGATCGACTCGCTCGCCCTGCGCGTGCCCTCCCGGCGAACGGCCGGGTCGGGGTGGCACATGTTGTACGTGGCCGACAGTCCCCAAACGGAGACGCCGGCGCCGGCGAAGGTGTCACGCACGGCGTTCGCGTCGAGCTGCGCCCACGCGGAGGGCTCGGGCAGCGTCGGCACGCCGAGCACCTTCAGGTTCAGCTGCGTGGTGGTGAAGCCCGCCTCGCTGATCTGGGCGGCGACCTCGGCGGCCGTGCCGACGGGGAAGACGCGCGCGAAGATGCCGAACTCGGGCGCGGTCACAGCTGCACCCGCGTTCCCTCGGACTGCGAGCTGGCCGCGACCGCGAGCACGAGCCGGGTCGCCTCGACGCCGTCCTCGGGGCTCGGCGTCGCGGCGGCGCCGGTGCGGATCGCGTCGGCGAACGCGCGCAGCTGGCGGCGGAAGGGGTTGGTATCGGTGAACGTCGGACGGCGGGTCTCGCCGTCGGCCTCGAGATGCACCTCGACCGACGACCCGAGGCGGGAGAACACGTACGGCGAGCGAATCCGGATGTGCCCGCGTTCACCGTAGAGGTCGACGCCTTCGCGCCACGACGAGTGCACGGCCGCGGTGATCTCGAACGACGCGAGTCCGCCGGCGGTGGGGGCCATCGTGCCGTGCCAGGAGAAGTCCGGTCCGGCGGAGGCGGCGTGCGCGCTCACCCAGTCGACGTCGCCGAGCAGCGCCCGCGCGAGGTCGAGCTGGTGCACGCCATGCGTCATGAGCTTGTAGTTCGCGGCATCCGCCGCCTTGTGCTTCGCTTCCGAGGCTTTCACCTCGGGGTCGAGCAGCATGCGCGGGAACAGCGTGTCTTGGATACCCTGGCGCGTCGCCGCCATGACGCGGTACCAGAGCTGGGCGCTGAGCACGGGTCCGATGCGGTCGAGGTGCCGCATCGCGTACTCGATGCCCGGGTCGTGGCGCTTCATGAATCCGGGTTGCAGCACGAGCCCGCGCTCGGTGGCGAGGGCCGCGAGCGCCGCGGACTCCTGCACGGTCGGCGCGAGCGGCTTCTCCATCAGCACGTGCCGGCCGGCCTCGAGGGCCATGCTCCCGAGCGGAGCGTGGAGGCGATCGGGCACGCACACGATCACGGCGTCGAGATCCGCCTCGAGCAGCGCGGGCGTGTCCGTCGTCCACCGCGCGCCGTAGCGCGCGGCGACGGCCTCGGCCTGTGACGCCGACGGGTCGGCGACCATCGTGAGTCGCAGCTCGGGCGTCTGCTCCAGAGCCGGCAGGTGCGCCGCCTGGGCGATGCGCCCCGCGCCGATCAGGCCGATGCGCAGGGTGTCGTCGGTCACGTGTGAGCCTCCAGATGGTGCTGTCGGGCGAAGCGCGCGGCGCCGACGGCGCCGGCGAATGGGCCGATCGAGTCCACGCGGAGTTCGGGCAGCGCCCGGATGCCGGCGAACGGCCAGCGCGCCCGCATCTCCGCGCGCGCCGCGGGCAGCAGGATGTCGGCCGCCGCGTGGCCCACGCTGCCGCCGATGATGAACTCGTCGGGATCGAGCACGATGCTCAACTGGGTCACGGCGCGGCCGAGCATTCGGCCGGCGCGTTCGACGAGGGCTCGCACCGCGGCATCCGTCGCAGCGCGCTCGACGACCCGCCGACTCGCATACGCGGCGGCCTCGCCCGCGTCACCGAGGCCGGCCTCGGCGGCCATCTCGGCGAGTCCGCGGCCGCTCGCGAAGTTCTCGACGCATCCCGGAGCGCCGCAGAGGCACCGTCGGGGGTCGTCATAGTCGACCGCGACATGGCCGAGCTCGCCCGCAAAGCCGTGCGCGCCCTCGACGATCCGGCCGTCGACCGCGACCGCGCCACCGAGGCCGGTGCCGAGCGTGAGCAGCACCACGTGCCGGTGCTCGGTCGCCGGCAGCCCGGTGAAATGCCCGAGCAGGGTGGCGTTCGCGTCGTTGAGCACGGCGAACGGCAGCCGGGTCTCGGTCTCGAGCAGCGCGGCCAGCGGCAGGTCGCGTGCGCCCAGCGTCGGCGCGTGGGTGATCGTCCGCCGGTCATGCGACACCAGTCCGGACACGGCCACGGCGCCCGCGCGGACGGGCACCCTGGCGTGGTCGAGGACGCGATGGACGGCGGGCAGCAGCCGCTCTGCGATCGACTCGGTGCGATGCGGGTCGTGCTCCGCCCACACCTGCTCGACGATCGTGCCGTGCGCGTCGCAGAGCACCACGGCCGTCTTGGTCCCGCCGATGTCGGCGCCGAGGCAGAGGTCAGTCATGCGGTGCCTCCAGCTGCTCGGTGATCTGGCGGCGGACCTCGGCGTCGTGCGTCGGATCCGTCGGGGTCGGCGCGACGACGAGACGGGCGAGCGGCAGGTCGGCGGCCCACGCCTCGGCGATCGCCGCCGGGTGCAGGGCGTCGCGCGGCGCGGCGACGACCAGCGCGGGCGTGCCGGTCGGCCCGGCGGGGGTGGTCCAGGCGGTCCCCGCCCGCAGCAGCCGCGCCCGTCGACGCGCGACGACATCGTCGGCGGCGCGCGCCTTCGTGAGGAGGTTGGCGGCTGCTGCGGGGGAGTCTTCGGCGACGCGCGCGAATGCGGGGTGCTCGCGCAGCCGCTCGACCGCGCTGCCGTGGTCGGACTCGAGCAGGTCGGCGAGCACGAGGTTGAGCGCGAGGTGCGGCGGGTTCGGCTCGGCGGTATGGGTCGGGCGGATGAGTATCAGCGAGTCCACGTCGAGGCCTGGACGGGTGGCCAGCGCGCGCGCGACGGTGGCGCCGAGCGAGACGCCGAGCACGTGCGTCCGGGCGGCCTGTGCCGCGTCGGGCGCGATCGTCTCGGCGACCCGGGCAGCGACGTCGTCGAGGGTGAACGCCCCGGACGCCGGGGACGCGCCATGGCCGGGCAGCTCGACGCTGACGGTGGTCATGCCGGGGAGGTCCGGGCGATACTTCGCGACCGACGACGCCGAGCCCGTGAGCCCGTGGATGAGCACGAGCAGTCGGTCGCCGGCGCCGGAGCGGGCGCACGCGAGTGGGGGCGGAGCATCCATATTGCATTATCTTGTAGAAGTTTGCAGAAATTGGCAAGATGGTGGCATGGATCTTGACGACGCCCGCCCGCGCCTGTTGCCGGAAGAGCGTCGCAGGCGCATCGCCGCAGCGGTCACGCGCGACGGTGTGGCCCGGCTCGACGAGCTCGCCGCATCGATCGGCGTCTCGGTGGATACCGTGCGCCGCGACATCGACGGCCTGCACGCCGAGGGACTCGTCGAGCGGACCCGCGGCGGCGCGGTCGCCCGTGAGGCACGAGCGGGCATTCTGCCCCTCGACGCCCGCATCGCAAGCCAATCGCCCGGGAAGCGGGCGATCGCCCGGGCCGCCGCGGACCTCATCGTCGACGGCTCGAGCCTCGTGGTGAACGGCGGCAGCACCACCCTGGCCTTCGCCGGTGCCCTTTCGGGCCGACGGCGGCTGTCCGTCGTCACGAACAGTCTGCGCGTGCCCTCCGCGCTGTCCCCTTCCGTGGTCGCGCAGGTGCACGTCCTCGGGGGGCGAGTTGATCCCGAGATCGACGCGACCGTGGGATCCGAGGTGTTCCGCGGCGACGCGGCCATCGCGGCGGATGTTGCCGTGGTCTCGGTCGGCGGTCTGTCCGCGGCACGCGGGCTGTCGATGTCCGGCCCCGACGAGGCCGCGCTGACGGCCGCGATGATCGGCGCGGCGGCTCGCACGATCGTGCTCTGCGACGCCGCGAAGTTCGGGCGGGAGGCGCTCGTCCGGGTCCGCGGGCTCGAGGCCGTCGACGTGCTCGTGACGGACGAGGCACCACCACCCCGGTTGCGCGCGGCTCTCGACCATGCCGGCATCGAGGTATGCGTCGCGATGGCCGCCGAGCTCGGCGGCTCGGCTTGACGCCGCTGTGTTCCCGTCCCTAGCATCGGACGGAAATCGATTTCATATCGACCCGGGCACACCGGGGCCGACTTCCATCTTCCATCACAAGTTCCGCAGACGAAGGAGTACGCGTGGCACCCCAGGCACAGGTCGAGCATCGGATCAGCGGAGTCGAGGTGCACCTCGTCTCCACGCCGATCACGGGGGGCTTCGCGGACGCCACACGCAAGGTCGAGACGCTCGGCTTCACCATCGTGCGCGTGCACACCGACACCGGGCTCGAGGGCATCGGCTTCACGTACCACGAGGTCGGTGGCGAAGCGACGCGGCTGCTCATCGAGAAGAACTTCACGCCGCGCCTGCTCGGCGCCGACCCGCTGCAGACCGAGGTGATCTACCGCGACTTCACGCAGTACCTTCGCGGGATCGGCCGCAAAGGCCTGATGTTCTGCGCGCTCAGCGCGATCGACACCGCGCTGTGGGACCTGAAGGGCAAGATCTTCGGCCTCCCGCTCTACCGACTGCTTGGCGGCGACCAGGCCGAGGTCCCGGTGTACGCGAGCGGCGGCTGGACCTCGTACAGTGACGACGAGCTCGTCGCCGAGGTCGCCGGCATGGTCGAGCAGGGCTACGACGCCGTGAAGTTCAAGGTCGGCGTCGAAGGCGGCCGCAACCTCAATCGCGACGTCCGCCGGGTCGCGGCCGTGCGCGAGGCGATCGGTGACGACGTGACCATCATGCTCGACGCCAACAACTGCTGGGACGCCGCGACCGGCGTGCAGTTCGCCAACCGCGTGCGCGACTACGACATCGCCTGGCTCGAGGAGCCCGTCCCCGCCGACGACATCCCGGGACTCGCGCGCTTCAAGCGCGGCACCGACATCCCGCTCGCGACCGGCGAGCACGAGTACACCAAGTTCGGCGCGCGTGACCTGATCACCGCCGACGCGGTCGACATCCTCCAGGTCGACGGCGCCCGCGCCGGCGGGTACACCGAGATGATGAAGATCGCGGCGATCGCCGAGGCCTGGAACCTGCGCTTCGCGCCGCACGCCATGGAGTACCTGCACTCGCACATGGTGAGTGCGGCGCCGAACGGGCTCACGCTCGAGCGTCTGCTCATGTTCGAGCCGATCACGAACAGCGTCTTCGTCGACCTCCCGCAGCCGGTCGCAGGAAAGCTCCGCATCCCCGAGAAGCCCGGCCTCGGGCTCGACCTCGACCTCGACTTCATCCGGGCGAACGACGAGGCGTGAGCGCCGACCAGGGCGTGCCGGCGGGCGCGGCGGGGTCCGCCTCCGCCGGCGCTCCGTCGGCCCCTGGCGTCGGCGCATCGCCCGTCCCCGGAGTCGGCGCGCCGATCATCGCGATCGCCACGCCCCTGCCGCCGCATGAGGTCGCCCGCCTGCGCGAGCTCGAGCCGAGCGTCGTCGTGCGCCGAATCGAGGGCCTCGTGCCCGAGCCGGCGTTCGTGGGCGACCGGCTCGGTGCTGAGGCTGCGGCGCACTGGGTCGATGACCCCCGGCTCGACGACCTCTTCGACGGCGCGAGCGTGGTGTTCGGCATTCCGCGGGACTCGCCGGCGGTGCTCGCGCGCGTGCTTGAACGGCATCCGTCCATCCGCTGGGTACACGGGATGACGGCCGGTGCGGGCGCGGTGGTGCGCGAGGCGCACCTCGATCGCCCGACGCTCGACCGGGTCGTGTTCACCTCGTCGGCCGGGGCGCATGCCGGAGCCCTCGCCGAGTTCGCGCTGTTCGGACTGCTGGCGGGGGCGAAACAGCTGCCGCGACTCCTCGCCGATCAACGCGATGGCGTCTGGGCGCCCCGGCGGATGATCGGCCAGCTCGCCGATCACCGCGTCGTGGTGGTGGGTCTCGGCAGCATCGGGCGACGGGTCGCCACGCTGCTCCACGCATTCGGCGCGGACGTCGTCGGCGTGCACCGCAACCCTGAGCGCGCCGCGGGCGCCGGCCTGACGGCGGTCGTCCATCCCGAGCACCTGGCCGAAGCGCTGCGTGGCGCTGACGGCGTCGTGATGTGCCTGCCGCACACCGCGGCCACCGAGCACCTGCTCGACGCGGATGCGCTGTCGGGCCTCGCGCCGGGCGCCGTCGTGGTCAACGTGGGGCGCGGGGCGACCATCGATGAGGGGGCGCTGATCGCCGCGCTGCGCACGGGTCAGGTCGGCTACGCGGCGCTCGATGTCTTCGAGGTCGAGCCGCTGCCCGTCGCCAGTCCGCTCTGGGCCATGCCGAACGTGCTGGTCAGCCCGCACACCGCGGCGCTGTCCGCGGGGGAGGACCGCCGCATCGTCGAGCGCTTCATGGCGAACGTCGAGCGATTCCTCGCGGATGAGCCGTTGCACCAGCGCGTCGATACCGTCGAGTTCTACTGAGCGGGTCGTGGTCGGGCGCTGCGCCGGCCGTTCGCTTCCGGCAGCGCCGCGGGAGCGTATCCACCCCCGCTCGCCGCGCAACGCCGAAGGCGCCGGTCATGACGACCGGCGCCTTCGGCGTTGCGCATCTGTCAGATGACGCCCTCCTGGTGGAGTCGCGCGATCTCGTCGTCGTCGAGGCCCACGATCTCGCGCATGACCTCGTCCGTGTGCTCGCCGAGCACCGGCGGTGCGTACCGCATGGTGGTCGGGCTGGCCGAGAACTTCGCGGGGTAGCCCATGAGGTACAGCTCGTCGCCCTCACTGTCGAACGCGCGGAACAGCATGTCGCGGTGCCAGAGCTGCTCGTTCTGGGAGGCCGTCGCGACGTCGGCGACCCGGGCGCACGGGATGCCCGCCGCCTCGAAGACGCGCTCGACCTCGAGGCCGGTGCGCTCGCTCGTCCAGTCGGTCACGAGCTGCTCGATCGCCTCGATGTTGCTCATACGCGACGGCGTCGAGTCGAAGCGGGGGTCGGTGGCGAGCTCGGGCTTGCCGAGGACCTCGCTGCAGAAGCGCGCCCAGAATGCCGCCGTGCCGGCGTGCAGGTAGACATAACCGTCCTGCACGGGGAACGCGTTGGCCGGTGCGTTGAAGTCGTCACGGTTGCCGTTGTGCTCGGGCGTCGCGTCGAACATCAGGCTCGCGGGGAGCGACGTGCCGAGCGCGGCGACGAGCGAGTCGAGCACGGCGATGTCGATGACCTGGCCCTCGCCGGTGCGCTCGCGGTGGAACAGCGCCGCGAGCGCGGCCGAGGTGGCCTGCGTCGCCGCGAGCGTGTCCGCCGGGAACATCTTGGTCAGCCGCGGCAGACCGTCGGGGCCGGCGTTCATATCCATCAGACCCGACATGGCCTGCGCGATGCAGTCGAACAGCACCCGGTCCCGGTAGGGCCCGGACTGCCCGTAGCCGGAGATCGACACGACGATCACGCTCGGGTTGATCTCGCGAAGCGTCGCTTCGTCGAGCCCCATCTTGTCGAGCGTGCCCGGCCGGAAGTTCTCGATGATCACGTCGGCCCACTCGGCGAGCTTCCGGAGCAGCGCCCGTCCCTCGGTCGACCGCGCGTTCACGGTGATGGCCCGCTTGTTGCGGTTGTAGAGCATCGTGTACAGCGCCTTGCCGTTCACGGCGGGGGAGTTGGCGCGGGCGTCCTCGCCCGTGAGCCCCTCGACCTTGATCACGTCGGCGCCCAGGTCGCCGAGGTTCTGGGCGCAGAGCGGGCCGGCGATGAACCGCGACAGGTCGAGGACCCGCACGCCGCTCAGGGCGCCCTTGGCGTCGCGGTCCCAGGTCACGTGCGGCTTGTCGGATACGAGGGCTTCTTCGCTCACGATGTCGTTCTTTCCTGCCTGGTCGCTGTGACGCTCCCATGGGCATCGAGTGATGGGTCTACGTGGTTATACGTGTGTTTCGTTGCCGATGTCCACATTAGTCTAACCCGGCATTCGGTGCGTGGCGCACGCCCGCGCGCCGCCCGGTCGCGGGGCAGCGCGCGACGGTCGCTCCATCGGTCCCGCCCAGACTTGTCACGAGGACCATTGTGTGATTACGTGGAGAAATGTGCCATTGCGCACCGTTGTGATCAGAGAGGACATGATCGGTGAAGTCGAAATTGGTGGACTTGGCGGCGGCAGCGGCCCTCATCCCGAGCGGGGCGTCGCTCACGATCGGGGGCAGCATCATCCGCAGGTCGCCCGTGGCCCTGATCCGCGAACTCATCCGCCAGGAGAAGAAGGGGTTCACCGTCCTGGCGTATCCCGCCGGCTTCACGACGGACCTGCTCGCGGGCGCCGGCGCGGTCGACCGCGTCGAAGCGGTCTATGAGGGACTCTTCCAGTTCGGGTTCTCCTACAACTTCCGGCGCGGGGTCGAATCCGGTGCGATCGACATCCGTGACTTCTCCGAGGTCGCCATGGCCGCCCGGTTCCGTGCCGCGGCCAGCGGGATGACGTTCGCGCCGACCGACGCCATGCTCGGCACCGGCATGGCCGAGTACAACCCGGAGCAGGTGAAGGAGATCACCTGCCCGTTCACGGGCCGGAGAATGCACGCGGTGCCCGCCGCCGAGTCCGACTTCACGCTCCTGCACGGCTACACGGCCGACGAGTACGGCAACGTGCAGTTCCCGGTCGCGCGTGACGCGGACGACCTCGACCCGGTGATGGCCAAGGCCGCGAAGCGGCTGATCGTCACGGTCGAGAAGATCGTGCCGCACAGCGAGATCGTGAAGAACCCCAACCTCACCTACATCCCGCACACGTGGGTCGAGGCGATCGTCGAGGCGCCGTATGGCGCGCATCCGCTCAGCTGCGACGGGTACTACGACGAGGACGAGGAGCACATGTACGAGTACCAGCGCCTCATGAAGGAGGAGCGCTTCGACGAGTACGCCGAGCGTTTCATCACCGGCCCGGCGGACCACGCCGAGTATCTGTCAGCCGCGCTCACGCCGGCGCGCGTTTTCGAGCTCTCCGCACGATAGGGACCCATCATGACGATGACGCAAGACACGCAGGACTACACGATCAACGAGCTCATGGTGGTTGCGGCCGCCAGGGAGCTCCAGGACGGCGACCTCATCTTCATCGGGGTCGGGACGGCCGGGCGCGCGTTCACGCTCGCGTGCGGCATCCCCATCGCCGCGGCGCGACTCGCGCAGGAGACGCACGCGCCGAACCTGTCGATCTACTGGAACAACCTGCTGAGCCCCGACCTGCAGCAGATCCCGCCGAAGCTCACGCAGCAGTACCTGACGACGTGGCCGACCGCGGCGCAGCTGCACAACTGCAGCGACAAGAACGACATGCTCTCGCGCGGCATGTTCGACGTCTCGTTCGACTCAGCGCCTCAGATCGACCGGTTCGGCAATCTGAACATCACGGCGATCGGCGATTACCGTCGTCCGACGCGACGTCTCATCGGCTGCCTCGCGCAGACCGATCACTTCGCGTACGTGCGTCGGCCGCTGATCCTCACCGACCTGAAGAAGCGCACCTTCGTCGAGAAGGTGGACTTCATCACGAGCGCCGGTCACCTCGACGGCGGCACGTCGCGGACCGACGCCGGCATGCGACCGGGCGGGCCGAGCCGGGTGATCACCGACAAGGCGATCTTCGGCTTCAACGAGGAGACGAAGGAGATGGAGGTCCTCAGCGTGCACGCCTCGTCGACGCTCGACGAGGTGCTCGCCGAGATGAGCTTCGCGCCCCTCGTCGGCGACGACGTGCCCGTGACCGAGGCGCCCACCGCCGAGGAATTGCGGCTGATCCGCGAGTTCATCGATCCGCGGAACATCCTGCTGACGAACTGAGCCGGTTCGCCCTCGCGACGGTCCGGCTGTCGCGAGGGCGCCGACGTCGCGTTGGCGCTCGCGAAGGTTCCGATATCGCGAAGGCCCTGAACCGCATGGTTCAGGGCCTTCGCGCATGGGTGGGACGGAGGGTTGCGGTCCCGAGCTGCGACCGGCGGGCGGTCACGTGATGCCCGACGTGCGGATGCCTCAGGGCCCGACGTGCGGATGCCTCAGAGCGTGCTGTGCGGATGCGTTGCGACGGACGAGGGTGACGCTCAGGCGAGCATGACCTCGACGCCCGACGCGGCGATGCGCTCGAGCTCTTGGGGGTCGGCCCTTCGGCCGGTGATGAGCACGTCGATCTCACCGGGCTCGGCAAAGACGGTCAGGTGCTGCGAGCCGATCTTGGAGGAGTCGGCCAGCACGACGACGCGTCGAGCCGCGGCGACCATGGCGCGCTTGACGTTGCCATCGACCTGGTCGGAGGTCGTCGCGCCCTGTGTGGCCGACAACCCGGAACAGCCGAGGAAGACGAGGTCGGCGTGGATGTTCTCGAGTGCGCGGACGGTCCAGGAGCCGCCTTCGGACCAGGTCCGCGGGCTCACCTCGCCGCCCAGCGTGTGCACGCTGCCGGCGGGGCGCTCGAGCAGCGCGGTCGCAACGGTGAGCGACGGGGTCACGACGGTGGTCGCCCGATCGAGCGGGTAGACCTCGGCGAACGCCTGTGCGGTGGTCCCGCCGTCGACGAGCACGAGGGCCGCGACGGGAACCAGGGTCGCGGCGAGCTCGGCGATCGCGGTCTTCTCCGCGGTCATGAGCGATCCGCGTTGGCGGACGTCGGGGACGAATCCCCGGTGCGTGCCGAGCACGGCGCCACCGTGGACGCGACGGAGCGACCCGGCCTTCTCGAGCCCGATGAGGTCGCGCCGGATCGTCTCGGTGGACAGGCCGAACTCGTCAGCGAGCGCGGCCGCCGAGATGCTTCCGTTCGTGCGCAGGCGCTCGAGGATGAGCGCCTGCCGCTCGACCGCGAACGCACTCGTCTCGGCTGGGCGTGCCTTTCGGGCCACAGAGCACCTCAATCCACATTTCTCCGGTGCGGCATCTTGCGAAATTATGCTACCCCACGCGCGCCGCAAATCCGCGGAACTCTCGTCATGTGGCCGATTCGTGGCTCATCGCACCCGATCACCGCGCATCGACCGTCGGCCCACGCGAGCGATCGTCGGACCACTCATCGTGGTAAATTTTGCATCTCAACACAAACCCACAATCCCAGTGGAATGAGGCGGCATGCTCCAGGTCGAAGGCACTGATCTCCTCGGGGCGCTGCGCGCGCGTGTGCGTGGCGAGGTCTCCGACAGTTCGCTGCGCCGTGCCCAGTACTCGACGGATGCCTCCAACTATCGCGTGCTGCCGACGGTGGTCGTCTACCCGCTCGACGCCGAGGATCTGCTCGAGGTCGCCGCGGTCGCCCGTGAGTCGGGTGTTCCGCTGACGATGCGCGGTGGTGGCACGTCTGTGGCCGGGAACTCCGTCGGCGAGGGGATCGTGGTCGACACCTCGGTGCACATGAACCGGGTGCTCGAGGTCGATCCGGCCGCTCGAACCGCCCGGGTCCAACCCGGCACGGTGATGAGCACGCTCCAGAAGGAGGCCGCGGCGTACGGGCTCCGTCTCGGCCCCGACCCGTCGACCTCCACCCGCGCGAGCATCGGCGGCATGCTGGGCAACAACGCGTGCGGTCCGCACGCGGTGGCGTTCGGCAAGATGTCCGACAACGTGGTCGAGCTCGACGTCGTCGACGGGCTCGGTCGGCGGTACACGGCGCGCGACGACCTCTCCGTGGTCGCCGGGCTCGACGAGTTCGTCGCCGCCAACCTCGCCGTGATCCGCACGCAGTTCGGACGGTTCGGACGTCAGGTGAGCGGGTACTCGCTCGAACACCTGCTGCCCGAGAACGGGCGGAACCTCGCGCGCGCGTTGGTGGGCACCGAGGGCACGCTCGCCGTCATCCTCGAAGCGACCGTCTCGCTCGTGCCGATCGCGCCGAATCCGTTCCTCGTCGTGCTGGGCTACCCGAGCATGGCTGAGGCCGCGGACGACGTGCCGCGGCTGCTGCGGCACAAGCCCGAAGCGATGGAGGGCCTCGACGCCCGTCTCGTCGACGTCGTGCGTCGCGCCCGCGGTCCCGAGGCCGTGCCCGCGCTGCCCGAGGGAGCCGGCTGGCTCATGATCGAGATCTCGGGGGCACACCCCGAGCAGGCGCTGGAGGACGCGCACGCACTGGTCGCCGACTCGACCGCGTCGTCCTCACGGGTCCTTCCGGCCGGGGAGGACGCGGCACGGCTCTGGCGGCTTCGCGCCGACGGCGCCGGTCTGGGCGGCCGCACGCCGTCGGGTGCACAGGCCTGGCCCGGGTGGGAGGATGCGGCCGTGCCGCCCGAGTCGCTCGGATCCTATCTGCGGGACTTCGAGCGGCTCATGCAGCGTCACGAGGTCGACGGCATGGTCTACGGGCACTTCGGCGACGGCTGCATCCATGTGCGACTCGACCTGCCGCTCGATCGTGATGCCGGCTCGCTGCGCGCGTTCACGACGGACGCCGCGCATCTCGTCTCCTCCTACGGTGGCTCACTCTCAGGCGAGCATGGCGATGGACGCGCACGCAGTGAGCTGCTCGAGATCATGTACGCCGACGAGGCCCGCGCGGCCATGGGGCAGTTCAAGTCGCTCTTCGACCCATCGAACCTGCTCAATCCCGGCATCATCGTCGATCCGCTGCCCCTCGACGCACAGCTGCGCCGCCCGCAGGCCCTCCCGATCATCCGCACCAACGGGTTCGCCTTCCTCGAGGACGGCGGCGACTTCACGACGGCGGTGCATCGGTGCGTCGGCGTCGGCAAATGCCGGGCCGACAACCGAGGCGCGGGCGAGTTCATGTGCCCCTCCTACCAGGCCACGAAGGATGAGACGCACGTCACTCGCGGACGCGCGCGCGTGTTGCAGGAACTCGCCTCCGGCGGGTTCGGCACGCGCTCGTGGGCGGCGGAGGAGGTGCACGAGGCGCTCGACCTGTGCCTGAGTTGCAAGGCGTGCTCCGCGGACTGCCCCGCGGGCGTCGACATGGCGCGCTACAAATCCGAGGCGTTGCACCGCACCTACGAGGGTCGCCTGCGGCCCGTGAGCCACTATGTCCTCGGCTGGTTGCCGAGGTGGGCGAAGCTCGCGCGCCTCGCACCGCGCCTGGTGAACGCGGTCACCCGCATCCCGCTCGTCGCGCGGATCGGCCTCGCGGCCGGCGGGATGGACCCGCGTCGGCAGATCCCGGCCTTCGCGACCGTACCGTTCCGGCGCCGCCGCGGCCGCTACGCGGCCACCTCCGAGACGGCCAGACCCAAGGTCGCACTGTGGGTCGACTCGTTCTCCGACAGCTTCAGCCCCGAGGCCGCCGAGGCGGCGATCACCGTCCTCCAGGATGCCGGCTACCAGGTCGTGGTGCCGCAACAGGAGGCCTGCTGCGGGCTGACCTGGATCAGCACGGGACAGCTGCCGGCGGCGCGGCGCCGGCTCAGTGGACTGCTCGACGTCTTCGCGCCGTTCGCCGAGGCCGACATCCCGATCGTCGGGCTCGAGCCGTCGTGCACCGCGGTGCTTCGCTCCGACCTCGTCGACCTGCTGCCGGACGACGCCAGGTCGCGCCGGGTGGCCGAGGCCACCAGAACGTTGGCCGAGGTGCTCGCGGAAGCTGAGGCGCGGACCGGCACGGCGTGGACCCCGCCCGTCATGGACGACGTCGTCGCGGTCGTCCAGCCGCATTGCCATCAGCATTCGGTCATGGGCTTCGCCGCCGACGAGGCGTTGCTGGAACAGGCGGGCGTGCAGGTGACGCGGTTGTCCGGCTGCTGCGGGCTCGCCGGCAACTTCGGTATGGAGCGCGGGCACTACGAGACCTCCGTCGCGGTCGCGGAACTCGGGTTGTTGCCCGCGCTCCGTGACGCGCCCGACGGAGCGGTGTTCCTGGCCGACGGCTTCTCGTGCCGCACGCAGGCGGACCAGCTCGCCCAGGTCTCGGGCACGACCCTCGCACAGCTGCTCGCGTCGGGCATGCAGCGGGATCCGGCTCGGGTGTCACACTGCGCCACCTGCGATTAGGTGGTACTGTATGGAAATCAACACAAACACACATCGGGACCGGTTCAACCACGGACCGGGCCGTGAGACGAAGGAGTTCCACGACATGGCGGTCAACGAAGATCGGCGGAGCACGCACTCGCCGGATCCGCTCTACATGCTGGCGTTCGACCACCGCCAGGTGCTTCGTGACCTCTACCCCGATGCCCAGACCGACGAGCTCGAGTCGACCAAGGGCGTCGTCCTCGACGCGCTGCAGCTGCTGTCCGACGAGGTCGCTTCTGAATCGCTCGCCTTCCTGGTCGATGAGGAGTACGGGCGCGAGGCGGCGCTCACGGCTCGCGAGCGCGGTCACTACGTGGCGATGCCGATCGAGGCCAGCCGCACCAAGATCCTGCAGCTGCAGTTCCCCGACGACTATCCGGAGCGGTTCTCCCGATACGATCCTCAAGCGGTCAAGACGCTGGTGTTCTACAACCCGGCGGACGACGCCGAGCGCAAGCGCGCACAGCTCGACACGCTCCGCGCGATGGGCGACTTCGCTCGCGAGCAGGGAAGGGACTACTTGCTGGAGATCCTGATGAAGCCGAGCGCCGAGCAGCTGGCCGCCAGCGGCGGTGATCTCGCCGATTTCCGGGCGACCCAGTTCGCCGATCTGCTCATCGAGTCGATCGCCGAGATGCAGGCGCACGGCATCGACCCCGAGATCTGGAAGATCGAGGGCCTCGAGACCGTCGAGCAGACCACCGCGGTGGCCGCCCAGGCCACCACCGGCGGGCGCGACCACGTCCGCTGCATCGTGCTCGGCAGCGGCGAGTCGCAGGAGAAGGTGCACAGCTGGCTGGCGAACGCGTCGGCAGTGCCCGCCTTCTCGGGCTTCGCGATCGGCCGCACGGTCTGGCACGAGCCGCTCGGCGACCTGCTGGCCGGGCGCATCACGCGCGAAGAGGCGTCCGAGCGGATGGCGCGCACCTTCGGCGGGCTCATCGCGGCCTTCGGCCGAGAGCCCTCACTGCGCGCCTGAGGCAGAGACGATGCTGAACCTGCTGGGCCTCGACCTCGGAACGAGCTCGTTCAAGGTGGCCGCCTTCACCACGGAGGGCACGCAGATCGGCGTGGTGTCGCGACCGACACCCTGGCGCGAGGGGCCGCTCGGTTCCGAGATGGACCCCGTGCAGTTCGCGGCGGTCGTGCGCGAGCTGCTCGACGAGTGCGCTGAGCGCTGGGCCCCCGAGGGCGTCGCCGCGATCGGCGTGACGGGGATGGCCGAGACGTCCTTCGTCGAACTCGACGACGGCCGCATCCTCCCGGCGCGAGCGTGGAACCAGCGCGGCACGCGTGAGCTGCCCGAGCTGACGAGTTTCGCCGTGACCGGTCTGGTCGATGCGGCGAGGACCCCGCTCGTCGAGCTCCGCAGCCTGCGCGACGACGGTGTTCGGGTCCGCGCCTGGCACGGGCTGCCCGACTACGCGGTGCAGACCCTCGGTGGTGCGCGCGTCATCGAGCGTTCGCTCGCCACACGCACGGGACTCGTTGACGTCCGCACCGGTGCGTGGCACGGTGAGCTCGTCGAGTGGGCCGGCATCGCCGACGTCGAACTCCCGGCCCTGCACCCTGCAGGTACACCCGCAGGGCAGGTGGCCGACGGCCCGTGCGCGGGTGCCGTGCTCACCGTCGCGGGCCACGACCACGTCACCGCCGCCGTCGGCGCCGGCGCCGACGACCCGAGCGCCATCTTCGACTCGCTCGGTACCGGCGAGGCGATCATCGCCGAGCTGCGCGCGACGACGGCCGGCCTCGATGTCGAGATCATCGCGCGGACGACGGCGGCCGGCATCAACGTCGGGCTGGGCGTCGGTGCGCGCAACGTCGTGCTCTTCGCCGGTCTCGGCACGGGCAATCGGTTCAACCTGCTGCTCTCCGCACTGGCTGCGCTCGGGCACGATCGCGAGGCCGTGCTCGTGCCCGAAGCGCGCCCCGAAGCCGGCCACGAGCTCGACGCGCTCGAGACCCTGCCCGCGGCAGCGACCGAGCTGCTCGACACCCTGTTCGGGGCCGACTGGCAACAGCTTCGGACGTCGGGTGACGGGCAGCGGCTCACCGCCGCATCCGTCACCGATCTCGACCAGGCCCGCGCGCTGTGGTGGGCCGCGGTCGCTCGGGCGGCCCTGAACGGCCGGGCCACGCTCGACACGATCGCCGAGCTGAGCCCGCAGGCGACCCGGCTCGTGGCCGCGGGCGGATGGCTCGGCAACGCCGGCATCCGCGGCATCCGTGAGCGCATCCTCGGGCCGTTCACCCGACCGGCGGTCGACCAGGCCGGCGCACGTGGCGCGGCACTGTTCGCGGGTCTCGCCGCCGGAATCTTCCCCACCCGCGACGCGTTTCCCCCCTCGCCCACCATCCAGGAGCAGTCATGACCATCACCGGAGCCACGCGCGTCTACGCGCACATCGGATTCCCGATCACCCACGTGCGCACGCCCGCGCTGTACAACGGCCTGCTCGACGACCGGGGGATCGACGTCGTGGTCGTCCCGGTCGAGGTCGCGCCCGAGCACCTGGCTTCGATGGCTCCCGCCTTCCGCGCCTGGCGAAGCCTCGTCGGCATCGGCGTCACCATCCCGCACAAAGAGGCGATGGTCGACCTCGTCGACGAGCTCACACCGATGGCCAAGCTCTGCGGGGCCACCAACGTGATCCGACGCGACCCCGACGGCCGGCTCATCGGCGGACAGTTCGACGGCATCGGGCTCACGCAGAGCATCCTCGACACCGGTCGCGAACTCGTCGGCACCCGGGTGCTGCTCGCGGGAGCCGGCGGCACCGCCCGGCCCGTCGCGTTCGCGCTCGCCGACAGCGGGGTCGCCAGGCTCGAGATCGCCAACCGGACCCGCTCGAAGGCCGAGGCCATCGCGGCCGAGGTGCGCGCGGCCTACCCGGCGTGCGACGCGCGGGTTCACGAGGGCGGCGACGAGTTCGACATCGTGGTGAACACGACGAGCCTCGGCATGAAGCCCGGCGACGCCCTGCCCGTCGACCCGGCCGTGCTGCGCCCCGGCGTGCTGGTCGCCGACGCGGTGATGTCGCCGGCCGAGACCGAGCTGCTCAAGCTCGCGGCCGAGCGCGGCAGCGTGCCGCACCCCGGCATCAGGATGCTTCGCGCGCAGTTCGAGCGCACGCTCGAGTTCCTCGGTCTGGTCGACGAATGACCGGACGTGCCGCGGCCGGCCCAGACCGGGTCCCCGACTACGACGAGCTCACCGCCGCGCCGGGACGGCCGGCCGGGACCTCGTGGGGCCTGTTCGGCGACGACGCCGGCACGATCAACTTCGCCACGCCCGACGCGCTCGTTGCGGCGGCGCAGACGGTGCGCCGCGGCGTGGTGTTCTCGCTCAACCTGCCGACGACGGAGCCGTCGCCGCCGATCCTCGGTCGGGGTGCGCTCGAGAAGCACCGGGTGCCGCTCGACGGTGGCGGATTCGACGACTACTACGACGCCTTCTACCCGCAGACGTCGAGTCAGTGGGATGCGCTCGCACACGTCGAGCACCCCGAACACGGGTTCTACCAGGGCTACGACGTCCAGGCCGTGACCGACGCCACCGCCCCCGTGCTCGGCATCGACCAGTGGGCGCGTCGCGGCCTCGCCACACGGTTCGTGCTGGCCGACGTCGCCGGGCACCTGCGGCGACGCGGGACGCCGCTCGACCCTTCCACGTCGGCGGGCATCGGCACCGAACTGCTCGACGAGGTGCTCGCGGCGCAGGGCGTGACGCCCGCACCCGGCGACGTGCTGCTCATCCACACCGGCTGGCTGGCGTGGTACCGGGAGCTGTCCGATGACCGGCGCCGTGAGCTCAGCGCCGCCGACCTGTTCCCCGCACCGGGTCTCGACCCGCGCGAGGCGACCGCACGCTGGCTGTGGAACCACCGGTTCGCCGCCGTCGCCGCTGACTGCCCGGCGCTCGAGAAGATGCCGTTCGACAAGGCGGCTGAAGACGGCTTCCTGCACCTGCGGCTCATCGCGAAGCTCGGCTTCATGATCGGGGAGCTCTTCGATCTGGAGGCGCTCGCCGACGACTGCGCAGAGGATGGTCGATACGAAGGGCTCTTCTGCGCGGCACCCCTGAACACCCCCGGCGGCGCGGGGTCTCCCGCGAACGCGCTCGCCCTGAAGTAAAGGTCTGGAGAAGACGACATGCGCGCACTGCAATTGACCGAACCCGACACCTGGCACATCGGCGACGTGGCCGATCCTGCCCCGCGCGAGGGCGAGGTCGTGATCGACGTCGCGGGCTGCGGCATGTGCGGGACCGACCTGCACACGCTCGCCGGCGGCAACCCGCTCGTGAAGTTCCCGGCCATCCCGGGCCATGAGTTCGGCGGCACCGTCGTCGAGGTCGGCGATGGCGTGACGTCGCTGCAGGTCGGCGATCGAGTGGTCGTCGACCCGTCCCGGTCCTGCGAGCACTGCGCGCAATGTCTGGCCGGCCGGGACAACCTCTGCCCCGAGAAGGGCGGCTACGGGTCGCGCTACCCGGGCGGTTTCGCCGAGCGCGCCGCGGTGCGGGCGACCAACTGCGTGCGGATCCCCGACGACATGCCGTGGGAGGTCGCGCTGCTCGCGGAGCCGCTCGCGTGCGTGCTGCACGGTGTGGACCGACTCGGCCAGGCGGTCGGCACGGACGCGGTCGTGTTCGGCGCAGGCCCGATCGGCCTGCTCACCGCCGTGGTGCTGCGTCATCGCGGCACGGAGGTGAGCATCGTCGAACGCTCCGAGGTCCGCCGCGAGGTCGCCTCGCGGCTCGGCTTCACGACGGTCGTCGAGAGCCCGGCAGCGCTCACGAGTCCGGATGCGGCGGTCGTCGTCGATGCGACCGGTGTCCCGGCGGCGATCGAGGATGCGTTCCGCGCGGTGCGCCGCGGCGGCACGCTGCTCATGATGGGCGTCGCGAAGCAGGGCTCGGAGATCACGCTCGACCCGCAGCGGATCAACTGGCTGGAGCTGACCATCGTCGGCTCGATGGCCGTGAACCACACCTTCGGCCGCGCGGTCGATCTGCTCGCGCGGATCGGTGATCAGGTGGCACCCCTGGTCACCCATGAAATCGGGCTCGAGTCCTTCGACGAGGCGCTCGACCTCATCCGGACGCAGGGCGCGTTGAAGGTCATCGTGCGCGCCGACCGCGGCGCGCACGTCGAGCACGCCGAATGAATCCCCGCCGGCGAGCTGATGCCCGCCGGCGATCTCAGTCAAGGAATGGGAGTCCCACATGTCGACCACGTATCACGTCACCCACCTCATCAACGGCGAATGGACCGACGACGACGCGGTCGATGAGCGTCTGAATCCCGCCGACGCCACCGACACCGTCGCGCGCGTCGCCGCGGGCGACGCCGCGCTCGTCGACCGTGCGGTGCGTGCGGCGACGGACGCCCAGCGCAGCTGGGCGGGCATGACCGGCCCCGCGCGCGGAGCCGTGCTGTCCGGCGCCGCCGAGTTGCTGCGCTCGCGCATCGACACGGTCGCGCGCGACCTCACCCGAGAGGAGGGAAAGACGCTGGGCGAGGCCACCGGCGAGGTGCGGCGCGCGGCCGACGTGCTCGACTTCTTCGGTGCGGAGAGCTGGCGCGCACACGGTTCGACGCTGCCCTCCTCCGTGCCGAACACGCACGTGTTCACGCGTCGTGAGCCGCTCGGCGTGGTGGGCCTGATCACCCCCTGGAACTTCCCGATCGCGATCCCCGCCTGGAAGCTCGCGCCCGCGCTCGCGGCGGGGAACGCCGTGGTCATGAAGCCGGCGCAGCTCACGACGGTGTCGACCATGCACCTCGCGAACGCGCTCATCGACGCGGGGCTTCCCGCGGGCGTGCTGACGCTCGTGCACGGCAAGGGCAGCGTCATCGGCGATGCGCTCGTCAAGCACGATCTCGTACGGGCGGTCTCGTTCACGGGGTCCAACGCGGTCGGCCGGCAGATCGGTCAGCTCGCGGCCGTTCGCGGCATTCGCAGCCAGCTGGAGCTCGGCGGCAAGAACGCCGTGATCGTGCTCGACGATGCCGACCCCGGCGTCGCGGCGGACATCATCGCCGCCGGGGCGTTCGGGCTGACCGGGCAAGCCTGCACCGCGACCAGCCGGGTCATCTGCACGCCGGGCATCCATGACGCGGTGGCCGCCGCGCTGGTTGAGCGCGCGGCCGCGTTCGCGCCCGGCGATGGTCTCGCGCCCGGCGTCAAGATGGGCCCGGTGGTCAGCGAGAGCCAGGTCCGGACCGATGAGGAGTATGTGGGCGTCGCCGTCGAGCAGGGCGCGACCCTGCTCACCGGTGGCACCCGGGACGGTCTGCTGTTCTCGCCGACCGTGCTGACGGAGGTCGAACCGCAGCACCGGGTCGCGCGCGAGGAGGTGTTCGGGCCGGTCGTCGGCGTGCTGCGGGCTCGTGACGAGGATCACGCGATCGATCTCGCGAACGATGCGGACTTCGGGCTCTCGGCAGGACTCGTCACGCAGCGCCTGTCGTCCGTCGCGAAGTTCGTCGAGCGGATCCAGGCTGGTGTGGTCAAGGTCAACCGGCCCACCAGCGGCGTGGACCTCAACGTGCCGTTCGGCGGCATCAAGGAATCGTCGAACAACGCGTACCGCGAGCAGGGTAGCCAGGCGCTGGACTTCTACAGCTGGACGAAGTCGGTGTACGTCGGCGTCGAGTAGACGCCGCGAGGCCGGGCCCCCAGACGTCATCCACGTGGTTTCGGCTGGGGGCCCGTGCTATTATCTGGATGTCAACACAAACCCACACAGCAGTACCGGATCGCAACTCCCAAACGCGGTGTGTGTGCTCGGGTTTGTTACTCGGGTTGGTTACTCAAAGGAGAGGCTATGTCGCGGTATCGGAGGATGTTCGGTGCGATCGCGGGTGTTGCGGTCGCGGGTGTGGTGCTGGCTGGGTGTGCTGGTGGGTCGTCTGAGCCGGCTGCGTC
>Ga0180223_1000456_pt1 | contig 52999 bp, 40 predicted proteins | sample eDN5th30CKraftOP_FD_151337 | JGI IMG/M metagenome (GOLD analysis project Ga0180223, IMG submission 151337) | Enriched Organic Plus compost microbial communities from Emeryville, California, USA - eDNA 5th pass 30_C Kraft OP (version 2) (version 2) ... | reverse complement strand
CCGATGGTGTAGCTGGCCCCGCCGGCCACCAGCCAGGCCAGGCCGCCCGGGCCGAGGGCGCGGTACAGCGGGCCCAGGGCGATCAGCACGATCCAGCCCATCACCGCGTAGATGACGATGGACAGCACCCGCGCCTCGGAGCGCGGCTTGAGTTCCTGCAGCATGCCCAGCACCGCCAGGCTCCAGACGATGCCGAACAGCGTCCAGCCCCAGGCGCCCTTGAGGCTCACCAGGCAGAAGGGCGTGTAGCTGCCGGCGATCAGCAGGTAGATCGACAGGTGGTCGAGCTTGCGCAGGATCGCCTTGGCCCGCCCGCGCACGCTGTGGTAGGTGGTGGAGACGCTGTAGAGCAGCAGCAGGCTGCCGCTGTAGACCGAGACGCCGACTATCTTCAGCGCATCGCCGAGCAGGCTGCTGGCGATCACCAGCCAGGTGCCGCCCACCAGCGCCGCCACGGCGCCGAGCAGGTGGGTCCAGGCATTGAATCGTTCACCGTGGTACACGTTCTTCCCCCCTGACGCGACCCAGGCACGGCGGGTCGCCTACCAGGATAAGTTAAAACGAAAAAGCCCGGCTGCAAGCCGGGCTTTCGTACGAAGCGACGAACTCACTTCAGAGCGAGGGTGCCCTTCATCATTGCCGAGTGGCCCGGGAAGCTGCAGAAGAACATGTACTGCTCGCCTTCCTTGAGCTTGGAGACGTCGAAGCTCACCGAGTCTTTCTCGCCGGAGCCGATGATCTTGGTGTGGGCGATCACGCGGGTGTCGCCGTCCTTCAGGTAGTTCTTGTCCAGGCCGGCGGCCATGCCGTCGGCGACCACGCCCTGCATGTCGGCGGCGGTGGTCAGCACCCAGTTGTGGCCCATGACGTTCTTCGGCAGGGCGCCGGGGTGGGACAGGTTCACGGTGAAGGTCTTGCAGCTCTTGTCCACGCTGATGGCGTTGGTGTTGAACTGCATCTGGTCGTTGCCTTGAATGTCCACCGAGCATTCGGCAGCCAGCAGCGGGGCGCTGAACAGACCGAGCAGGGTGACAGCAGCGAGTTTGTGGAACATACGAGCCTCCTGGGCAGGTTGGGCGGAGAATCCGGAACGGCAGACTGCCCGATAGTCGGGCGGCGCCTGCTGATCCAGGTCAATTCGGTGCGGGCGGCGCCATAGTCTTGCCAGCATGCAGTTCTATCAGGCTGATACGAACTTTCAACGAGGCAAATTAGCGCGCCCCGTCCAGCATAGACCGTCACGGATGCCTGACGGAGAGCGTCGCCATGCACGACAAATCGGATACAAGCATGTATACAATTTTTCAGCAAGTCCTCGCGTGCTATGCCCAGGGCGCCTGCGGCGGCTAGGTCGGCCATGGCGGCTTGGAGCGCGGACACGCAGCAGTTACTCTGACGACCGTTTTGACGGTCACGGAGTTCCAGACAATGACCTTGCGTTCCATCTGCGTATTCTGCGGCGCCAGCCCCGGTGCCAGCCCCATTTACCGCGAAGCGGCCGAGAGCCTCGGCCGGCACATCGCCGAGCGCGGCCTGCGCCTGGTCTATGGCGGCGGCGCCGTGGGCCTGATGGGCATGGTGGCCGATGCCGCCCTGGCCGCCGGCGGCGAGGTGGTGGGGATCATCCCGCAGAGCCTGAAGGAGGCGGAAATCGGCCACAAGGGCCTGAGCCGCCTGGAGGTGGTCGACGGCATGCACGCGCGCAAGGCGCGCATGGCCGAGCTGAGCGACGCCTTCATCGCCCTACCCGGCGGCCTGGGCACCCTGGAGGAACTCTTCGAGGTCTGGACCTGGGGCCAACTGGGCTACCACGCCAAGCCCCTGGGCCTGCTGGAAGTGAACGGCTTCTACGACCCGCTGCTGAGCTTCCTCGACCACCTGGTGCAGGAGCGCTTCGTCCGTGCGGAACACCGCCAGATGCTGCAGCGCGGCGCCACCCCGGCCGAACTGATCGACGCCCTGCAGGCCTGGAAGCCCCTGGCCGCGCCCAAGTGGGTCGACCGCGCGCCGACCTAGCGCCAGCACTCGCTGGTGGCCGGGCTGCGCTGGCCCAGGGCATCGAGCGTCAGGGTGCCGCAGCGGGGATCGTTGCGCTGTGGCACGACGCTCAGCAAATAGCCACCGTTGCCGCTCCCGCCGGCCGCCAGTTTCAGGACGTAGCGCCCATTGCGCGAACTCGCCTGCAGGCCAAGAGAAGCGATATCGGCATCGGCCACCACATAGCGGCGGTTCTGCGCGAAGAAGCGTTCCTGGCGCGCCGCCGCTTCCATCAGCAGGGCCTGGCCTTCGGCGCGGTCGGAGCGCCGCGCGTATTCCACGTAGCTGGGATAGGCGACGCTGGCCAGGATGCCGACGATGACCACGGCGATCATCAGCTCCAGCAGGCTGAAACCCCGCTGCCCGCTCATTCCGATGCCTCCATCTGGCGCCAGCTCTGCCGGCCCGGGCGGATGCCGTCGTAGAAGCGCACCGCCCCTTCGCTGCCGTGGGCGACACCCAGGCCGCTGGACAGGTCGAAGCCGAGGGACGCCCCGCCCAGGCCGCCGGGGAGCAGCATGCCTGCGACCTTGTTGCCGTCGTCACGGTCCCGCGCATCGACCACGCCGTCGTTGTTGTAGTCCAGCGCGTCCGTCAGCGGCGCCCCGCCAGTCAGGGGGTTGAGCGCCAGTAGCCAGGTGCTGACGCCATCCTGGCAGGGGTCGGCGTTCGGCGTCAGGGTGGCGAACAAGGCCAGCCGGCCGCTGCTGGCCGGGTCGGCGACGACCTGCTCGCCGGTCTTCGGCAGGTCCAGCAGCCAGCCATGCACGCCGTTGCCACCCGCGCCGGGCTTCTGCGCAGCGGGCGCCCAGGCCAGCGGGTTGCTGCTGAGGCTTCGGTAGCTGTCGGTGGCCTTGGTGAACTTCTGGGCCTGGAGCCTGTTGCGCGTCACCGTCGAGTCGTTGCCGCCCTGCTCTCCCGCGGCCAGCCTGTCCCAGATGCCGTAGAGGCTCATCGCCCGGCTGGTGTCGGCCTCGGCGTCGTGGACCTCGAAGTATTTGCCGGTTCCCAGCAGCGCCAGCACGCCCTGGCCCGAGGGATGGCGGACCAGCCAGGGCGCCGCGGTGATGGGCTGGACATTGTTGGAGGCGTCGCGGGCGCGGAACAGCGGCCGTCCGGCCAGCCCGACCCGGTAGTCCGCGGCGCTGGCGGAGTCGGGGCCGCCATATCCGCCCTGGCTGGTGGCCTTGTAGAGGTCGAAGCGCCAGAGGTTGCCGAGCAGGTCGCCGGCGTAGGCGTGGTCGACGATGCCGTCGCCGTCCATGTCCGCTGCGCGGGGGCTGGACAGGCCGTTGGCGGCATCGCCGCCCTGGCTCACGTTGAGTTCGCGCAGCAGCGAGCCGGTGGCGATGTCGATCAGGTAGAGCACCGCCATGTCCTGCAGGCCGTCGTAGCCGTTGGCCGCCAGCACCGCCCACTGGCCGCTGTGCAGGCGGGTGATGACCGGGCGCGCCAGGGTATGGCCGAGGCGTGCGAACGGGCCGGCGCCGCCTTCGATCTCCCAGAGCAGCTTCGGCTGCTGCGGGTCGGTGACGTCCAGGGCGAAGAGCGCGCGGCCGCCGGCGCCGAGGCCGCCGACCAGCACGGTGCGCCAGGCGCCGTCGAAGAACACGTCTTCGGCGACCAGGGGGCCGTCCACCAGGTAGCGATGCTCCGCAATGGTGTAGCGCGGATCGGTCAACCGGTACATGCCGGCCAGGGCGGGACGGGGCACGAAGGCGAAGACCTCTTCGCCGGTCTCGGCGTCGAAGGCGTGCAGCATGCCGTCGTTGGCGCCGACGTAGATCATGCTGCGCCGCGAGGCCTGCGCCGCCTTGAATTCGCTGTAGGCGTCGTCCCTGCTGCTCAGGCCGTCATTGTCGGGGCTTTCCAGGCGGTCGCGCGGCAGCGCCGGGCGGGACGGCGCCGTCACCAGCAGCGGCGCCGAGTTGACGATGTCGCCGAGCAGCCCGCCGCGCACGCGGAACTCGCTCCCTTCGAGGTCGCGCTTGCCGGCCAGGTACTGCACGCGTGCTTCGCCGCGGGAGTCCTGGTCGCCGGAGAGCGTCTGGTTGAAGACGCGCCGCTGCCCGCTGTCGAGGTTGCTCCAGGCGAAGTCCACCAGGCTCTTGCCCTTGCCCATGAGTACCCGCCGCGGGTTCTTGCGCGCGTCGAGCAGCGCCTTGGCGCTCCACAGCTGCTGCCGGCCGGCGTTCGCCGGTTGCAGGTACTTGACCAGGTCGCCGCTCCAGTCCTCGCTGGAGAAGGAGGCGACGTAGACATGCGCCTGGTCCTTCACCTCGCCGGCCGCCACCGCCGGTCGCGCCGCCGAGGCCGCACGGTTGACGATGCGCGAGAGGATGCTGGCGAAGGCGTCGACCATCTGCTGCGGGTCCTCGGCGCTGAAGAACTCGCCGCGGGAGTTGATCGCCGCGTGCCAGAGGTCGTAGACGTTGTTTTCATGATCGGAGCTCGCTGGCGGCCAGGCGATGCTGCCATTGGCCAGGCCCTGGTAGCCGGCCCCCTCGAAGGTGCCGCCGGACCATTGCGGGCTGAGCAGCGAGTGCCCCAGACCCAGGCCCATGGTGAAAGTCACCAGGTGCTGCCAGGTCGCCGGGTTGTTGCGCGGGTCCCAGTATTGCCGGGTGGCATCCGCCTGGGCGAAGGGAACGTAGGGCTTCAGCTCGTTGGCAAGGTCCGTGCGCGCATCGGTGGCCCAGTAGTGGAAGGCCAGGTCGGCCAGGGTGTTCTTCGCCCCGTCCTTGAAGGGCGAGCGGGCCGCATAGTGAGCGCCGTCCGGCAACGTCCTGCCACTACCATCGACGTTGCCGCCCACCGAGCCCGCCCTGCCGTTCCACAGCCCATCGGTCATCATCAGGTGATAGCTGGGGCGACAGGTGAATTTCGGCTCTTTCTTGCCGCCGGGCTCGAAGTCGTAGGCTGGGCCGTCCTCGTCGGCGATGAATTTGCCGGCCCGGTCCAGCGCCTGGCGCAGAGGCGTACCGCCGCTGAACCTGACGCTCGACAGCCAGTGGAAGAAATCCGCGCGGTGCTTCTTGGCGAATGGACGAAACGGGTTGCCACCGCTGTAGCTGATGCCGTTGCACCCCCACTGCCCGTCGAGCTGGCTGCAGCCGTTCAAATCCTGCCAGGTCAGCCGGATGGACTCGGGCAGGCTGTTGAAGGCCAGGTTGGCGGCGCTCTGGGTGGCCAGGGCGCGGTTGCGGTAGAAGGCGTACCAGATGGCGAAGTTCTCCCGTTCGTCCTCGCCGTTCGGGCCGGAGTTCGCGCCGACCTTGACCAGTTTGTAGCACTTGTCGTCGGTCGAGGACGCCGAGCAGCCGCTCAGGCTCGCGTCGAACCTGTAGTAGTAGGCCGGCACACCATGCTGGGTAAGGTCCACCGTGGAGGTGCCTGCGAGCACATTGTAACTACAGGGAACCCACCTGCCGTTGAGATGCCCATCGCACGCGAACCACTCCGTGCGCTTGATCTCCAGCCTAAGGCCGGGAGCGAGGTCACCATCCCAGGTCTGCCCGGTGGACAGCGAAGCGCTGCGCTTGAAGTCCCTTTCGGGATTCTTCGTCTGCTCGAGATCGCTCGACGAATCCGGAGAATAACGCCAGGTCACCCGGTACTCATTGGCCAGGTCGATCGTCTCGCGTCTTTCATCGAAGCCGTTACGCCTGACCCGGGTGAAATCGAAGCCACCTCCCTGGCTGACGGGGTATTCGCGCACCGTCAGTCGACCGTTGCTGAAGGTGACCTGCTTCGGCACCCGGTAGGTCAGTTGGGGGTTGTAGTACATCGGGTTGTAGCTGGCCGCCTTGGCCCGACGACTATCGGCATGCTTACCGATGGCATCGGGAACGTAAGCCATGTGCATGCTGCCGGAACTGTCCATCGTCAGGATCAGGTTCGGCGCCACCGTCTGGCTGAGGAACAGCGGCTGCTGGCTGATGTGCAGCTTATCGGCGCTCGCCGGCATAGCCAGCCAGGCCGCTGCCAGGCCGAGGAAGAGACGGGGGTAGTGGCGGCGAAGGCTCATCGGTTTTCCTCAGTTCACGTAGCGCCGGGCGAAGACCGATTGCAGGAGCACCGGCGTGCGCCCGTCATCGCTCCCGGCATAGACGTCGGCGTAGTAGTAGTCGGTGCGCAGCTGCGGCTCGTCGAGGTTGCCCAGGTTCAGGCCGTCGCCATCGCTGGCAAAGTAGGCGGCGTGCTGACGCAGCGTCCGGTCGAAGCCGCTCTGGCCGTCGGCGCCGCGGTAGTCGATGGCGTTCTGCGCCTTTCCCCACCACTCGCCCGGATCGCTGCTCCAGCTCCACTGCCAGGCGCCCTGCTCGTCGACGCGCCGCACGCTGTCCACCTGCAGCACGCAGAGGCCCTGGCGCCCGGCGCAACTGGCGCCGCGCAGGTCGTCGCCGCCGGCGATATCCGCCAGGCGCCGCTCGACGTTGCGCAAGGCCGATTCGGCCGCGTTGAAGGCGCGCACCTGTTCCGCGCGGTTGCCGGCCAGGCGGAACTCCAACTGGCTGGCGGAGATGCCGGACAGGGCCAGCACGGTCATCAGCAGCAGCATGACCAGCGCCACGACGAGCACGGCGCCGCCCTGGGCCGTTGCGCTTGCACGGACATTCATGGCTTCAGGTTCCTCTGGGCGATGGCGGCGAAGGCGATCTGCAACGGACGGGTGTCGCTGGCGGCGATGGCGGGGGCTCGGCCACTCAGCGCCTGCCAGTCGTTGCGCACCCCGCTGACGATGCCGTCGCCCTGGCCGCCCTTGCCGGCGAACAGCAGGTACAGGCCGACCTGCTGTACTTGCTCGGTGCTGTCGGCCAACGGCTGGAAGCTGAAATCCACCATGTCCTCGACCAGCACGCTGGCGGAACCTGGGCCGCTTCCCCCTTCGACGAAGGAAGTGCAAGTCAGCTTTCCGGCGTTGCTGTCCAGCGCCAGGTGGGCGACCACGTTGAGCGGTTTCGTCGAGAAAGGCAGCGACGCGCCGCTGCAGTCCGCCTCTTGCGCCTCCAGGCCACGCTGGTAGCGCACGCACAAGGCCGCGCTCCTGTTGCCCTGGGCCAGGGCCAGCGTCTGCCCGGCGGCGAAAGCCGGACAGCCATGGACGGCTCCCCGTGCCGGGAAGGCTTCCTCGGCTATTTGCGCCTGGGGCCTGGCCCGGTAGCCGGCGCGTGCCACCAGGCGCTCGATGGAGTGGGTGGCGAAACGGGCATTGCCCTGGTTGGCCAGTTGGCCGAACTGGAACTGGGCGTGGCGCTTCTGGTCGAGGAACAACTGGGTGACACCGATGATCAGCACGCTGCCGAGCAGCAGCGCCACCATCAGTTCGACCAGCGACAGGCCCCGCTGGCCATGCTGCAGATGGGAGGCCCTCATTTCACAGCTCCGCGCGCAGCACGTAGCTGCACACGCCCCCGTCGCACATTTTCGAACGCTTGTCGGCCCAGGCGACGCGGATCATCACCAGGGAACCGGCGTCGGAACAGGCTTCGCCCGAAGCGCTGCGGCAGACCGCGAACTCCTTCGTCAGGAGGTCCGCGGTCACCGGCAGCAAGCGCTCGATCCGGCCACGCCAGCAGCCGAGGTCGGCGGTCGCGACGCCGTCGCCACCGCTACCGCGCTGCCGTGTCCCGCAGTTGTCTGGTATGGCTGGAAAGGCGGACTTCTCGGCCTTGAAATACTTCGACTCGCCGTTCAACTGCCCCGTCGCGTCGAGCACCGCGTCGCGGTTGCTGCGCATCATCTCCAGCAGGTCGTGGGCGAGCATCACCGCGTTGCCCTGCAGGATGGCCGCCTGGGTGTTCTGCACCGCCCGCGACTGCAGGGCGAGCATGCCCAGGCCGCCCACCGTCAGCACCAGCAGCGCCACCAGCACCTCGATCAGGCCGACGCCCGCGCATGCGGCCCTCATGAGCAGCCTCCGCTGGCCGGCAAGGCTATCTGCCCGCTGGCGAGGATGCGGATGCGCTGGCAGGTCGCGCCGTCCACGGCCGGGCAGATGCTGATGCAGGTCGCGTTGCCGCCCAGGCGCCCATCGGCGCGGAAGACGATGCTGTTAGCAGCGCTGGCCAGGACGACTGCGTCACGCAGCGTCACCTGCCGCAGGCTGGTGCTGCCGGCCGTCACCGTCAGAGTCCCGCGCCAGGTACTGCCCTGGGCCGGCTTCAGTGTGACGGAGCGCCCGCGGCTGGCCGCCTCGCTGCGGGTATAGAGCAGCAGCGCATACAGCTCCTGGGCGGCGCCCTGCACCTGCTGGCTGCGTACCAGTTGGGTGAAGCCGGGCACCGCGATGGCGAGGGTGATGGCCAGCACGGCCAGGGTGACGAGCAACTCGATCAGGCTGAAAGCGGCGAAACGGGAATGGCGTGGCATCGGGCCCCCGGGCGATGAAGACGGCGACCGGCGCGGGAAGCGTCGGTCGAGGTCCACCCAGGGTGCGCTTGTCGACGGGGGGAATATGCAGGATGAATCGCCAGCTTCGGCGGGGCCTCCCCACTCGCGGGAAGGTGAAATTTCCTATGGCGGCAGGAAAGCTCCTGCGCCCTCACCGGCTGTCGAGGATTGACGACCGCCCATCCCCAACGGCGTAGGAAAACGCATTCGGAAGCACCAGGGGCACCCTTGCGGTACCCCTGCGCACGGCGCGGCGATCAGTTGGCGGATTGCTGCTGCACGATGATGGTCTGCGCCGGCATCGGCGCCGGGAAGCCGGTGCCCAGGGCTTCCTTGATGGTGCGGTTGGTGTCGAAGTAGACCTGCCAGTAGTTGTCGTTGTGGCAGTACGGGCGCACCGCCAGCACCGGGCCGACCAGGTTGAACTCGAGGATCTCCACCTCCACCGGTGGCTCGTCGAGCACGTTGGGGATCTGCGCGATGCGCTCCTTGAGCAGGGCCGTGGCGGCCGCGTAGTCGGCGGCGCCGGACAGCTGGGCCTTGAGTTCGACGCGGCGGAAGGGGTTGTGGCTGTAGTTCTGGATGGTGTCGCCGAAGACCTTGTTGTTGCCCACCAGGGTCAGCACGTTGTCCGGGGTGTTGATGGCGGTGGAGAACAGGCCGATCTCCTTGACCGTGCCGGTGACTCCGGCGGCGGTGATGAAATCGCCGACCTTGAACGGCCGCAGGACGATGATGAAGCCGCCGGCGGCGAGGTTTGCCAGCAGCCCCGACCAGGCCATGCCGATGGCCACGCCGGCCGCGGCGATCAGCGCCGCCAGGCTGGTGGTCTGCACGCCGAAGTAGCCGAGAATGCCGATCACCAGGACGATGTTGAGGGTCACGGTGATGAAGGAGCCGACGTAGCGCAGCAGCGTCGGGTCGACGCTCTGCCGGGCCAGGGCCCGCTCGACCATGCCCACCGCCAGGCCGATCAGCCAGCGGCCGATCACCCAGAAGGCGATGGCGGCGAGGATCTTGATGCCGAAGGCCAGGGCGTACTGCTGCACCAGCGACCAGATTTCGTTGAACTTCTCCGTACCCACGTTGACGATGTTCGTGTCGCCCATGGCCTGGCCCATCCGTTGATTGGGAAATGACCAGGGAAAAGCTAGCACGCCGTTTGCGGCTTGCCCGGCGGGTGGGGTTGTCAGGAGCAACTAACTTGCCGGCTGCGCAGAGGCGCTTTTCGTAGGATGGGTTGAGCTTGCGAAACCCATGCGGCCTTGGTGATGGGTATCGCTTCGCTCAACCCATCCTACGACGGCGTTTCTCCTGCACCACCCTCACCCCCCCTCTCCCGCAAGCGGGAAAGGGGGCTGTCCTGAGTGGGCGGGGAATCCGGGGTCGTCCTGGTACACCTGGCTACGAACAGCGCTTGCCCGTAGGGCGCAAGATCGTAGCGGACCTTGTCCGCGATAGCCGGAACCACCGGCGCGATTCGTGGATGAGATCCGCTACGCTGCCCCACCCACGCCATTCCCCTGCGCGCGTTTCGCGGGCAGGGCCCGCTCCTACAGGCTGGCGCCGAACCTCCAGCCCACGCCGAACGGCCCCCTCTCCCTCCGGGAGAGGGCTGGGGTGAGGGAGCGGAGTCAACCGGATACACAGCAGCCACCCGCAAGCACCGTTCGCGAGCAAGCTCGCTCCCACAGGCTGGCGCCGAACTTCCAGCCCACGCCGAACGGCCCCCTCTCCCTCAGGGAGAGGGCTGGGGTGAGGGAACGGAGTCAACCGGACACGCAGCAGCCACCCGCAAGCACCGTTCGCGAGCAAGCTCGCTCCCACAGGCTGACGCCGAACCTCCAGCCCACGCCGAACGGCCCCCTCTCCCTCCGGGAGAGGGCTGGGGTGAGGGAGCGGAGTCAACCGGATACACAGCAGCCACCCGCAAGCACCGTTCGCGAGCAAGAACTAGGCGTCCCCCTCGATCCTACGGAGAGCACCTCGGAGCCTGGCCTTGGCCGCTCTGCTACACCGCCAATTCCCAATGCGGCATCACCGTCACCCGCACTTCCGGGTCATGGCTGCCGCCGCCGAGGATCACCCCGCGCAGCGGCGAGACGTCGGCGAAGTCGCGGCCCCAGGCCAGGGTGATGTGTTCCAGGGCCGGGAGGATGTTGTTGGTGGGGTCGAAGTCCACCCAGCCGTTGGCCGGGCAGTACAGCGAGACCCAGGCGTGGGAGGCGTCGGCGCCGATCAGGCGGGGCTGGCCGGGTGGCGGGCGGGTCAGCAGGTAGCCGCTGACGTAGCGGGCCGCCAGGCCGCGCGAGCGCAGGCAGGCGAGCATCAGGTGGGCGAAGTCCTGGCACACGCCGCGGCGGCGCTCCAGCACTTCGGTCAGGGGCGTCGCCACCTGGGTGGCTTCGGCGTCGAAGGCGAATTCGTCGAAGATTTTCTGCATCAGCGCCGCGGCGCCTTCCAGCAGCGGCCGGCCGGGGGGGAAGCAGTCGGCGGCGAATTCGGCGAACTGGCGCTTGATGCGCACATAGGGCGATTCCATGCGGAAGCGGCAGGCTTCCAGTTCCTGCGCCGACAGGGCGCGGCCGCTGAAGGCCAGGCCGGCGGCCACTTGTTCCCAGGCCGGCGAGGCGTGCAGCGGCGGGCGCGGCAGCACTTCGATCTGCAGGCGGGTGTTCACCTGCAGTTCGTCGTGGGGCCGTTCGAAGGCCAGGCGCGTCAGCGGGTTGCCGAACACGTCGAAGCCGTCGCTGCGCTGGGTGGGCACGGGTTCGATCTGCAGTTCGCGGCCCAGGCAGCGCTGCCGCGGGCAGTCGCGCGGCCACAGGTGCAGCAGTTGCTGCGACAGCGACACCGGCGCGGCATAGCGGTAGCGGGTGTCGTGGAACACCTGGTAGCGCGCCACCGGCGCGGACGTTAGGGAAAGCTGGGCTTCGGCCATCAGGTGGATACCGTGCGCTGGCTGATGTCGTCGACGTGGGCGAAGTAGCGCAGGCCGAGGCGGTCGGATGCCTGGCCGGCCCCCTGGGCCAGTTCGCGCAGCAGGCGCGCCAGGCCGGCGAGTACTTCGTCCTGCCCGGCGCTGCCGAACAGCGGGTTCTCCAGGGTGGCGAAGTCGAAGGCCAGCAGGCGCGCGGTGAGCAGCGCCAGTTCCTGCTCGCGGGGCATGCCGAATTCCTGATGCAGGCGTTCCAGGGAGCGCTCCAGGGCCTGCAACTGGAAGTACAGGGCGTGGGGGTTCTGCTCGTGCAGCAACAGCAGGTCGAGCACCGGGATCAGCTGCGGCCCGGCGAGGTAGCGCGAGCGGTAGGTGATGGTGCTGTTGCCCAGCTCCAGCAGCCATTCCAGGGCGCCCGGGTCCCAGGCCGCGCCGCCGGTTAGGAAGCCGGCGATGGCGTCGGCGAAGAACTGGATGCGCTCGATGCGCCGGCCGATCATCAGGAAGCGCCAGCCGTCGTCGCGGGTCATGTCGTCGAGGGCGAAGCCGGACAGCGCGGCCAGGGACATCAGCAGGCGGTTGAGGAAGTCCAGGGCGTCGCCCAGTTCGGTGTCGCGCGCGTCCAGCGCCTGCAGGTCGCGCTGCAGTTCCATCAGCGCCAGCCAGTTCTCCCGCGACAGCCGCCCGCGAACCTGGGCGGCGGCCCAGTGCAGGCGGCGCAGGTTGGCGCAGAGGCTGTTGCTCCAGTGCTCGTCCAGCAGGGCCGCCAGCAGGCGTTGCTCCAGCGGCGCCTCGCCCTGGGGGATCAGGCCCATGGCACCGGCCAGGTCCAGCGCGCTGCGCAGGGCCTGCTCGTCGCCATCGGCGTCGACGTAGCGCGACAGCACCACGCGCAGCAGCCGGGCGTTGTCGTCGCAGCGCTCGGCGTAGCGGCCGAACCAGTAGAGGTTCTCCACCACCCGCGAGGGCAGGTACGGGTCCTGCCGGATCAGGTCGCGCGCGCCAATGTTGCGCGGCCGCAGCGGCTCGCCGTGGACCGGGCGGTCGGCCAGCACCCAGGTGTCCTTGCTGGCCCCGCCGCGCTGCATGGAGACCACTTCGGCGTCCGCCGCCGAGGCCACCCGCGTCAGGCCGCCGGGCATCACCCAGTAGCGGCCGTCGCTGGCGGCCACGGCGAACACGCGCATGCCGATGGCGCGCGATTGCAGCTCGCCGTGCGCCCCGACCTGCTGCCACACCGGCGCCTGGGACAACTGCGCCTGGCGCTGCGCCACGTAGGCGTGGGGCTGCGCGCGCAGGCGCTGGCACAGCTCGGTGCGGGCCGCCGGGCCCAGGGTGTGGCCGAACAGCGGCTCGAAGCTCTGCGAGGGGAAGGCCGGCTTGATGACCAGACGGTCCAGCTCGCCCAGCGCCATGTCCAGGGCGCCCGGTTCGCCGCACCAGTGGGTCTGCACCGCCGGCAGCAGCAGGTCTTCGCCGAACAGCCGGCGGCTGGCCGCCGGCAGGAAGCCCAGCAGCCCCGGCGACTCCAGCACGCCGCTGCCCAGGGCGTTGGCCACCAGCACCCGGCCGCGGCGCACGGCGTCGAGCAGGCCGGGCACGCCAAGGGCGGAGTCGGTGCGCAGTTCCAGCGGGTCGCAGAAGTCGTCGTCCAGGCGCCGCAGCACTGCATGCACGCGCTTCAGGCCGCCGAGGGTCTTGAGGTAGAGGGTGGCGTCGCGCACCGTCAGGTCGTGGCCTTCCACCAGCGGGAAGCCCAGTTGGCGCGCCAGGTACAGGTGCTCGAAGTAGGTTTCGTTGAAGCGCCCCGGGGTCAGCAGCACCACCAGCGGCGTCTCGCCGTCGGCCGGGGCGCAGTGCGCGAGGGTTTCCTGCAGGGTGCGGAAGTAACCGGCCAGGTACTGCACGCGCAGTTCGCGGTACAGCTCCGGCAGGGCGCGGGAGATGATCTGCCGGTTCTCCAGGGCGTAGCCGGCGCCGGAGGGCGCCTGGGTGCGGTCGGCGAGCACGTGCCAGCGGCCGTCGGCGTCGCGCGCCAGGTCCACGGCATAGCTGTGCAGGTAGATGCCGCCGGGCACCGGCAAACCGCCGCAGGGCCAGAGGAAGTTGGGGTGGCCGTAGACCAGTTCGGTGGGCAGCACGCCCTCGGCGAGCAGGCGCTGCTCACCGTAGAGGTCGGCCAGCACCGCGTTGAGCAGCCGCCCGCGCTGCGCCACGCCGGCGGCGATTCCGGCCCATTCCTCGGCGGACAGCAGGTTGGGCAGCAGGTCCAGCTCCCAGGGGCGGTCGGCGCCCTTGGGGTCGGCGTAGACGTTGTAGGTCACGCCGTTTTCCTGGATCTGCCGCGCCAGCAGGGCCTGGCGCTGCTCCAGCTGCGCGGCGCTGGCGCGTTCCAGGCGCTGGACCAGGCGTTGCCAGTGCGGGCGCACGCCGCCCGCGGCGTCCAGCAGTTCGTGGTACGCCGTGGCGGACAGCGGGTAGTGGGCGAGCAACTCGGACATCAGGGACTCGGCGTGCAAGGCGGCCTGTTCACTTTAGCGGGCGGCGGCGCTCATGTCCGCCGCAGGTCGAGGGTCATCGGCAGTTCGGCGTCGGCGCGCGGCGCCTCCACGTTCAGCTTGCCGGGTGTGTGGCCGTGGCGGAAGAAGCGCGCCAGGCGCCGGCTCTCGGCTTCGTAGGCGTTCACCGGGAAGCTGTCGTAGCTGCGCCCGCCGGGGTGGCTGACGTGGTACTGGCAGCCGCCGAGGGAGCGCTGCATCCAGGTGTCGACGATGTCGAAGACCAGCGGCGCCTGTACGCCGATGGTCGGCTGCAGGCAGGACGCCGGTTGCCAGGCGCGGTAGCGCACCGCGGCGACGTATTCGCCGACCTGGCCGGTGGGCCGCAGCGGCACCGGGCGGCCGTTGCAGGTGACCACGTAGCGGTCCGGGGCCATGCCGGCAACCTTCAGTTGCACGCGCTCCAGGGACGAGTCCACGTAGCGCACGGCGCCGCCGGGGGCGCCCTCCTCGCCCAGCACGTGCCAGGGCTCCAGGGCCTGGCGCAGCTCCAGGTCGATGCCCTTCACCGCGTAGTCGCCGTATTTCGGGAAACGGAATTCGAAGTGCGGGGCGAACCAGTCGCTGCGCAGCGGGTAGCCAAAGGCGTTGAGTTCGTGGACCACGTCGGCGAAGTCCTGCTCGACGAAGTGCGGCAGCAGGAAGCGGTCGTGCAGCTCGGTGCCCCAGCGCACCAGCTTCGGCGGCGTGTAGGGCTCGGCCCAGAAGCGCGCCACCAGGGCCCGCAGCAGCAGTTGCTGGGCCAGGCTCATGCGCGCGTGGGGCGGCATTTCGAAGGCGCGCAGTTCCAGCAGGCCGAGGCGACCGCTGGCGCTGTCCGGCGAGTACAGCTTGTCGATGCAGAATTCGGCGCGGTGGGTGTTGCCGCTGACGTCCACCAGCAGGTTGCGCAGCAGGCGGTCGACCAGCCACGGCGGGCAGTCGGCGCCCGGCTCGGGCATCTGCGCGAAGGCGATCTCCAGTTCGTAGAGCGCGTCGTTGCGCGCCTCGTCCACCCGCGGCGCCTGGGAGGTCGGGCCGATGAACAGGCCGGAGAACAGGTAGGACAGCGAGGGGTGGTTGTGCCAGTAGCTGACCAGGCTGCGCAGCAGGTCCGGGCGGCGCAGGAAGGGCGAGTCCACCGGGGTGGCGCCGCCGAGGACGAAGTGGTTGCCGCCGCCGGTGCCGACGTGGCGGCCGTCGACCATGAACTTCTCGCTGGACAGCCGCGACTGGCGCGCCGCCTCGTAGAGGAATTCGGTGCGCTCGACCAGTTCGTCCCAGTTCGCCGAGGGGTGGATGTTCACTTCGATCACGCCCGGGTCGGGGGTGATGCGGAAGTTGCTCAGGCGCGGGTCGGCCGGCGGCTCGTAGCCTTCCAGCAGCACCGGGCAGCCCAGTTCGCCGGCGGTGGCCTCGATGGCGGCGACCAGCTCCAGGTAGGCCTCCAGCTCCGCCAGTGGCGGCATGAACAGGTACAGCCGGCCTTCGCGCGGCTCGGCGCACAGCGCGGTGCGGGTGATCCAGCCGGCGGACTGGTGCAGCAGCGGCTGGCGCGTGGCGTCCGGACCGCCGGGCATGCGCTCGCGTACCTGTTGCAGTTGCGCGGCGCGGCGCAGCGGTGGGCGCGGCTGGCTGGGGTCGGCCGGGTTGACGTAGGGGTAGTCGGCCTCGCTGGCCCAGGGCTGCGAGTCCAGCGGCAGGCGGTAGCCCAGCGCCGAGTCGCCGGGGACCAGCCGGCAGTGCTCGCCACGGAGGAACCAGCGGCTGCTTTCCCAGGCTTGGCCGGCGGCGCTGCGCGCCAGCGGCAGCACATGGCCGACCTCCTCGCCCAGGCCGCGCTCGAACACCCGGCACAGGCGTTCGCGTTCCAGCGGGTCGGCCAGGCGCGGGTCTTCCGGGGTGACGTTGCTGGGTAGCCGGCGCTCGCGCCAGAGGTAGTAGAACCAGTCTTCGTAGGCGGCGAACAGGGTGTCGCCGGCCAGGCCCAGGCGCCCGGCGAGGCGGCGCAGGAAGCGCGCGGCCAGGGCGGCGTCGGCGCCGTAGCTGCGGCCCTCCTCGGCGTAGAGCATGGGGTTGTTCCACAGCGGCTCGCCGTCGCGCCGCCAGTAGCAGTTAAGCGACCAGCGCGGCAGTTGCTCGCCCGGGTACCACTTGCCCTGGCCGAAGTGCACCAGGCCCTTGGGCGCGTAGTGGCGGCGCAGACGGTGGAACAGGTCGGCGGCCAGGCGGCGCTTGTTCGGGCCCAGGGCGGCGGTGTTCCACTCGGGGTCGTCGGGGTAGTCGATGGCGATGAAGGTCGGCTCGCCGCCCATGGTCAGGCGCACGTCCCGTTCGGCGAGGTCGGCGTCGATGCGCGAGCCCAACTCGCGGATCGCCTGCCACTGTTCCTCGCTGTAGGGCTTGGTCACCCGTGGCGCTTCCCAGACGCGCTCCACGCGCATCTGGTGGCTGAACTGCACCTCGCATTCCTCCAGCGCGCCGGTGATCGGCGCCGCCGAGGACGGCTCGGGGCTGCAGGCCAGGGGGATGTGGCCCTCGCCGGCGAACAGCCCGGAGGTCGGGTCCAGCCCCACCCAGCCGGCGCCGGGCAGGTAGACCTCGGCCCAGGCGTGCAGGTCGGTGAAGTCCACTTCGGTGCCGCTGGGGCCGTCCAGGGCCTTCTGGTCGGCGCTGAGCTGGATCAAGTAGCCGGAGACGAAGCGCGCCGCCAGGCCCAGGTGGCGCGCCAGCTGCACCAGCAGCCAGGCCGAGTCGCGGCAGGAGCCGGAGGCCAGCTCCAGGGTCTGCTCGGGCGTCTGCACGCCGGGCTCCATGCGGATGAGGTAGCGCACGTCGCCGGCCAGGCGCTGGTTCAGCGCGACCAGGAAGTCCACGGTGGGGCTGGCGTCGCGCGGCACCGCGGCGAGGTATTCGGCGAACCGCGGGCTGGCCGGCTGGCGCGCGAGGTAGGGCGCCAGCTCGCGCTGCTCGTCGGCGCCGTAGGCGAAGGGGAACTGCTCGGCGTAGGGCTCGAGGAAGAAGTCGAAGGGGTTGAACACCGCCATCTCGGCGACCAGGTCCACCTCCACCCGCAGTTCCTCGGTCTTCTCCGGGAACACCAGGCGCGCCAGGTAGTTGCCCTGCGGGTCCTGCTGCCAGTTGATGAAGTGCTTGCCCGGGGCGACCTTCAGCGAATAGCCGAGGATGCGCGTGCGGCTGTGCGGCGCCGGGCGCAGGCGCACCAGTTGCGGGCCGAGGTTCACGGCGCGGTCGTAGCGGTAGTGGGTGATGTGCTGCAAGGCGACATGGATCGACACGGCGGGCCTCCTGCGGGCCTGGGCGACACAGCTTCCGCGCAAGTCCCGTGCCAGCCGCCAGGGGCCGTGGAACGGGCTGCGCACGGGCGCCGGGCACCATCGCGGGGCCAGGGGGCGCATGCCGGGCATGGGGGCGCACGGAAATGGGGCGCCGGTGGGGGATAGCCTAGACGGTGGGGTGGTCTTTCGTAGGAGCGAGCTTGCTCGCGAAGGGGGAATTGCCTGGGGGTTTGGTGTTGGGCTTTAGAGCGCCCTCTCCCCAGCCCTCTCCCTGAAGGGAGAGGGGGCTTGTCCGTGCCGAGAGAAGGAATGGTTTCAGCCGGTAGCTTTCGGCATTGCCGGCTGACTACGGGGGCCCCGTTTCTGCCCAACGGTCCCCTCTCCCTTCAGGGAGAGGGTTAGGGAGAGGGAACGGAGTCCCCCCCACGCACCGAAGTCGAAGGAAAACTCCAGCGTCAACTACACCCCCCCGCCAACCCCGCAATCCACCGCTCCAATACCTCCACCCCCTCCTTGTGCACCAACGCCCGCCCCAGCTCCGGCATCATCTCCCCAGGCTTGTCACTGCCGACACGGTAGGTCAGCACCGACAGCTCCGGATGCCCTGGATGAATATCCTCGCGACGCCCACCAGTACCATTGCCCGCCGCCACCGGCTGCTTGCAGAACCCGTAGTTCACCCCCAACTCGGCACTGGCATCGATATACAGCCCCGAGGTGCGCGCCGCCCCCTTCGGGTTATGGCAATGACCGCAGTTGGCGTCCAGATAGCTGCGCGCCTGCTTCTCCAGGCTCTCGCCTGCCCGCGGGTGGCCCCACAGGGCGTTCTGCGGCACCTGCGCCAGCGCCGGCAACCCCTGCAGGAAGCCGCGCGCCTGCCAGTGGCGCAGCTGGTTGTCGCTGCCCTCGGCGTAGGCGAAGTCCTTGTTCAGGTGGCGGGCCTTGGGCCCCAGCGGGGCAATGCCGGCGCCCTTGGTCTCGGCGTGGCATTCGGAGCACTGGTTGGCGTCCGGCACCATGTAGGTGAAGGCCACCTTCTGCCCAGCCGCATCCTGCAGCTCCAGGGCCTGGCTGTCGCCGGCCAGTTCCAGGTGCGCTTCCTTCTGCTCGGCGTCCCACACGTAGGGCAGCGCCGTCCAGCCGTCCTTCTGCTTCACCAGCACGCGGGTCTCGACCAGGCGCACCCTGGCCAGGTCCAGGCCCTGCTGCGGGTCGCGGTCGTCCTGCGAATTCTCCAGCAGTTGGCCCTTGCCGTCGGTGGGGTAGTAGAAGGTCTTGGTCAGCACCGTGCCCAGCGGGTAGTCGAAGTGGTCCTCGGCGTACTTCGCCGCCTGCCCTTCAGGCATCCACACCGTGCGCAGCTTGTGCGCGTAGTCGGTGAACAGCGGCGTGTTGAGATCGTAGGGCAGCACCTCGGGCGCAGGCGCGAGGTGGCCGCCGCCCAGGCGCAGCATGCCCCAGCCGCTCAAGGTCTGCGGGTAGTCGTCGCCCTCGGGCTGGTAGCGCGGCTTCGCCTGCTGCCCGCACCCGGCCAGCGCCACGGCCAGGGCGAGCGACAACCAGGCGTGGGCGGCTCGCGTCATGCCTTGCCTCCCTTCTCGCCCAGGCCGGCCTGTTCGATCTTCGGCAGCGGCTTGAGCTTGCAGCGGTGGCCGCTCATGTCGGTGCTGATGTTCTTGTAGCCGTTGGGGCCATCGACGTTGACGATGCCGGCCTCGCCGTTGTCGATGCAGATGGCCAGCTCCTCCGGCAGCTTGCCGTCGACCAGTTTCTTCTGGTTCACGTAGCCGTCCCAGAGGATGTCCGGCAGGCGTCCGCTGAGGCCGAACTTGGCGATCTTCAGCGCCTTCAGCTCCAGGTGGTCGGGGCTGTCGCCGCCGGGGCCGAAGGTGTTGCCGTGGATGTAGATGCCCTCGGGGTAGGGATCGAAGTTCGGCTGCGTCGCCTTGTCCGAGTAGTTGGTGCTGTAGTAGCTGCTGATGATGACGTTGGCGGTCTTGTGGTCGCCGATCCTGTTGTCGAAGATTTCCACGTCGTCGTTGGAGTTCACCACCACCCCGGAACCGGCCGGGACGCTGGCCACCGGCGTGCCCTTGTGGCCGAAGTTGTCGTGGTTGTTGCCCTGCACCTCGTTATTGTAGACGCGGGAGCCGCGCCCCGGCTGCTGCAGGTTGGGCATGTTGAAGACGAGGATGCCGCCGGTGTTGCCGGTGGCCACGTTGTCGTACACGTCGGCGCCGATGGTGTTCTCGATCTCAATGCCGGCGACGTTGCGCTCGGCGCGGTTGTTGCGCACCACCACGTTGCGCGACTGGCCGACGTAGATGCCCGCGTCCGAGGCGCCGATGGCCACGTTGCCCTCCAGCAGCACGTTCTCGGTCTGCACCGGGTACAGGCCGTAGGCGCCGTTCTCGGTGGCCGGGCCGTTGGTCCATTCGGTGCGCACGTTGCGGATCACGATGTTCTTGCCGCCCAGCACCTTGAGCGCATCGCCCTTGCTGTCCTCGATGGCCAGGTTCTCAATGGTGAAGTCCGAGGCGTCCACCAGCAGGCCTTCGGCGCCGGCCTTCTGGTTGCGGAAGCTGAGGATGGTCTTGTCCATGCCGTCGCCGCGGAGGGTCACGCCGTCGACCTTGAGGCTGAGGCCGCGATCGAGGTGGTAGGTGCCGGCGGGGATCGCGATGACCTCACCGGGCTTGGCCTTGATCAGCCGGGCCTGCAGGTCTTTCTGGAAATCCGCGCTGACCGCGGCGGTGGGTTTGTCCTGCTCGCCGCAGGCGGCCAGGAGCACGGCGAGGCTGAGAAGGGACAGGGCGGCGCGACGCATGGCGGGGTCTCCGGTCTTGTTTTTATGATTTGGAACTATAGTACCAAAATGTTTCGGTGAATAGACCGGACGCAGTCGCCTCCCTGTAGGAGCGAGCTTGCTCGCGAACAGAGTTTCCCGGATACGCCGGCATCAGACCGACCTCCGCACCCTCTCCCCAGCCCTCGGCTGCGCGCCCCGCCCTGAAGGGAGAGGGGGCTTGTCCGTGCCGAGAGAGGAAATGGTTTCAGTTGGAAACCGCCGGAACCGCCGGCTAACGCCAAAACATCAGCGCACTCCGAACGGTCCCCTCTCCCTTCAGGGAGAGGGTTAGGGAGAGGGAGTGGAGTTGAACCAGTGCACAGGTACCACCGGCGGGTTCGCGAGCAAGCTCGCTCCTACGAAAGCAGGCCCGGAAACGAAAACGGGGCCTCACGGCCCCGTCGTCGGTCATGCTGCTCAGCGCGGTATGTTCGGCTGGCGCTTGGTGGTGCGCTTCTTGCCCTTGGCGTAGGCCGCGGCCTTGCCCTCTTCGCCCTTGTTCCACGGGCGCGAGCCGTCGCTGGCGCGGGGCGGCAGGCCGGTGTGTTGGGTCAGCAGCGGCTTGCCGGCCTTCTTGCTGCCCACCGGGGTGGAGTTCTTGCGCCGGGCGCTCTGGTAGCTGCCGTCGGCGTCGGGCTGGTGGGTGGGGATCAACTGGTGCTTGCCGTTGCCGATCAGGTCGGCGCGGCCCATGTCCTTGAGCGCCTCGCGCAGCATCGGCCAGTTGTTCGGGTCGTGCCAGCGCAGGAAGGCCTTGTGCAGGCGGCGATGGCGCTCGCCCTTGACGATGGTCACCGCGTCGCTCTTGTAGGTGACCTTGCGCAGCGGGTTCTTGCCCGAGTGGTACATGGCCGTGGCGGTGGCCATCGGCGAAGGATAGAAGGCCTGCACCTGGTCGGCGCGGAAGCCGTTGCGCTTGAGCCACAGGGCGAGGTTCATCATGTCCTCGTCGGTGGTGCCCGGGTGCGCGGCGATGAAGTACGGGATCAGGTACTGCTCCTTGCCCGCCTCCTTGGTGAACTTCTCGAACATCTGCTTGAAGCGGTCGTAGCTGCCGATGCCCGGCTTCATCATCTTCGACAGCGGGCCCTGCTCGGTGTGCTCCGGGGCGATCTTCAGGTAGCCGCCGACGTGGTGCGTCACCAGCTCGCGGACGTACTCCGGCGACTCCACCGCCAGGTCGTAGCGCAGGCCCGAGGCGATGAGGATCTTCTTCACCCCCGGCAGGTCGCGGGCGCGGCGGTACAGCTGGATCAGCGAGGAATGGTCGGTGTTGAGGTTCTCGCAGATGCCCGGGAACACGCACGACGGCTTGCGGCAGTGCTTCTCGATCTGCGGGTCCTTGCAGGCGATGCGGTACATGTTGGCGGTCGGCCCGCCGAGGTCGGAGATCACCCCGGTGAAGCCCGGCACCTTGTCGCGGATTTCCTCGATCTCGCGGATGATCGAGTCTTCCGAGCGGTTCTGGATGATCCGCCCCTCGTGCTCGGTGATCGAGCAGAAGGTGCAGCCGCCGAAGCAGCCACGCATGATGTTCACCGAGAAACGGATCATCTCGTAGGCCGGGATCTTATCGCCGCCGTAGGCCGGGTGCGGCACGCGGGCGTAGGGCAGGCCGAAGACGTAGTCCATCTCCTCGGTGCTCAGCGGGATGGGCGGCGGGTTGAACCACACGTCGGTCTCGCCGTGGCGCTGGACCATGGCCCGGGCGTTGCCGGGGTTGGTCTCCAGGTGCAGCACGCGGTTGGCGTGGGCGTAGAGCACCGGGTCGTTCTTCACCTTCTCGAAGGACGGCAGGCGGATGACGGTGCGCTCGCGGGTCAGCTTCGGGTTGGGCAGCAGTTGCACCACCTTGGCTTCGTTGGGGTCTTCCTGCGGGCCCTTGTCCTGCTCGATGGCGCAGGCGGCGGTGTCCTGGGTGTTGACGTAGGGGTTGATGATCTTGTCGATCCTGCCCGGGCGGTCGATGCGCGTGGAGTCCAGCTCGAACCAGCCCTCGGGGGTGTCGCGGCGGACGAAGGCGGTGCCGCGCACGTCGGTGATCGACTCGATCGGTTCGCCGGCGGACAGGCGCTGGGCCACCTCGACCACGGCGCGCTCGGCGTTGCCGAACAGCAGGAGGTCGGCCTTGGCGTCCATCAGGATCGAGTGGCGGACCTTGTCCTGCCAGTAGTCGTAGTGGGCGATGCGGCGCAGCGAGGCCTCGATGCCGCCGAGCACGATCGGCACGCCCTTGTACGCCTCGCGGCAGCGCTGGCTGTAGACCATGCTGGCGCGGTCCGGGCGCTTGCCGGCGTTGCCGCCGGGGGTGTAGGCGTCGTCGGAGCGGATCTTCCGGTCGGCGGTGTAGCGGTTGATCATCGAGTCCATGTTGCCGGCGGCCACGCCGAAGAACAGGTTCGGCTTGCCCAGCTTCATGAAGTCGTCTTTCGACTGCCAGTCGGGCTGGGCGATGATGCCCACGCGGAAGCCCTGGGCTTCCAGCAGACGGCCGATGATGGCCATGCCGAAGGACGGATGGTCGACGTAGGCATCGCCAGTGACGATGATGATGTCGCAGGAGTCCCAGCCCAGTCGGTCCATCTCTTCCCGGCTCATCGGCAGGAACGGCGCCGGGCCGAAACACTCGGCCCAGAACTTGGGATAGTCGAACAGCAGCTTGGCGGCTTGCATCACGGGCACCGGGGGCATCTCTAGGAATAGGGTCGCGAAATCGCGGGCGCGGAATATAGCACAAAAAGTGAGCAATTCCGACCGGGACGCTGGGGTTTTTCCCGGCGCCGGGCGACCGCCGGACGGGGACGATTGGCGGAGCCGGCGCAGTGGCAACTGGCTATACTCGCTCCACCGTCTCAACAGGCTTGGCCGCAGCGGCCGGGAACAGGGAGTGTCAACCGTGCGTCATCTGTGGTGTCTGTTGTTTCTCCTGCTCGGTTGCGCCAGCGCCGTGGCCCAGCCCCTGGTGCTCGACGAACGGGCCAGCAGGCGCTGGCTGAACGACGGCCTGATGCTGCTGGAAGACCCGGGCGCACGCCTGGACCTGCAACAGGCACGCGAGCAGGACGCCGCCTTCGTGCCCGCCAAGGGCCGCACCAGCGTCGGCCAGAGTCCCAACCCCTGGTGGCTGCGCCTGGACCTGGAACGCCGGACTACCCCGCCCGGCGGCTGGTGGCTGGAGGTAGACGCGGTCAACCTGCTCGACCTGCGCCTGTACCTGCCCGACGGCCAGGGCGGCTACCGCGAACTGCGTTCGGGCGAGGCGGTGCCCTTCGCCGAGGGCCGCGACCGCAGCTACCGCCGCCCGGTGTTCCACCTGCCCGCCGGCGAGGGCCCGCTGCGCCTGTACCTGCGCAGCCTGGACCCGGCCGGCAACTCCTTCCCGCTGCGCATCTGGTCGCAGGACGACCTGCAGGACCACCGCGCCGAGACCAACCTGTTCCTCGGCGGCGTCTACGGGCTGATCGCCGCGCTGCTGCTGTACAACCTGTTCATCCTGGTCAGCCTGCGCGACCGCGCCTACTTCTGGTACGTGCTCACCACCGGCTTCGCCCTGCTGTTCAGCATGGGCATGACCGGCCACGCCTTCGAGCTGCTCTGGCCGGGCGACGCAGTGCCCTGGTGGCTGAACCGCATCACCCTGCCCTCGCTGTGGGGCCTGTGCGTCACCCGCTTCACCCAGACGCTGCTGCAGACCCGCCGCAACGTGCCCTGGGCGCACCACATGCTGACGCTGAACTGCCTGCTGTACGTCGCCTCGGTGCTGCTCAACGTCTTCGTCGGCCGCTCCGGGGCCGGCTGGGTGCTGGCCACCACCACCTTCGTCGGCATCCCGGCGGCGCTCGGCGCGGCCATCACCCGCTCGCTGCAGGGCTCGCTGCCGGCGCGCCTGTACCTGGTGGGCTTCGGCCTGGTGCTGTCCAGCGTGAGCATCTCGGTGATGCGCGCCCTGGGCGTGGTGCAGCCGTCGCCGACCACCGCCTACCTGTTCCCGGTGTCGGTGGCCATGGAGTCCATCCTGTTCTCCTTCGCCCTGACCTCGCGCATCCAGGAACTCAAGCGCGAGAAGGCCCAGGCCCTGGAGCAGGCCAACCGCGAGAAGAGCGCGCGCATGACCCTGTTGCAGAGCGCGCAGAACGACCTGGCACAGGCCGTGGCGGCGCGCACCGCCGAGCTGACGCAGAGCAACCGCCTGCTGCTCGAACGCGAGGCCCAGCTGCGCCATGCCGCGCACAACGATCCCCTCACCGGGCTGCCCAACCGCCGCTACCTGGTGGAGCACGCCGAGCAGGCGCTGCAGCAGGCCCAGCAGAACGGCGAAAGCCTGGCGCTGATGCTGATCGACCTCGACCACTTCAAGCCGATCAACGACACCCACGGCCACGACGCCGGCGACTTCATGCTCCAGCACGTCGGCCACCGCCTGCGCCAGTGCGTGCGCTCCAGCGACTGCGTGGCGCGCCTGGGCGGCGACGAGTTCGCCGCGCTGGTGTCCGGCCCCGACGCCGAAGGCCACGCCCGGGAGATAGCGGTGCGCCTGCTCAGCGAACTGTCGCGGCCGGTGCACTTCGACCGCCTGGAACTGAGCGTCACCCCGAGCATCGGCGTGGCCATCTACCCGCGCCACGCATTGCAGTTCGCCAAGCTGTACAAGGCCGCCGACCAGGCGCTGTACCAGGTCAAGGGCAGCGGCCGGGCCAGCTACGCGCTGGCCGGGGAGGACGCTGGCAATGGCGACTTCTGGCTGGAGACGCTGAAGACTTCGGACCGGTTGGTCTAGGCGCGGTACCTGCGCGGCACCCGGGCGGTGACCTTGGTCAGCAGTTCGTAGCCGATGGTGCCGGCATGGGCGGCCACCTCGTCCACCGGTAGCTGTGCGCCCCAGAGCTCCACAGGGGCGCCGACGGTGACTTCGGGCAGGTCGGTGAGGTCCACCGCCAGCATGTCCATGGACACCCGGCCGGCCAGCGGCGCGCGCTGGCCGGCGACCAACACTGGCGTGCCGCTGGGCGCGTGGCGTGGGTAGCCGTCGGCGTAGCCACAACTGACGGTTCCGATGCGCGACGGCCGTTCGGCCACCCAGGTGGCGCCGTAGCCGACGCTCTCGCCTACTGCCACCTCGCGGATGGACATCACCTGCGCATGCAGGCTCATGGCCGGGCGCAGGCCCATCTCGGCCGCGCCCAGGTCGGCGAAGGGCGAGGCGCCGTAGAGCATGATGCCGGGGCGGATCCAGTCCATGTGCGCCGCCGGGATGCTCAGCACGGCGGCGGAGTTGGCCAGCGAGCGCTGGTCGAAGTCCAGGTCGAGCAGGCCGAGGAAGCATTCCAACTGGTCTTCGGTGAGCGTGTGGCCGCGCTCGTCGGCGCAGGCGAAGTGGCTCATCAGGTTCAGCTCGGCGACCTGCGGGGCGCCGCGCAGGCTCGGGAAGACCGCGCGCAGGGCCTCGGCGGAGAAGCCCAGGCGGTGCATGCCCGAGTCCAGCTTGAGCCAGACATCGAGCGGCTGCGGCAGGTTGCTGGCCAACAGCGTCGCCAGTTGCTCCGGGCCCTGCACGGCGATGTCCAGGCGCAGCTGCGAGGCCACCAGGAACTCGCTCGGCTCGAAGCAGCCTTCCAGCAGCAGGATGCGCGCGGAGCCGTGCAGCGCGCGGACCTCGGCGGCCTCCTCCAGGCAGGCCACGGCGAAGCCGTCGGCGTCGTCACGCAGCGCGGTCACCACCTCGCGCACGCCATGCCCGTAGGCATTGGCCTTGACCACGGCGAACGCCTCGCGGCCCGGCGCGCAGCGCTTGGCCAGGGCGTAGTTGTGCTGGATGGCGGAGAGGTCGATATGGGCGATAAGGGGGCGCATGGGGGTTCCGAGCTACAGGCTGAGCAGAGCGAGGAGCATAACCGCCCTGCCGCCGCGACGGCAGGAAAAACATGGGCGTAGGAGCGGACCTTGTCCGCGATGGCTGGAGGTTTCGGCGCGAATCGCGGATGAGATCCGCTCCTACGCTGCGCCACCCACTCCATTCCATGTAGGAGCGCGCCCTGCGCGCGAATCGCGGGCAGGGCCCGCTCCTACAAAAAACACGGGGGGCGTTATTCGTCTTCGAAGTTGTACATGCCCGGGGCGAGGTTCTCGAAGCGGGTGAAGCGGCCGAGGAAGGCCAGGCGCACGGTGCCGATGGGGCCGTTACGCTGCTTGCCGATGATGATTTCGGCCACGCCCTTGAACTCGGTTTCCGGGTGGTACACCTCGTCGCGGTAGACGAACATGATCACGTCGGCGTCCTGCTCGATCGCCCCGGATTCGCGAAGGTCGGAGTTCACCGGGCGCTTGTTCGGGCGCTGCTCCAGGGAGCGGTTGAGCTGCGACAGCGCCACCACCGGGCAGTTGAATTCCTTGGCCAAGGCCTTGAGCGAGCGGGAGATCTCGGAGATCTCGTTGGTGCGGTTGTCGCCGGAGGAACCGGGGATCTGCATCAGCTGCAGGTAGTCCACCATGATCAGGGCGATCTCGCCGTGCTCGCGGGCCAGGCGCCGGGTGCGCGCACGCATTTCCGAGGGCGAGATGCCGGCGGTGTCGTCGATGAACAGCTTGCGCTCGTTGAGCAGGTTGACCGCCGAGGTCAGGCGCGGCCAGTCGTCGTCCTCCAGCTTGCCCGAACGCACCTTGGTCTGGTCGATGCGGCCCAGGGACGAGAGCATACGCATCACGATCGAGTCCGAGGGCATCTCCAGGGAGTACACCAGCACCACCTTGTCGGTGCGCAGCACGGCGTTCTCCACCAGGTTCATGGCGAAGGTGGTCTTGCCCATGGACGGACGGCCGGCGACGATGATCAGGTCGGCCGGCTGCAGGCCGCTGGTCTTCTCGTCGAGGTCGGTGAAGCCGGTGGAGATGCCGGTGAAGGCGTCGTTGGTGTTGAACAGGTGGTCGATCCGGTCGATCGTCTTCACCAGGATGTCGCCGATGCCCACCGGGCCGCCGGTCTTCGGCCGCGCCTCGGCGATCTCGAAGATGCGCCGCTCGGCCTCGTCGAGCACCTCGTTGGCGCTGCGGCCCTCGGGGTTGAAGGCGCTGTCGGCGATGTCGCTGCTGATGCCGATCAGCTGGCGCAGGGTGGCGCGCTCGCGGATGATCTGCGCGTAGGCCTTGATGTTCGCCACCGAGGGGGTGTTCTTCGCCAGCTCGGCCAGGTAGGCCAGGCCGCCGACCTGCGACAGCTGGCCTTCGCGCTCCAGCAGCTCGGAGAGGGTCACCACGTCGATCGGCTGGTTGCCTTCGGCGAGCTTGTACACCGCGCGGAAGATCAGGCGGTGGTCATGGCGGTAGAAGTCGCCGTCGGACACCGCGTCCGACACGCGCTCCCAGGCGTTGTTGTCGAGCATCAGACCACCCAGCACCGCCTGTTCGGCTTCGATCGAATGCGGCGGCACCTTGAGGGTGGCCGTTTGCAGGTCGTATTGCTCGGGGACGGTGATGTCGTTCATGGGCTCGGCGCAGGAAACTCGGATGGATGCAGAAAAACAAAGGGCACGGACCGCTAGGCGGTACCGTGCCCGATGTTAGCGAACTGCCGCGTCCACGCAAGGTGTCCACGGCGTCGCAGCGACGGATCGCTTACTCGGCGACGACGACCACGTGCAGGGTCGCTTCGACGTCGGTGTGCAGCTGCACTTCGATGTCGTATTCGCCGACGGTGCGCAGGGCACCGTTGGGCAGGCGCACTTCGGCCTTTTCCAGCGGGTAGCCGGCAGCGGAGACCGCTTCGGCGATGTCGCGGGTGCCGATCGAACCGAACAGCTTGCCTTCGTCGCCGGCGTGGGCGCCGATGGTGACGATCAGTTCGGCCAGCTGGGCAGCGCGAGCTTCGGCGTCAGCCTTCTTCGCGGCGGCGGCCTTTTCCAGCTCGGCGCGGCGCTCTTCGAAAGCAGCGACGTTGGCCGGGGTGGCAGCGGTGGCCTTGCCCTGCGGCAGCAGGTAGTTACGGGCGTAGCCGCCCTTGACGTTCAGTTTGTCGCCCAGGTTGCCCAGTTTGGCGATCTTTTCCAGCAGGATGACTTCCATTTGAGTCTTACCTCTTAACTTTTAACCTTCACCGTTCGTGGAGCCCTGGCGACGTACCAGGCGACCACGAAAATCAAACAGACTATCGACGACAGCAACCAGACAGATCACATTCCCCAGCATCAGCGCCAGGCCGTACAACAGCACCAGCCAGAACCCCGGCAGGCGTTTCAGCGCAACCAGCCCATGGCCGAGCGCGAGCCCGGCGAACAGCAGCGGCACGGCGCACAGCGGCGCCACCACGGCGAACTGCGGGCCCAGCAGCGGCACCACCAGCACGCCCAGCAGCAGCGCGATGGCCACCGCCGGCGCCAGGCGCAGCGCGCGGAACTCGCGGCCGAACCCTTGCGGGTTGTACAGCGCCGCTTGCCAGTAGCGCGCCAGCATCAGGCACAGCAGGCTGATGACCTGCAGCGAGGCGGCCAGCAGGCCGGTAACGGCCGGCACCAGCCCCGCTTGCAGCTCGGCCTGCTGGTCCGCCGAAAGCTTCGCTTCCGACAGCACCTGCGGCAGCACCTTGCCAAACGCCTCCGCCAGACCTTGAACCAGCCCGGCGGATACCGTGCTCAACAGCAGCACGTAGAACACGCCCAACACCACGCTGGCCAGCATGACCCGATTCCAGGACATGCTGGAGCGCAACACCTGCGCCAGGACCGCCGAACCCAGCATCACCAGGGTGACCGTGGGGTCGCCCAGATACCACCAGGCCAGGGCCGGGAGCAGCGCCCAGGCCAGGATGCCAATGGCATCGCCGGTTCCTCGGCGCAGCAGCACCAGGCTGCCGGCGGCGGCACCGAGCCAGAAGAACGGCTGCAGTACCGCGGCTGCGACGACCACCAGGGTCGCCTGCATGCGGCCTCGCATGACGAATTCAGCCAATGCGCGCATGCGATCTATCCATCAAGGCTACGTCGACTGCCCGATCAACGGCCGTGGCTGTCGGTGTAGGGAAGCAGGGCCAGGTAGCGAGCGCGCTTGATGGCGGTCGACAGCTGACGCTGGTACTTGGCCTTGGTGCCGGTGATGCGGCTCGGAACGATCTTGCCGGTTTCGGAAACGTAGGCCTTCAGGGTGTTGAGATCTTTGTAATCGATCTCCTTGACGCCTTCAGCGGTGAAACGGCAGAACTTACGACGACGGAAGAAACGTGCCATGTTATCGGCTCCTCAATACTGTCCGGGATTACTCGTCGGCGCTGTCGCGGCTGTCTTCGCCGTCAGCGGACTCGTTTTCGTTGGAGTCAGGACGCTCACGGCGCTCGCGGCGCTCGTTGCGGCTCTCTTCGGCCTTCAGCATTTCGGACTGGCCGGTAACGGCTTCGTCGCGACGGATCACCAGGTTACGGATGACGGCGTCGTTGTAGCGGAAGTTGTCTTCCAGTTCGGCCAGGGCCTTGGCGCTGCACTCGACGTTCAGCAGAACGTAGTGAGCCTTGTGCACGTTGTTGATGGCGTAAGCCAGCTGACGACGGCCCCAGTCTTCCAGGCGGTGAACCTTGCCGCCGTCTTCTTCGATGACCTTGGTGTAACGCTCGACCATGCCACCGACTTGTTCGCTCTGGTCCGGGTGAACCAGGAACACGATTTCGTAATGACGCATAAATGCTCCTTACGGGTTGCAGCCTGCCGACGATGCGGTCAGGCAAGGAGTGAATGTCTTTTTGACTTGCCGGCGGGTGGACGCGTGAGCGCCTGCCCGGACGGCAAGGGGCGACATTCTAGAGAAGGGGGGAAGGCGGCGCAAGGCAATTGATGAATATTTGAGCAATTGCAGGCGAGGGGCGGCAGAGGCTCTTCGCAGGATGGGTCGGGCTTGCGAAACCCATGCGGCCATGGCGATGGGTATCGCTTCGCTCAACCCATCCTACGACGGCATTTCTCCTATGGCTCCAACTGTCCTGCAGGCCGCGCTGGGGACTCTTCGCAGGAGCGAGCTTGCTCGCGAACCGGGCGGGCACGGTGCCGGGTTTGGTTCGCGAGCAAGCTCGCTCCTACGGGGTTCTTAGGCCTTTTTCGCCTGGCGCTGGCGGACGATCTCGAACAGGCACACGCCGGTGGCCACCGACACGTTCAGGCTGCTGACGCTGCCACCCATGGGCAGCTTGGCCAGGTAGTCGCAGTGCTCGCGGGTCAGGCGGCGCATGCCCTTGCCTTCGGCGCCCATGACCAGCACGGTGGGCCCGGTGAGGTCCAGCTCGTAGAGGGTCTGGGTCGCCTCGCCGGCCGTGCCGACCACCCACAGGCCGCGCTGCTGGAGCTTTTCCAGGGTGCGCGCGAGGTTGGTCACGGCCACCAGCGGGATCACCTCGGCGGCGCCGCAGGCGACCTTGCGCACGGTGGCGTTGAGGGTCGCCGACTTGTCCTTCGGCACTATCACCGCCAGCGCGCCGGCGGCGTCGGCGGTGCGCAGGCAGGCGCCGAGGTTGTGCGGGTCGGTGACGCCGTCCAGGGCCAGCAGCAAGGCCGGCCCGGGGGTGCGCTCGAGCAGTTCCTCGAGCATGTTCTCGCCCCACACCTGGCTCGGGCTGACCTCGGCGACCACGCCCTGGTGCACGCCCTCGGCCCACTCGTCGAGTTCCTTGCGCTCACGGGTGCCCACCGGCACCCGCGTCTGCCCGGCCAGCTCCACCAGCGCCTGGACCCGCGGGTCGTGCCGCCCCTCGGCCAGCCACAACTGCTTGACGCGCTTGGGGTGATGGCGCAGCAGCGCCTCCACGGCGTGCACGCCGTAGACCTTTTCCCACTGGCTCATGGCTTGGCCTTAGGCTTGCCTGCCGCGGCGCCCTCCGCCTTGGGCTTGGAAGGCCCCTTGCGGTGCTTGCTCGGCTTGGCGGCCTTGGCTTTCTGCTTCGACGGCTTGCGCGGTTTCTCCGCAGCAGCCTTGGCGTTCTTCGCCGGCTTGCCCTGGGCCTTGGCCGGCGGCCGCTTGCCGCCCACCTTGGCTTCGTCGAGCAGCGCCTGCTTCAGCGCGCGGCTTCTGTTCACATCGGTGTTGCCGAGCATCTCGTCGGCCTTGGCGAGCATCTCCGGCGCCACCGAGGGCAACGCCTGGACCACACCGACCTTGCGCTTGCGCGGCGGCGCCACGGGCAGCGGCGGCTCCGGCACTTCCAGCTCCAACTCGCGCGGCTGGCCCTTGGCCCTGGCCGGCTTGGCGGCTGCCTTGGCAGGCTTGCCGGGCTTGGCCGCCTCGGCTTTGTCGCCGCGCTTCTTGCGGCCAATGGGCGCGCTGAGCGCGTTTTCGGCCAGCTCGAAGTCGATCTTGCGCTCGTCCAGGTCGACCCGCGCCACCACCACCTGGGTGATGTCGCCGAGGCGGAAGCTGCGCCCGGTGCGCTCGCCGGCCAGGCGGTGGTGCACGGCGTCGAAGTGGTAGTAGTCGCCGGGCAGCGCAGTGACGTGCACCAGGCCCTCGACATAGATGTCGGTCAGCTCGACGAAGATGCCGAAGCCGGTGACCGCGGTGATCACGCCGTCGAAGGTCTCGCCGACTCGGTCGCGCATGTATTCGCACTTCAGCCAGTTGGTGACGTCGCGGGTGGCCTCGTCGGCGCGCCGCTCGGTCATCGAGCACTGCTCGCCGAGCTGCTCCAGGCGCGGCTCGTCATAGGGGTAGATGCGCGCCTTGGCCATCGCGGCGGCGCCGGCGCGCTGCACCAGGTCGGTTTCGCGCTTGGAGCGGATCACGCTGCGGATGGCGCGGTGCACCAGCAGGTCCGGGTAGCGGCGGATCGGCGAGGTGAAGTGGGTGTAGGCCTCGTAGTTCAGGCCGAAGTGGCCGTGGTTCTCCGGGCTGTACACCGCCTGGCTCAGCGAGCGCAGCATCACCGTCTGGATCAGCTGGAAGTCCGGGCGGCCCTGGATGGATTCGAGCAGCGCCTGGTAGTCGCCGGGGGTCGGCTCGCCCTTGCCGCGGTAGAGGGCCAGGCCCAGTTCGCCGAGGAACTGCCGCAGGTTGTTCAGCTTCTCCTGCGGCGGGCCGTCGTGGACGCGGTACAGCGCGGGGATTTCCAGCTTCTCGAGGAACCTGGCGGTGGCCACGTTGGCCGCCAGCATGCATTCCTCGATCAGCTTGTGCGCGTCGTTGCGCTGGGTCGGGCGGATCTCCGAGATCTTGCGGTCGGCGCCGAAGACGATGCGCGTCTCCTGGGTCTCGAAGTCGATGGCGCCGCGCACGTGGCGCGCCGCCAGCAGCACCTTGTACAGGTCATACAGCGTGTTCAGGTGCGGCACCACGCCCGGCAGTTGCTCGGCCAGGCGCTTGGCTTCGGGGCTGTCGGGGGTCTCCAGGTACTGGCTGACCTTGGTGTAGGTGAGCCGCGCGTGGGAGTGGATGACCGCCTCGTAGAACTGGTAGCCGGTCATCTTGCCGGCCTTGGACAGGTTCATCTCGCAGACCATGGCCAGGCGGTCGACCAGCGGGTTCAACGAGCACAGGCCGTTGGAGAGGATTTCCGGCAGCATGGGGATGACGCGCTCGGGGAAGTACACCGAGTTGCCGCGCTTGGCCGCCTCCTCGTCCAGCGCCGAGCCCACCTTCACGTAGTGGGAGACGTCGGCGATGGCGACGTACAGCTTCCAGCCGCCGCCCTTGCGCTTCTCGGCGTAGACGGCGTCGTCGAAGTCGCGGGCGTCCTCGCCGTCGATGGTCACGAACGGCAGGGCGCGCAGGTCGACGCGCTTCTCCTTGTCCTTGTCCGCCACCTCGGGCTTGAGCTTGGCCGCTTCCTTCTCCACACCTTCGGGCCAGACGTGGGGGATGTCGTAGCTGCGCAGGGCGACTTCGATCTCCATGCCCGGCGCCATGTAGTCGCCGAGCACTTCCACCACTTCGCCCTGGGCCTGGCGGTGCACGCTGGGCCACTGGTCGATGCGCACCTGGACGAACTGGTTGTGCCTGGCCGCGCCGTGCTTGCCCGGCGGGATCAGCACTTCCTGCTGGATCTTCGGGTTGTCGGCGACCACGGTGCCGATGCCGCTCTCTTCGAAGTAGCGGCCGACCAGGGTCTCATGGGCGCGTTCGATGACTTCGACGATGGCGCCTTCGCGGCGGCCGCGGCGGTCGAAGCCGGAGACGCGCGCCAGAGCGCGGTCGCCGTCGAACACCAGGCGCATCTGCGTCGGGCTGAGGAACAGGTCGTCGCTGCCGTCGTCGGGAATCAGGAAGCCGAAGCCGTCGCGGTGGCCGGCGATGCGGCCGCGGATCAGGTCCAGCTTGTCCACCGGGGCGTAGGCGCCGCGGCGGGTATAGATGAGCTGGCCGTCACGTTCCATGGCGCGCAGGCGACGGCGCAGGGCTTCTTCCTGCTCCTCGCCGGACAGGCCGAGCTCTTCCAGTAGTTGCGCGCGGGTCGCCGGCGCGCCGCGTTCGGCGAGGTGCGCCAGGATCAGTTCGCGGCTGGGGATGGGGTTTTCGTATTTTTCCGCTTCGCGGGCGGCCTCGGGATCGAGGTTTTGCCAATCGGCCATCAGGGTGAGATCACCTTATCGTCTATATAAATGTAAGCGTCATGTGCTTATTGAAGCGCGAAATCCGCTCGTCGGTCAGCTTCGACCAAGAATAAATTTTTTATCGCATCAGGGGTTTACAAGCCAAAGCCTGCTCCGTATAGTTCGCGCCCACAGCGTCACTGCGACGTTGTAACACGGAAACGATGAGCAATCATCGCATCCAGTGCCCAGGTGGCGGAATTGGTAGACGCACTAGGTTCAGGTCCTAGCGGTGGCAACACCGTGGAAGTTCGAGTCTTCTCCTGGGCACCACTTATTTCACGATAGAGCCCCTGGCTGTATCGCGGCGGTTCGGAACCCTGATAACCGGACATTGAGACGCCGAAGCGACCGAAAGGTTGCATTACCGCAAGACGATGAGCGATCATCGCACCCCATGCTGAAAAGCATGCCCAGGTGGCGGAATTGGTAGACGCACTAGGTTCAGGTCCTAGCGGTGGCAACACCGTGGAAGTTCGAGTCTTCTCCTGGGCACCATCTTCAAGCGAAAAAGCCGAGCACTGCTCGGCTTTTTCGTTTCCGTCGTTCGCAGGAGCGGGCCGGACGAAACGCCCGGCCCTTCTCCCCTCATGCCTTGAACTGCCCCAGGCTGGCGCGCAGCTGCGCCGCCAGGCCGTCCAGCACGCGCCCGCTGCTGGCGGTGGCGGCGACGGCTTCCGCGGCGCGTCCCGCCTCGGCATGGATCACCTCGACGCGCCCGCGCACCGCGACCGCACCGGCGGCCTGCTGCTCGGCGGCATGGGCCGCCGACTCGATGGCGCCATGCACTTCCTCCACGGCCCGCTGCACTTCACGCTGCAGGCGCTCGCTGTCGTGCAGCGCAGCCAGCCCCTGTACCGCCTGTTCGCGGGCCTGGCCGATGGCCTCCACCGCTTCGCGCGCACCGCGCTGCAGGGCGTCGATATGTGTTTGTATGTCGCCGGTGGATTGCTGCGTCTTGCTCGCCAGCGCCCGCACCTCGTCGGCCACCACGGCGAAGCCGCGGCCGCTCTCGCCGGCCCGCGCCGCCTCGATGGCGGCATTGAGCGCCAGCAGGTTGGTCTGTTCCGCGATGCCGTGGATCACCGAGAGCACCACTTCGATCTGCTCGCTCTGCTGCGCCAGCTTCTCGATCACCCCGGCGCCGCTCTGCACGCGGGACTCCAGGGTTTCGATGAGGCCGCCGACGCGCCGGGCGATGGCCGCGTTGTCGTCGGCCGCCTTGCGGATGGACGCCACGCGCTCCAGCGCCTCCTGCATGGCCTGGCTTTCCAGCTGGGCTTCGGCGGCCATGCCGGCGAGCGCCTCCAGGCTGCCGGCCACCTCGTTGCGCTGGCGGTCGGCAGCCGCCTCAGCACTGGCGCTGCGTGAAGCCAGGGCGGCGATCTCGCTGCCGGTGCGCTGCGCCACCTGCCCCGCCTCGCGGACGATGGGCTGCAGCTTGTCGACGAAGCGGTTCACCGCGGTCGCCATCTCGCCCACTTCATCATTGCTGTCCAGGCGCACGCGGCGGGTCAGGTCGCCCTCCCCGGCCGCCAGGTCGTCGAGTGCATCGATCAACAAACGCAGGCGGTTCACTACCCGCCGCCCGAGCACCAGGGCCAGCACCAGCAGTACGCCCAGGCCGACCAGCAGCAGCCCCAGGCCGATATGCCAACGCAGGCTACCGGCGGAAGCCTCCACCGCGCCCTGCGCGCCCTGGCTCATCTCGGCGGCCGCCTGCTGCGCCGCCTGCAGACGGGCGCTCAGCGCCTTATTGCTGTCGGCGGCGGCGCCGGCCAGACTGTCGGCCACCAGTTGGTCGCCACTGGCGATCAGGGCGGAGAAGCGCTTGTCCAGGGCCTGCACCTGCTTCTCCACTTCGGCCGTGGAAATACCCAGGCGCACGGTACCGATCACCACGCCATTGGGGCTGATGGGCACGCTGGAGAGGATCACCGAGTCGTCGTGGGCAGCCGCTTCCAGCACCTTGTCCAGGGCGCGCTCAGCCTGGCCCTTGGCGAGCAGCGCCTGGATGCGCGGGTCCTCGCGGTTGAGGTAGCGCGTCAGGTGCTGCCCCTGGGCATCGTCGTAGACCACGAAGAGCACGTTGGGGTTGGCCTGGGCGCGCCGGGCGTACTCGGAGAGCGTCGGTACGTCGTTGTCCCACATGGCCTTGGGCGCCACCGCGGCAAGCAGTTGGGCAAGCTGGTCGGCGGACTGCCGCAGGCTCTGTTCGAGGCTTTGACGGGTTTCGCCGCGCTCCTCCTCCAGCCGCGCCGACAAGGCGGCGCCGAGGCGTTCGCGGGTTCGCGCGGACAGCTCGGTGAGCCCTGAACTGAGCTCGCCACCGGCGCGCTCCAACTCGCCGGCCAGGCGCTGCGACTGGCCGCCCAGGCGTTCGCCCAGGTCGGCCACCAGTTGGTCCACGGTACTGCGGGTGAGCCACAGGGCGATCAGCAACTGCACCAGCAACGCCAGGCCCAGGGCGATGAACACGGGGCGCAGCAGGCGGCTGCGCAAAAGCGAAAGGACGGCGGACACGGAGTGCCTCCTCGGGTAACGGAATACTGGCGCGGGATGCGCCGATGCCATTTGCCAGCAAGGGGCGTGCCGTTGGGGTGGCCATTGGCCGACTGATTGGGAGAGATTACTTTTTGGAGCGAGGGGGACGCCTGGTTCTTGCTCGCGAACGGAATTTCCCGGCAGTTGCAGTGCGGCTGGCACGGTTCGCGAGCAAGCTCGCTCCTACAATTTCAGGCCCTCCGGAGGGTACAACGCCAACGGTTCCCGGGAAGCACGGCCGTAGGAGCGGACTCCGTCCGCGATAACCGGACATACCGGCGCGAATCGCGGATAAGATCTCCTACGCAACCCCACCCACGCCATTCCCCTGTAGGAGCGCGCCCTGCGCGCGAATCGCGGGCAGGGCCCGCTCCTACGAAGAGCCCCAGCCCCAAACGAAAAAGCCGCTTCCCCATCAGGAGAAGCGGCTTTTCACACCCTTCGCAGCAGCTAGCGCCGCGACGGATCAGCCGAACGGATGGCGCAGGACGATGGTCTCGTTGCGGTCCGGGCCGGTGGAGATGATGTCGATGGGCGCACCGACCAGCTCCTCGATGCGCTTGATGTAGGCGCGGGCGTTGGCCGGCAGGGCTTCCAGGGTCTTGGCGCCGACGGTGGATTCGCTCCAGCCCGGCAGGTCTTCGTACACCGGCTGCAGGCCGATGTAGCTGTCGGCGTCGGTCGGCGCGTCGGTCAGCAGTTCGCCGGCGGCGTTCTTGTAGCCGGTGCAGATGCGCACGGTCTGCAGGCCGTCGAGGACGTCCAGCTTGGTCAGGCACAGGCCGGACAGGCTGTTGATCTCGATGGCGCGGCGCAGGATCACGGCGTCGAACCAGCCGCAACGGCGGGCACGGCCGGTGGTGGCGCCGAACTCGTGGCCTTTCTTCGCCAGGTAGGCGCCCACTTCGTCGAACAGCTCGGTCGGGAACGGGCCGGAACCGACGCGGGTGGTGTAGGCCTTGGTGATGCCGAGGATGTAGTCCAGGAACAGCGGGCCGAAACCGGAGCCGGTGGCGGTGCCGCCGGCAGTGGTGTTGGAGCTGGTGACGAACGGGTAGGTGCCGTGGTCGATGTCCAGCAGCGAGCCCTGGGCGCCTTCGAACATGATGTTCTGGCTGGCGCGACGCAGGTCGTGCAGGGTGCTGGTGACGTCGGCCAGCAGCGGCTTGAGCTGCTCGGCGTAGCCCATGCACTCGTCGAGGGTCTTCTGGAAGTCGACCGCCGGCTCCTTGTAGTAGTTCTGCAGGACGAAGTTGTGGTAGTCCAGCAGTTCGCCCAGCTTGGCGGCGAAGCGCTCGCGGTGGAACAGGTCGGCCACGCGCAGGCCGCGACGGGCGACCTTGTCTTCGTAGGCCGGGCCGATGCCGCGGCCGGTGGTGCCGATCTTGGCGTCGCCGCGGGCCTTCTCGCGCGCCTGGTCGAGGGCGACGTGGAAGGACAGGATCAGCGGGCAGGACGGGCTGATGCGCAGGCGCTCGCGCACCGGTACGCCCTTCTCCTCCAGCTTGGCGATCTCGCGCATCAGCGCGTCGGGCGCCAGCACCACTCCGTTGCCGATCAGGCACTGCACGCCTTCGCGCAGGATGCCCGACGGAATCAGGTGCAGCACGGTCTTCTCGCCGTCGATCACCAGGGTGTGGCCGGCGTTGTGGCCGCCCTGGTAACGAACCACGGCAGCAGCCTGGTCGGTGAGCAAGTCGACGATCTTGCCTTTGCCCTCATCACCCCATTGGGTGCCCAGGACTACGACATTCTTACCCATAACACTTGTCCCCATCGTGGATATTCGGTGCCGGCCTCGGCCGGCGGAAACTCGCGGTGCCCGTCGATCACGGGTCAGAAGGGCACCACCTGCCAATTGCCTTCGCGCAGCTGCAGTTGCGCATCGCAACCCGCCTCGCGCGCCGAAGCCGCATCCTGCCCGGGCAGCGCCTGAACCACGCGCCGCCCGTCGCGGCGCAGCTGCTGCACCGCCTGCCAGAGGCCGGCCCCTTTGGCCGGCGCCCAGATGCCTTGCACCGGCGCGTCCAGCTGCACCCGGCCCAGGGTCACCAGGGTCTTCAGGTCGGTGGAGAAGCCGGTGGCCGGCCGCGCACGGCCGAAGTCGGCGCCGATGTGGTCGTAGCGACCACCCTGGGCGATGGACTCGCCGACGCCGGGCACGAAGGCGGCGAACACCACCCCCGTGTGATAGTGGTAGCCGCGCAGCTCGCCGAGGTCGAAGTACAGCGGCAGCTGCGGGTAGCGTTGCGCCAGGGCGTCGGCGATGACGACCAGATCCGCCAGGGCGGCCTTCACCACCGCCGGCGCATCGACCAGCACTGCGGCGGCCTGCTCCAGCACCTCACGGCTGCCGCACAGCTCGGCCAGGGCGCGAAGCATGCCGGCGAGCTCGGCTGGCAGGCCGTCGGTGAGCGCGGCGACTTCATCCACCGCCTTGCGCTGCAGGGCGTCGAACAGAGCCTGCTCGGCCTCGCCGGACAGGCCGGCGGCGCGGGCCAGGCCACGGTAGATGCCGACGTGGCCGAGGTCCATGTGCACGTCCGGCACCTCGGCCATGGCCAGCATGTCGAGCATCAGGCTGATGACTTCGACGTCGCTCGCCGGGCTGGCGTCGCCGTAGAGTTCGGCGCCCAGCTGGATCGGGCTGCGCGAGGTGGCCAGGGCACGTGGGCGGGCATGCAGCACGCTGCCGGCATAGCACAGGCGGTTAGGACCCTCGCGGCGCAGGCTGTGGGCGTCCATGCGCGCCACTTGCGGCGTGATGTCCGCGCGGAAGCCCATGAGCCGGCCCGAGGCCGGGTCGGTGACCTTGAAGGTGCGCAGGTCCAGGTCCTGGCCGGCACCGGTCAGCAGGGACTCCAGGTATTCGATGTGCGGGGTGACGACGAACTCGTAACCCCAGCGCTGGAACAGGTCCAGCACCTGACGGCGGGCTGCTTCGACGCGCGCCGCCTCAGGTGGCAGCACTTCTTCGATCCCATCTGGCAGCAGCCAGCGGTCTACCGTTGCCATGTCGCCTCTCCCCTTTCAGCCGGGCGGCAATTCATCTAGTGAATCCAGTAAAGAAGGCCGGTGCCGAGCAGCATGCTGCCCAGCCCGATGAGCCGCAGGCGCCGGTCGTCGAGGCGACCGAGCCCGCTGACGGCCTCACGCCAGCCACGCGGATACAGGAAAGGGAGGATGCCCTCCAGCACCAGCAACAGACAGAACGCTTTGCCGAATTCCTGCCACATGGCTCTCTGTACATAAATCTCGCGGACGCAAAAAAGCCGGGATTTCCCGGCTGACCCATGATAACACGTTTTCTCCGGCGGGCGCTGCCGCCCGCCGGAGAACCCACTCAGGGCTTGGACTTCTCCAGATAACGGAAGAACTCGTTGTCCGGGCTCAGCACCAGGACGTCCTTCTTGTCGGCGAAGCTGTCGCGGTAGGCCTTGAGGCTGCGGGTGAAGGCATAGAACTCCGGGTCCTGGTTGTAGGCCTTGGCGTAGATCGCCGCCGCCTTGGCGTCGCCCTCACCGCGGGTTTCCTCGGACTGCCGATAGGCCTCGGCCAACAGCACGCGGCGCTGGCGGTCGGCGTCGGCGCGGATACCCTCGGCCAGTTCGCGGCCCTTGGCACGGTGCTCGCGGGCCTCGCGCTCGCGCTCGGTGCTCATGCGCTCGAACACGCTGCGGTTGACTTCCTTCGGCAGGTCGATGGCCTTGACGCGCACGTCGATGACCTCGATGCCCAGCTCCTTCTGCGCCATGCGGTTGAGCGACGCGGTGATGTCGCCCATCAATGCGTCGCGCTCGCCGGACACCACCTCGTGCAGGGTGCGCTTGCCGAACTGGTCGCGCAGGCCGGCTTCCAGGCGCCGCGACAGGCGCTCGTCGGCGATCTGCTTGAGGCCCGAGGTCGCGGTATAGAAGCGCTCGGCGTCGGCCACACGCCACTTGGCGTAGGCGTCGACCATCACTGCCTTCTTCTCCAGGGTGAGGAAACGCTGGGTCGGCGAGTCCAGGGTCAGCAGGCGGCCGTCGAACTTGCGCACCTGGTTGACGTAGGGAATCTTGAAGTGCAGGCCAGGCTGCACGTCCGACTCGACCACGCGGCCGAAGCGCAGCAGCACCGCGCGCTCGGTCTGCTGCACCACGTAGATGCTGCTCCACAGCGCCACGGCAGCCACCACGGCGGCGATCAGGGCGATCAGGGACTTGTTACTCATCAGCGGCTCTCCCTGGTGCGCAGGTCACGTTGCTGCAGGTCGCTGGCGACCCGCGAGCCGATGTCCGGCGTGCTGCTCGTCGTACCCGCCGCGCCGCTGCCCGGCGTTGCCGAGCCACGGCCGTCGATCATCTTGTCCAGCGGCAGGTAGATCAGGTTGTTCTGCCCCTGCTGCCCGGTGACCAGCACCTTGCTGCTCTGCGACAGGACCTCCTGCATGGTGTCCAGGTACAGGCGCTCGCGGGTGACCTCCGGCGCCTTGCGGTATTCGCCGGCCAGCTTGCTGAAGCGGTCGGCCTCACCCTCGGCTCGGGCAACCACCTCGTCGCGGTAGCCGTTGGCTTCCTCGATGATGCGCTGGGCCTGGCCACGGGCTTCGGGCACCACGCCGTTGGCGTAGGCTTCGGCCTGGTTCTTCTCGCGCTGCTCGTCTTCGCGGGCACGGATCACGTCGTCGAAGGCTTCCTGCACCTCGCGCGGGGCGGCAGCGCTCTGGATGTTCACCTGGGTCACGGTGATACCAGTCTTGTAGGTGTCCAGGAAGCGCTGCAGGCGATCGCGCACCTCGGTGGCCATCTGTTCGCGGCCCTCGGTGAGGATCTGGTCCATGGTGGTGGAGCCGGCCACGTGGCGCAGGGCGCTCTCGGTGGCATGCTGCAGGCTGACCTCGGGCTGGTCGACGTTGAGCACGAAGTCCTTCAGGTTGCTGACCTTGTACTGCACGGTCAGCGGGACCTCGACGATGTTCTCGTCCTCGGTGAGCATCTGCCCCTGCTTGCTGTAGGCACGCTCGCGGGTGACGTTCTCCTGGAACTTCCTGTCGATCGGCGGGAAGTAGAAGTTCAGGCCCGGGCCCACGGTGTCGTAGTACTTGCCCATGCGCAGGATCACCGCCTGCTCCTGCTCGTCCACCACGTAGATGGCGTTGTACAGCCAGAGCACGGCGAGCACGGCCAGGCCGATGCCGAACAGGCCCAGGCCACCGCCCTTGCCGCCGACGGGGCTGCCGCCGCGCGGTTTCTTGCCGCCGAAGATGCGATTGAGGCTGTCCTGCAGCTTGCGGAAGGCCTCATCGAGATCCGGAGGGCCCTGGCGGCCGCCGCCACGGCGCCCACCCCAGGGGTCCTGATCGTTCTTGTTCGAGTTGTCACCCGGCTCATTCCAAGCCATAGCGCTCTCCATCTAGTAACGCGAAACGCGCCAGCGGCGCGACCACCCATGCTACCGAATGCCCCGCCCGGTGCCAAAAGCACCGTTCCGGGCTTTATTGCAAAGTGTGTTGCGCAATGAACTCCGCCGGCTGCCATCCCTCGCGGCTGACCAGGCGGTTCAACTCGACACGCGGCAGGCGAACCTGCAAAACGGCGCGTCCCTGCTCGTCATGGTCCTCGGACTGCACCGCGCCCAGTTCGAAGAACTGCGCGCGCAGGCGCCCCAGGCGCTGCGGCAGGCAGAGCGTGCCGACGAACAGGTCGTCGCCCAGCAGCTCGGCCACCGCCTTTTCCAGCAGCTCCAGCCCGCGCCCGTCTCGGGCGGAGAGCCAGACCCGCACCGGCTTGCCGCTCTCGTCGCGCTGGATTCGCGCGTCCATGTCCGGCAGCAGGTCGATCTTGTTGTACACCTCGAGCATCGGCAGCTCGTTGGCGCCGATCTCGGTCAGCACCGCGTGCACCTGCTCCACCTGCGCGTCGCGTTCCGGCTCGTGGGCATCGATCACGTGCAGCAGCAGGTCGGCGTTGCTCGACTCTTCCAGCGTAGCGCGGAAGGCCTCGACCAGCTTGTGCGGCAGGTGGCGGATGAAACCCACGGTATCGGCCAGCACGACCGGGCCGACGTCCTCCAACTCGAGCCGGCGCAGGGTCGGGTCGAGGGTGGCGAACAGCTGGTTGGCCGCGTAGACCTCGGAAGTGGTCAGGGCGTTGAACAGCGTGGACTTGCCGGCGTTGGTATAGCCGACCAGGGAAACCGAGGGGATTTCCGCCCGGCGCCGGCCACGGCGGGCCTGTTCGCGCTGGCTGCGGACCTTCTCCAGGCGCTGCTTGATCTGGCGGATGCGGGCGCGCAGCAGGCGGCGGTCGGTTTCCAGCTGGGTTTCACCCGGGCCGCGCAGGCCGATACCGCCCTTCTGCCTTTCCAGGTGGGTCCAGCCGCGCACCAGGCGCGTGCTCATGTGTTCGAGCTGCGCCAGCTCCACCTGCAGCTTGCCCTCATGGGTGCGGGCGCGCTGGGCGAAGATGTCGAGAATCAGACCGGTACGGTCGAGCACCCGGCATTCGAGGACGCGTTCGAGGTTGCGTTCCTGGCTGGGCGTGAGGGTGTGGTTGAAGATGATCAGCTCGACGTCCTGGACTTGCACCAGGTCGCGCAGCTCATCGACCTTGCCACTGCCGATCAGGAACTTGGCCGACGGCTGATGGCGCGAAACGTTGACGAATGCCACCGACTCCGCGCCCGCCGAACGGGCCAGCTCCTGGAATTCCTGCGGGTCTTCGCGCGCCTCGGGGTCCTGACCTTCCAGATGGACCAGAATGGCCCGTTCCCCACCACCCGGGCGCTCAAAGAACAAGGCGGGCTACCGTCAAGCGTTGCCCGGCTCGGCCGGTTGATCGCCGCTGGGCAGACGCACCGGACGGCTGGGCACGACGGTGGAAATGGCGTGCTTGTAGACCATCTGGCTGACAGTGTTCTTCAGCAAAATCACGAACTGGTCGAAGGATTCGATCTGACCTTGCAGCTTGATACCGTTCACCAGGTAGATGGAGACCGGTACGCGTTCTTTTCGCAGGGTATTCAGGTAAGGGTCTTGTAGCGAATGCCCTTTTGACATATGCCGCACTCCTTTAGGGAATCAATAGATTTAGTAGTAGTCGAATGGCTTGTTGCCGTCGGTAACCCCAAGGATAGACGGCTGAATTATGGTCTCGAACCTATATGGAGACCGCCTCAAGATATTTCAAGGCACGCGGCAGATTGTCGCCTGCCAGACTGTCCAACCAGTGTAGATGGCCCCAGCTGCGCAGCCAGGTGAACTGGCGCTTGGCTAGTTGCCGGGTGGCAATCACGCCGCGCTCCTCCATCTCAGCGTAGGACAGTTTGCCCTCGAGGTATTCCCATACCTGTCGGTAGCCCACGGCACGAATGGATGGCAGAGCGGCGTGCAAGTCGTCTCTCGCGCGAAGTGCTTCGACCTCGGCGATGAAGCCCTGTTCCAGCATCTGACGAAAACGTTGCGCGATTCGCGCGTGCAGTACCTGGCGCTGCTGAGGTGCAATCGCCAGTTGCGCCACAGTATACGGTAATTGCGCCGCGCCTGGCGCGCTGGCACCGGCATTTTCAGCCGCCTGGCGCCGGCGGTGGTCGCTCATCGACAAGCCGCTGACGCGTTGCACTTCCAGCGCCCTGACCAGGCGTTGCGGATCGTTGGGGTGGATGCGCGCCGCCGATTCCGGGTCGACCCGCTGCAATTCGGCATGCAGCGCCGTCCAACCCTCGGCCGCGGCCCAGGCTTCCAGTTCGGCGCGCACCGCCGGATCGGCGCTGGGCATGTCCGCCAGGCCTTCCAGCAATGCCTTGAAATACAACATGGTGCCGCCGACCAGCAGGGGGATGCGCCCCGCCGCGGTGATCTCGGCCATGGCCTCCAGGGCGTCGGTGCGGAATTCCGCCGCCGAATAGCTTTCGGCCGGATCGCGGATGTCGATCAGGCGGTGCGGGAATTCGGCCAGGATTTCCTTCGAGGGCTTGGCCGTGCCGATGTCCATGCCCCGGTAGACCAGCGCCGAGTCGACGCTGACCAGTTCGATGGGCAGCAGCCGCGCCAGCTCCAGCGCCAGGTCGGTCTTGCCGGCGGCGGTCGGGCCCATGAGGAAGATGGCGGGAGGCAGGGAGGACATCGGCAACTCTTCGGCAGAACGGGCGCGCGCAAACCGCGCGCTGAATCGATTGGCGCGCAGTTTACTGCACTTGGCTTAACGCTGGCTTTATTTCAGCGCCCGCGCAGGAAGAGTTTGTCCAGCTCGTCCAGGCCCAGCTGCGTCCAGGTGGGCCGGCCGTGGTTGCACTGGCCGCTGCGCTCGGTGATTTCCATGTCGCGCAGCAGGGCGTTCATCTCCGGCAGCGTCAGGCGCCGGTTGGCGCGCACCGCGCCGTGGCAGGCCATGGTCCCGAGCAGTTCGTTGAGGTGCGCCTGGATGCGGTCGCTGGTGCCGTATTCCAGCAGGTCGGCGAGCACGTCGCACACCAGCTGGGTCGCCTCGGCCTGCTTGAGCAGCGCGGGAATCTGGCGGATCGCCAGGCTTTCCGGGCCCAGGCGCTGCAGTTCGAAGCCGAGCCGGCTGAACCAGCCGCCGTGTTCCTCGGCGCAGTCGGCCTCGCGCTCGCTCACCGCGAGGGATTCGGGCACCAGCAGCGGCTGGCCGCGCAGGCCTTCGCTGTCCATGGCGACCTTCAGGCGCTCGTAGGTGATGCGCTCATGGGCCGCATGCATGTCCACCAGCACCAGGCCGTGGGCGTTCTCGGCGAGGATGTAGATGCCCTTGAGCTGGGCCAGGGCGTAGCCCAGCGGCGGGACATCCTGGGCGCTTTCCGGCAGAGCCTGGGGCGCGGCCGTCGCGGCCTGTTCCGGCAGCGGCGCGAAATAGGCGCGGTAGGCGCCCTGGACCTCGGCGACCGGGGGCATTTCCTGACGCGGCGACTGGTAGGAATAGCCGCCGCCGGAACCGGAGGAACCGCCCGAGCCGCTCCAGGTACGCGCTGCGGCCGGGGCCTCCAGCACCTTGTCCGACAGGCTCATCTCGCCCTGCGGGCCGAATTCCCCGGCGGCCTGCCCGGTGGGGCGCGGGACGGTCAGGGAGGTAGCCCCCGGTGGCGCCAGCTGGTCGTCCGGGCGTACCTCGGCGAGCGCCCGGTGCAGGGTGCCGTAGAGGAAGTCGTGGACCATGCGGCTGTCGCGGAAGCGCACTTCGTGCTTGGTCGGGTGCACGTTGACGTCCACCGTCGCCGGGTCGACCTCCAGGAACAGCACGAAGGTCGGGTGGCGGCCGTTGTAGAGCACGTCGCGGTAGGCCTGGCGCACCGCGTGGGCGACCAGTTTGTCGCGCACCATGCGGCCGTTGACGTAGAAGTACTGCAGGTCCGGCTGGCTGCGGGAGAAGGTCGGCAGGCCGACCCAGCCCCACAGGTGCAGGCCGTTGCGCTCGATCTCGATGGGCAGCGCCTGTTCGAGGAAGGCCGGGCCGCACACGGCGCCGACGCGGCGCGCGCGGGCGGTCTCGTCCGCGGCCTCATGCAGGCTGAAGATGGTCTTGCCGTTGTGGCGCAGGTGGAAGGCCACGTCGAAGCGGGCCAGGGCCAGGCGCTTGATGACTTCCTGCAGGTGGTCGAACTCGGTCTTCTCGGCGCGCAGGAACTTGCGCCGCGCCGGGGTGTTGAAGAACAGGTCGCGGACCTCGACGCTGGTGCCCACCGGATGCGCCGCCGGCTGCACCCGCGGCTGCATGTCGCGGCCCTCGGTCTCCACCTGCCAGGCCTGCTCGGCGTCGGCGGTGCGCGAGGTCATGGTCAGCCGCGACACCGAGCTGATCGAGGCCAGGGCCTCGCCGCGGAAGCCCAGGCTCATCACCGCCTCGAGGTCTTCCAGCTCGCGAATCTTGCTGGTGGCGTGGCGCGCCAGGGCCAGCGGCAGGTCGTCGGCAGGAATGCCGCCGCCGTCGTCGCGTACCCGCAGCAGCTTGATGCCGCCCTGTTCCACCTCGACGTCGATGCGCCGGGCGCCGGCGTCCAGGCAGTTCTCCAGCAGTTCCTTGATCACCGAGGCCGGGCGCTCGACCACCTCGCCGGCAGCGATCTGGTTGGCCAGCCGCGGGCTGAGCAGCTGGATGCGGCGTGAATCGTTCATTGCTGCGCCGCCAGGGAGGTCGCGGGGATGTTCAGCACCTGGCCGATGCGCACGCTATCGGTCTTCAGGTTGTTGGTGCTGCGCAGGGTGGCCATGCTCACGTCGTAGCGCGCGGCGATCATCGACAGGCTCTCGCCGGCGCGCACCACGTGCTGGCGCGGCCCGCTGGAAATCTGTCCGCCGTCGCGCAGCGAGGCGATGTAGGTGCCCGGCGGCGGCGTCTGCACGAAGTACTGGCGCACGCCGGCGGCGATGGAGCGGGCCAGGGCCTGCTGGTGCGAGGCGCTGTTGAGCTTCCGCGACTCGCCGGGGTTGGAGATGAAGCCGGTTTCCACCAGGATCGACGGGATGTCCGGCGACTTCAGCACCATGAAGCCGGCCTGCTCGACGCGGTTCTTGTGCAGCGAGGTGACGCGGCCGACGTTGGTCAGCACCTTGTGCCCGACGTCCAGGCTGGAGGACATGGTGGCGGTCATCGACAGGTCGAGCAGCACACCGGCGAGCATGTGGTCCTTGTCGTCGAGGCTGACGCTGCCGTCGCCGCCGATCAGGTCGGAACGGTTTTCGCTGTCGGCCAGCCAGCGCGCGGTCTCGGAAGTGGCGCCGCGGTCGGAGAGGGCGAACACCGAGGCGCCGAAGGCACTGCGGCTGGGCGCGGCGTCGGCGTGGATGGAGACGAACAGGTCGGCGCCCTTCTTGCGCGCGATGGCGGTGCGCCCGCGCAGCGGGATGAAGTAGTCGCCGGTGCGCGTCAGCTCGGCGCGGAAGCCCTTCATCTGGTTGATCTGCCGCTGCAGTTCGCGGGCGATCGACAGGGTGATGTTCTTCTCGTGCAGGCCGTTCGGGCCGGAGGCGCCCGGGTCCTCGCCGCCGTGGCCGGCGTCGATGGCGATGATGATGTCGCGCTTGCCGCCGGCCGGGACCGGCGCCTTGGCCACCGGCTGCGTCGGCGTCACCGGGGTGGCCGGCTGGTTAGGCGTGGGCGTGGCGGGCACGTCGGGGGTGATGTCCGCGCCCTGGTCGTAGAGGTCCACCACCAGGCGGTTGCCGTACTGCTGGTTGGGCGGCAGGACGAAGCTCTTGGGCGTCACCTGGGCGGACAGGTCCAGCACCAGGCGCAGGTCGGTGGGCGAACGCTGCGCCGAGCGCACCGAGGTGATGGGGGTGTTCTTCAGCTTGAGCTGGTTCAGCGCGGTGCTCAGCTGCGCGCCATTGAGGTCGATGACGATGCGGTTCGGCGCGCTGAGGGTGAACAGACTGTGCTGCACCGGGCCGGACAGGTCGAACACCAGGCGCGTGTTATCCGGCGCGCGCCACAGGCGCACGCTCTTGATCTGCGTGATTTGCGCGGCGGCAAGAACCTCGCCGGCGCCCAGCGCCAGCAGGATGAACAACCCGGCCAACAGCGCCCGAAGGCGCAACCCCCAACCCATGTTTTTTCTCATGCTCCCGTAGCCAGGACGGCGCACCAGGCTTCGCCCCGCACTCCGTGCGGTTCCAGGCGCAGCATGCGGCCGCCCGCTTGCGGAGTAATGGTAATGTCCAGGTCGGCCTTTGGCAAAATGCCCGCGCCCCTTTCGGCCCACTCGATCAGGCACAGGGCGTCGCCTTCGAAGTAATCGCGGATGCCCAGATATTCCAGTTCCTCGGGGTCGGCCAGGCGGTACAGATCGAAATGGAAGGCGCGCACCTCGCCCAGCTCGTAGGGCTCGACCAGGGTGAAGGTCGGGCTCTTCACCGCCCCGGCATGGCCCAGGCCGCGCAGAATGCCGCGCGAGAGCGTGGTCTTGCCGGCGCCGAGGTCGCCGTGCAGGTAGATCACCCCGCGCCCGCCGGTGGCCCGGGCGATCCTCGCGCCCAGCGCGTACATGGCTTCCTCGCCGTCGGCGAACAGCTTCAGTTCAGGCATGGGGCGAACTCCTCGAGCAACTGACGAACGGCAGGGATCAGGTCGCTGGCCGCGAGCCCCCGCCCCTGCGCGCCAAGCATTTCGCCGGCGCGGGCATGCAACCAGACAGCCAGGCAGGCGGCGTCGAAGGGTTCCAGTTTCTGCGCCAGCAACGCGCCAACTATCCCGGACAGCACATCCCCCAGGCCCGCGGTGGCCATGGCCGGATGACCATGGGAGCACAGCGCCAGGCGGCCGTCCGGCGCGGCGACCAGGCTGCCGACGCCCTTGAGCACGGCCACCGCCTGGTAGCGGCTGGCCAGTTCGCGCGCGGCGGCGGCCCGGTCGGCCTGCACCTCGGCGGTGGAGCGGCCCAGCAGACGCGCCGCCTCGGCGGGGTGCGGGGTGATCACCAGGCGGCCCGCCGGGCGCTGCACCCGGCCCTCGGCCAGCAGGTTGAGCGCATCGGCGTCCCACACCTGGGGCAGCTCCAGGCTCGCCGCGGCACTGGCCAGGCAGCGACCCCAGGCGTTGCGGCCGATGCCGGGACCGACCACCAGCACGCTGGCGCGCTCGGCGGCGCGCAGCACTTCGGCTGACGAGGACACACCGCGGGTCATCAGTTCCGGGCAGCGCGCCAGCGCCGCCGGCACGTGGGCGGCGCGGGTGGCGACCGAGACCAGCCCGGCGCCGCTGCGCAGGGCCGCTTCGCCGGCCAGCAGGGTGGCGCCACCCATGCCGTGATCGCCGCCGATCAGCAGCAGGTGGCCGAACAGGCCCTTGTGCGCCGCCTTCGGCCGCGGTGCCAGCTGTGCCAGGCTGCTGGGCGCCAGGCGCGTGGCCTGGGCCTCCTCGGGCAGTTGCGCGGGGTCGGCGGCCAGGTCGTCGAAGACCAGCTCGCCGCACTGGTCCGGGCCTTCGCCGGTGAACAGGCCGAACTTGAGGCCGATGAAGGTCACCGTCAGGTCGGCGCGCACCGCGCAGCCCAGCACCTGGCCGGTGTCGGCGCTGAGGCCGGAGGGGATGTCGATGGCCAGGACCGGCAGGCCGCTGGCGTTGATCCGCGCGATGGCCGTCGCGTACGGGTCGCGTACCGCGCCACCGAGGCCGGTGCCGAGCAGCGCATCCACCAGCACGCCATGCAGTTCGGCGTGTTCGTGCCAGGGCAGGAGGGTCACGCCGGCGGCCAGGGCCTCGGCGTGGGCGGATGCGGCGTCGCCGGCCAGCCGCGCGGTGTCGCCCACCGCCAGCACGCGCACGTTCCAGCCGGCGCGCCGGGCCAGGGCGGCGACCAGATAGCCGTCGCCGGCGTTGTTGCCGTGCCCGGCCAGCACCGTCAGGCGCCCGGCGTCCGGCCAGCGCCGGCGCAGGGCGCGCCAGGCGGCGTGGGCGGCGCGCTGCATGAGTTCGAAGCCGGGAGTGCCGGCGGCGATCAGGCGCGCGTCAAGGTCGCGCACCTGCCGGGCGCTGTACAGCGCGGTCGGCAGACTGTCGTTAGGGTGCGAATTCATCGGGTTTCCGCGGGGAATCGGGCGCCGGTCGGCGCGGTCTGGCAGAATTATACCTACCCCGGTCCCGCTTTCCCGCCCCCGCATGCACGATTCCACATCCGATTACAGCGCCATCGCCGAGCGCATCAAGGCCTGGGGCCGCGAGCTGGGCTTCCAGCAGGTCGGCATCGGCGGGCTGGACCTGGCCAGCCACGGCGAGCACCTGCAACGCTGGCTGGCCGCCGGCTACCACGGCGAGATGGACTACATGGGCGCCCACGGCAGCAAGCGCTGGCGCCCGGACGAGCTGGTGCCCGGCACCCTGCGGGTGGTCTCGCTGCGCATGGACTACCTGCCCGGCGACACGCGCATGGCCCAGCGCCTGGCCGAGCCGGAGAAGGCCTACGTATCGCGCTACGCCCTGGGCCGCGACTACCACAAGCTGGTGCGCAAGCGCCTGCAGCAGTTGGCCGAGCGCATCCAGCAGGAGGTCGGCCCGTTCGGCTACCGCGCCTTCGTCGACAGCGCGCCGGTGCTGGAAAAAGCCATCGGCGAACAGGCCGGGCTCGGCTGGATCGGCAAGAACACCCTGCTGCTCAACCGCAAGGCCGGCAGCTACTTCTTCCTCGGCGAACTCTTCACCGACCTGCCGCTGCCCCTGGACGAACCCCACGGCAGCGAGCACTGCGGGCGCTGCAGCGCCTGCCTGGACATCTGCCCGACCAACGCCTTCGTCGGCCCTTACGTGCTGGACGCGCGGCGTTGCATCTCCTACCTGACCATCGAACTGAAGGGCCCGATCCCCGAGGAGCTGCGCGCGCCCATGGGCAACCGGGTGTTCGGCTGCGACGACTGCCAGATCGTCTGCCCCTGGAACCGCTTCGCCCGGCCCAGCGAGCAGGGCGACTTCCAGCCGCGCCACGGGCTAGACAATGCCGAGCTGGCCGAGCTGTTCCTGTGGAGCGAGGAAGAGTTCCTCAGCCGCACCGAGGGCTCGCCGCTACGCCGTGCGGGCTATGAAAGGTGGCTGCGCAACCTGGCGGTGGGGCTGGGCAATGCGCCGTCGAGCATTCCGGTGATAGAGGCGCTGAAGGCGCGGCGGGAGTTTCCGTCGGAGTTGGTGCGCGAGCACGTCGAGTGGGCGCTGCGGCGGCATGGGGTGGGACGGTAGAGGTTCTGCTGGCTGGGTTCGGAGCGCGTCCTGAAGAGCCCCTCTCCCCAGCCCTCTCCCTGAAGGGAGAGGGAGCTAGTCCGTGCCGGCTGAAAGCAAGGTTTCAGCCGGACACCACAGCGGAATATCCGGCTGACTGCAAAACATCCAACCCTGCCCAACGGTCCCCTCTCCCTTCAGGGCGGGGCGCGCAGCCGAGGGTTAGGGAGAGGGAGCGGAGCCAAACCGACACACCTCAGCCACCTGGAAACCCCGTTCGCGAGCAAGCTCGCTCCTACGAAAAACCAGCGACTCAGACCTTGATGAAGGTCTCGCGGTAATAGCGCAGCTCGGCGATGGATTCGCGGATGTCGTCCAGCGCCAGGTGGGTATTGCCCTTCTTGAAGCCATCCCGCACCTGCGGAGCCCAGCGCGCCGCCAGTTCCTTCAGGGTGGAGACGTCCAGGTTGCGGTAGTGGAAGTAGGCCTCCAGCTTCGGCATGTACCTATAGAGGAAGCGGCGGTCCTGGCAGATGCTGTTGCCGCAGATCGGCGAGGCGCGCTTGGGCACCCACTTTTCCAGGAAGGCCAGGGTCATGGCCTCGGCCTGGGCGGCGTCGATGGTGCTTTCGCGCACGCGCTGGGTCAGGCCCGACTGGCCGTGCTGGCGGGTGTTCCACTCGTCCATGCCGGCGAGGGTCTCCTCGCTCTGGTGTACGGCGATCACCGGGCCTTCCGCGAGAATGTTCAGCTCGCTGTCGGTGACGATGGTGGCCATTTCGATGATCACGTCCCGGTCCGGGTCCAGGCCGGTCATCTCCAGGTCGATCCAGATCAGGTTCTGTGGGTTCTGCATGCTGCGCTCCTCGGCTCAAGCCCTCTAGTTTAGCGGGAAGAGCGAATGCGCATGCTAAACTCGCCGGCGATTTTTCCCGTGGATTGCATATGGCCAAGCGTCATCTCACCCGCCGGCAGAGCTGGCGCATCGAAAAGATCCAGGAAGAGCGCGCCGCGCGTGCCGCCAAGCGCGAGTCGCGGGCCCTGGAAGAGCTGGAAGGCGGCGACCTGGGGCCGGAGCAGAACGGCCTGGTGATCGCCCACTTCGGCGTCCAAGTGGAAGTCGAGGCGCTGGAGGGCGAGCACGCCGGCGACGTGCTGCGCTGCCACCTGCGCGCCAACCTGCCGCCGCTGGTGACCGGCGACCGCGTGGTCTGGCGCCCGGGCAACCAGGGCATCGGCGTGATAGTCGCGCAGTTGCCGCGCACCTCCGAGCTGTGCCGCCCGGACATGCGCGGCCTGCTCAAGCCGGTGGCGGCCAACGTCGACCGCATCGTCATCGTCTTCGCCCCGCGGCCCGAGCCCCACGCCAACCTGATCGACCGCTACCTGATCGCCGCCGAGCACGCCGGCATCCAGCCGCTGCTGCTGCTGAACAAGGCCGACCTGATCGACGAGCAGAACGCCGGGCAGATCGACGCCCTGCTGGGCACCTACCGCGACCTGGGCTACCCGCTGCTGGAGGTCTCGGCCTTCAACGGCCTGGCCATGGACGCCCTGCGCGCGGCGCTGAACGACCACGTCAGCGTGTTCGTCGGCCAGTCCGGGGTGGGCAAGTCGTCGCTGGTCAACGCCCTGCTGCCGGGGGTGGACACCCGCGTCGGCGACCTCTCGGAGATCACCGGCAAGGGCACCCACACCACCACCACGGCGCGGCTGTTCCACTTCCCCGCCGGCGGCGACCTGATCGACTCCCCCGGCATCCGCGAGTTCGGCCTGGGGCACGTCACCCGCGACGACGTCGAGGCCGGCTTCATCGAATTCCGCGATCTGCTCGGGCACTGCCGCTTCCGCGACTGCAAGCATGACCGCGAGCCCGGCTGCGCGCTGCTCAAGGCGCTGGAGGAAGGCCGCATCAGCCCGCAGCGCATGGCCAGTTATCGGCACATTCTCGCCAGCCTGCCGGAAACGGATTACTGATCGACACCCGCACTCCGACAGCCTTGTCGGAGCGCCAGGCCCGCCTTCACTGTAATGCTGTTCACTTAAGCGATATGTGGTAGTTCAGCGAAGGTGCGCCAGCTTGGCCTCGCTCCCTCACCCCAGCCCTCTCCCAAAGGGAGAGGGGGCTGTTCGGAGCGTGCGGGGAGTTCGGAGTCATCCCGGAACGCCTGCCTCCTCTCGTCATTCCCGAGAACGCGAACCCTGGGTTCGCGAGCAAGC
>Ga0180223_1000455_pt1 | contig 53087 bp, 52 predicted proteins | sample eDN5th30CKraftOP_FD_151337 | JGI IMG/M metagenome (GOLD analysis project Ga0180223, IMG submission 151337) | Enriched Organic Plus compost microbial communities from Emeryville, California, USA - eDNA 5th pass 30_C Kraft OP (version 2) (version 2) ... | reverse complement strand
GGCCTTCGGCGCCGATTTTTTCAAGGAGGATTTGGGCTTCATCTTCGTTCCCTCGTCACTACGACGAAGCCCAAATCCTCCTTAAATCACAACCTCAAATCTGTGCCATTGGCGCTGACGGCGGACAAAATGGTGCCCAGAAGAGGACTCGAACCTCCACGACCTTGCGATCGCCAGCACCTGAAGCTGGTGCGTCTACCAATTCCGCCATCTGGGCACGGGGCGAGGGTTGCTCGCCGGGTAGGTGGGCGCGGGTAGCTGGCGGGGGCGGGCTTGTCAACGCCCATGCGCGCTTTTCTCACGCCAGGCCGAGCGTGGGCCAATCGAGGATGGTGACGGTCTCGCCCGGGGCGGCGACGGGCGCGCCGGGCGGGCGCATGATGAGGGCGTTGGCGGTCGCGGCGGCGTGCATCGCGGCGCTGTCTTGCAAGGCGATGGGCGTGGCGATGCCGTCCGCCAGCACGGCGCGGACATAGTCGGCGCGGCCGCCGACGGGCGGCATGGCGGCGCCCAGGCGGGCCTGGCCGGGGCGGGGAAGGGGATCGGCCGCGCCGGCCAGGCGGCGGATGAGCGGGCGCAGGAACAGGCTGCCGGTGATGAGCGCCGAGACCGGATTGCCGGGCAGGCCGAGCAGGATGGCGCCGCCCAGCCGGCCGACGATCAGCGGCTTGCCGGGCCGCATGGCGACGCGCCAGAAGTCGACAGCGCCGCCGGCCGCCTCCAACGCCGGGCGGACGAGGTCATGGTCGCCGACCGAGGCGCCTCCCGAAGTGACGATGATGTCCACGCCGGATGCGCCCGCCTCCCGAAAGGCGCCTGTCAGCCGGGCCAGATCGTCCGGCACGAGGGTCTCGCCCTCGACGATGGCGCCGGCGCTTGCGGCCATGGCGGCGATCATCAGGCCGTTCGAGGCGGGCAGCTTGCCCGGCGGGCAGGGCGCACCGGGCGCCACCAGTTCGTCTCCGGTCGAGAGGATGGCGATGCGCGGGCGGCGGTGGACGGCCACCGCGTCATGGCCAGCCAGCGCGGCGAGGGCGATCTGCGGCGGCGCAAGGCGCGTACCCGCCGGGAGCAAGGCCTGCCCGCTGGCGAAATCGCTGGCGCGCGGGCGCACATGGCGGCCCTGCGCGCCCGGACCTTCGCCGGTCAGGCGGATGACGGCGCCCTCGGCCGCCACATCCTCCTGCAGCACGACCGTGTCCGCGCCCGGCGGCAGCGGCGCGCCGGTGAAGATGCGCTGGCAGGTTCCGGCCAGGAGAGGTTGATCCGGCGGCAGGGTGCCGGTCCGGGTGACGCCGGCGAGTGTCCAGGGGCCGGGCATATCGGTCCAGCGCACGGCATAGCCGTCCATGGCGGAGAGGGCGGTCCAGGGTTGGTCGCGCCGGGCAATCAGCGGTTCGGCCAGCCAGCGGCCGCCTGTCTGTTGCAGGGGGACCGTCTCGGCGGGGAGGGGCGCTGCCAGGGCGAGCAGCCGCGCTTGCGCGTCCGCGACGGGGAGCAGGCTCATGCTGCCCTCTCTTTGGCCGGCATGCGGAAATAGACGACCCGCTCTGTCTTGACGAACCCGATCGTCCTTCCGTCCGCCCCGCGCGCTTTCAGCTCGTCGATTGCGCTGTCCGGCCAGCGGGCCTGGCGCAACGGCGCGCGCCTCGCGAGATCCTGCGGCGCGGCAAGAGCGACGCCCATGGCTCAGGCCGTCCAGTTGCCGGACTTGCCGCCGGCCTTGGCTATCACTTGAATGTCGCTGATCGTCATATGCCTGTCGATCGCCTTGAGCATGTCATACAAGGTCAGCAGCGCCGCCGAGACGGCCGTCAGCGCTTCCATCTCCACGCCTGTCTTGCCGCTGGTCTTCACGGTCGCGGTCGCCTGTGCGCCGGTCTCGTCGAGCGCGAGGTCGAGCGTGATACCGGTGAGCGGCAGGGGATGGCAGAGCGGGATAATCTCGCTGGTGCGCTTGGCGGCCATGATGCCACCGATACGCGCGGCGGCGAACACGTCGCCCTTGGCGGCGCTGCCATCGGCGATGGCGGCGCGGGCGGCCTCGTTCATGGCGATATGGCCGGTCGCGGTGGCGCTGCGGGCGGTGTCGGCCTTGGCGGAGACGTCCACCATGCGCGCGGCGCCGGCCTCGTCCGTATGGCTGAGCCGGCTCATGCGCCGATCAGCGCGCGTGTCGCCGCCTCGACATCGGCCTGCCGCATCAGCGCCTCGCCGACGAGGAAGCAGCGCACGCCATGTTCGGCCATGGCGTCCAGATCGGCGCGCGCGGAGAGGCCGCTCTCGGCGACGAAGGTGCATCCGGCCGGGGCGCGGCCGACCAGCTCGTAGGTGCGGGCGAAATCGACGGAGAAATCGCGCAGGTCGCGATTGTTGACACCGATGAGCCGCGAGCGCAGCGCCATGGCGCGCTCCAGTTCGGCGGTGTCATGCACCTCGACGAGCACGTCCATGCCCAGCTCCAGCGCCGTCGCCTCGATCTCGGCCATCTGCGCGTCCTCCAGCGCCGCGACGATGACGAGAATGGCATCCGCGCCGATCGCCCGCGCCTCGATCACCTGCCAGGGATCGACCATGAAGTCCTTGCGCAGCACCGGCAGGGCGCAGGCGGCGCGGGCGGCGACGAGATAATCCTCATGGCCCTGGAAATAGGGCGCGTCGGTGAGGATCGAGAGGCAGGCCGCGCCGCCCGCTTCATAGGCGCGGGCATGGGCGGGCGGATCGAAATCCGCGCGGATCAGGCCCTTGGAAGGGCTGGCCTTCTTGATCTCGGCGATGAGGCCATAGCCGGTGGCGGCCGCCCGGTCGAGCGCCCGACGGAAGCCGCGCGGCGTCGTCTGCGCGGCGGCGCGGGCGCCGAGATCGGCGAGACTGGTCGCGGCCTTGCGGGCGGCCACTTCCTCGCGCTTGGTGGCGCAAATCTCGATGAGCTTGTTGGACATGGCCGGTCTGGAACCTCATGGTCGCCGCCGGCGAGGGGCTGCCGGCATGAGGTCGCTTAGGATCAGGTGATGCCTAAATGCAACCCGGCGCGTATCGCCCGACACGTGCTCCTGCGAAAGCAGGAGCCCAGGGCGCATGAGCAGTTCGTTACCGCCCTGGGCTCCTGCTTTCGCAGGAGCACGGGAGAGGCGGTTTCCGCGTCCGCTCTCAGAAGGCGATCCAGCAATCCAGCAGCGCCTTGGCGAGGCCCTTGTCGATTGTCTCGGCCGCTTCCTGGACGCCTTCCAGCAGCGTCCCGGCGGCGCCGGCGACCATCAGCGCGGCGCCGGCATTGAGCAGCACCGCGTCGCGATAGGGGCCATGCTCGCCGGCCAGCAGGGCGCGCAGGGCGGCGGCGTTATGCGCCGGATCGCCGCCGCGGATCGCGGTGACGGGATGACTGGAAAGTCCCGCGTCGGCCGCGGCGATGCGGCGCATGGCGACGATGCCGTCCGCCCGCACCTCGGCCACGTCGTTGCCGCCGGCGAGGCTCAGCTCGTCCAGCCCCTCGTCGCCGGAGATCACCATCGCCCGCCGGGTGCCCAGGCTGGCGAGTGCCTGCGCATAGATGGGCACATAGGCCGGCCGCGCGATGCCGATGAGCTGGCGGGTGACGCCGGCCGGATTGGCGAGCGGACCCATCAGGTTGAAGATGGTGCGCCGGCCGATCGCCTTGCGGATCGGCGCGATGCGGCCGAGCGCGGGATGATGCGCCTGCGCGAAGAGGAAGCCGATGCCGAGGTCGGCGAGCGTCGCCTCGGCGGTTTGTGCGGCACGGTCCAGGTCGAGGCCGAGGGCTTCCAGCGTGTCCGCCGCGCCGGCCTTGGAGGAGGCCGCGCGATTGCCATGCTTGGCGACCGGCACGCCGCTCGCTGCCACCACGAGGCTGACGGCAGTGGAGACGTTGAGCGTGTGATGCCCGTCGCCGCCCGTGCCGCACACGTCGATGGCGCCTTCCGGCGCGACGACCGGGATCAGTCGTGCGCGCAGCTCCCGCGCGGCCGCCGCGATCTCGACGGCGGTCTCGCCCCGCTCGGAGAGGGCGACCAGGAAAGCGGCGATAGCCTCATCGTTCACCGTCCCGTCGAGGATGGCGGCGAAGGCGGCGGCGGCGTCGTTCTCGGTCAGCGTCAGGGCGGGATCGGGCAGAGCGGTCATGCGCGGAGCCATAGGGAAGGTGGCGCGCAAAAGTCGAGACACTTCCTGCGGGTGGGATGCGCCGAGATGCCCCACCTAATTTACCTCAGCAGGCTCGAGGAAAATATGGTTAATGCTCAGCTCTCCACGAGACGCCACGCAACGGCCAGCTTGCCGCCGCCGGCCTTGCGTCCGCTCATGTCCGCCTCCAGCCGGCCGCCGCTTTCCTGCGCGGCCTGGACCAGCGCCCAGTCGATATCGGCCAGGCGGGCCTTGATGCGGTTGACATAGCCCGGCCCGGCCGTGCGCTGCCAGGAGAGATAGACGAACCTGTCCTGCGGCTTGCCGAAGGCGAAGGGGCCGGTGAAGACCGGCGGCCGGCCCTCGTCCCCGGCGGCCGCGACGCGCAGCTCGAAATCGAAGGCCAGCATGCCGTCCGCGCGCGGGGTGCCGGGGTGCAGCGCGTCCCGATTGTCCTGCAGGCCGAAATGCCAATCCTCCCCGTCCGCCGCGCTGGGCGGGGTGGGGTCGTCGCGCAGCAGGCGCAGCTTGAGGATGCCCTTGTCGGCCATCAGACGGAGATGCGGCCCATCACGCCCGCTCCGCCACCTTCATGCCCGCCAGCGCCATGAAATTGGCCAGCATGGCATGGCCATGCTCGGTGGCGATGCTCTCGGGGTGGAACTGGACGCTGTGGATCGGCAGGCTGACATGCCGGAAGCCCATCACCGACCCGTCCGCGCTGGTCGCATTGACCAGCAGCGTCTCGGGAATGTCCTCCACGATCAGCGAGTGGTAGCGAGTCGCGGTGAAGGGCGAGGGCAGGCCCTCGAACAGGCCGGTACCGTCATGGCTGACCGGCGAGGTCTTGCCGTGCATCAGACCGCCGCGCACCACCTTGCCGCCGAAATGCTGGCCGATGGTCTGGTGGCCCAGGCACACGCCGAGCAGCGGCTTGCCCGCATCCGCGCAGGCCGCCACCAGATCGAGGCTGATGCCCGCCTCGTTGGGCGTGCAGGGGCCGGGCGAGAGCAGGAAGGCCTGCGCGCCCGTGGAGAGCGCCTGCCCGGCGGACATGGCGTCGTTGCGCACCACCTCCACCTGCGCGCCCAGCTCCATCAGATAGTGGACGAGGTTCCAGGTGAAGCTGTCATAATTGTCGATGACGAGGATCATGCGCGGACTTCTAGGGATTGCCGGCCCGCCGCGCAATCGCTTCGCGCCGCTGGCGGGGCAGGGTGGTTCCGGGCTATGAGGCGGCATGACCAGCGCCACCGACCCCATCCTCGTGCTCACCACCGGCGGCACGATCGACAAGCTCTATTTCGACGCACTCAGCGAATACAGGATCGGCGAATCGATCCTGGGCCGCGTGCTGGACACGGCACGGGTGACGCACCCGGTCGAGATCGCCGAGCTGCTGCGCAAGGACAGCCTCGATCTCGACGATGCCGATCGGGCGCTGATCGCCGCGCGCGTGGCGCAGGCGTCCAACCGGCGCATCGTCATCACCCACGGCACCGACACGATGACGCAGACCGCCGCCGCGCTGGCCGGCGCGGCGAAGGACCGCACCATCGTGCTGGTCGGCGCGCTGGCCCCGGCGCGCTTTGCCGAGAGCGACGCGCCGTTCAATCTCGGCATGGCCTTCGCCACGGCGCAGGTCGCGCCGCCGGGCGTCTACATCACCATGAACGGCACGGTCTTCCCCGCCGATCAGGTGGCGAAGGACCGGGCGCGGGGCGCGTTCGTGGCACGCGAGAGCGGCGGTTGAGAGCCGCCCGGCTCCGACCCTTTTCCGCCGGTTCACGCGCTTTCCATGAGAATGACTCGCGAGAGGAACGGATAGGCGCGCGCTTCGTATCGGGAAGGCCATAGCTGCAATCGAGGAGATCCGACATGGCCAGCGCCCGCAAGAAATCCGATGCGTTCCTGAGCGATGTCCAGACCCTGCGCGAACGCGCGCGCAAGTCGCTGGAGGATGGCGCGGTGATGCCGACCTACAAGGGCGACCCGGAAAAGACGATCGAGCTGCTCCAGGCCGTCGTCGCGACCGAGCTGGTCTGCGTGCTGCGCTACCGCATGCACGCCATTTCGGCGGAAGGGATCAATTCGGAGAGCGTCGCGGCGGAATTCACCGAGCATGCCGAAAGCGAGCATGAGCATATGCTGATGGCCGCCAACCGCATCGATCAGCTCGGCGGCGTGCCGAACTTCAATCCCGAGGGATTGGCGAGCCGCGCCGCCACCGAATATGGCGACGGCGGCAACCTGGTCGAGATGCTGCGGCAGAATCTGGTCGCGGAGCGGATCGTCATCGAGCATTATCAGGAGCTGATCCGCTGGTTCGGCGACGACGATCCCACGACACGGATCATGCTGGAGCATATATTGGCGGACGAGGAGGATCATGCCTCCGACATGCACGACCTGCTGGTCGCGCATGAAGGCCGGCCATTCCTCGACGCCTGAGCCTGTCCGGATGGGCCGACTCAGTGCTCCTGCGAAAGCAGGAGCCCAGGGCGCATGAGCAGTCCATAGCCGCCCTGGGCTCCTGCGTTGGGCTACGCCCGCCTTCGGCCCCGCAGGAGCACGGTAGTTCAATCAGAAAGCCTGCACGCCGCCTGTTGAGGGGCGTCAGCGGCGCTTGGCTTGGTTCAGCGCCACCGCCGCGCGGATGAGCGTCTTGAATGCCGCTTCGTCGACAGCATCGCCCTCATGGACGTCGATCGCGCGCCGCGTGTTGCCTTCCAGGCTGGCGTTGAACAGGCCGGCGGGATCGTCGAGCGCCGCGCCCTTGGCGAAGGTCAGCTTCACCGCCGCCTTATAGGTCTCGCCGGTGCAGATCATGCCGTCATGATACCAGACCGGCACGCCGCGCCACTTCCATTCCTCCACCACCTCCGGGTCCGCCTCATGGATGAGGGCGCGCAGCCGGGCGAGCGTCTCGCCGCGCCAGTCGTCCAGCGCGGCGATGCGCTCGTCGATCAGGCGGGAGGGTGACGGTTCGTCGGCCATCACGCCATCCAGCCGGGCAGCCGCGCGGCCTGCCGGACCCAGTCGGCCAGTTGGGCCTCGTCCAGCGTCTCGCCTTCATGGAGATGCACGTAGCGCGTGTTCGCATCCTTGGACGAGACCGGCGGCGCCGGCTCGAGCGAAGCGCCGCGGAAGAAGGCAAGCTTGATGTAGCGGTTGAAGCAATGGAAGCTCAGGAACCAGCCTTGTCCCTCCACGCCGTAGAAAGGGGAGTTCCATTTCACGGCCTTGCGCACGTCCGGGACGGCGCGCGCGACGAGTGCGTCCAGGCGGCGGCCCACATCGTTTTTCCAGCCGGGCATGGCGGCGATATAGGCCTGGACCGGCCCGTCGCCGTCGCCCTTGGCGATCTGGGGATTGCCCCCGGACAGGAGCACCGGCGATGCAGGCGCTGGCGCACCGGCGTTCGCCGGGGAGGCTGCATCGGATAGCTTGCGAGACATGAGCATAATCTATGTCCGGCCGGATCGACCCCGCAATCCCCTTTCGTCAGGCGTCACGAAAATATATTACGCAAAGATATAACAATGATATTCCACAATGGAATTTTCGGTTTTATCTTGGGAATCGGTAATCGGCTCGACGAATTTGACTCAAATCCGGCAAGGAAATGCTGTATTTTCACTTAACCTGATTTTCAGGTCGTGTGGGAGATTGAGATCATGTCTTTTCGTCAAACCAAACTCTTAGCGCTTGCGCTATGCGGCACCGCGCTGGCGATGCCGGCTTCGGCTGCCCTGACCATCCATAGCTCGCCCTTCATCGGCACGCCGACCTGGAGCACCGGCTTCGAAAGCCTGGGCGATATTACGGGCGCGGATGGCGTGAACAGCTATTCGGAGGACGGCATCAGCGTCAATTATGTGGGCGACGGCTTCATCTGGTCGACCTCACAGCCGACGCCGGACGGCCTGTATAGCTGGTATCCCGACGCCGGAGGCACCGGCTATACCAGCTTCACTTTCGACGATGCGACCGAGTTCGAACTGCTCGTGGGTTCGGGCTGGTTCGACGGGAGCGGCATGCTCGCCTATGACGTGCTGCTCGACGGAGTGAGCATCGGCACGGGCATTGCCGGGGGCGTGCCGGCCTACGGGAATGGCTGGACGACCTATGGCTTCTCGGGCGCCACGTTCGATGAGGTGCGTCTGCAGGTCGCGTCCGGTGCCACGGGCTTCGATCCCGTGGTCTATGAGGCCGGCGCCTATGATGCGGTGAAGATCGTCGCGGGCGCCGGGCCGGTGGTTCCCGAGCCCGCCACCTGGGCACTGATGATCGCCGGCTTCGCCTGTGTCGGCGGGCTGCTGCGGCGCACGGCGAGCCAGCGCCACGCGCATATGGCCTGAACGAGCAAGAGACGGGCGGGGCATGGCCGCCGGCTGCGCGGCCATGCCCCGTCCAATCGCCTGTCCTCAGTCCAGCGTCTGCTTCACCGCATAATAGGTGAAGATCGAGTGGTCCGGATTGGTGCGGCGGCTGCCCGTGCCGATGATGAGCGTGCGGCCCATCCAGTCATGCGGCCCCTCGGGCACCACGAAGGTGGGCGAGAAGCAGAAATAGGCCGGCTGGGCGACGCCTTCGACGATGCGGCCCTGGCCCGGCCTGGCCGGCACCAGATAGCCATTGTTGTTGATGTAGATCTTCGTCCCGTCGTCGGCCTCGAGCATATAGTGCGAGTTGATGACGATGGTGCCGTCGCCGCGCACCGGCGCGAAGTCCGCGCCGCTGTCCGGCACGACCCGGCCGGAGAGGCGGGGGCCGTAGATGGTGCCGCCCGAGCAGGGCGTGTAGCCGTGGCTGCCGCCGCCGGGCAGCGGGCCGAAGATGCAGCGTTCGGGGCGGAACTCGACGCGCATTTCGAACACATATTCGAGATGGGCGGGGACTTGCGGATCGGTCATGGGCATGTCCTTGTGTTGGGGCGGGACGCCGGGGTTGCGGCCGCTCGCCGGCAGGGCGCGGGGCGGCCGCGAGGCCGGTCGGTCAGAGCAGCTTGAAATAATGGATGCGGTTGGCCTTCGGGATCTTCTCGGCGACGCCGACGAAGATGTGCTTGCCCAGCCAGTCGTGCGGGCCTTCGGGCACATCGAACTTGGGCGAGACGCGCATATAATATTCATGCTGGCCCACCGGCTCGTTGCGCGACATGCGCTCCATCGCGTCGCCCTCCGCCCAGCGATAGCCGCGGCTTTGCAAGAAGATGGGCGTGCCGTCGTCGGCCTCAAGGAAGTAGCGCGCATCGAAATCGATGACGCCGTTGGGGCGCACCAGCGGGAAATCGCCGCCGCTCATCGGGATGACCCGGCCCCGGATGCGCGGCCCCTCGAACGTGCCCTGCGCGGCCCACACGCCGGCGCGGGTGGCGCCCATGCTCGTCGGCTCGATGTAGATGGGCGGCGTCAGGTCGATCGAGACGGTGAAGGCGAACTCGAATTGCGGCGCGAAAGGATGGGCGGGCGGCTCTGGTGTCGCCATGGTCTGGGTCTCCTCGATGATGGGTGGGTCAGCCGGCGGTGGGGACCACCGGCAGGGTCTTGTAACGCGAGCCCAGAATCTGCGCGAACTTGCCGTCGCGCAGATAATAGAAGCCCAGGCTCTCGATGTTCAGCGTGTCGCCCTTCATGAGCGGCCCGGCGACGAAATCCGGCCAGTCCTCCAGCCCGTGGAATTCGGTGCGGACATGGCAGGCCAGCGTATCCTTGCCGGCGGCGACGGCGAGGATGTCCAGCGTCTCGCGGACCTTCGACTTCACGTCGCGATAGAAATCCAGGATGTTGTCGCGGCCGATGATCTGCCGCTTCTCACCGAGGTTGAAGACGACGTCGTCGCAATAATAGCGGCCGAAACCCTCGAAATCATTGGCATTGAAGCAGGCGATATAGTCCGCATAGTCGGCTTCGGTCATGTCTTCCTCTCCGTGTCCGGCTGCATCGCCCACAGGGGCGTTGTTGATATCTCAACAGCTAGGCGAGCTAAAGGTTGTGATCAACCCCTTTTGGGCGTTGCCAAGCGGTTGCTTTTTCGCCGAGAGTGGGGGCGATGACAGAAAGAGACCATTGGGGGCATGGCATGGCTGAGGGGCGGGAACGGATCGCGAGGCCGTGCGAGGCCGATGCGGTGCGGCGCACGCCCATCGCAGAGGTGATGCGCATCTTCCTGCGCAAGCCGGGTTTCCTGCTGAGCCGCATCGACCAGATCGCCAACGCTCTCTACGGCCTCGCCTCCGAGGGGGCCGAGACGCTGGCGCAGGCGGAGATGCTGCTGGCGATCGCGGCGGGGGGCGGCACCGATCAGGTCGGCCTCGCGCGCGCCTGCGGCGTGGACACCTCGACCACCGGCGTCATCCTGGACAATCTCCAGCAGGCGGGCCTCGTCACCCGCGTGCAGGATCGGCAGGACCGGCGCCGCAGCCTGCCCATGCTCACCGACAAGGGCCGGGCGCGCATGCCGGGCGTCGCGGAGGCCTTCGCGGCCTTGCAGGACGAGATGCTGCGCGACCTCGACGCGGTGGCGCGCGCGGACCTGATGGACCAGCTCGGGCGAATCGCGCGGGCGGACGCGGAGGAGGGCGAGGGCAGCGCGCCGCGCTGGGATGCCGGCACATCGCCCTTCGCGGCCGCACCGAGCCTGCTGTGCCGCCGGGCCTTGCAGATATGCCATGCGCAATTCGCCGCCTGCGTGGCGCCGCTCGCCATCACCCTGCGGCAATTCTCGGCGCTGGTGATCCTGCATCTGCATCCGGGCCTCAGCCAGGTCGACTATGCGCGCATTTACGGGCTTGATCCCTCGACCTGCGCCATCGTGCTCAAGAAGCTCGCCGCGCGGGGGCTGCTCGCCGCGACGCGCTCACCCGACGACCGGCGCAAGACTCTCTATGCGACCACGGCGGAAGGCGCCGAGCAGGCCGCCATCATCCAGCCCGCGGCCGACCGCTCGGAGGCGCTGGTGCTGGAGCCGCTCGCGCCGGGGGAGGTGACGCGCTTCCTCGCGCTGCTGCAGGCGATCGCCCGCCGCCACTCGCCGCGCTTGCGCTATCCCGGCAGTCTGCCCTGGGACGCATGACCGGCAAATAAGTGGTTGATTGAGGCCTCAACAGCCATATACAACGACATCGGACGAATTGACGCGAGTCTCTCGCGTTTCTGGAGAGGATGGATATGGCGGACAGCGACCAGCGGACCTTGCCCGTGCGCAACCCGCGCACAGGCGCGATCGATTTCACCCTGGCCGTGGCCGACGCCGCGCAGGTGAACGAGAAGGCGGCGCGGCTGCGCGCCAACCAGCCGGCGTGGGCGGCGATGCCGCTCGCCGGGCGCATCGGCATCATGCAGCGCTTCCTGGGCGAGGTCGCCAAGCGCAAGGACGCCATCGCCGAGGCGGACGCGGCGGACACCGGCGGCTGCCACACCTCCTATCTCCAGGGCTTCATCACCATGGGGAATATCGGCGGCTGGATCGAGGACGCGCAGGCGGCGCTCGACAAGGCCGGCTATGAAGGCCCCTCCAAGGCCATGCCGAGCGTCTCGGTGCGCACCCAGTTCGTTCCCTATCCGCTGGTGAGCGTGATCGGCCCGTGGAACGCGCCGATGATGCTGGTGCTGCTCGACGCCATCCCCGCGCTGTTCGCCGGCTGCGCCGTGCTCATCAAGGCCTCCGAAGTGACGCCGCGCTGGGTCGAGGCGCTGTTCGAGGCGGTCAGGCAGGTGCCCGAGCTGGCCGGCGTGTTCGACTATGTGCATGGCGACGGCGCGACCGGCCAGGCGATGATCGACGCGGCGGACCTCGTCTGCTTCACCGGCAGCGTGCCGACCGGCCGCAAGATCGCGGTGCAGTGCGCGCAGCGGCTCATCCCCTGCTATCTGGAGCTGGGCGGCAAGGACCCGGTGATCGTCACCGAGGGCGCCGACCTGGAGCGCGCCACCACGGCGGTGCTGCGCGGCGGCGTGCATGCGAACGGCATGGTCTGCTTCTCGGTGGAGCGCATCTATGTGGCGGAGGGCATTCACGATGAATTCGTGAAGCGGCTGGTCGAGAAGGCGGAGAAGGTGCGCCTCAACAGCGACAATCCGCGCGCCGGGCATCTCCATCCCTTCACCTTCGCGCCGCAGGCGGGCATCGTCGCGCAGCAGATCGAGGATGCGGTCGCCAAGGGCGCCAGGGTGCTGACCGGCGGCAAGGTCGAGGAGATCGGTGGCGGCCTTTACATGCGCCCCACGGTCATCACCGGCGTCGATCACGGCATGGCCATCATGAAGGACGAGACCTTCGGGCCGATCCTGCCGGTGATGCCGTTCAAGACGGTCGAGGAGGCGATCGCGCTCGCCAACGACACCGAGTTCGGCCTCACCGCCAATGTGATCGCGGGCAGCGACGAGGAAGCGCTGGCCATCGGGCAGCGGATCAACGCCGGCTCGGTGTTCATGCAGGACACGTTCCTCACCTTCGCCAAGAACCGCACGGTGGGCAGCAACAGCTTCGGCGTCTCGGGCGTCGGCGGCGGCGCGCGCACCGGGCCGGAGGCGATCCTGCGCTATGTCCGCCGCAAGGCGCTGCTCACCCAGCATGGCGCGCCGGCGGACATCCAGGACGATCATCATCTCGGGCAATGAAAACAAGAGTGAAAGAGGAAGAACTGACATGGCATGGCAACTGAGCGCACTCGACCGGCTGGAAATCCAGGAACTTTATGCGCGTTACGCATGGGGTATCGACCTGGCCGACGAGGAACTGGCGATGACCACCTTCACGCAGGATGCGTGGTTCGACCATCTCTGGCAGGGGCGGGTGCAGGGCCATGAGGCCATCCGCGAGAATCTTCGCTCGCTGTGGAACGACCGGCAATATTGGTGGTATGGCCGCCAGCACCTGATGAACACGATCATCATGGACCCGCGCGAGGAAGAAGGCGAGGTGGATACGCGCTGCTTCTTCCAGATCATCCAGTTCCAGACCGACTATCACACCAATTTCGTGTTCGGCATCGGCACGCGCAGGGACCATGTGACCAAGAAGGAAGGCGTGTGGCGCTTCCAGTCGCTGCATGTGAACGCCTGGACATCCGCGGATCAGGTGCCGTGGAAGGGCGAGATCCTGCTCAAGCAGAAGCCCAGCCATCAGGCCGCGCCGGTGGCGGGGAAGAAGGATTGATGAGGATGTCCCTCCCTCATCCTTCTCCCGCGAGGGGAGAGGAGGGACGTCGTTCTTGCAAGGATATGTCATGCAGATAACCGCCGCCGTCAGCCGGGCCGATCAGGCTGCGCCGAGCCTGGAGCAGCTCGAACTGGAAGCGCCGCGCCCCGGCGAGATGCTGGTGCGCATCGTCGCGGTCGGCATCTGCCATACCGACCTGCACGAGCATCCCGGCCGCCATGCGCCGCATCCGATCGTGCTCGGCCATGAAGGCGCGGGCGTGGTCGAGGCGCTGGGCGAGGGCGTGCGCGGCTTCGCGGTGGGCGACCATGTGCTGCTCTCGGGCAGCAGCTGCGGCGCCTGCCCGAGCTGCGTGGCCGGCCGCCCGACCTATTGCGACCTCGCCATGCCGATGAACTTCGGCGGCAAGCGGCTGGACGGCTCGACCGCGCTGGCCTGCGGCGACGAGACGATCCACTCGCATTTCTTCGGCCAGTCCTCCTTCGCCACGCACAGCATCGTGCCCGAGCGCACGGCGGTGAAGGTGGACAAGGACGTGCCGCTGGAGCTGCTGGCCCCGCTCGGCTGCGGCGTCATCACCGGCGCGGGCTCGGTGATCGAGGCGCTCAAGGTGAAGGCGGGCGACACGATCGCCATCTTCGGCACGGGCGGCGTCGGCCTCTCGGCGGTGATGGCGGCGCGGCTGGTCGGCGCGAAGCGCATTGTCGCGGTGGACATCAACCAGGACCGGCTGGACCTGGCGCTGGAGCTGGGCGCGACCGACATCGTGCGCGCGGACGGCGAGAATGTGGCGCAGCAGATCCGCGGCCTTACCGGGCGCGGGGTGGACTATACGTTCAACACGACGACCGTGCCGGCGGTGCACACGATGGCGCTCGAATGCCTCTCCATGAACGGCACGGCGGGCTTCGTCGCTGCGCCGCGCGGGGCGTGGGCGCCGGCCATGTTCCCCATGCTGGCGGGCGGCCGGCAGCTGCGCGGCATATTGGGCGGCGACGCCAATCCGCGCACCTTCCTGCCCATGCTCATCGACTATTGGAAGCAGGGGCGCTTCCCCTTCGACCGGCTCATCAAAAGCTACCGGTTCGACGAGATCGACAAGGCATTCCATGACAGCGAGAAAGGCACGGTCATCAAGGCCGTCCTCAAGGTTGGAGAGGCAGCATGACACCCGAGATCCGCGAGAAGCTCCGCGCTTACGGCACCGAACTCACGCCCGACATGATGGGCGGCACGCAGGAGATCTACCGCGCGCTCCAGCCCGGCCTGCCGGGCGGCGCCAGGGTGACGCGCGACCATCGCTACGGGCCGGACGAGCGGCACCGGCTGGACGTCTTCACGAAGGACGGCCTCTCCGGCGCGCCGGTGCTGGTCTTCGTGCATGGCGGCGGCTTCGTGATGGGCGACAAGACCAGCGAGGGCTCGCCCTTCTATGACAATATCGGCGGCTTCGCGGTCGACGAGGGCTATGTCGGCGTCACCATGACCTATCGGCTCGCGCCCGCCGCCAAATGGCCGGCCGGCGGCGAGGATGTGGCGAGCGCGGTCGACTGGCTGCGCGAGAATGTGGCGCAGTTCGGCGGCGACCCCGAGCGCATCTTCGTGATGGGCCAGTCCGCGGGCGCGGTGCATGTGGCCGACTATGTCGCGCGGCTCTCGCCCCGCATCGCCGGCGCGCTGCTGATCTCGTGCCTCTATGACGTGGCGGCCGCCGGACCCAGCCCGTTCCATGCCGCTTATTATGGCGAGGACGAGTTCGCCTGGCCGCAGACCGCGACCATGGCGGGGCTCATCACCACGAAGACGCCGATCCTGATGGCGGTGAGCGAGTTCGATCCGGTCGACTTCCAGCAGCAGGCCGCGCGCTTCGCCGATCGTTACGCGACCACCAACAAGGCCTTCCCGCGCCTGCACTGGCTGGCGGGACATAATCATCTCTCGCCCGTGCTCGAAATCGGGACGCCGGACAGCGACCTCGAGCATCACATCATGAACTTCATCGCCACCGTCTGACGCGGCGGCCCGTTTTCAGGAGATCATCCCATGGTCGAACCGATCCATTTCCCCGACATCGAACTCTATCGCGGCTGGGGCGAGCCGATGCGCTCGAACATCGAGCTGCAGGGCCTGGAGCTCATCTCCGGCGCAATCCCGGACGGGCTGGAAGGCGCGCTCTATCGTGTCGGCGCCGACCGCCAATATCCCTCCGGACGCACCGACGACATCTTCATCGACGGCGAGGGGCAGATCCATATGCTCCGCTTCAAGGACAATCAGGCCGACTATGTCGTGAAGTGGGTGGAGACCGAGCGCTACAAGGCGCAGAAGGCGGCGCGGCGCGGTCTGTTCGGGCGCTATCGCAACCGCTACACGGTCGACGAGAGCGTGAAGGACGTGCATCTGGGCACAGCCAACACCACCGCCATGTTCCATGCGGGCCATCTCTATTCGCTGAAGGAGGACGATCTTCCCTATGAGGTCGACCCCGAAACGCTGGAGACGCTGGGCCGCGTCGATTTCGATGGGCAGATCACGTCCGAGAGCCTGACCGCGCATCCCAAGGTCGATCCGATCACCAATGAGCTGCTGACCTTCTCCTATCAGGCGAAGGGCGATGCGACGACGGACTTCGCCTTCTTCGTGTTCGGCCCGAATCGCGAGAAGATCACCGAGATCTGGTTCAACATGCCCTATGCGGCCTGCGTCCATGATTTCGCGATCACGAAGGACTGGGTGGTGGTGCCCTTCTTCCCGCTCATCACCGATCTGGACGTGGTGAAGCAGGGCGGACCTTATTATCAGTGGAACCCGGACGAGCCGGTGCATGTCGCGCTGGTGCCGCGCTACGGCAAGGCGGAGGATATCCGCTGGTTCAAGGGGCCGACGGGCAGCGCCGGCCATATGATGAATGCCTATCAGGACGGCACGAAGGTCCATCTCGACCTGTGCTATTATGACGGCAACTGCTTCCCCTTCTTCACGACGCCGTCCGGCGAGCGCACGAAGATGGTGCCGCCGTTCCTCACGCGCATGACCTTCGACCTCGCCAGCAACGAGGATGGCTTCACCACGACGCGGCTGATGGACGCTTCCTGCGAGATGCCGCGCACGGACGACCGCTATCAGGGCCGGCCCTATCGCTACGGCTATGTGATCGCGCGGAGCAAGGATGCGAACGGCATCGCGCGTTACGATCACCAGACCGGCGCCATGGACCTGTGGGACCCGGGCGTGGGCGACGGCGTGCAGGAGCCCCAGTTCGTGCCCCGCTCGCCGGATGCGCCGGAGGGCGACGGCTGGCTGCTGGTGCTGGTCTCGCGCGTCTCGCAGAACCGCAGCGACCTCGCCATCCTCGACGCGCAAAATCTCGCCGCCGGCCCGGTGGCGCTGCTCAAGCTGCCGGTGCGCGTGCGCTCCACCTTCCACGGCACCTGGGTGCCGGAGGAGACGCTGAAGAGCGGGCAGTATCGCATGTCCGTGACCGAAGCGGCCTGAACGTGATTCCCCCTCCCGCAAGCGGGAGGGGGCTGTCAGGTCCCTTCCTCGCATTTCGGGACGTGGGCCTTCTGCGAAGGAATCTCGACCAACCGCGGGAATGACGAGGACGCGCGCGGGGCGGAGCCCGCTCGCCGCGCCTGTGAGCGTTCGCCTCAGCCTGCGGGGGGCGGCGGGGTGACGGCGGCCTGCTGGTCGCTCTCGATATAGGCGCGCACGATCTTGGCGGGGTTGGCCGGCGGCTCGCCCTTGGGGATGGCGTCCACGCCGTCCATGCCGCCGATGACGCGGCCGAACACCGTATATTTATGGTCGAGCTGGAGGCGCGGCATCAGCATGATGAAGAACTGGCTGTTGGCGCTGTCGTCGCTCTGCGCGCGGGCCATGGCGACGGTGCCGCGCATGTGCGGCAGCCAGTTGAACTCCTGCTTGAGATCGGGGAGCGGCGAGCCGCCCGTGCCGTCGCCCTTGGGATCGCCGCCCTGCGCCATGAAGCCGTCGATCACGCGGTGAAAGGCGAGGCCATTGTAGAAGCCCTGGCGCGTGAGCGCCTTGATCCGCTCGACATGATTCGGCGCGACGTCCGGGCGGAGCAGGATGCGGACATGGCCGCCGTCCGACAGATCGAGCACCCAGACATTGTCCGGCGTGATCTCGGTCATGGCGCGCAGCGGCTGCTCGCCGGACTTGGCCGCCTCTTCCTTGAGCGCATCCGCGTCACGCCGGGCGCGGGCCGCCACATCGGCCTCGTGCATGACGTCCTCGGTCGAGCGGGGCGCCTGCGCCATGGCGACGCTGGCGCTGCCGGCCAGCAGCGCGATAGCTAAGCCATGTCCAATCACTCGAGACAGTCGGGTCATTCTCGCAATCCTCATCTTCGCGCCTCTGGCTGCGCATGGCTGAACGGGCGATGACCCGTCAACCGCGATTCCCGTCGATCCGCGCCAGCACGTCCTTGCGGACGGCGGGCGAGACGAATTTCGATATGTCACCGTCCAGCCCGGCGATCTCCTTGACCAGCCGCGAGGCGATGGGCTGCAGCGCCACGTCCGCCATCAGGAACACCGTCTCGATTCCCGCATCGAGATACTGGTTCATGCCGGCCATCTGATATTCATACTCGAAATCGGCCACCGCGCGCAAACCGCGCAGGATGACCGTGGCGCCGAGCGAGCGCGCATAATGGATGAGCAGCGAGTCGAACGCCTGCACCTCGATTTTCGCGCCCTCGATGCCCGCGCACTCGCGCGTCACCATGGCGAGCCGCTCCTCCAGCGAGAAGAGCGGCGACTTGCTGGGATTGGTGGTGACGCCGATCACCAGCCGGTCGACCAGCTTTGCGCCGCGCCGGATGATGTCCATATGGCCGAGCGTGATGGGATCGAAGGTGCCGGGATAGAGGCCGATGCGTTGGGTCATGGTCCGTCCTCAGTGCCGCCGGGCGATGGCGAAATCGGCGATGTCGCGCAGCAGGTCCGCCTCGCTGCCATAGCTGGCAAGATGTTCCTTGGCCTGCGCCACGAGCATGGCGGCGCGTTCGCGCGCCTGGTCGATGCCGAGCAACGAGACGAACGTGGCCTTGCCCGCCGCCGCATCCTTGCCCACTGCCTTGCCGGCCAGCGCCGGATCACCTTCCACGTCGAGCAGGTCGTCGGCGATCTGGAAGGCGAGGCCGAGATCGCGCGCATAGCCGCGCAGGCCCAGCCGCCGGTCCTCTGGCACGCGCGCCAGCACCGCGCCCGCCTCCACGCAGAAGCCGATCAGCGCGCCGGTCTTGAGCTGTTGCAGCCGCGTGACCGTGTGCAGGTCAAAGCTGCGGGCATCGGCCGTCAGGTCCATCATCTGGCCGCCGGCCATGCCCGCCGGGCCGCTCGCCTGGGCGAGCAGGCGGACAAGCTCGCAGCGCGCGAAAGGATCGGTGCTGGTCCGCTCGTCGACCAGGATGGAGAAGGCGAGATCGTGCAGGCAATCCCCGGCGAGGATGGCGGTCGCCTCGTCATAGGCGCGGTGCGCGGTCGGCTTGCCGCGGCGCATGTCGTCATCGTCCATGGCCGGCAGATCATCGTGGATCAGCGAATAGACATGGATGCACTCGACCGCGAGCCCGGTGCGCAGCGCGCTCTCCGCGTCGATATTGAAGAGGTCGCAGCTTGCCTTGACCAGCAGCGGGCGCAGCCGCTTGCCGCCGCCCATCGCGCTGTAGCGCATCGCCTCATAGAGCCGCTGCCGCTGATCGTCCGGCAGGCCGAGCAGCAAATCGAACCGGCGGTCGATCGCATCGGTCATCAGGCTCATGGCCGACGCGAGACGGGACAGTGCGGCGACGGCCATGGAGTGGGTCAGTCGGCCGGGAAGGGCGCCGTCCTGACCGCGCCACCTTCCGCATTGCCCATGATCTGCTCGATGCGCGCATTCGCCATGTCGAGGCGGTTCTGGCACTGGGCGCGCAACCGGTTGCCTTCCTCGTAGAGCGTGATGGACTGCTCGAGCGGCACGTCCCCGCGCTCAAGCTGCTGGACGATCGCTTCCAGGCGGCGCAGCGCCTCCTCGAAGCTCAAGGTTTCGGTCTGGGCGGTCTCTGCCATGACGGCTGCATTGACCCGCCCTCATCGCAGGGTCAAGGCCGCAGGCATCGGGCCGACGCGAATTTCAGTTTTGGGGAGCGCTAAGGGCGGTTTCCAGTGCCCGGCGCGCCGTCCATCGGGGTGCGGATTGGAGGGATGGGGGGCGGTTCCGCGACCGGCCGCTGTCCATGCCCGCCATGGGACAGTTAGCCAGAAGTGATGATTTTTCATCGAAAATGAAGTTGACCTCGGGGCTCCGGCTCGCAATAGCAAGCGCGCTATGAAAACACGTCGCACTGCACAATCGCTGGCCGCTGCCGCGATCCTCCTCTCGGTGGCTGCATGCAACAGCCAGCCCGAAACCATGAACACAGGGTCCGGCGACCCGATGGCCGAAGAACTGGCCAATGCCGCGCCGCCGCCGCCCATGCCGATGATCAAGGAAAGCCACACCTATCGGTGCAAGGACAACAGCCTGATCTTCCTGGATTTCATGACCGATAACGTGACGGTCAACTTCAAGAGCGACCGTGAAGGTCCGGTGACCGTCCTCAAGGCACCGACCGCCGGCGAGGCGTTCGTTTCCGAGGACGGCAGCAAGACGCTGACCGGCTCGGGCACGGAAGTGACCTTCAACGGCCAGGCCTGTAAGGCCGGCTGAGTCGCGCGCTTCGCTTGATCGCGATCAATAGGCCGGTCCCTTGCGGGGCCGGCCTTTTTCGTTGGCGGCGGATGAGGTCCTCAGGGTGCAGGCGAGGGTGTGGCCGGGCGGGCGTAAAGCTCGGCCGCGTCCCAATGCTCGTCGGCCTTGCCGTCGACGAATCGCCACATGTCGAACCAGCTCGTCGTATAGGTCTTGCCCGGCTCGGTGGGGTGGGGGAGGGTGCGGGCCATCACCACGGCGACGAGATCGCCCTGCGCGAACACCGCGACGATGGGCGTGGTGAGCGGGCCGCATGGCTCGGTGGGCTGGCGGATGGCGGTGAAATAGTCGACCACCGGCGCGAGGCCGGAGACCACATTGGGATTGTGCTGGATATAGCGCTCGGTCAGCCAGTTGCCGGCGTCACGCCACTGATTGCACTGTAGCAGCTCGCGCATGATGTGCAGCGCCGCCTGCTTGTTGCGATGCAGGGCGGGATCGGCATCCGTGAACAGCGCCTCGGGATCGGCGACGCCGGTCACCGGCTCCTGCGCCGGGGCAGGCGCGGCGAGGCTGGTGAGGGCAAGGGCGGCGGCAAGAAGGGCAGGGACGCGGCGCGGCATGGCATTCCTCTCCTGAAACATGGCGATGGCGCGGCCATGGGCCGGTCGCGCGGGGAGAGTGCGGGAAGATGCGGGGGAAGACAAGCGGTCAGGGTGGTGGCTGATTGAGAGATTGATCGCGTTCGAAGCCGTCACCCCGGCGCAGGCCGGGGTCCAGAACCGCGGTGCCGACATGGACCCCGGCCTGCGCCGGGGTGACGGATTCAGGGCCATGCTGTCGAACGCATCCTAGCGCTCCCGCGCAGGCAAGAGCCCAGGGCGCATGAGCAGAGCATAGCCGCCCTGGGCTTCTGCCTGCGCAGGAGCACGTGGTTCTCTTGCGGGATGCGGCCTTATTCCCCGCCCGCGAGCAGGTCCGCCGGCGTCACCGCGTCCGACAGGACGTGACGCATCCGCGCCCATCGCGTGGCCTCGTCCGGATCGCCGCGCTCGACATAGTCGTGCACCAGATCCTTGCCGAGATGATAGTTGATTACATAGCTGCGATAATGATCGATGAAGCCGAGGCCCTGCGCGGCGCGCTCGGGGCTGAGGAGCTGGTAGGTCTGGAGCAGCTCCAGTGCCTTCGCCCGGTCGATCTCCCCATCCAGATAGAGTTTCGCGATGGTCGTGCGCGCGCCGGCCAGATCCTCCGTCGCCTCGCGCACATCCCACAGGCGCTGCGCCTGCGCGGGATCCAGCCCGGCGAGCGGGAACAGCACCTCGCGCTCGAAGGTGAGCTGTTCCTCGCCGGGGAAGGCGAGGCGGATGCCGTAATTGGCGCTGCCTTCCGAGATGGGGCTTTGCGGCGCGTAGAGCGGGCTCACCTCATATTCGCTCCAGCCGCGCGCGCCGACCAGATTGCGCTCGATCATGATGTTGAGCACATGATGGCCGGGATAGCCCTCATGGCAGCCCAGATCGACCGCGCGGCCGATGCGCACCGGCAGGTCCGTATTGACCTCGATGCGGCTGTGATAGCGGCCCTTGTAATAGTTGTAGCCCGACCATGGCTTGCCGGTGACGAAGCCGAGATCGAAGCTTTCCTCGGCGGGCAGGTCGAAATGGGCGAGCGTGCGGCGGCGGCATTCGGCGATGGCGGCGTCCATCACCGGACGCAGCCGGTCGGTGGGGATGACGAACCGCTCCTGATAAGCGTCGACCCGCTGCGCCAGCGTGCCCTCGCCGGGGACGAGGCTCTCCAGCCGGGCGAGGATGGGATCATAGGCGCTGAGCGGCTTCACGACCGGACGGATGCCGAACAGGCCCTCCGCCTCATCCTCGAACGGGAAGCGCGCGCCGCCGATCATGGCGAGGCGGGTCGCGGCGGCCTTGTAGAAGCCGCGCAGGGCTTTGGCGCGGGCAAGGGCCTGCGGATCGGCGAGGGCGGGGATGACCGCGTCGAGCTGCCCGACCGCCGCCTCGGCCGCCTGCTGGAGCTGCTCGCGGGAGCGGGGGTGCGCCTCCGCGGCGGCCTTGAGGTCGGCGGGGCCGTAATAGGCGTCGACATATTCCGCCTCATGCGTGCCGATCTCCAGCGCCAGCGGCACGAAATCGCGGGCGAGCTGGGCGAGGGTGGTTGCGGCATCGCTGGAGGCTGCGGCCGGCGGCGCGGCGGGGGACCGGCTCAGCGCGGGCATGGCGATGCAGGCGAGGGCGGCGGCGGTGCCGAGCAGGGCGCGGCGGAAGGGAAGGGCTGTCATGGCGCGGCATAGTGGCGGGAGGGTGCGGGCTTGTCGAGCGTGTGGTTGAGGTGGGAGCGCCGCTCCCCCTCCCGCGTGCGGGAGGGGGCTGGGGGGTGGACTCTCCGATGCCGCCTTAGCAGGCCCACCCCTAACCCCTCCCGCAAGCGGAAGGGGGACGATGTTGCGCTTGTTTCGGAGGAGGGGCGGACGCCTTCCGACAACCATGGTTGTATCCCCCATCGCGCGGCGATAAAGGCCGCTCATGTCCACCAACGCGCCCGCCATCACGCCCGAGATCGTCGCCGAGCACGGTCTCTCTCCCGAGGAATATGACCGCGTCGTCAAGGCGATCGGCCGCGAGCCGAACCTGACGGAGCTGGGCATCTTCTCGGTGATGTGGAGCGAACATTGCTCCTACAAGTCGAGCCGTATGCACCTGAAAAAGCTGCCCACCAAAGCCCCCTGGGTGATCTGCGGGCCGGGCGAGAATGCCGGCGTGATCGACATTGGCGACGGGCAGGCCGCCATCTTCAAGATGGAGAGCCACAACCATCCCAGCTATATCGAGCCCTATCAGGGCGCGGCGACGGGTGTGGGCGGCATATTGCGCGACGTGTTCACCATGGGCGCGCGGCCGGTGGCGAACATGAACGCGCTGCGCTTCGGCCGGCCGGACCACCCCAGGATGAAGCATCTCATCAGCGGCGTGGTGCGCGGCATCGGCGGCTACGGCAATTGCGTGGGCGTGCCGACGGTGGGCGGCGAGACCAATTTCCACAGCGCCTATGACGGCAACATCCTCGTCAACGCCATGACCGTGGGCGTCGCCGAGACGGACAGGATCTTCTATTCGGCGGCCTCGGGCGTCGGCAATCCGATCGTCTATGTCGGCTCCAAGACCGGGCGCGACGGCATCCACGGCGCCACCATGGCCTCGGCCGATTTCGGCGAGGATAGCGAAGAGAAGCGCCCGACCGTGCAGGTGGGCGATCCCTTCACCGAGAAGCTGCTGATCGAGGCGTGCCTGGAGCTGATGGCCTCCGATGCGATCGTCGCCATTCAGGACATGGGCGCGGCGGGCCTCACCTCCTCTTCGGTGGAGATGGCCTCCAAGGGGGGCGTCGGCATCCGGCTGGACATGGACAAGGTGCCGCAGCGCGAGACCGGCATGACCGCCTATGAGATGATGCTCTCGGAGAGCCAGGAGCGCATGCTGATGGTGCTCAAGCCCGGCCGGGAAGCCTTTGCCGAAGCCATCTTCCGCAAATGGGAGCTGGATTTCGCGGTGATCGGCGAAGTGACGGACACGGGCCGCATGGTGCTGGTGCATCATGGCGAGACGGTGTGCGACATCCCGCTCGGCCCGCTCGCCGACGATGCGCCGCTCTACGACCGCCCGCATGTGCCGACGCCGCCCTGCGCGCCGCTCGCCGAGGTGCCGGAGACGGCCGACCTGGGCGCGGACCTGCTCAAGCTCGTCGGCGCGCCGGACCTCGCCAGCCGCCGGTGGATCTGGGAGCAATATGACCATATGGTCGGCGCCGACACGGTGCAGCGCCCTGGCGGTGACGCGGCGGTGGTGCGGGTGCACGGCACGCCCAAGGGCCTCGCGATCAGCACCGACTGCACGCCGCGCTACTGCTTCGCGGACCCGGTCGAGGGCGGCAAGCAGGCCATCGCGGAGTGCTGGCGCAATATCACGGCGGTGGGCGCCACGCCGCTCGCCACCACGGACTGCATGAACTTCGCCAACCCGCAGCGGCCCGAGATCATGGGGCAGTTCGTGGGCTGCATCGAGGGGATGGCGGCGGCCTGCACGGCGCTCGACTTCCCCATCGTCTCGGGCAATGTCAGCCTCTACAACGAGTCGAAGGCGACAGGTGGCGGCAGCGCCATCCTGCCCACGCCGGCCATCGGCGGCGTCGGCCTGCTGCCGGATGTCGAGGCGATGTGCACCATCGCCTTCAAGGCGACGGGCGACATCATCCTCATCGTGGGCGACCGCAAGGGCGATCTCGGCCAGTCGCTGTGGCTGCGCGAGTGCAAGGGGCTGGAGGGCCGCGAGGCCGGCCCGCCGCCGCGCGTCGACCTGGACGCCGAGCGCAAGGCCGGCGATTTCGTGCGCGAGGCGATCCGCGCGGGCGCCGTCACCGCCTGCCATGACGTGTCGGACGGCGGCGTCGCGGTCGCGGTCGCCGAGATGGCGCTGGCGAGCGGCATCGGCGCGATGCTGGACCAGCCGCTGGTCGGCAACGCGGCGCAGACCTATTTCGCCGAGGACCAGGGCCTCTATGTGGTGACGGTGCGCGACACGGCACTGGTCGACTTCCTCTCCGGCGCGGAAGCCAAGGGCGTGCCGGTCAGCCGGCTGGGGCGGACCATCGCCAACCGGATCATCATCGAGCTGCCGGAAAGCGACCATGCGATTTCGCTCGCGGACCTGCGCGCGGCGCATGAGGCGTTCTTCCCGAGCCTGATGGAGGGGTAAAGGCAGGGCCGCCGAAATTTAGCCCCTCCCCTTCAGGAGAGGGGAGCAAGAGGGTGTCCTTACTCCACGATGCGGAAGCTATATTCGTAGCGCGGCTCCGGCGCGCCGGTCACGCCGTCGATCCGCACCGTGTAGGTGACGCCGGATTGCAGGCCCGTCACGCGCCACTGGAGATTGTTGGGCAGGCCGAAGCCGACATTGTCGGCCGCCACGTCCGTCACCGCGAGGGTGCGGCCGCCGCCGGTCACGGTGACGGTGGCGCGGTCGAAGTGGACGGTGCCGTTGCCGTAGCGGTTGGCCGCATCGGCGACGACCGAGAAGGAAAGAATGTCCCCCGTGCCGAAATAGCGCGCCGGATAGTCGCCCTGCGGATAGGCGACGAAGGCGGGCAGGCCGGTCGGCGCGGGCGCAGGTGTAGCTTGGGCGAAACCGAAGACCTTGAGCGTGGCGGCGTCGGCGCGCTCGCCGCTGGCGCTCTGATAGGCGACGCGGCCATAGCTGATCTGGCCGAGAAAGGGATCGAGAATCCAGCGGCGATGGCCGATGGAAGCGCTGTTGCGCTCGTTGAGCCAGCCGGCGAGCAGATCGTCCTCGCTCGACCAGGGCAGGCCATGGCCCCAGCCGCCGATCAGATTGCCCGTGCTCGCGGCTGAGGCGCCGAGGGCGGTGTAGCAGGTCCAGCTCGATGCCGGCTGATGATCGAGCGTGCGGTTGGCCGCCATCATGAGCGAGGATTCGGCGACATCCTGATCCTCGATGGCGGAATAGGCGACCGGCGGCAGCGCGTGGAGCGCGCGGGCGGCGTTCACCAGCGCCAGCATGCGGGTGCGAACCTCGGCCTTGAGCCTGCCGGCGCGGCAGGCGGCCGGGTTGGGCTGGACATCGTAGAGCGCGGCGGCGGCTGCTGCCCAGCTGGCGGGCGTGGGCGTCGGCGTGGGTGTGGGCGCGGCGGGAGAGGGGCTGGGCGTGGGCGTTGGCAGGGTGACCAGCCCCGAGTCACTGCTGGAACTGGACGCGCTGGCGTTCCCGCCGCCGCAGCCGACGAGCGCGAGCAGGGCGAGGCCGGCCAGCGGCCAGCGCCATGCGCGTGCTTTCATCGTCTGGCTTGAGGGCGCCGGGATCGTCCCGTGCATGGCTGTCTCCGGCTGAAAAGGGGCGGCCGCGCGGCTGGCGGTGGTGCCGGTTTATGATAGGGCGGGATAAGAAATGGTTAGAGCAGCGTGCCTTTAGAGGCTGGCCTGTTCATATTGAACCGGCATGTGCTCCTGCTTCCGCAGGAGCACATATTGTTTCCCATCTCGATGAAGCCGGCTCCGGTGAGCGGACGTGAGCGGCCCGTCAATCGCGGCGGAAGATGAACTCCGCGTCGCGATGATCGCCGACCATGAAATGATAATCGCCGACCTTGCGGAAGCCCTGCGCGGCATAGACGGCCTGCGCGCGCGCGTTGCCGGACCAGACGCCGATCCAGAGCGGGCCGGGATGGCGCGTCTCCAGCCAGCCGAGCGCGGTGGCGAGCAGGCGCTTGCCGAGGCCCATGCCTTGCGCCGCGCGCCGCACGTAGATCTGATACAGCTCGCCCGAGCGCGGCGTCACCTCGGGATGCGGCAGCTTGGAGGGGCCAGCATGGGCATAGGCGAGCAGCGCGCCATCGCCGTCCGCGCAGACCCAGCTCGCATGGGCGGGATCGGCGATCTCGGCGGCGACCTGCGCCTCGCCATAGCTCTCGTGCTCGAACCGGGCGAGGTCGGCGGGCGGATAGGGAATGGCGAAATCCTCCAGGAAGGTCTCGCGGAAACAGATGAGCTTGAGCGCGGCGAGGGCCGGCACGTCGGCGGGCGTGGCTGGGCGGAGGGCGGCGGCGGTGTGCGTGTCAGACATGGGTGATGCGGCCATAGAGGACATGATAGTCGGTTTTCCCGCCGAGGGAATCGAAGCGCTCGATCAGGCGGCGCAGGGCGGCGGGGCCGAGCGGGCGATAGCCGGCGCGCGGGACATGGGCGCCGATCGCGCGGAAATGCCGCACCAGCGCATCGCCGCCGGGCACGGGCAGCGCATGATGCTCGTCGCAGGCGAAGGCGTCGGGAAAAGACGCGAGCATGGCGCGCAGCGCGGCGAGATCGGGATAGTCGGGCAGGCCGGATTGCAGCCCTTCGAGCGCGTGGGCGATGCGCCATGCGATGAAGCTCTCCGCGCCCATCGTCGCGAAATAGAGGCTGCCGCCGGGGCGCAACAGGCCGTGCAGCCGCGTGAGGGCGAGCGGCAGGTCGTCGAACCACTGGAAGGCGAGGCTGGAGAGGATGAGGTCGAAGGCGGGCTCGTGGAAATCGGGCGCTTCCCCGTCCATGGTCATGAGCTGGGCGGCGAGGCCGGTGCGGGCGGTGGCGTCCACCATCTCCGGCACGAGATCGGTGGCGATGAGCTCCGCCTGCGGCCAGCGCGCGCGGATCTCGCGGGTGAGCAGGCCGGTGCCGCAGCCGATCTCCAGGATGCGGGGCCGCGCGCCGGGCCGCTCGCGCGCCGCCATCGCCGCGAGATGCGCGGCGACGATCCGCTGCACATGCGCGCTCTCGTCATAACGGTCGGCCGCGGCGGCGAAGGCCGCGCCGACCCGTGCCTTGCGCGCCGGGTCCATGGGCGCGCGCTTGCCACGCCATGGGCTGGACGTCACGCCAAAAGGCGATAGGAAGCCGCATGACCGACGAAAGCTCTCGCATCGATGGGCTGGATTTCCTGCGCGGCTGCGCGGTGATGGGGATCCTGCTCGCCAATATCGTGCTGTTCGCGCTGCCCGCGCCGGCGCTCTCCAATCCCTTCACCATCGGCACGCAGGGGCCGGCGGACCTCCTGGCATGGACGGTGCAGGCGCTGCTGGTGGACGGCAAGATGCGCGCCATCTTCGCCATGCTGCTGGGCGCCTCGATCCTGCTCGTCATCGAATCGGCGGAGATGGCGGGGCGGGACGGCATGCGCGCGCATCGCAACCGCATGCTGTGGCTGCTGCCGATCGGGCTGGCGCATTATCTGCTGCTGTGGTCGGGCGACATATTGCTGGCGCTGGCGGTCTGCGGGCTGATCGCGACCTGGTTCGTGCGGCTCGACATGCTGGGGCTCATCAAGCTGGCGCTGGGCCTGCTGCTGCTGCAATGGCTGATCGACCTGGCGGTGGTCGTGCCCAGCTTCTGGCTGCGCGCGGCGGCGGAGGCACCGGGCGCGGACGCCGCGACGCTGGGCTTCTGGCGGCATTATCAGGATCTGCTGGGCATGGGCGCCAGCCAGACCGTGGCGGACGAACTGGCGCGCTATCAGGGGAGCTACGGCGCGATCCTGATGGACCGTGCGAACCGCCTGCCGCGGTTCGCGCTGGACCAGATGCTCCATGCCGTGCCCGAGCTGCTCTGCTTCGTGGCCTTCGGCATGGCGATGCTCAAGGGCGGGTTCCTCGCGGGGCAGTGGCGCGCCGAGCAATATCGCGCCACCTGGCGGCGGGCGCTGCTGGCGGGCCTGCTGCCGATGGCCGGCCTGTGCGCCTGGGTGCTGCTCTCGCGCGATCCGCTCGCGGGGCAGGCGGTGAGCTTCGGCTGGTCGGTGCCGCTGCGCCTGCCGATCGCGGTGGGGCTGGCGGCGCTGGCCATGGAGCTGGCGATGCGCGCGCCCGATGCGCTCCCGGTGCGCGCCGCCCGCGCGGTGGGGCGGCTGGCGCTCTCCAACTATCTGCTGACCAGCCTTGTCATGACCAGCCTGTTCTACGGCTATGGCGCGGGGCTGTTCGGCATGCTGGGGCGGGCGGAACTGCTGCTGGTGGTCGCGGCGGCGTGGCTCGGCATGATGCTCTGGTCGATGCTGTGGCGCCGCCATGCCGGGCAGGGACCGGCCGAGCGCCTGTGGCGGGCGCTGGCGCGGCGGGGATAGAGGTCGGCCGGCATGTGTTCGCGTGAAGGCTGGAGCGCGGACGCATGAGTCCGTCGCAGCCGTCCTGGCGCCTGCGTTGGGCGACGCCCGCCTTCGGCTCCGCAGGCGCACTGCTCCACTATGCAGGGCCGTATTGATATCCGAACCTCTGGAGCGGTTGGCCCTTTCGGCCATATCCTTGGTCATGCTGAAACAAGTTCAGCATGACGGGGTCTATAAGCTCGATGCCACCTGAAACCCGCGCGCGTTTGACGTGCCGAGCTGTTGAGTGCTTCGGGAAGGCGAGTGACGCTTTGTCCCGAGCCTCAGCCTTTGCGGGATGGACGACCTGTGAGCGGAATCACCGTGCCATGTCCCGGCACAGGAGGGCGGATGATCGCGGTGCGCGGATCGACCGGCAAAAAAAGTGCCGGCATCTCGCGATGCCGGCACCTGCAATGTCAAATCGCGGAGGTCGGAGCCAAGGCTTCAACCCCGCCCTCCGGGATGCAATCAGCTGAACGCGACGCGCACATTCTGCGCACGGCGGCGCATCGTCATGCCGACCGCCGCGATACCGGCGACCATCATGGCCCAGGTGGCGGGCTCGGGGATGGGGGCGACGTCGATCGTGCCACCATAGCTCGAGCTGGCCGAGGACGAGCCGACGAAGCTGAGATAATAGGTGCCGGCCGTCAGCAGGAACGTGTTCGGCACCGCGCCGAAGGCGATCGGGCCGAGCGAGGTCATCGAGCTGTCGAGCAGTTCGGCGGAGTCGAACGTGATCGGGCCACCGGTCGCGGCGGTGTTGGTCGCCGTGACGGAGAGCTGATAGTCCGAGGTCAGCGTCAGCGTGAAGGTGTCCGTGAAGGTCTGCGCCGAGGGGAAGCTGTCACCGAAGTTACCCGTCGCATTTCCTTCGTCGAAGGTGCAGTAGCCCAGACCCGAGAAGCCCGGGCACGCGATGCTGACCGACGCGTTGGCGGCGGGGGCCATGCCCAGCGCAGCCACCGCAGCAGTCGCCGCGAGAAGATACTTATTCATTCAAAATACTCCCACAAGCCTTGGTTTGGCAGATCGCCATTAACTCATGCGGGTCATGAACTTCAACCCTTGCGTTATCCGTTTATCCCGCATCCAGCGTCAAATCGTCCCGTTTCGATCCAGATATGACCGCATTCTGCGACGAGGCGCATTGCCCCCGTTCATGCGGGCCGCCGACGTTAACCATGGCTGACCTCCGGCGTTAACCATGGCCGGCTTCGGCGTTTCGCAGCAGGTCCGCGTGCTGCGCACGAGCAGGACCGCATGCGGCAGAAGCCGGAGACGGGCATCCGGGACGGCTGGAACGCTGGAGATGGCGCGGTCACGTCACGATGCCGCGCAACGGATCGCCTCAAGAAAAAGCGCCAGTCGCGGGATGCGACTGGCGCTTAGACAAGCGGGAGTATGGCGGCCGGCCTTGCCGCCGAGTCTCGAGCTTCTGGCTTAGCTGAATGCGACCCGCACATTCCGCCTATGGCGCCGCAGGGCCACGCCGACGGCCGCGATGCCGACGACCATCATCGCCCAGGTGGCGGGCTCCGGGATCGGTGCGATGTCGATCGTGCCGCTATAGCTGGCACTCTTCAGGGCATCGCCCGAGAAGCTCAGATGATAGACGCCTGCGGCCAGGTTGAACGTGGTCGGCACCGAACCGAACGCGAGCGTACCCAGCGAGGTCATCGAACTGTCGAGCAATTCGGCGGTCGTGAAGTCGATCGGACCACCGGTCGCCGCCGTGTTGGTCATGGTGATCGAGAGCTGATAGTCCGCCGTCAGTGTCAGTGTGAACGTGTCCAGGAAGGACTGTGCGTCCGGGAAGCTGTTACCGAAATTGCCCGTCCAGTTCACCTCGTCGAACGTGCAATAGCCCAGGGACGATGTTCCGGGGCACGCGATGCTGACCGATGCGTTGGCAGCCGGGGCCATGCCCAGAACCGCCACTGCAGCGGCTGCTGCAAGAAGGGTCTTATTCATACTAGTCTCCCACATGCCTTGGTTGGCGATCACGATAATCGCACGGCTCACCCCACCCCGCAATGGATTTGCGGTGGGGCGATGGTGAAACTGTGCCTATTCGGAACGGCTATAAGTCCCTGTTTTTCGGCTTTTCCGATAGTTAACAGAAAAGCCGGGCCGCGATGAAATCGGCCCGGCTTTCCACACTGTTCATGACGATGTCACAAAGGCGTTTTCGGACGCCATTTCCTTACCAGATGCGGACACGATCTTGCGGCGGAAGCGCGAGCTTCGCGCTGTCGGGAATCGCGAAGGCGGCGTACCAGGGGTCCAGATTGCGGACCATCGCGGCGCGCTGCTCGGAGGGCGAGTGCGGATCGGTGAGCAGGCGCTGGCGCAGGTTCGCCTCGCGATAGTTGCGCCGCCACACCTGCGCCCAGCCCAGGTAGAAGCGCTGGTCGCCGGTCGTGCCGTCGATCACCGGCGCCTCCTTGCCGCCGAGCGCGGCATGATAGGCGTCATAGGCGACGGTGAGGCCGGCGAGGTCGGCGATATTCTCGCCCAGCGTCAGCGCGCCCTGCACATGCAGGCCGGGCAGCGGCTCATAGGTGTCATACTGCTTCACGAGCTGCTGGGTGAGCGCGCCGAACTTCTGCACGTCCGCGTCCGTCCACCACTGGGAGAGGCGGCCGTCCTCGTCATATTTGGCGCCCTGATCGTCGAAATGATGGCTGATCTCATGGCCGATCACCGCGCCGATGCCGCCATAGTTGACCGCCGGATCGGCATGCGGATCGAAGAAGGGCGGTTGCAGGATGGCGGCGGGGAAGACCACCTCGACCATGCCGAAATTGGCATAGGCGTTGATCTCCATCGGCGTCATGAACCATTCCCATGTGTAGATGGGCTTGCCCAGCTTGCCGAGATTATAGTCATGCTCGAACTGGCGGGAGCGCATGGCGTCGCCGAACAGGTCGTCGCGGCTGATCTCCAGCCCGGTATAGTCGCGCCAGCGGTCGGGATAGCCGATCTTGGGCTTGAAGGCGGCGAGCTTGGTATGAGCGCGGGCCTTGGCTTCGTCGCTCATCCATGTGAGCCCGTCGATGCGCCGACCCATCGCGGCGAGCACGTTGCGCACCAGTTCGTCGGCCGCCGCCTTGGTCTCGGGCGGGAAGTAGCGGGCGACATAGACCTTGCCCAGCTCCTCGCCCAGCGACTCCTTGATGAAGGTGACGGCGCGCTTCCAGCGCTCCTCGCGCTCGGGCGTGCCGTTGAGCGTGGTGCCGTAGAAGGCGAAATTCTCCTGCGCGATCGTCTCGGGCAGGAACTCGGCATAATTGTCCAGGCTGCGCACCAGCAGCTGGTCCCGCAGCACCGCGAGCGGGGTCTTCGCGATCAGCGCCGCCTCGCCGGTGACCGCGCTGGGCTGGGCGACGAGGATCGAGTCGGAGGTGACGCCGCTCTCCCGCAGCGCCGTCGCGAAATCGAAACCGGGGGCCTGCGCGGTGAGCTGCGCGATCGTCATCTTGTTGTAGGTCTTGTCGGCGTCGCGGCTGTCCACGCGGGTCCAGTGGACCTTGGCGATCTCGGTCTCGAAGGCCATGATCGCCTCCGCGCGGCGCTGCCCGTCGGCCTCGCCCGCCAGTTCGAACATCTTCGCGAGATGCGCCACATAGGCCTGGCGCGTCTTGCCCATCTCCTCGCTCTGCTGGAGATAATAGTCGCGGTCCGGCATGCCGAGGCCGCTCTGGAACATCGAGTAGATATAGGTGTCGGGCGCCTTGTCGTCCTGGTTCACATAGCCGCCGAAGGGCGTGGAGATGCCGTTGCGCGTCGCCTTGGCCACGATCTTCGCATAGTCGCCCAGGCTGTTCACCGCCTTGATTTCCGCGAGCCAGGGCTGGATCGGCGCGAGGCCGCGCGCCTCGACCGTGGCGAGATCGAGATAGGCCGCATAGGCATTGCCGATCTTGCTGGTGGAGTCGGCCTTCGCTTCCTCGAGGATCTCCTGCGTGCGCTGCTTGGAGAGATCGTCGAGCGCGGTGAACATGCCGTAGTTGGACTTGTCCGCCGGGATCGGCGTGTCTCGCGCCCAGGTGCCGTTGGCATAGCCGTAGAAATCGTCGCCCGGCGCGATGCTGGTGTCCATGCCGGCGGTGTCGAAGCCGAAGCTGCCGATGGTGGGGGCGGGGGCCGGCGTCGGCGCGGGAGCGGCGTCGGCCGACGGGGCGGCGCGCACGGCGGGGGCGGTGATTGCCGCGAGACTCGCCGACGCCAGGGCGAGCGAAAGAAGCGAACGATGCATGGAAGTCCTTTCGGATCATGTTGCTGTCCGCGCATCGCGGACCAATGGGCGCTTCTAGCAAGGGGAGGGGATCAACAGAACCTTGTTTTGGTGATGGTCCGGCGAGGTTCAAAACAATGCTGGAGTCGCGCTCGCAGTTGCGGCATGCTTGTGCGATGCAGCAACCCTTAGCCGGAGGATTGTCCACCCGATGCGCCGCCTCCCGCCGCTGACCGCGCTCGAGGCTTTCGTCCAGGTCGCGCGCACCGGATCGGTGAAGGCCGCGGCGGAGGAGCTTGCCCTGTCCGCGCCCGCGCTCAGCCGCCGCATCCAGGCGCTGGAGCGGTTCCTGGGCTATGCCCTGTTCGAGCGCAAGCACCAGCAGCTGGAGATGAACCAGCAGGGCGCCAACCTGCTCAAGGAGATCGCGCCGGCGCTGGACGCGCTGGGCGCGGCGATGGAGACGGCGACCAGCGGCGCGCGCACCCAGCGCATCCGGCTCGGCATGCTGCCGCTGTTCGCCAGCCAGCGGCTGTTTCCGCGCCTGGGCGAGTTCCACCGCGCGCATCCGGACCTGCATATCGATGTCGACACCAGCCCCAACGCCATCTCGCGGCTGGGCGAGGGGCTGGACGCGGCCATCGTGCTGGCGCGCGACGTCGACCCCTCGCTCTATGCGCGCGAGCTGGACCGGGACGAGGTCTATCTGATCGCGTCCCGCGCGCTGGTCGAGGGCGACAATGCGATCCGCGCGCCGCAGGAGCTGGCGCACCAGACCGTGCTGATCCACCGCGACATGGCGGCGAGCTTCGACGTGTGGAAGGACGCGGCGGGCGTGCCCAATCTGGTGCCGGCCGCGACCGACTATTATGATTCGGGCGCGCTGATGCTGGAGGCGGCGGCGCAGGGGCTGGGCATCGCGGTGATGCACGGGCGGCATTTCCAGCATGCGCAGGACCCGCGCATCGCCCGCCTGTTCGACCAGCGGATCGAGAGCCCCTATCGCTATTTCTTCGCCTGCCGGCCCAAGGCGCTGGAGCGGCGCGCGGTGCGCCAGTTTCACGACTGGATCATCAACGCGGAAATCTGAGAGTCTGTTTGGAAATGCGCCTTGCGGCGCATGGCGGCCGGTGCCGCCTCCAAATTCGCCCTTTCGCGAATGGCCAAACAGACTCTGACCCGCGCGCTATAGAGGTGCGACGCGTTTACCTTTCGTCAACTTATTAAGCTTAACCCTTTCATTGCGCCGGTTGTCTCCGCTCTCTCCCACGGTGGACGGCAACCGGCGCGAGCACTCTCCCACATATATTCCATCCGATGGACCCGGCCGCTCCTGCCGGGTCCATTCGTTTGCGCCCCGGATTTCCCGGTGAACGCGCGTCGGCCAAGGCGTTCAGATGCGGTTCAAGGCCCCTGCGGCAGGCCCTGGCACGGCATCGCGCCGCGCGGGCGGATGCCGAACACATTCTTAACCATGTGCCGGCTAGGATCGGGACGACGCTGTCCACCTGGCCGGACGGGCGCGAACGGAGCCATGCCATGCCTGCCACGAAGATCCTCACCGTCGACGACAGCCGGAGCATGCGTGCCCTGCTGCGCATGACGCTGGACGAGGCCGGCTTCGATGTGGCCGAGGCGGAAGACGGTCAGGCCGCGCTGGAGTGGCTGGAGGATCACGAGGTCGATCTCGTCATCACCGACATCAACATGCCCCGGCTCGACGGCTTCGGCTTCATCGAGCGGCTGCGCGGCGAGCAGCGGCGCCATGTCGACCGGCCCATCCTGGTGCTCACCACCGAATGCACGGCCGAACGCCGCGAGCAGGCCCGCGCCGCCGGCGCGAACGGCTGGATCGTCAAGCCCTTCGATCCCGAGCGGCTGGTCGCGGCGGTCCGGCGCGTGGTGCACTGACGCGGCGCACGGACCCGGGTCGACGCCATGGCGCGCAAATGCGCGATTGCCGTCGATTAGCGCTTTTCTTGAGCGCCGCCTGACCCTACATGACTGTCGCGTGACATTCGAGTGAGGGGCCATGGCCACCAAGGGACCAATGCTGGCGGAGCGCCGTTCGAGCGCGAGCGACTATCTCAAGTTCCTTCAGGCCTGGATCCGAAAGCCGCGTCAGACCGCCTCGATCGTGCCGAGCAGCCCGCATCTCGGGCGGCTGATGGCGGCGCAGATCGATCCGCAGGGCGGCCGCGTCATGGAGTTCGGCGGCGGCACCGGGGCGCTCACCCGCGAGATCCTCGCCACCGGCCTGCCCACGGCGGACCTGGAAGTCGTCGAGATCGACGCGACGCTGGCGCGCAACCTGCGCCGTCATTTCCATGCGGTGAAGATCCTCGAAGCGCCGGCCCAGTCGATCCTCGCCGAGGCCGCCGGCGGCGCGGGCGGCTATCAGTGCGTCATCAGCGGCCTGCCGCTGCTGGCGATGAACAAGAGCCTGCAGAAGGCCATCCTCGCCGAGGCCTTCCGGCTGCTCCAGCCGGGCGGCGCCTTCATCCAGTTCACCTATTCGCCCCGCCCGCCGCTCGCCGACAGCGTCGCCGACGCGCTGGACCTGGGCGTGGAGCGCGTCGGCACGATCGTGCGCAACGTGCCGCCGGCCACCGTGTTCCGCTACCGCCGCATCGCCGACATGGTTCGGGATTGACGGGGGTTCGGGATTGACCGGCGCCCTCGCCAGCATCTAGACAACGCCCCGTTACGGGTCCCCATGCGAATGGGGGGCAAGAGGGAAGTCCGGTGCGTGGGCATGTGCCCGCCAGTCCGGCGCTGTTCCCGCAACTGTAACCGGCGAGCCAGGCGCCAGCATGCCACTGCGTTCAGGGAGCGATCCCGGCGTGGGAAGGCGGCGCCGACGCGATGACCCGGGAGCCAGGAGACCTGCCCGCTGACAGTCTGTCCTTCGCCGGTCGGGATGTGCCGGACGAACGGGGCTGAAACCCTCGCGTGACGACATCAACGAACGACGCCGCTGCCGGCCCCGCGCGGGCCGCGCAGGCCGTCGCAGGGATGAGGGACGTCACATGGGGGACGCGAAATATCTATGGAATGCGCCGTTGCTGGCGCTGGGCCTGCTGGCGCCGGGCATCGCGCTGGCGCAGGATGAGGACGCGGGATCGCCGGTCATCGTGGTGACCGCCACCGGCGCGCCGCAGGACCGGGACCTGAGCGGGCAGGCGATCAGCGTCATCGACGCCCGCACGATCGAGACCAGCCAGGCGCGCAGCGTCGCCGACATATTGGCGCGCGTGCCCTCGGTGCGGGTCAATGCCAATGGCAGCCTGGGCTCGGTGACCAGCGTGTCGCTGCGCGGCGCCGAGGTGGGGCAGACGCTGGTGCTGCTCGACGGGGTGCGGATCAACGATCCCAGCTCGACCAGCGATGCGGTCGATTTCGGCAATCTGCTGATCGGCAATATCCGTCGCATCGAGGTGATGCGCGGCTCCAACGCCATTCCCTACGGCTCGGACGCGATTGGCGGCGTGATCGACATCTCCACGCGCGACCCGGATGGGCCGGACGGCGTCTCGCTGCGCGCCGCCGCCGAGGGCGGCTATGCAGACACCTACAGCGGCACGGCCGATATCGGCTGGCGCAGCGGCGACCTGCGCGCGGACGCCGGCATCGCGGCGCTGCGCACGGACGGCATATCGAGCGCCGACCGCCGCCTGGGCGCGACCGAGCGGGACGGGCTGGACAATGTGACCGCCCATGCCCGCATCGAGGCGCCGCTGGGCGCGGGCGTGAGCCTCGACCTGCGCGGCTATTTCGTGAATGCCGATCTCGACTATGACAGCTTCTTCGGCGCGCCGGCGGACAGCACGGACAGGAGCCAGTTCCGCCAGTTCACCGGCTATGCGGGGCTGAACGCGACCAGTTTCGGCGGGGCGCTCGCCAGCCGGCTGGCCTTCACCTGGCTGGACAACAGGCGCGACTATCGCTTCGCGCCCGACGCGCCGGTCGATTTCGGCTATCGCGGCGAGACCTGGCGGGTCGACTATCAGGGGACGCTGGTGCTGGACCCGGCCGCCAGCCTGATCTTCGGCTATACGCATGACGCGCCCGCCTATCGCTTCTTCGGCTTCGGCTCGGATGAGACGCATGAGGCGAACACGGACAGCGGCCATGCCATGCTGGTGCTGCGGCCGTTCGAGTGGCTCTCGCTGAGCGGCGGGGTGCGGCATGACGACCATAGCCAGTTCGGCGGCGTCACGACCTTCGGCGCCAATGCCAATCTGGCGCTGGGGGACGAGCGCACGCGGCTGCGCTTCGCCTATGGCGAGGGCTTCCGCACGCCCTCGCTCTACCAGCTCTACGACAGCTATAGCGGCAATGCCGAGCTGCGGCCCGAGCGCTCGCACAGCGTCGATGTGGGGCTGGACCGCGACATCGCGGACGGGCGCGGCCGCATCTCGCTGACCCTGTTCACCCGCACCACGCGCAACCAGATCGATTATGACATGGCGAGCTTCCGCTATGCCAATATCGCGCGGACGCGGGCCAATGGCGCGGAAGTGGAGGTGGCGGTCACGCCGGTGGACAGCCTCGATCTGGCGCTGGCCTACAGCCTCGTCGACACGCGCGACCGCTCACCGGGCGCGGCGACATTCGATGCGCATCTCGCCCGGCGGCCGGTGCACAGCGTCACCGCCTCGATCGACCAGCGCTGGGCCTTCGGCCTCGCCACTGGCGCCACCGTGCGGCTGGTGAGCGATGCCGTCGACCCGACCGCACCGCAGGGCGCGCTCGACGGCTATGTGCTGCTCGACCTGCGCGCCAGCCTGCCGCTCGGCGAGCGGTTCGAGCTCTATGCGCGGCTGGAGAATGCCTTCGATACGCGATACGAGACCGCCTATGGCTATGGGACCTATGGCCGCGCGGCCTATGGGGGCGTGCGGGTGAAGCTGTGAAACGCGGCGCGGCGCTCATCGCCCTGCTGGCGCTTGCGGCCTGCGGCGGGACGCCGCAGGCCCGGGCGCCCATGGCGGCGCCGCGCCTCATGTCGCTCAATCCCTGCATCGACGCGATCCTGGTGCAGGTGGCCGATCCGGCGCAGATCGTCTCGATCAGCCATTACAGCCACGATCCCGCCGCCACCTCCATGCCGCTGGCGCTGGCGCGGCGCTTCCCCGCCAATGCCGAGACGGCCGAGGAGGTGGTGGCGCTGCGCCCGGACATCGTGCTGCTGGGGCCGCATGTCGCCCCGGCCACGCAGGACCGCATCCGCGATGTGGGCGTGCGCATCGAGAGCGCCGGGGTGCCGGCGACCATCGCGGAGAGCCGGGCGCAGATCATGGCCATCGCGCGCGCGGCGGGGCATGAGGCGCGCGGGGCGGCGCTGGTGGCGCGGATCGACGCGGCGCTCGCCCGTGCCGCGCCGCCCGCCGGCGCGGCGCCGCTGCCGGCGCTGATCCGGCAGGGCGGCGGTCTGGTGCCGGGGCAGGGGACGCTTGCCGACGAACTGCTGGCGCGCACCGGCCTGCGCAACATGAGCGGCGCCTATGGGCTGGCGATGTGGGACATCCTCCCGCTGGAGCCGCTGATCGCCCGGCCGCCCGCGCTGCTGCTCACCGACCGCGCCCGGCCGGACCCGGGCGCGGCGCTGCTGGCGCGGGTGCCGGGCCTGCGCATCGCCGATTTCCCCGACCGGCTGCTGCAATGCGCCGGGCCGAGCCTCATCGAGGCCGCCGACCGGCTGGCGCGCATCCGCCGCGAGAGCCGGTCATGAGCCGGGCGGGCAAGCTGCTGCTGCTCGCGCTGGGCGTGGCGCTGGCCTTCGCGCTGTCGCTGCTCGCCGGCAAGGTGTGGGTGCCGCTCTGGGGCATGGCGGCGGGCGATCCACGCGGGCTCATCATGATGGACCTGCGCCTGCCGCGCGCCTGCCTGGCGCTGGTCATCGGCGCGGGGCTGGGCATGTCCGGCGCGGCGCTGCAGGGCTATACGCGCAATCCGCTGGCCGATCCGGCGATCCTCGGCATCTCGTCCATGGCGGCGCTGGGGGCGGTGGGCGCCATCTTCGTGGGGCTGGGCGGATCGGTGGAGACGGTCGCCGCCTTCGCCATGGCGGGCGCGGCGCTGGCGGTGCTCGTGCTCGGCCTGCTCGCCGGCCGCTCGGCCAGCGCGGTGGCCTTCGTGCTGGCGGGCACGGTGCTCTCCTCGCTGGCGGGCGCGCTGACGGCCTTGCTCATCGCCCTCTCACCCAATCCCTTCGCCATGTCCTCGATCCTCAACTGGATCATGGGCGCGCTGACCGACCGGGGCTGGACGGAGCTGCGCATCGCCGCGCCGCTGGTGGCGGTGGGCGGCGTGCTGCTGTGGGCGCGGCGCGGGGCGCTCGACGCGCTGACGCTGGGCGAGGCGGTGGCGCGCTCGCTGGGCGTGGACCTGATCCGGCTGCAACTGGTGCTGGCGGCGGCGCTGGCGCTGATCGTCGGCGGCAGCGTGGCGGTGACCGGCGTGGTCGGCTTCGTCGGCCTCATCGTGCCGCACATGCTGCGGCCGCTGTTCGGCGCCGAGCCATCGCGCCTGCTGCTGCCGAGCGCGCTGGGCGGGGCGCTGCTGGTGCTGGTGGCGGACGCGCTGGTGCGGCTGGTGCCGGGCGCGGGCGAATTGCGGCTGGGCGTCGCCATGGCGCTGATCGGCGCGCCCTTCTTCTTCGCGCTGCTGCTGCGCTACCGGCGGGACCTGGCCTGATGCTGGCCGCCATGGGCCTCGGCGTATCGAGCGGCGGCAAGCCGCTGATCGCGGACATTGATGCCGCCGTCGCGCCCGGCCGGCTGACCGCCATCCTCGGCCCCAACGGCGCAGGCAAGTCCACGCTGCTCGCCTGCCTTGCGGGCCTGCGCGTGCCCGATGCGGGCGAGGTGCGCCTCGACGGGGCGCCGCTGGCCGGCCTGACGCCGCGCGATCGGGCGCGGCGGATCGGCTATCTGCCGCAGGATGCGCCGCTGCACTGGAACATCGCGGTGCGGCCGCTGGTCGCGCTGGGTCGCTTCCCGCATGGCGACGCGGCGAGCGCGACGGGACGCGCGGCCATCGACCGCGCTCTCGCCGAGACCGATCTGGCGCCGGTCGCGGGCCGGCTGGCGGGCACGCTCTCCGGCGGCGAGCGCGCCCGCGCGATGCTGGCGCGGGTGCTGGCCGGCGCGCCGGACTGGATCCTGGCGGACGAGCCGCTGGCCGCGCTCGACATCGCGCATCGTCATGCGATGATGGACCGGCTGCGGGCCATCGCCGCGCGCGGCGTGGGCGTGATCGTGGTGCTGCACGATCTGGCGCTGGCCGCACGCATGGCGGACGATGTGCTGCTGCTGGACAGCGGGCGGCTGGTCGCCGCGGGTCCGGTCCACGAGGTGCTGACGCCCGAGCGGCTGGGCGCGGTGTTCGGCGTGGACTTCGCTTATGTGGCGAGCGGCGACGGGGAGCCGGTGCTGGTCAGCGCGTGGCGGGGCGTAGAAGGACGCCGACCATAACAGTGCTCCTGCGAAAGCAGGAGCCCAAGGCGCAAAAGCAGGTCCTTGCCGCCCTGGGCTCCTGCTTTCGCAGGAGCACTGAGGGGGGTGAGGCACGCATGTGCCGCAGAGTGCGGGAACGGCATATCCCCATCATCCTCCGCGCATTGCCCGTCGCCTTCCGCGCGCGAGGCCGCTAAAGCGGTCCCATGCAACGCTTCGATGTCATCATTCTCGGCGGCGGCCTGGTCGGGCTGACGCTGGCCATCGCGCTCGGGCGGCATGGCGTAACCTGCGCCGTGATCGACCCCGCCGAGCCGGCCGCGACCATGGCGCCCGGTTTCGACGGACGCGTCTCCGCCATTTCGAGCGCGAGCTGGAAGCTGTTCGAGGCGATCGGCGTGGCGCCGCATCTGGCCGGCAAGGCCTGCCCGATCGACCGCATCTGGGTGAGCGAGGGGCTGACCGGCGGCGCGCTGGACTTCGAGCCGGACCCCGATGACGGCGCCATGGGCTTCATGGTGGAGAATCGCGAACTGCGCCTGGCCATCGACAGCGCCGCGCGAGCCGCGGCGGGCGTGACCCGCTTCCAGCCGGACCGGGCGCTGGACATCGAGCGCGGCGCGCATGGCGTGACGCTGCAACTGGCCGGCGGCGCGCGGATCGGCGCGAGCCTGCTGGTCGGCGCCGAGGGGCGCAACAGCCCGATGCGCGAGGCGGCGGGCATCCCGGTCGCTCAATGGTCCTATCCGCACACCGCTCTGGTGACGGCGATCGACCATGAGGAACCGCATGGGAACACCGCCTACGAGATTTTCTATCCCGGCGGTCCATTCGCCCTGCTGCCCATGCTGCCGGGCACGCGCTCGGCGATCGTCTGGACCGTGCCCACCCGCCACGCCGCCGCCATGCGCAAGCTGCCCGAGCGCGCGCTGCTCGCCGAGGCGGAGAAGCGCATGGGCGATTTCCTCGGCGCCGTCCGCCTCGCCGCGCCGGTGCAGAGCTATCCGCTCGGCTATCATCGCGCGGCGCGGATCGTCGACACGCGGCTGGCGCTGGTCGGCGATGCGGCGCACGGCATTCACCCGATCGCGGGGCAGGGCGTCAATCTGGGTTATCGCGACGCGGCGGCGCTGGCCGAGGTGATCGTCGAGGGCATGCGCATCGGCCTGGAGCCGGGCGACGCGCAGCTTCTGGAGCGCTACCAGCGCTGGCGGGCGCTGGATTCGCTGAGCGTCACCATCATGATGGACGGGCTGGTGCGGCTGTTCGACATTCCGGGCAAGCCCCCCTCACTGGCCCGCCGGCTCGGCCTCTCGGCCGTGCAGCGGCTGGGACCGCTCAAGGAGCGCTTCATGGCCGAAGCGCGCGGCGAAAGCGGCCCACGCCCGCGCCTGTTGCTGGGCGAGGCGATCTAGGATCGACATTCAGCCTCGGCTTACAAAACCCCGTCATGCTGAACCTGTTTCAGCATCCATGGTGCTTTGGAGACCTGATCCTGATGGCGAGATAGATGCTGAAACAGGTTCAGCATGACATGTGATCTGTCGGTTCGACACTGAATGTCGATGCAGCCCGGAGCCGGTCACGCCACCGGCATCGGCAAATGCCAGGCGGGGAGGTGATCCGGGCAGTGCTTGGAAATTCCCCAACATCTTGGTGATTTTCGCCAACCCTTGAAAATCCATTCTCGCGATTGGGACAGGCCACGTTCCGGTTCAATTCAGGAAAACCCTGCAATAGAGCCGATCGCCGGCATTTGGCACGGCACATGCCCATTTGGCACGGCACATGCAAAGGAGAGGGCATCACAGGGCCGGATTGGATCGGCCGGCACATTCGGAGTTTCGACCATGCAGACCTATCAGCCTTCTCTCTTCGCCCGCTCCGATACGCTGCTGGGCGTCTGCGAGGCCATCGGCGGAGATCTGGGCTTCAATCCGCTGTGGCTGCGCGCCGGCTTCGCCTGCATGGTGTTCTTCAATTTCGCGCTCGCCATTGGCGTCTATCTGGGCCTGGGCGTGATCGTCGCCGCGATCCGCTGGTTCCACCCCGCGCCGCGCAGGCCCATGCCGCAGCCCGCCGCCGAGCCGGCACAGGCCATCGCCGCGCCCGCCGATGCCGGGAACGACCGGACGCCCGAACTGCTCGCCGCCTGATTTCCCACGCGGCCTTTCCCCTCAGGGCCGCATCAGGGCCGGCCGATCGCATCTCCCACCGCGATCGGCCGGTTCTTCATTGGGGGAAGGCTCGTTCTTGCGAAATCGAAATGCGATGACGGGCGTTGCAGCACTTCCGCGCGGGCCAACGGTTCGGCGATATATCGGCGGCGATTGTCGTCCTTGGACTTCGGCATATCCTGCTACGTCAAACGTTTCGCGTATTCGCCCACGTCGATTGCCGCGCACGATTCGATAAATTCCGCGATGGCCGGTTCGTCCTGCGTGACAAGCAGATTGAAGGGCATCCAATCCACGGCAACCATAAAACGCTTGCCGCTCGAACCGCTGAACAGCAATCCAACGGCGACTTCGCAAGCTGCCCATGCTTCCGGCGGGACTTCGCCGGGCTTTGCGGGGTTCTGTGCGACGGGATTATTGCCGAACGTTTCGGGCGGCGGCTGAAGGTCTCCGATGATATATTCCGCTCGCCTAAGCACTTCGACGCGCCAAGCACCGAACGGCCACGGCATAAAGTTCGCTGGCGGCTTCGGCGCGACGCGCGGCATATTCGCCCATTGCTTCATCATTTCGGGGGCATCGTCGGGCAGTTTGACGGGCGGCGCGGTCAAGACACGATGCGCCAACGCCTGTTCGGTTTCGACTGCCAGCGTGAAGACTTCGAACTTAAATTCCAGATCGCGAGAATCGACGCCAACAGCAAGGATCGTATCGTTCGCCGCCTTTATCCAAAGCATGCTAGGCGATGGGCCGAAGCCTTCCGTCGCATACCCGCGCAACCCTGCGCGAAGTGACGAAAGGTTCGCTGCTGAAGCCTGAAGTTCGAACGGCGGAAATGGACGCATTCTTCGAAGCCCTCCGAAATGGCTGTCGTCGGCAGCGCCGCAGCAATCACCGAAGCGCCTCCAATCACTTTCAGCGCGTCACGCCGACCGAACTTGATACTGCCATCGCCCCTCATGGGGACGCCGCATCGCACAGGTCATCGTATTTTGCGACCGCCACATGTGGGCATGTCCTGTTTCCGCAGCGTCCTTTGCCGGTCCTTGTTTTGGAACCGGACCTTGCCGGAAAAAGACCGCGCATTGCGGTTAAATCGTTGATTTTATGTCGGAAATCTGGAGCGGGCGAAGGGATTCGAACCCTCGACCCCAACCTTGGCAAGAGATAGCAGAGGTATTCTGGACTTTGCTCAAGTAAGATAAATATATGTTTTTATGATATTTATCTTGTATGGAGCCTTCCTCAGCACGCCTCAGTTTGATTTCTTCTGCTTACCTCCTGCTTACCCGTATGCTATAAGACAAATCGGGTAAGCAGGAAGAGTAAAGCGGATGCCGAAGCTGACCAAGCGTTTCATAGACGGCCTTCAGCCTCAGCCGGGACGCGATGTCGTGGTATGGGACACCGAAATGCGGGGCTTCGGCGTACGCATCAAGCCGTCCGGCACTGGCGCGTTCATCCTTCAGTATCGGAATGCAGAAGGCCGCAGCCGCCGCATAACTCTGGGCGCAATCGGCGTGCTTACGCCGGAACAAGCCCGTACCCTGGCTCGCGAGAAACTGGTCAGCGTAACCAAAGGAGATGATCCGGCAGAGGAGAAGAAGGCCGCTCGGGCTGCCCCGACCGTAGAAGCTGTCTGTGAATGGTATCTCGAAAAGGCTGAGAGCGGGGAACTGCTTGGACGCCGCCGCCGTCCCATCGCGAAGGCGACATTGGCGCTTGATCGCAGCCGTATCAAGACGCACGTGATCCCCCTGCTCGGAACTCGCCTCGTTCGGGGGCTCACGGTAGCTGACCTCGAACGATTTCAGGCCGACGTGACAGCGGGCAAGACCGCCAAGCCGCGCAAGGGGCGTGGCGGTTCAACCACGGGTGGCGCTGGCGTCGCAGGCCGAACGGTTGGAATGCTTCACACGATTTTCGAGCAAGCCGTTCGCCTGGGCCTCATCGACAGCAACCCCGCCAAGGGCGTTCGCAAAGCCATTGCGGATGTGAAGCTTGAACGGCGCCTGTCCCTCGCAGAGATCGAGGCTCTCGGGCATGCCATGCGTGAAGCTGCGGAAGAAAGCCCCGTGGCCCTCGATGCAATCCGTTTCATGTTGCTGACCGGCTTTCGGCGCATGGAAGCGCTTGCCCTTGAGAGGACCTGGGTCGATGCACCATCATCCTGCATCCGCTTTCCGACGACAAAAAGTGGGGCACAGATTCGAGCAATAGGCCGTCACGCCACAGCCTTGCTCGAACGCCAAACGGCGCAGGCTGGTAACATCTACGCCTTTCCCAGCGAGATCGGGGACGGTCATTTCGTCGGCGTCGTCAGGGTTCTCCAGCGCGTCTGCGCGACCGCAGGCCTAACCGATGTTACACCCCATGTTCTGCGGCACACCTTTGCCAGCGTCGCCGGCGACCTCGGCTTTTCCGAGCTTACCATTGCCGGCCTGCTGGGTCATGCCGGACGCGGGGTCACGCAACGATATATCCATCTCGATCGGGCGCTGGTGATGGCAGCCGACAAGGTAGCGGAAGAAATCGATCATGCCCTCAGCGGTGGCGCATCATTGATGGCGGCGGCAGCGTAACGTAAGCACCTACCGCCGCTCCAGAGTGATTGCGGGGATTTCCTGACCTAGCGTTATAAGAATGCATCCGCGGTTCTGACAGGGTGTCAGAGCGGATACTGCTTCCTCGATAGCCGGAGTGCCACCGACAAGGCCTTCATCGCCAATGCGGCTCGACCGCTCTTTCCTGAGGCCCCTTTTGTAAACCCGGTGAGGGCCTGGCTTTTCGAATCTGATTTGGTGGAAATCCAGCTTATCGTTTCCTGATTCGCGAAAGGTGGAAGCCGGTCTCAGGAATCATATCCCAGCTTGTGATAGTGCTACTTTACACAAAAGATGTTGTGAAAAGCGATATACAGTTCCACTTTCCAAAAGTGTCGAACCAAGCTAACATGCTGCAATGGCAAGCGACCCCTGCATCCCACCCATTCTTCCCGTCGAAAATCTTAATTGGCGGGAGATACTGCCGTTGGTCGGCAAAGCAAATGCATGTCTGGCGAGATATGACGGCATGCTGCAGACCCTGCAGAATCCAGCAATCCTGCTCTCTCCCATGACAGCGAATGAAGCCGTTCTGTCGAGTAGAATTGAAGGCACGCAAGCGACCCTGGACGAAGTTCTTGAAGCCGATGCAGGCCTGGTCACCTCTGAAACTCGTCGAGGCGACATCGAGGAGATTTCCAACTACCGGGTTGCGGTAAAAATAGCGGACCACGCGCTGGCCACCCGTCCGATCACTCTCTCGTTGATCCGCGAAGTGCATCAGCGCCTGCTTCAAGGAGTCAGAGGGCGAGACAAGGCTCCAGGCCAGTTCCGCGAAGACCAGAACTGGATCGGCCGCAGCGGCGATCCCATAGACCGCGCGCGTTTCGTGCCCCCAAGTCCGATGATCCTGCCCCACGAACTGGAAAAGTGGGAAGCATATCTGGCGCGTGATGACGAGGATCCGGTGCTCCAGACGGCGATTGCTCATGCACAGTTTGAGATTCTCCATCCTTTCAAGGATGGCAATGGACGTATTGGGCGAATGCTGATCCCGCTAATCCTCTACAGGCGAGGCGCCCTCTCCAGCCCGATGTTCTATATGTCGGAATATCTCGAAGCCCACCGGGCAGAATATTATGATTGGCTTCTCGCCATCACAAACGATGGGAATTGGCAGGGCTGGCTGGAGTTTTTCCTACAGGCGCTGATTGAGCAGGCGGAGAGCAACCTGGATAAGGTCCGTAAAATCCGCGACCTCTACGAGGAGACGCGCCATCGTGTTCAGGACCTGACCCACTCGCAATATGCCATGGCAGCCGTTGACGTTCTGTTCACGAGCCCGATTATCGCTGGCACGCATTTCGCTGATCGTGCCGGTTTCAACAACCGGGTCACCGCCAACAACATGCTCAGGCAGCTCGAAGCCGCAGAGCTTCTTACCAAGGTCCGCGAAGGAGGCGGCCGGACGCCTGCCGTCTACGCGTTTCCACAACTCATCAACATTTCTGAAGGGCGGCAGATATTCGAAAGGCGCCACCTCCAAACCGCACGGGACCCGTCCGGCTGATCTTAACATCGCATCGCCTATCTAACATCAATGGTGTTAAATACCCCTATGAAGGGGAGGGTATGGATGCTTCCTTACGGGACCACCGCTCAATCTTCGTTTCACTCTGACCTAACCCCGCTTCGCCGTTTTCGGCACATTCGCGTGACGATGCCCAGGCTCAGAGCCATTGATTAGCGGGTGCTGAGCGGTATTCGGCAACACGTATACATAGCTGCGATACATCGCAGGTGGGCTGACAGGGAGAACGCGGCCTCTGCCCCCCACGCAGCATATATTTGAGAATTCACTTGACGCAGGATTGATAATTCGGGAATGTACTTGCGGTATTTTTTGAGGCGCAAGGCATGACGATTTTTCAGGACCAACTGGACGAGGCGTTCCCGCCCAATACGGATGCCGCACTCCTCCGGATCGTATCGCAGGCGATTATCCTGGCGAGCGATGTTATGGATCACGAGTCCTTCCTTGCATCCCTGATCGGCGGCGATATCCGTGGCCACATCCGACGCGCTGCCGTCCTCTTCAGTGTCCATGAAGGCTGTCAGACCGGCAATCTCCCCTTTGCCTCCGAAATGACTAGAATGCCGCTTGGCGGCGGTCACTGGGTTGAGTTGCGCTCCGGAGCTTACCGCGCCCATATCTGCCGCACCGACAACCCTATCGCGTTTCCGGAGGAGACGCCGACGCGTCAAGACCAGCGCTTGAGCAACCAGTTGGACTTGTTCATCCGCGATCCGATCGTGGTCCCGATTCGCCCTGACCCGACTCCCGAAATGTATGCCTGGCTTACCTTTGGCGCGACTGGTCGCGAACTGACGCATCTTTGCTGGGGTATGCCGGAAGCTGGCCGTAACAGTTGGCTTGCCCGGACGAACATCATCAACCGGCTCGGATCGGCGATCGAAACAGTAGCATCGGAAACTCCGACGCCCGCTGTCGTTCTGCGTTTTCGCGATCATATCGAGGAAGCGCTGCGGAAGGACGATACAGAGTCGGATTCCGATCACAGCGCCTGATTATTGGTGACGACATGAGTAATGATCGAGACGCTCCCGCCTCGGCGGGAGCTAAGCCGATTCCGGAACGGATCAGGGAAGCCCGCGAGGCCCGCGGTCTTTCGGGAGAAAACCTTGCTGAGATCATAGGCGTCAGCCGACAGGCGGTTGCCCAGTTCGAAACTGGCCAGGCATCACCGGGTGGCGAGACGATGAGTAAGATCATCGCGGAAACCGGCCAGCCGATTTCCTTTTTCACCAGCATGCCGGTTCGACCGGGTGAACCACGTTCGCCATTTTTCCGAAGCCTGAAACGCATGGAGCAACAGCACCGCCGCCGTATCGTCCGGCGGATGCAGTGGGCCGGGGACATCGGCATGCTGCTGGAGCGTTTCATCGACTTGCCAGCGGTTAACTTCCCCGAGTTCGAGTTTGACGCGGATAGCGGGGATGAAGACGACATCGAGCGTGCCGCCGAGAAATTGCGCGATCATTGGGGTCTGGGCCGAGGACCAATCCGCAGCCTCGGAGCGGTCATGGAAGCGAATGGGATTCTTCTCGTCCGTGAACCTGTCCGCTGTCAGGACATGGATGCTGTTAGCTGTTGGATCGGTGGTCGCGCGATTGTCCTCTTATCCAAGGAGATAACTAGCGGGCCTCGTGATCTGTTTAACCTCGCTCACGAACTAGGCCACCTCGTTCTCCATCCGGATGTCGAGGTGAACAGCACAAACCTGGATATGATCGAGAAGCAGGCGAACCGGTTCGCGAGCGCGTTCTTGCTTCCACGTGAGACTTTCAGCCAGGAAGTGCTTGGCAGTTCCCTCGCCTTCTTCAAATCCCTCAAAGCACGGTGGGGCGTGGCCATAGCCGCTATGGCTTACCGTAGCCGCGATCTCGGAATATTATCCGAGAACCAGTTCTCGTACCTGTTCCGTCAAATGAATGCCCAGCGCATTCGGAAAGTTGAGCCGCTTGATGATGCTTTCCCGGTAAACCAGCCGGGCGTTCTCGCGGAAGGCCTGCGCATGCTGGTAGAGCACGGCGTGCATACACGTGCCCAGATTGAAGCCTCTCTCGGCCTCAATTTGCGAGATGTCGAAGCGATCGCCGGCCTCTCCGAAGGCTATCTCGACCAGAGGGTCGTGCCGATCCGCTTTCGACAGCCGATCTCGGACGAGGGTTAGATCATTAGTGGCGCACGGAAGCAGGTTCTACTGCGTGCCTATTCGTGCGGCGGTTTTGCAATGGATCGCGGGGGAATGCCGACATCATCACAAACCACTTTGATGAACAGACAGGCAGTTGAATCGCGGCGGTTGCGCAAGGGGGCCGATAACGGATGGGGATTGGATTTCAGATCATAGACGGTGATGGCCGTTTCTCAGTTGATGGCCTTTTCCGCCAGGCGGAAGAGCGGCTGGACGATGTGCTTGATCGGCACAGCGCCGGGATGCTCTCTGATCCGGCCTACATCGCCGAACTCAAAGCGGTCGTGACGGATAGCCCCGAATTTATCGACGGCCACGCTCATTTGGGCCATGCCTTGCTTGCATCTGGGAAAACCAGGGCAGCCTTATCCTCCTATGAACGCGGGATCGCGGTGGGTGAAGCCGCTATTCCCCTAGATTATTCCGGCACTCTCTCCTGGTACGAACTGGACAACCGGCCTTTCCTTCGCGCGCTGCACGGTGCGGCGCTGGCGCAGCTTCGCCTCAAGAAGCGCAAAGCGGGCCTTACCCTGATGGAGCGCATGCTGTCGCTCAATCCCGATGATAATCAGGGCGTCCGTTACCTGCTGGGATCGGAATATCTGCGGAACCGCGAGCCGGAAAAGGCCGGTTTCCTGCTGGAAAGCTGGGCCGAACACTATCCGCCCTGCGCGTATGATCTGGGCCTCCTGCGCTTCAAGCAAAACAAATATGTCGCTGCCGCCACCCAGTTACGCCGGGCATTTACCGCGAACTTCTATATCGCCGACATTCTTTGCGGGTATCCCGATCCTGAACCGCTATCGATATGGCACGGCTCCAATTTCGCCATGCCCGATCTCGCCCGCGATTATGTACGTGATTATGGGAAACTCTGGCATGGAACAGGCGATGCACTGCCGTTTCTGCACTGGTTATACCATCATCCCAAAGTGATGGCTGAACGGGCTGCGCTCCTGGATTGCCGGGAGCAGTTGCAGTGGGAGCACGGTGTGGAGCAGCGACAGAATATTCTGGGCCGCGAGCAGGAATTGCTGGCGCAGATCGACGACCGGATTTCAAACGAAATTGTTGGCATGCGATCCACGCGCGATGGTCGACCCGTTTATCCCTGGTGGCGGTTGTGAGCGAGGCACGCCGATGAGTACGACGCAACAGGGGAATGCCTTTCGCGATGCCGTTGCCCAACTCCTGCGCGCGGCGGGCTTTTCTCACACGGAGACCGAAGTCCAACTCGGTTACAAGAACGCCGACGTATCCGCAGTCTGGCTGCGCGACGAAGTGGCGGGCGAACAGCGCTACGCCTTCGAGACGAAGGCGTATTCCGGTAGTCTGAATCTCAATGAATGCAGCAAGTTTGCCTATGACTATGGCCCCCTGATCGCGAACGACACGATCGACCAGGCCTGGCTCGTTTCGCAAGGCGCGCTCACACCAGAGGGACGGAAGGCAGCACAAAGTAAGCGCGGGCTTCAGGCCATGACATTCGCGGAATTACAGCGGCGCCTGATGCGGCTCGACCCCTATCTCAAGGAACTTGTCGAGGCCCACCAGCGCAGCCGCCTTGCCGAATATTATGTTCCGCCAGAGACCGCCGCCGGTGAAGATCTGGCGGCCTATGTCGAGACTTGGCAGGCCGAGGAGAGCGCGCCGCCGCTGTTCGTCCTGGGGCCTTATGGCAAGGGCAAATCGACCTTCGCCAACCACCTCGCTGCCACCATGGCCGCCCGTGCGCTGGAAGACCCGACAGCGCGCGTGCCCATCTTGGTGCGTCTGGGCGAGATCGCAGACGAGCAATCCCTGGAGGGGCTGCTGGGGAAGGTCTTCGCCAGCCAGCACCGCGTTCCGGGTTATCATTTCGATACCTTCGCCGCGCTTAATCGCAACGGCCGCTTCCTCGTCATCTACGATGGCTTCGACGAAATGAAGCATGGCCTTACACCATCGAAGTTCCAGACCGTACTCACCGAACTCATGAAGCTCGATCAGGGCGATTCCCGTATCCTCGTGCTTGGCCGCGACACCGCCTTTCACGACGATGTGGAATTCAAGGCCGTCATCGATGGCGTGCAGACTACTCCAGCAGGCCGTTCGGTTCCGACGCCGGGGCGGCGGGCCTATCGACATGTCGAGATTCGCGGCTTCACACCTGATGAAGCGCGGTCTTATGTCGAGCGCTACTTCCCGATCCGGGCGGCGGAGGAACAGGATGGTCCCGCGACCGATCCCAAATGGGTCGAGCAGCGCGTGGCCGAACTCGTGTCAGGCCGGTTTGACCAGCTTCTTGAACGACCTGTCCATGCGCAGATGCTGTGCGAGATCGCCGCGCACCCCGACCAGCTCCGCACCGATATGTCGGTCTATGAGCTGTTCGACAGCTTCGTGCATTATCTCCTGCTGCGCGAACTGGAGAAGCGCGGGCGTGACAAGGATTTTCCGATTAAGGTCAGGCGGCGGTTCAACGCGAGCCTTGCCTGGTGGCTGTGGGAACGCGGGGGAGCATCGACGACGACCCTGAACGACATCCCCCAATCGCTATGCGACGAAGCGGCTCGCGACATCAGCCATTCGCTTCAGAAGGAGGAAATGCGCCGGGAACTGATTCAGGGTTGCCTCATCGAAAAAGGCGCGCAGACAATCTATTTTCACCGCTCTATCCAGGAATTTCTGGCAGCCGAGCATCTGATCGAAACCGACCTTCTCCAGCGCGGCGGCTATGGCGCCAACTGGCTCCAGACGCTGACGGCCGCAGTGACGCCTGAAGTTATCGAGTTCGTTGTGGCCGGTGCGAATGTGAATTTGGAACGGCGGGAACGCGCGCTGAAATGGTTCGATGCGTTGTCCAGCGCTCGCGCATATCGCGTACCGCTCGCCGGTTTCGATCTGTTCATTCAACTGGCAAAAGCAGTTGATGGAACGTTGCCGGCAGTTCCCGATTCTCCTTGGTTGGTCTGGTTGGCCTTCTTCATGCGGACAGGCGCCAAGGATTTCGCTCATCGGGGACGGAACACCTTCCCGGTCCTCGCGGACATGCTCATTGCCGCGCGCAACGCCGATCGCGAAGTTCAGGCAGCTATTCTCTATGCGCTGTCACGCATATTGTTTCATGCGCGCAGGGGGCAGGACGCAAACATAGCCCTGGCAGCTTCCGCTCATCTCCCTGTCGAACAGCTGAAAGTTCTTGTTGCCGAAGCCGCTGCCAAAAAGTCCGAGCGGCAGATCATCCGCTACAATGAGGATTATCTCCTGTGGAGCCTTTTGAGGTCATGGCGGGTGGAGCGTAACGACGCCGATGTGCTGACGCTGACAATCGACGTTGCACGGATGCACGATGATGCCATGGGCGTCATGCCCGATGGGTTCGACAGTGATATCGACAATCCGCAGCAAACGGTTTCCCTGACCGTTCAATCGCTTTACGTCGCGCTCGGCAACCGTAAACCTCCGGTCAGCGAGCGCGACATTGATGCCATTCGCCCCTTCTTCAACGATGCGAAGCTGCGCGGTGCCTTTTCTCCTGTGGAGATCGTCCATCGGCAGACGGCGCCTGTTCTGGAGACTGCGAAGCCAGCGCGGGTCGCGAAACCCAAACTAGGAATTCGCGGTTCAGCGCGGGAGTAACGAACCTACGCCACTAGAAATGGAAGAGATGACCGTCCTCTGAAGCCAGAAGGCTGCGAAACAGTGTCGCCCAACCCGCTGCCTCGGGCACAACGAGCCGTGCTGAATCCTGCTCGGCGTACCGAGCATGGATTTCGAAATGCTGGCCGAACAGGGCATCGCAATGCGTGCAGCCATTGCTCATATATGCGCGTGCCAATGTCTTGCTGGACCGGGGCTTGATCTTTCCTATATTCGCCAGGTCAGGCATGGCTCCTTCCAGATCGCTGATCAACGCCGGATAGTCCGTAAAATCCGCGATCGAGCACTCCGCAGCCTCCCCGCCGCACGACAAATGAAGCGATGAGACAATCCTGGTGTCGGCACCGCATGACCAGCAACTCGCCGGTGCGGTCCTGATGATGACGGTCAAATTGTCCATGTGTCCGCCGTCAGCGCCAATGGCACAGATTTGAGGTTGTGATTTAAGGAGGATTTGGGCTTCGTCGTAGTGACGAGGGAACGAAGATGAAGCCCAAATCCTCCTTGAAAAAATCGGCGCCGAAGGCC
>Ga0180223_1000454_pt1 | contig 53116 bp, 44 predicted proteins | sample eDN5th30CKraftOP_FD_151337 | JGI IMG/M metagenome (GOLD analysis project Ga0180223, IMG submission 151337) | Enriched Organic Plus compost microbial communities from Emeryville, California, USA - eDNA 5th pass 30_C Kraft OP (version 2) (version 2) ... | reverse complement strand
ACCGGCCTCGACACGCTTGATGGCCTCGATGATCTGACTGTCCGTGAATCTCGACTTCTTCATGCTGTAGAACTCCTCAATGAGAAAATTCTACTTCTGACTACTTCGCTTTTTCGGGAGGATTACCGATGGACTTCATGCATGACCAACTTGCCGATGGACGTAGCATCCGAGTGCTGAACGTGATCGACGACTTTAACCGCGAGGCGCTGGGCATCGAAGTCGACTTCTCGCTGCCTTCGGAGCGTGTGATTCGCACGCTCAAGCAGATCATTGGCTGGCGAGGAAAGCCCTTGGCCATTCGGTGCGATAACGGTCCCGAATACCTGAGCGCGGCAATTGTCGATTGGGCCGGGGCATGGGGCATAAAGCTCGAATACATCCAGCCGGGCAAGCCCCAACAGAATGCCTACGTCGAACGGTTCAACAGGACCGTGCGCTACGAATGGCTGTCCCAATATCATTGGGACGATCTGGACCATGTACAACGCGTCGCCACGCAGTGGATGTGGTCCTACAATCACGAGCGCCCAAATATGGCTCTGGGCGGATTTACCCCAAAACAGCGGCTCGCCATGGCCGCGTAGCCTTCCTACTTCTGGCAATTGCTATAAATGGGGGGATTACCATGAAGGGTGCAGCTACATGCATCGCCTGGAATCCGCAAACAGCTATTAGCAATTATTTTTTCCCTAAGCCATCAATATTTGAAGATTGCTTATCCAAATATCGCCGAGCACGTCAAAGAAAATATTACTCCTACAGAATTTACCGCCTTGCTCGACGATAAACTACCTACACATAGATTGCGTAACCCCTCCGACATTGATCCGCTTCATCAAATAATCTATCTCCAAAACCGGCAAGACCTGCATCATATGGCCCATCATGCAGGGCCTTGGCTTCGAAACACTCAATTTGCGTCGATCAACGAAACCTCATTCATTAGCGAACGCGGGAATATTTTGTTCTTTCCCGGTGACTGGGGGACAGGACACATTCCACCCAAGCTCGAGCTTCTAAAAAAGCTAATTGCAGCTGCCGGAGCCAAGTCGAACATTGCATTCATCTCAGCGTCGCTACTGACCAGCGATGAGCATGCGGCCAAGCGCCAGTTGCCCTGGTTAGCAGCTACGCCCACAAAGCCCCATCAATTCAATTTAGTTTGCACTCACTCAAGCGCCGGCGTAGAGGCAAAGGTCACAATAAATACAGCTTTCGCTCGACCCGAAGATTTTTCGTATGCATTTTATCTTTACGCCAACGGGAAAAAGATTGATGCTCGAGCCTATAAAAAATCGCCGCATGCTCAGTTTTATGAGATCGAACGCCAAAGCGATCATACCATCGTAGCCTATCTACGCGACCAACTTGGCTCAGTCCGCTCCATAACTCGTAAGATCTCGGCCGCCGTACCGGCGTGGATGCCAATGGTGCTTACTGTGTTAGACAGCGAGTTAGCCCCTATGTCCGCGGGCTTTCAAGCTTTCTTTTGAACTGGTATCTATATAGCAAGCCAACGGATCGAGACCATTAGATTCCGCGCTATATTCCTATTATTTCGTAGATCATTTTCAACCGGTGAGTCCAAGTATGGTTACTCGCCACGTACTGCGCGCCTGCTCTTGCCCGCTCCAGATCGCTGTCGGACGCCCCCCCCTTCAAACGACTGAACAGTTCGATGCTCTCATCAACATTATGAACGATGTAACAGTAATCTTTGAAATTTTTGTCGACGGCAATACTTGGAGTTGTCACCGCGATCCCTCCGCAAGCCAATATCTCGACTAGTCTGCGAGAAAACATGGTCGTCGAATTTTCGATTGTATTAACATTCAGCGATACTAAAAACTGTTTGTATACTGCTGCGGTATCAGCATGTGCGAGTGACGGCCTTACATAAAGACCGGGGATCGATGGATATCTATAGTTTTTTGAATTGCGATCCGAGTTCCTGTCAAAGACTACCACTCCTAGACCAGAAATACTACATGCATTGAAGAGCATATTCTGCCAATTGCGACGTCTTGCATGTATATGGTTACTGTAACTACCGACGAAGTTGGCAGTGTTATATTTAAAATTAAATCCCTCAAATCGATGAATCGTCGGCTCTACGGGGAACATCATCGTATTAACAGGGATATGAGAGTCAAGTGACTGCCTATACCTTGGCACGCTTCCTTCATCGACAGTAAATACATAATCGAATAATTTGGCGCTGCCTATAAAACGCTCAAAATGAACACCGTCTTCTTTGTTCCAAAATACCGTTGGTATTTTCAATTTTTTCGCATAAGCCACTACCTTTGCGAGTGATTTATTATTCCGATGCGGGTGTTCTGGATAAGATGCAATCTTGTATTTCCACCTACCCCCGATCCCTTGCCACGCAGATTCGACAAATAGGATATCAGGGCGCCTATACCACAATCTCCACTTATAATTCACATCGGTAATTGGCACCACGGTAGCGATGCGCTGGAGGCACTCATACGTCGACGCATCAGATATTAAAGCTATTTTCATTTATCAATCTAAGGATGGGCCTACTATTCCATATTGCCGGTAAATATCGTAGCCAAACACCAACACATCCGGTTGCTGGCGGCCCGCGCCTTTATATTGCTCGCTCTCCGCGAGCCCGGTCAGCATTATACCTCGAAGCGGATTTCCATGCCGCGCCCGCACTTACCTCCTCAGCATGCTATTGCAACCATCTACCAACCAAAATTGAAAATTATACACACAAACAGTAGCACAAACCATTGCTCACATACGCACTAAATTTTAGATTAGAATCTGCTATCTTCAAATAGCCACGCGGGGTAGAATCTTGCAATCTTGACCTCCTAGGTGGCAATTAAAAAGAATGCGATCTGCACTAACAATAACCCGGTCTGTGATTTTTGCGCTTGTTCTGCGAGAGATGCGCAGCAGATTTGGCCGTGTCCGGCTAGGCGCTGTTTGGGTCATAGTTGAGCCTATGATGCATATGGTAGCTCTAGGTACTATCATGACGCTGCGCGGTCGAGCTGCGGGCAGCCATGATTTCCTTGTATGGCTATTAATGGGGCTGGCTCCTTTTTTGCTGTTCAAGAATATTGCATTGAAATTATTAGGCAGCGTGGATGCCAATAAAGCTCTTTTTTCTTATAAACAAATCCAACCTGCTGATGCGTTTGTTGCCCGTACGATAGTGGAATTTTGTATAGCCGCTCCAGTGTTCATGCTAATCTATCTGGGCCTGACTTGGTACGGCTATAGCACTCATATCACAAACCCTATGGCTTGGATTGGCGTATTGTTCACAGGAATAGCTTTTTCCTTTGGCCTTGGAATCATATTTGCAACCATCGCTGAGGCGATTCCAGAGTCAGCATTCTTCTTGCGCCTGTTATTCCTCCCACTCTATTTGCTCTCTGGCGTCATACTTCCCCTCCGTAGTTTTCCAGATGCTTACATCGAGTATATTTTGTGGAACCCCTACTTGCACTTCATTGACCTTATCCGATACAACACCTTTGAAAACTATCGGCTATACGATGGCGTCTCGTACGGCTATGCAATTAGCGTTACGTTATGGACTCTTTTTTGCGCCTGCGCTCTCTATAGAGTTCGCCGATATAGACTGATGGCTCTATAAGACATATCGAGTGCATGTATATGTTCGAATTACACAACGTCACGAAATCGTATTTTACACCCCGAGGTCGGCGTCACGTATTTCGCAACCTGAACTTATCAATTCCTCCTGGCCGAAACGTAGGGTTAATCGGCAGGAATGGTTCGGGAAAATCTACTCTTATGCGCCTGCTGGGTGGAGTTGATCAACCTGATCGCGGCAGAATAATTACTGACAAGAACATCTCATGGCCGGTGGGCCTAAGCGGCGGTTTTCAGGGAAGCATGACAGGGCGTGACAACGTAAAGTTTGTGTGCCGTGTTTATGGAGCACTTCGGGAGGAGATGCGCGCCAAGGTACAGTATGTTCAAGACTTTGCCGAAATCGGGAAATGGTTCGATGAGCCTGTGAAATCATATTCATCAGGCATGCGTTCCCGCTTAGCCTTCGGTTTGAGCATGGCATTCGATTTTGATTACTACCTAATTGACGAGGTACTCTCGGTCGGAGATGCGCAGTTCAAGAAGAAATCGGTACAGGTTTTTAAAGAAAAAATGGAAAAGTCAAATATCATACTAGTAAGCCACAATATGGCAGAGATCCGGCGTCTGTGTGACCTAATATTGTTTATTGAAAATGGAAATGTGCGTGTCTTCGAGGACGTCGTCGAGGGCATCAAGGCCTATCAAGCCTAATTATTGGGGCATCTTGTGATTAATTTTGACAAGCTCAAAAAAGTACCGCTTTTTATTTACCTAGTAGTACTCCCGCTGCTTTTAACGAGCCTTTATTATTCTCTTTTTGCTGTTGACCGCTATGTCAGCGAGTCGAAGATTGTCGTCCGCCAGCCCCAAGACGGGCAAGCGGCGAACATCCCGAGTCTCGCCTTGATCATGGGAGGAACCAACCCGACATCACGCGAGGAGACATTGTTCCTGCAGGAATTTATCCAGTCTTTGGATATGATGAATTTCCTGCAGAAAAAATATAATTGGCTGTCTGCTTATGCAAAGCAATCGACCGATCCATTATATTTTGTCAGCGAAGATGCTTCAGCGGAAAAACTGCTGAAATTCTACAATCGCATTGTTACAACGCATTTTGATGACCTCACAGGGCTGCTCGAAGTAGAAGTGCAAGCTCCCACTCCTGAACTCGCCAACAACATGCTTCAAGGCATTTTGTCTGAGAGCGAAAGATTTGTTAACGAGATCTCGCACAAGATTTCGCGGGATCAAATGAAGTTTTTTGAATCTGAACTCGCAAATGCCCGACGTCACTATGAGGATAGAAAAACCGAACTGATCACTTTTCAGAATAATCATAAATTGCTGGATGCAACCGCATCGGCGCAATCTCGGGCGGAAATAATTGCCGGACTCGATTCACTGCTCACTACCGAGCAAGCGAAGCTCAAGTCACTACAGGCTACGTTGCAATCCAACAGCCCGCAAATCCGACAGCAACGAGCAAAAATACAAGCCCTTGAACAGCAGCTTACCTCCGAAAAGAAGCAATTGATATCGGCTGCAGATGGTGCCCAATTAAATGTGGTTGCCTCGCAGTTCCACAACTTGACCATCAATGCCGGGATCGCTGAGGAAAGCTATAAGCTCGCGGTGACTGCTTTAGAAAACGCGCGCATTGAAGCTTCCAAGAAAATTCGTAGCTTGGTGACTGTGGTCAGCCCTAATCTGGCGCAGGAAGCTGTATACCCAGAACGACTTTATAATCTCGCGACTCTGTTCGTCCTCCTATTGTTGCTCTACGGAATAGCACGCTTTGTAATCGCAACTATCGAAGACCATCGCGATTGAGCAATAGACTATCTATGAACGCTGCCATACTTCCAATTGTTACGCGACGTGCACCGGCACGCGATCATTCTGGCGTGCTGCTTCGCATCGCTCGCACTGCTACAGTAATTGCCTTCATGGGAGCCCTCACCGGGTGTGGCATTTTGTCTGGAGCCGGCCCATATCAGTCAAGTATTTCCTTAGACTCCGGGAATACTGACCCCCGCTATGAGGTGATCGATCTGACTGCATCGACCATTTCTTCCTACATGCGCCCATCCGCCGCCGCCCTGACATCTGATGTTTCCAATCTGAAAGTTTCAAATGTCTACCTTATACCGGGCGATGTGATTGGCGTCATGATTTCTGACAGCGCACAGGAAGGAGCGTTGTTCGCACCATTGAGCGCCGGAGGCACAGTTTTCCCGAACGTGCGCATCGATGCTGGTGGCAATATCTCCTTGCCATACGTTGGAGACCTGAAGGTCTCAGGCATGACTCTACGCAGCGTAGAACGAGCCATAGAAAAGCGCTTGAAGGGCAAGGCAATTGATCCGCAGGTCCATGCGGAATTGGTAGGAGCTCTATCTGGCTCCGTCCTAGTGGCTGGCGCGGTAAAGGCGCCAGGCAGATTCTCGGCTTTACAAGGCCCGCTGACTCTGCTGGATGCCATTAATCAGGCGGGGGGACCTATTCTGGAACCTCATTTGGCAAAAGTGATTGTACGCACCGGCAGCCAAGCTTTTACTTACAGCTATGAAGATCTGCTACAGGGCAAGAATCAGCCTGTACCGCCGCGATCCGAGATTGTGGTTGAACGCGCCCGGCAACGCTTTGTAGCGATGGGATCCGTCAAGGATCCCGGGTTGCATGACCTCCCTTCCGCTAACCCCAGCTTGCTCGAAGCCCTGGGCGCAGTGGGAGGTCTAGATGAATCGAAGGCCGATCCTACCGGCGTGTTTGTCTTCCGTCTCAACACGACAGATTCTCAACAGCCCCATGCACAGGTATTCAGCCTGAACATGCGCAACCCGGAATCGATCTTTCTGGCGCAGCAATTCATGATGCACCCTGAAGACACGATCTACGTCACGAATGCCGCAGTCTACGAATGGCAGAAGATCATCACGCCCATCGTTCAGGCGGTCCTGATAGGTCGTCAGCTCTAGTCTCTTATGGAGATAACTCGCGCGGCGGTACATTGGCTGGACTGGGGCATATGGCGCCAGTCCGAGTTGTCCGCCCGCCTCGGTATGCCGGTGTCCATCACGGCCGGCTTGTTACCTTGCGAACAGCATACCGCCTACATTGGTTGGGGGCTGAAGCGTAGCGGGCAACGTGCCCGTACCCTTGCGAACCGCCACCGACGCCCATGTTGGCTGCTGGAAGATGGCTTCCTTCGGTCGCTGGGCGACGGGACCAGCCCCAGCCTCTCGGTCGTGGTCGACGATGAAGGCATCTATTACGATGCCGCCCGCCCATCCCGCTTGGAACGGCTGATTGGCCGGCCTTTGGACAGTACGCAAGTCTCCCGTGCCCGGCGATTGATTCGCGCTTGGCAGCAAGGCAGGGTTTCGAAGTACAACCATACGCGGGATTTGGCACCTTCCGCGCTGCCTGTACGCTATGTACTGGTCGCAGACCAAACGGCCGCCGATGCATCAATCTCGGGAGGCTTGGCGGATGCGAAAGCGTTCTCGACAATGTTGAACGATGCACTGGCAGCCCATCCTGATTGCCACGTCGTTCTGAAGATGCATCCAGAGGCGGCCAGCGGCAGAAAGCTCGGGCATTTCGATATTGCGGCGCTGGCTGGACGATCGCGGCTTTGCATCATTGCGGAACCAGTCCATCCAGCCACGCTGATAGAACATGCTCAAGCAGTCTATACCGTGACATCGCAGGTTGGCTTCGAAGCCTTGTTGTGGAATAAACCTGTGCATGTGTACGGAATGCCCTTTTATGCTGGCTGGGGCCTCACCCATGATCGCTTGCCCGCGCCCGGCCGAAGGGGCGCAGCCACATTGGAGCAGTTGGTCCATGCATCGCTGGTGGATTACCCACGGTACTTTGATCCTGAGACGAATCGCTCCTGCGAAGTGGAGACCGTGTTGACTTGGCTAAGCCTACAGCGTCAAAAACGCCAGCGTTTTGCGCCCAACATGCTTGCATACGGCTTTTCGAGATGGAAGCAAACTTTTGTTCGCGACTTCCTGGCAGGCAGCGAGATCACGTTCGTCAATACACTACCATCGGGCCCGCCGGCGGGCACGCCACTGGTCACATGGGGCCACAAACACGCTTCTGAGCTGGCGGAGCGAGGCTACGGCAGCCAGGCGGCCGTCTTGCGCATCGAAGACGGGTTTATTCGCTCCGTAGGATTGGGAGCCGAACTGATACGGCCGCTATCGTGGGTAATCGACGAGACGGGAATCTATTACGACGCGCGCAGTTCCTCGGACCTCGAGCTCTTGCTGTCCCGCACCCAGTTCGACGCCGAACTGACCTCTCGCGCCGCTCGGCTACGTGCCGCGTTGGTGGCACAAGGCATCACCAAGTACAACTTGCAGCAATCGCAGCGGTGGCATCGACCGGCGCATGCTAGCAACGTCATCCTGGTACCCGGCCAAGTCGAGACCGATGCCGCAATCAAATATGGTGCCAACCGGATTCGGCGCAACATTGACCTGCTGCAAGCAGTGCGCCAGGCGCATCCCCACGCCTGGCTGGTTTATAAACCTCATCCTGATGTATTGGCCGGTCTGCGCAATCAAGGGAGCGAGGAATCCCAGGCACACCAATGGTGCGACGAGGTCATCGGAGATATCCCCTTTCATACGCTTCTGGATCAAGTGGATGAAGTGCATGTACTGAGCTCACTCGCCGGATTCGAAGCACTGCTGCGAGGTTTGCCAGTGACGACATGGGGGCAGCCCTTTTTTGCCGGCTGGGGGCTAACGCGCGACTGTGGATTGAGTAGCGAAGTCGCGGCGCGGCGGAATCGCCGCTTGACACTCGATGAGCTGGTTGCGGCAACGCTGATTCTGTATCCTACCTACGTCAGCCGCAAGACCCGCCATTTCTGCACTGTCGAGCGAGCACTCCAGGAACTCCTGGAATGGCGTGACGAGCCGCGATATCACCCATTGCGCCGCCTGATCGCCAAAGCGTTCCGCAAACCATGAAGCGCCGATTCTTATTGCTGCAGGGAGTCTGTTCGCCCTTTTTCAGCCGGCTCGGCAAGGCGCTGCTGGCCGCGCAGCATGACGTTACCAAGGTGAACTTCAACGCGGGCGATAGCTGGTATTGGAACAACGGCAATAAGCGCACATATCGATCCGGAGCCGAAGGCTTGCCAGCGCTTTATGCCGAACTGTTTGATCGGCAAGGCCACACCGATCTCGTCGTGTTCGGTGATCAGCGTCCTCTCCATCGTCCTGCCATCGAACTCGCGCGAGCCCGCGGCCTGCCCATCCATGTGTTCGAGGAAGGGTACTTCCGACCTTACTGGATCACACTCGAGCGCGATGGGGTAAATGCACATTCACAACTCCCCCGCGATCCAGCCTGGTACCGTCGTGTCGGCCCGGGTATTCCGGATTATGGTAATGGGCAGTCGTTTGCGTCGGCATTCTTGATGCGCGCGTGGCATGACGTCGTCTACCATGTTGCCGGGATCCGCAACCCACTGTGCTATCCCGGCTATCGCACCCATGCGCCTGTCTCGGCGGCCATTGAATATCCAAACTATCTACGCAGGGCACTTTGCGTTCTCCTCACCAGAAAACGCGACGAACAAGCCATCCAGGACTTGATCTATGGCCGTATTCCATTCTGGCTGCTGCCGCTGCAACTGAACAGTGATACGCAGATCCGCCTGCATTCCCCATTCGACGACATGCAACAACTGTTGCGCGAGGTGATAAGTTCGTTTGCCCGTGCCTGTCGGCCTGACGCGGTTTTGGTGATCAAGAATCATCCCCTGGACATCGGGCTGGTGGATTACCGGAAGATCATTGCAAGCCTTTGCGCAGAGTTCGACCTACCCCTCAAACGCATCGTATATCTCGAAAGCGGAGCCTTGCCGGCCCTGCTGAACCATGCTCGCGGCGTCGTCACCGTGAACAGCACGGTAGGAGGATCGGCGCTGGTTCACGCAAAACCGCTGATTGCCTTGGGCGATGCAATCTACGACATGCCGGGGCTGACGTTTCAAGGATCCCTTGACGAGTTTTGGCGATATAACAAGCGGCCAGATCCTCGACTGTTTCGCTGGTTCCGAAATACTGTCATCCATACAACCCAGGTCAATGGCGGTTTCTATAGTCGCCAGAGCATCGATATGAGCGTCGCCGGCTCGATACCCCGGCTCCTGATGCGGCAAAGCCCGGTAGAAAAGCTGCGGGAACTTGCTTAATCAGCCAGCAGCGTAATGTGTACGCTTGGCGATTTTTACTAGGCCGGCTGAACCGGGTGCCGCGCAAGATACACGGTCGCCGGCCGATCCTCTCGTTCTGACTGAATTATTGCGGTATAAATGCACGCTATGGCTGGAGACAGTGGTGGCGGCCATGGCACGACGCACAACACATTCTTTCAAATTTCGTCAAATATAACGATATCGCCAGATGACACGCCAGCAATCGGTAGCCCGCAGGTTCAATGTACTAGCCGCTAGAACCCGAATACTGAAAGCTCCGTCTCACAGCAAAGACGACGCGCCAGTCGAGGTGACCTTGCATGAGAACAGCCGCCTGCTGATCAAGCATCCGGCCGCTAACGTGCGATTGAGATATGCAGGCAAACCGAACGGCCAGGCCCATATACATCTTGACGAAGGCGCTACTGGCTGGATAGCCAGCTGGCACAGTCGGGTATCTGGCACACGAGTGCACATAGAAGTTGCCTCACATGCCTGCGTGGGTATTAGCGAGGAAGCACTGGCAAGCGCCAGCGCGCCACACAGCGAATTTTCCATCACTTTCAATGCCAATGGCACTGGTTGTCTGACTGCGGCCTGGGCAGCAACACAGTCCCCTCCCCCATTGCAGATCGCCGGCATGTCGCCTGGTGACCGACTCGGGTTGGCAATCCGCGATCTGGGCGGCGCCCTGCGAAGCTTCAACGGCACTTGTACAAGCAGCATGGCCGGCGCCCAAGGTGCTGTCATCGCACTCTCGGTCAAAGGCTTGGAAACCGCGCATCTCGATTGGAACATGCCAACCCACGGCGAGATTGAATCTCTACCATCTGGACTTTGTGCGGCTATGGACGATACCGGCGTGGATAGCGCTGCCCCGCTTTTTCCGGTCGATCATGCCCCCTTCGCCCATGCACCCGCCAGCACGTCGTCGACAGTGAAGCTGCGTGCCTGTATAGAGCCCGTGACGTGGGCCCGCCTGGCCCCGGTGGTATTCGAAGCCGATGCCCTTGCTCCTGGAATCCCCTTGCGCCGCGTTGCGTTGGCGCCGGGACAGCCTGTTCGGCACGGAGACCAGATCTTGTTGGCAAACCAGTTGGTCAACGGCCAGTCGATCAGACAAGGTACCGATAGCCACCAAATCTGCTACTTCCGCCCTCCTGAAATGGAACTGTCGGATATCCCATGGGCAGGGCTGGACTTGATTGCGGATCCTGCCACACCATGCGCGCCCCATTACGCAGTGGAGCAGTGTCGACAGCGGTTATTGCAGTACACGGCGTCTCGATTTCGCATCGGCTTGTCGCCTGACCCAGCCTTACGCCTGGAATTGGGCAGGCAGTCGGTCGGCCTGGCAGCCTACGAGCCCGGGATATGGCGCGCCACGGTGCCGGCAAGTATCTCCACCAGCCCATTATGTATCGTATCTCGCAGTGCCTGCGCGCGCGACACCACGCTTTTCCCGCTGGAAGACAGCCGGATATTGGGCGTGGCACTTGCGGATATCGTGATCCACAGTGCAGCAGGGTCACGCCACCTGGACCTCAGTCATCCCGCATGGACGGGCCTGCACGAGCCGGAATTCCGTCGCGGACGGGCACGACGATGGACCAACGGCCTGGCAAGCCTGCCCGGCGAGGTACACCAGTTGCATGGCGGGGAAACCATTGAACTGCACATTGCCGCCGTCGGCCGCTATTGGGTCGACGCTGCCCTCGATGAACTGGGACAAGCCGCATGAGAATCGACGACCTGGCCTCCGGCGCGCAAAGCTGGCCCAATGCATTCGTGTCGGCCGTTCTTGCAGGCAGCGCCGCGAATGATGGACTGCCCGACGTGCTCATGTACTACCCCGTGGCACAAGTGAACCCATACCAGCAGTTGCTCTACTCCGAAGCCGAAGCGCATGGGCTCTCGGTACTGCCGGTGCTGAACCTGGACGATATCGGGCAGGTGGCATGGCGTGACCATGCCGTCATCCACTTGCACTGGCTATCCGGCATTTTGCAGAAAGCCACCACCCCGGACGAAGCCGACAATTGCGTCGCCCACTATAAAGAGCAGCTGGCCCTGTGGCGGAGCCGCGGCTTGCGCGTTGTGTGGACGATCCATAACATCATGCCGCACCGGATCAAGTGGCATGATGCCGAGCTTGCCTTGCGCCGGCTGACTGCGGAGGCAGCCGACCTCATTCACGTGATGAACGACGACACGGAACGCCTGGTCGCGCCCTACTTCCATCTCGACCCACGCAAAGTGGTGCGCGTGCCACATCCCAGTTATGGCGATTGGTACGCTAACGTCGTGTCGACGCATCAATCGCGCCAGGATCTTGGGCTGGAACCCGATGACTATGTATTCCTGAGTTTCGGATCCATCCAGCCCTACAAGGGCTTGGCGGAGCTGATCGACGCCTACGATACGTTTCGGTCCCGCGAACCGTCGAAACGCTGCGTCCTGCTGATTGCCGGACAGGTCGATGACGAGGCCTATTTTGCCGAATTGCGCGCCAAGGCCCGGGGCCGCCAAGATATTCACTTGCTGCCGGGCAACGTGCGCGACCAGCGAGTACAGGTCCTGTTCAATGCCTGCAATGTGGTGGTTGCTCCGTACCTGGCCACGTTGAATTCGGGCGTGGCGTTGTTGTCGGCCACCTTCCGGCGCATGGTGGTTGCCCCGGCGACGGGTGGGATGGCGGAGGTGTTCGCCGATGATCCAACTCTGCTGTATGCAGACGACCAGCCAGACGCTTTGGCTGGCGCCCTGCAGCGTGCCTTGCGTCACCGGCCGCCGCCCGGCCTGTTCGACGATATTCTCGCCCGCCACGACCCGGTATTGCTGTCAGGCAAATTCTGTACCGCCGTGCGCAAGGTATTGAGTTCATCGATGCAGGAATCCGTGGCATGCTGACCCTGGCTCCCGAAACGACGGCACAGCCGCGGCGGCCGCGCGCGCCCGAGGCGACTGCGGTATTGCAATCACTGACACTGCAGGTCGAAGACCTTGCGGTGGGCTGGGTAGTGAAGGCAAGGGTGCATGGCAAGGTATCGAAGACAGCTCCCCGGGGCGCCGTGGTGTGCTTCCAGTTTTACGATGTGCACGGCGATCCGCTGGATGCGCCTCATTCGGGGTTTACCTATTCCACGCACCTGGAACGGCGGTTTCACTATGTGCCGGTGGGAGACAGCTCGATAGCCGCCGTGACGCTACGGCCACTGCTTCCGCCACCGCAGGCGGTTCGCCTGGAATTACATCTGCAACGCTGGTCAGGCATGGAACAGGCGCCCATCACGGGCGAATTGACGGCCGAACCCTACCATTACACCCTGCCCGACCTGCCCAGACTGGAAGCAACCGATGCGGAAGGCGCAGAACGCGTCGCCTGGCACTGGCTGACTGCACGCAAGACCGAGCGCCAGTACTTGCTTGAAATCCAGGCCCTGGCCTGGCGCATTGGCGCGCCGGCGCTATTGCGGGAAGCCTGTTATTTGCTCGAGCAGGCGCCTGAGGTGCGCGGGTATATGCGGCAACAATCACGCTACGCCCTGGCCGCGCTGGACGAAATGTCGGATTGGTTGCCTTTGGCCCCCAACGCCCAATGCGGACGGCATGCCGGCCTGGCCCATGTTGTCGCTCATCTGGCGCCCCAGGCGTCGCCCAATGGCCGCCTGTACGATCCCATTGCGCTGGCCGGCGCACAGTATGAACAGGGATTCAAACCGCTGGTCATCGTGCCGACGGAATATACCCAGCAGGCAAGTCCGGACGGGCCATACACACACCGCGTGCAAGACGGCGTGGAGGTCATCGAGTTGGACAGCCTGACCCCGGCAGCTCATGCCCGGGTCAAGCGAACGGATCTATTGCGTTTCGATACCCTGCTCTCTTCTCACTGGATCTCGCGTAGACGGGTAGGCCTCATCCACGCACATATAGGCCGGTCCGGATACGACCTGGCTTTGCGGGCCCTCGCGCTTGGCGCACAGTACCGGCTTCCGGTCGTGATGCAATGGCAGGAGCCAGCAAGCCCATGTCCTGTCACCGACGCTTCGGCGCCGCCGCCCGACTCCGAATGGTGGCGGCAGGCGTATACCCAGCAACTGCGCTGCGCCGCCCGGGCAGACGCCGTGATCGTGACAGATGCTTGGCAGGCGGCCCTGCTGCTGCAGGCCGGCATACACCGCGACCGGATATTCCTGGTTCCGCCCTGGTCTGCCCCGGCTGGCTCGACAGCGCCTGCTCGACCGGCGGATAGCCGACGCTGGATTGCCTTGCTGGATGTCAGTGACCTGTCGTCCGAGCGGATATCTGCGCTGGGCGACACCCTGCCCGCGGCTATCGATTTGCCCGGCTTCGGATTGCAGGTGATCGGGCCCAATGCCGCGGTAGCGCAGTTGGAAGCGGCGCTAATGAATGCCGGCATGCAGGCACACCTGGCGACGGCCGACGCGCGTGGTGGCGCAGGACTGGGCGACACGACGCCGGATCTTGTCATCCGCATGGTGCCGGGCCGGCATGCCGGCCGCCCGGACTGGCTATCCGACCTGGATACGCTGCGTCGACAGGGTACGCTGGTGCTCGCCGAACGCACGCCGCAAAGCGACTGCCTGCTCCGGCACGGCCAATGCGGCCTGACGTTCGACCTGCGCGAAGCCGGGTCGCTGGCGCGTGCGTTGGCGGAAATGGCGCCGGACGCCGAAACCGCGACACGCCTACGACAGCGGACGGCCGAAAGCATGGTCAGCAATGAAATGGCCCAGCTCATCGTCGAAAGCGCCTACCGATACGCGCTTTGCGCGCCATGACGCACAGTCAGATGCGGCCCTAGCGGCCGCTTCGCAACAATCCCACACCCCAAAGCCCTTCCTCGCTTGCGCGGAAGGGCTTTGTTGCATCGATTATTTCAATTTATCTCACAATAGTTCGTTAAGAGGTTATTCCGCTCAGTCTTTCCACTGCTCACCCGATTCAACTTGTGAACTTATGATGCAATATCCAGGCCAACTACCACCCAATGAGAAACTAAATGTATTATATTGAGTCTTAAAGCTTCTGTACTTACATTTGCACAAGCAACAAATTACCTGCAAATCTCATAGATTTATCGAGTACTACATGATGTTGCGACGCACACATGTAGAGACGTAGGGAGCCTTTTGATAACAATAAAAGATAAATTGCAATTTATCTCTCTAGTTAAGTCGATACGCTTCAGCCCAGTAACTGCATCTCGATTTATGTGATGTCCAGTTACCTGACCGGACGAACCCGTCCCCAATAGCAAGACAGCAAGCTTTCCATATGGGAGAAAGATGATGTCGCCGCCTCATTGACCGCGCTCGGCTCTCGCCTGCTTCGTCACTGCGCGTCTCCCTCCTCCTTCTTTCATCGAGCGCTTTTTGCAGCTCGCCGGGGCTTGTCGCGCCTATTGCATTGATCCTCTTCTGGAGTTCTACCATGGCTGTTATCGATTTGAACCTCGCAGAAAACGAAAGCGCTACCATCAACGATGCCAACGCCGACAGTGGCGACACCATCGAACTCAACCTGCTGGGTAACAACGAACTGACCGTCGACGGCGTCGACGTCACGATCAACACCACGATCGGTGCCGGCGTAGCCAATGGCAGCACCATCACCGCCATCAATGGCGCGGACGTGGTCATCGGCGGCCTTGCCGGGGCGACGGCTGCCAATAACGTGAGCTACAACATCGGCGACGGCTCGTCGCTGACCTATGGCGGCGAATTCCTGAACGTTGCCGTGCTGGAATCGACCAGCATCAACTTCATCGGCGGTGGCGGCGGCACGCTCAAGTACATTGCGCCGACGGTTGACCTGAACCTTTCCACCTTCCCGAAGATCAGCGGGTTGTCGAACGGGGATACCCTGATCATCGAGAAAGACAATCTGATCGGCGCAAACACCGTAGCCGACACCGTCACCTGGGATCCGGACACCGGCGTCCTTACCGCGAGCTACACTGGCGCGCTGGGTATCAAGGTGCCGATCGCCCGATTCCAGATCGAGGGCGATATCCCGGCGGATGCCACCTTTACCATCGGACCCAATGGCACCATCACCTACGCCTGCTACCTGCGCGGCACGATGATCGCCACCCCTGACGGCCAGAAGCGCGTGGAAGACCTGCAGGCCGGCGACCAGGTCTGCACCGCCAGCGGCGGCGTAGCCACGGTGAAGTGGCTGGGCTACCGCAAGCTGCAAGCCAGCCGCATTCCCGCCAACCATGCGATCCGGGCTTACCCGGTGCGCATTGCTGCCGGCGCCCTGGCTCCCAACGTGCCGGCCCGCGACCTGTATGTGTCGCCCGGCCACCACATGTTCTTCGACGGCAAGCTGATCCCGGCCATGCTGCTGGTCAACGGCAAGACGATCACACAGGACTTCTCGCGCCAGTCGTTCGAGTACTTCCACGTCGAACTGGATCGCTTCGACATCCTGCTGGCCGAAGGCGCCGCCGCGGAATCGTATGTCGACACCGGCAACCGTTCGATGTTCCAGAACGCCGACAGCGTGGCGATGAACCCGGATTTCGGTCCGGCCGAAGGCCGCCCGGCCATCGACGGCATCGAAGTGCTGAGCTCCGGTCCCGCGGTCGAAGCCGTGCGCAAGCGCCTGCTCAAGCGTGCTGAAGCCATGACCCGCTCGGTGCGCGTGGCGGATCCCGACCTGCGCGTCGCGGTCAACGGCCAGGAAGTCCGTGCCGAAACGGAAGGCCAGTTGGAAGGCGTGATGCGTTTCGTGCTGCCGGCCGGTGCGCAAGCCAGCGACCTGCATATCCTGTCGCGCTCGGCCGTGGTGCGCGAGACCACCGCGCATGCCCGCCGCGACCTGCGCAAGATCGGCGTGGGCCTGGTCCGCATCACCGTCGAGGACGAAGCCGGTCGCCGCGACATCGACCTGCTCGACTCGCAACTGGGCGGGCTGCATGCGGCCCAGGATGTGCATGGCATGGCGATGCGCTGGACCAGCGGCGACGCCGTGATCCCGGCGGCCCTGCATGGCGTGCGCGGCCAGGCGGTTCTGGAACTGCACGTGCTGCGGACCTACTCCTACTGGGGAGAGGCTCAGCAGCGCGCGGCCTGATCCGCTAACGTATAAGAACTCATCCCTCTTGAAAGGCGGCTTCAGCCGCCTTTTTTTCGTCCAGACCGGCTGGCGCTTTTCAGGGTTGCCAGGCTTTTCGAATCTTGTCTATCAGGCCGGTCAACTTGGGCTACGATCGGGTGATTGCATTCTAGGCAATTACCTACGTGAATTTGCTTCCCGTCATCCTATCCGGCGGCGCCGGCAAGCGGCTCTGGCCGCTGTCCCGCACTCAGTTTCCAAAACCTTTCATCGAGCTGGACAACGGCGAGAATCTGCTGCAGCAGGCGTTCGCGCGGGCGCAGCAACTGCCCGGGGTCGACGAGATCCTGACCGTCACCCGGCAAGAGCTCTACACCCAGACGGCCGCCGCCTACGCCGCCCTGCGGCGCGACGGGCTGGCGCTGGGCTATATCCTGGAGCCGGTCGGGCGCAATACCGCCCCTGCTGTAGCGGCCGCGGCCCTGGCGTGCCTGCAGCGCCACGGCGATGCCATGCTGCTGTTCCTGACGGCGGATCATGTCATCGGCAACACGGATGCCCTCGCGGCGGCCGTCCGGCAGGCCTGCGGCCTGGCCGCGGACTCCGGCATCGTGACTTTCGGCATCCAGCCCGATCGCGCCGAAGTGTCATACGGGTATATCGAGGCCGACGGCAACCGGGTATGCCGCTTCGTTGAAAAACCCGACCACGCCACCGCCAGGCAGTACCTGGCCAGCGGCAATTATCTGTGGAATTCAGGCATGCTATGCGCCCGGGCCAGCACCTTGCTGCGGGAACTGGCAGAACATGCGCCCGACCTGCTGCGGCAGGTGCAGGCCAGCATGCCGCCGGCGCCCCTGCCCACGGCGACCCCGGCGGCCGAATACCGGATCAATCTGGAGCTGCGGCACTACCAGGAAATCGCGCCGATTTCCGTGGATTACGCATTGCTGGAGAAAAGCCGCCACATGGCAGTGGTGCCGTGCGACCTCGACTGGAGCGATGTCGGCAACTGGAATACCCTGGCCGAGCGCCTGGAGCCGGATGCGGACGGCAATCGCATCCAGGGCGAGACGGTGCTGCACCAGGTGCGGGACTGTTATGTCCACGCCGAGGATCGCCTGGTGGCCGTAGCGGGCGTGACCGGCCTGACCATCGTGGACACACCGGACGCGGTCTTGGTCATGGATACGCACCGGCCCGGCCTGGTCGAGCGCATTGTGACCGCGCTGCAGGCAAGCGGGCACCGGAGTTGCGTGCAACAGGGCACCATTTATTACCGCACCGAAGCCGATACGGCACTGGAAACCGATGTTGCGGGAGACCAGGATGAACCTGCCACCGCGACGACGGGCAGTTATGTGCTGCACAAGCACCGGTCCACGGCCAGCGGCGGGTATGCGGCGCCCGACCTGGACTGGGCGGATGTCGAGTTGTGGAATGCCCTGGCCGAACAGCACCCTGCCGACGCCGATGGCAACCGCACGCTGGGCGAAGTGGTGCTCAACCAGGTACGGGACTGCGCCATTCACGCGGCTGACCGCCTGGTTGCGGCGGCCGGGGTGAGCCAGTTGACGATTATCGATACGCCTGAAGCATTGCTGGTGATCGACGCCCATCGACCCGAACTGGTCGAGCCCTTGCTGGACACCTTGCGGGCCCGGGGGCATGAGGCCCACCCATCGCAGCGCACGGTGTATCGTCCATGGGGCACGTACACCGTCCTGGAAGCCGGCTCCAATTTCAAGATCAAGCGCCTGCGCGTCAAGCCGGGGGCCTCGCTGTCGCTGCAAATGCATCACCACCGCAGCGAGCACTGGGTGGTGCTGGACGGTACGGCCAAAGTGATCAATGGCGACCAGGAAATGCTGATCGAGCGCAACCAATCCACTTATATCCCGGCCGGCCACCTGCATCGGCTGAGCAATCCCGGACAGCGCGACCTGATCATGATCGAGGTGCAAAGCGGCGGTTACCTGGAAGAGGACGACATCGTCCGCTTCGACCCGCCGCCGGCCTGAGCCAGGCAGGCGGAAGCGCCGGCGCTGGCCGCATCATGTGCTGCTGGTCAGCCGGGCGCCGCGCGGCAACCCTCCAGCCAGAGCCCTGCCAGTTCGTGCAGGCGGATGTCGCGCCGCGCTCCGGCCTGGCCCTGCCAGTTGTCCCACAGCAGATACGGCGTCGTCCCCGCCGGCTCGCCCAGGATCCGGTAGACGCCGGCCATGATGGGCACGTGGTCGCCGAACACGCACAGGCTGGCCGGACGCCCATGGCGCCGCAGCGCCTCGGCCAGTTCCACGAACATGGCGTCGGCGTTGCGCAGGTGGCGGGCATAGACCACCAGGTCGTCGCAGCCCGCCGGCAGCGCCTGGCGGGTCACCGCCGAGTGGTCGGCCGGCCCGGCCTGCTCCCAATGCAGGGGGCCGTGGTTTTCCATGGTGATCAGGTGCAGGTACACCGGCCGGGCGTCGGCGGCGCGCAGTTCGGCCAGGGCGCGCCGGGCCACCTCGGCGTCGCCGATATAGGGGCCGGTCTTCGGGCTGTCGCCGAAGGCCGCCAGGCTGAGGAATTCGTCGAACCCCAGTTGCGGCAGGATGCTGTCGCGCCGATAGAACCCAGGATGGTAGGGATGGATGCATACCGTGCGGTAGCCCTGCTCGCGCAGGTGGCGCGCCAGCGCCGGCACGCCGCCAGCCACCAGGCGCCGGTACGGCTGGTAGCGGTGCACCCCCAGCGCGGCGGCCGGCAGGCCGGTCAGGAATTCGAATTCGCTGCGCACAGTATTGGCGCCCCAGGCCGGCACTTGCACCTGGCCATGCAGGCGCGCCTCGGCGCACAGCCGGTCATAGCCGGCCAGCAAGTCGGGCCGCAGGGCTGCATAGGCCTGCCGGGCATCGAAGAAGGACTCGCTCTGCACGGAAACCAGGTCCGGCTTGGCGCGGTCCGCGTCGAAACGCGGCCAGGCGGCGGGAGCGATGGCCGGGACCTGCCGCTCGGCGCGACCGTAAGCCCACAGGCAGGCCAGCAGCCCGTGGCTGCGCAGGTCGGCGCCGGCGTCGAGGCTCATGCGCGCGGGCCGCGCCAGCAGGCACAGCGCCGCCCCGCCGAAGGTCAGGAACGCCAGCAGGACGGCGTAGCCTTGCATCCCCATCAGTGCGGGCAGGCTCGATTCGTAGCGGAATGCCGCCGCGCAAGCCAATGCAAACCCGATGGGCGGCAGCACCGCCGACCAGAAGCCCAGGAACGGCAGATACAAGCGGGGGTGCCGGATTGCATCGGCGAAGTATTCGAAGTCGGCGTAGACGAAGGGTTCGCGCAGCGCCTTGAACTTGGCGTTGCTGACCAGCACGATCACCAGTTCGAGCGCCAGCGCATTGAGCGCGGCGAAGACCGGGCGGCGGTACAGCAGCAGCGTCAGCCCGAAGGCCAGCGACCAGGTGCCCAGGTGCACGGCCAGCGAGCCGGCCGGGCGCCGCCAGGGCGCCACCGGCCGCGGCTGCAGCAGCAGCTCGAGCCCCCATGACAGGGCCAGCCCGCCCAGGTAGGCGGCCAGCAGCGGCCACAGCCAGGGGTCAGCCACGGTAGCCCAACCGCTGCAGTATCCAGCCCGAGAGCGCCGGATGGATGACCGACAGCAGGAAGCAGCCCAGGTTCAAGGGGAAGGGAAAGCTGATGCGGGCCTTGTTGGCGGCCAGGCCGGCCCGGATGACGCGCGCCGCCTTGTCGGCCTTCCACAGGAAGGGCTTCGGGCCGGGCATGTCGAAGCACATCTGCGATTCTACGTAGCCGGGCATGATGACATTGATCTTGACGCCCTCGCCCGCCAGCAGGTCGCGCATGGCTTCGCCGTAGACCTTGACGGCAGCCTTGCTGGCGCTGTAGCTGGGCGTCTCGGGCAGGCCGCGCCAGCCGGCCAGCGAGCTGACCAGCGCGATCTGGCCGGCCTTGCGCGCGCGCATGGCCGGCAGGCTGGCGTGCACGGTCGCCATGACGGCCTTGAGGTTGACGTCGAACAGCCGGTGCATGTCGTCCCAGGCTTCGCCTTGGTGCTGCGGGCCGGTATTGATGTTGACGCCGGCGTTGGCGATGACCAGGTCGGGCGCTTCGGTGGCGCCGATGTCCGCCAGCCATTGCCGCAGGGCGTCGTGGTCGCGCACGTCCAGTTCGTGCAGGATGACGCGCGCGCCCTGCGCGCCGCAGGCCTGGGCCAGCTCTTCCAGGCGCGCGCGGTTACGGCCTTGCAGGATCAAGGTGGCCGCGCCGGCGCGCGCGTATTCCAGCGCCAGCGCGCCGCCGATGCCGCCGGTGGCGCCGGTGATCAGCACGCAGGCGGGTACGCCGGAGGAAGGGGAAGACGTCATGCGCAGTCGGACAGGCGGATGGGCGGACAGGGGCGTCCGCCAGAAACGACGCCGGCTTCCCGCGGAGGGAAGCCGGTCGTCAGGCGATGGAACCAGCCGCCCTTATTCGAGCAGGCTGCGCAGCATCCAGGCGTTCTTCTCGTGGATGTCCATGCGCTGGGTCAGCAGGTCGGCGGTGGGCTGGTCGTTGGCGGCGTCGGCCTTGTCGAACGCGGCCCGGGCGGTCTTGGAGACCGCTTCGTTGCCCTTGACCAGCAGGCGCACCATTTCCATGGCGTCGGGCACGTCGCCGGGCTCGGAAATGGACGACAGCTTGGCGAACTCGCGGTACGTGCCCGGCGCATGCACGCCCAGGGCGCGGATGCGCTCGGCGATGTCGTCGAGCGCGGCCCATTCTTCGGAATACTGCGTCATGAACATCTGGTGCAGCGTGTTGAACAGCGGGCCCGTGACGTTCCAGTGGAAGTTGTGCGTCATCAGGTAGAGCGTGTACGAGTCCGCCAGCACCTTGGAGAGTTCCGCCGCGATCGCGGTGCGATCCTTGTCGGAGATGCCGATGTTGATGCGAACGGCGGTGCTGCCGCTGCTGGCTTTGGACGACTTGGCCATGTAGAGCTCCTTCATTGAGGACGAGAACGGAACAAGAATACCACCGTCAAGAAACAAATAGCGGCGCGCCCGGTCCGCGGCGCTGATCCAGGCAAACAGGCCCTAGCTGGTCGCGGTTTCCTTGTCGAGCATCTTCACCCCGGGCAGGCCGCACTCATATACCGCCTGGGCCAGGGCTTCGATCGCCGCCAGCCGCGGGAAGCTGCGCCGCCAGGCCAGCACCACGCGCCGTTCGGGCGGCGAGCCTTCGAACGGCAGGTAGCGCAGCAGCGCCTTGGGCTGGGGCGCTTCCGGGATGGCGGTGACCGGCAATACCGTGACGCCGATGCCGGCAGCCACCATATGGCGTATGGTTTCCAGCGAGGATCCTTCGAAGGTGCGCTGGATGCCGTCGCTGGCGGCCGAGAAACGCGACAGCTCGGGGCAGACTTCCAGCACCTGGTCGCGAAAGCAATGGCCCGTGCCCAGCAGCAGCATGGTCTGCTGCTTGAGGTCTTCGGAACTGACGGATTCGCGCTCGGCCCATTCGTGGTCGCGCGGCACGGCGACCACGAACGGCTCGTCGTAGAGCGGCTGGGTGACGAGGCCGGCCTCGGGCAGCGGCAGGGCCATGATGGCACAGTCGATCTCGCCCTGGCGCAGCAATTCCACCAGCCGCAGGGTGAAGTTCTCTTGCAGCAGCAGCGGCATCTGCGGCGTGCGCGCGATCTGCATGGGCACCAGGCGCGGCAGCAGGTACGGGCCGATGGTATGGATGACGCCCACGCGCAGCGGGCCGGCCAGCGGATCGTGGCCCTGGCGGGCGATTTCCTTGATGCTGGCGCTTTCTTCCAGCACCTTCTGCGCCTGGGTGACGATGCGCTGGCCGATGGCGGTGACGCCGACTTCGGCGCCGCCGCGCTCGAACAGCGTGACGCCGAGTTCGTCCTCGAGCTTGCGGATGGCCACCGACAGCGTCGGCTGGCTGACGAAGCATGCCTCGGCGGCGCGGCCGAAATGCCGTTCGCGCGCGACCGCGACGATGTATTTGAGTTCGGTCAGTGTCATGGCGATACGTACCTCGGGGACGGCCGATGAAGGTTGAAAGGAATGGACAGGTTCATGTGCGCAGGAAGTCCTCGCGGCCACGCATCCAGCGCGCCAGATGGGCCTCGATGGCGCTGGGGTGCTCGGCGCGCAGCCAGGAAGCGGCGTCGCGGGCCTGCTCGGCGATGCCGACATCGGCTTCCAGGTCGGCAAACCGCAGCAGCGCCAGCCCGGATTGGCGCGTGCCCAGGAACTCGCCCGGGCCGCGCTGCTCCAGGTCGCGGCGGGCGATCTCGAAGCCATCGGAGGTCTCGAACATGGCGCGCAGCCGCTGCCGCGCCACTTGCGACAGCGGCGCCTGGTACAGCAGCACGCAGACCGACTCGGCGCTGCCCCGCCCTACCCGGCCGCGCAACTGGTGCAGCTGGGCCAGCCCGAAACGCTCGGCGTGCTCGATGACCATCAGCGAGGCATTGGGCACGTCCACGCCCACCTCGATGACGGTGGTCGCGACCAGCAGGTCGATCTCGCCATCGCGGAACGCCTGCATCACGGCGGCCTTGTCGGCCTGCGGCAGGCGGCCGTGGACCAGGCCCAGGCGCAGGTCGGGCAAGTCGGCCAGCATGGCCTCGTAGGTGTCCACCGCAGTCTGCAATTGCAGGGCCTCGCTTTCCTCGACCAGCGGGCATACCCAGTAGGCCTGCCGGCCTTCGCGCACGGCGCTGGCAATGTGGGCGATGACCTCGTCGCGGCGGCTGTCCGACACCAGCTTGGTGACCACCGGCGTGCGGCCCGGCGGCAGCTCGTCGATGACGGACACGTCCAGGTCGGCGAAGAAAGTCATGGCGAGCGTGCGCGGGATGGGCGTGGCGCTCATGTTGAGCTGGTGCGGCACGGTCTGGCCGTGGGGAACCTCGCCTTTGCGGGTCAGCGCCAGGCGCTGCCCGACGCCGAAGCGATGCTGCTCGTCGACGATGGACAGGCCCAGCCGGTGGAATTCGACGTGGTCCTGGATCAGCGCCTGCGTCCCGACCACGAGTTGCACGCTGCCGTCGGCGGCGCTCGCGGCGGCCTGGCGGCGCGCCTTGGCCGTCTGGCTGCCGCTCAGCCAGGCGACATTGACGCCCAGCGGCTGCAGCCACGCCACCAGCTTGTGGAAATGCTGCTCGGCGAGGATCTCGGTGGGCGCCATCAACGCCACCTGGGCGCCGCAGGCGATCGCCTGCGCCGCCGCGATGGCGGCGACCACGGTCTTGCCGCTGCCGACGTCGCCTTGCAGCAGCCGGTGCATGGGATACGGCTTGGCCAGGTCGGCGGCGATCTCCTCGACGACGCGCTGCTGGGCGCCCGTCAGCTTGAACGGCAGCGCCTGGTACAGGCGCTCCACCAGGCCGCCCGGACCGCCCTGCCGGGGCAGCGGCTCGGCCTGGATGCTGCGGCGGGCCGCCCGGGCCGCCGCCAGCGACAGTTGCTGGGCCAGCAGTTCGTCGAACTTGATGCGGCGCCAGGCGGGATGCCCGCGCTCGACCAGGTCCTGCTCGGACACGCCGGGCGGCGGGGCATGCAGCAGGCGGATGGCGGGCTCGAACGGCATCAGCCCGTAGCGCTGCAACGCCTGCGGCGGCAGCGTGTCGCTCAGGTCGGCCTGCTGCAGCGCCTGGGCGATGGCCTTGCGCAAGGATGGCTGCGACAGGCCCTCGGTGCTGGGGTAGACCGGGGTGAGCGCCTCGGGCAGCGCCGCGTCGGCGCTGCTCATGCGCGGATGGACCATCTCGCGGCCGAACAAGCCGCCGCGCACTTCGCCGCGCGCGCGCAGGCGCCGTCCGATGGCCAGCTGCTTTTGCTGGCTGGGGTAGAAATTCAGCCAGCGCAGCTGCAGCTCGCCGGTGCCGTCGCCCATGACCGCGGTCAATTGGCGGCGCGGCCGGTACAGGACTTCACTGCGCAGGATCTCGCCCTCGACCTGGGCCGGCAGGCCGGGCCGCAGCGAGGCGATCGGCACGACACGGGTTTCGTCTTCGTAGCGCAGCGGCAGGTGCAGGATGCAGTCGCCGGGCGTCGCCAGCCCCAGGCTGTGCAGCTTGCGCTGCACATCCGTCAGCGGGCGGCTGGCGTCTGGCGCGACGCCCTGCCCCTTGCGTGCCGCGGCGGTGGCCGGCATGGCGCGACAGGCCCGTATACCCGATACCGCTCGCCTACAGGACCAGTATCGCCTCGACCTCGAACTGGGCGCCCTTGGGCAGGCTGGCCACGCCCACGGTGGAGCGCGCCGGGAACGGCTGCGGGATGATCTCGGCCATGATGGCGTTGGCCGCCGTGAACTTGTTCAGGTCGGTCAGGAACAGCGTCAGCTTGACGATGTTGTCGAGGGTGCCACCCGCCTCTTCGACGACGGCCTTCATGTTGGCGAAAGCCTGGCGCACCTGGGCGTCGAAGTTCTCCGAGACCAGGTCGCCGGTGCCGGGCTCGAGGCCGATCTGTCCGGACAAGTAGACCGTCTTGCCGCCGGTGACAGCTACCGCTTGCGAGTAAGGGCCGACGGCGGCCGGGGCGGCGTCGGTATGGATGATTTGCTTGCTCATGGGCCGTATCCTTGGGGGAGATCAGTCGCAATAGACTGGACTATTGAAGTTTAAACAGCAATAGGCATCCGCGAAAGCGAGGAGTTCCCGGCCCTACGCCTCGCCTATCCGTTCCCGGTGCTCCAGCAGCAGGTCGTACAGCGCCTGCGCGGCGCTGGACAGGGTGCGCCCCTGGCGCCGGACCAGGTACAGCGGGCGGGTCAGGGGCCGGCCGGCCAGCGGCTTGATGACCAGCTCCTCGCGCCGGAAGTGAAACAGGGTCATTGCCGGGACCACGCTGATCCCCAGCCCGGCGCATACCAGCCCGGTGACGGTGGCCAGGTGCTCGACCTCCAGTAGCGGCGCCGCCCCGCCCGCCCCCAGGGCTTCGTCGAGGTGGCGGCGCACGCTGCTGCCGCGCGCGAGCTGGATGAGGGGCCAGCGCGCCAGGTCGCGCAAGCGCACCTGGGCCCGGCCGGCCAGCGGGTGATCCTGGCGGCACACCAGGAAGAAGCGGTCGGCGTGCAGGAACTCGCTGTCCAGGTCAGTCATGTCGGCGCGCCGCGCCGCCACCGCGAAATCGGCCGCGCCGCTCTGCACCATGTCCAGGCACGGGTCGAGCAAGGCGTCGCGCAATTGCAGCGTGATGCCGGGGTGATCCTGGTGATAGCGCGCCAGCAGGCCGGGCAGCCAGCCGGCGGCCAGCGACGGCAGCGCCGCCACGGTGACGCGGCCGCGGCGCCGGGCGGCATGGTCGCGCAGGTCTTCCATGGCCAGTTCCAGGTCGCCCAGCAGCCGGCGCGCGGAGGCGTCGAGCACGCGGCCTTCGGCTGTCAGCTCGACGTGCCGGGTGCTGCGGTCGAACAGCCGCACGCCGGCGGTGTCTTCCAGCGCGCGGATCAGCGCGCTGAACGCCGGCTGCGTCAGGTGGCAGCGCTGGGCGGCGCGGGTGAAGTGCTTCTCGTCGGCGAGTGCCACGAAAGCGCGCAGTTGGCGGGCCGATATATTCATAGATATCTTGGATGAATCGATCTTATATTTCTATTTCAATTATCAAGCAAGCCTGCCTATAGTGACCGGGATCGCGGCGCACTCCGGCGCCCTGCTCCATGGATCACGATGGCGATTCCTCCTTTACTTGTCGGCTGTGCCAGTGGTTTTTCGGGCGACCGCACCGACGGCGCCCGGGCCGTGGTCGATACGCTGGCCGCGCGCGGCGGCGGCACGTTGATCTTCGAGACCCTGGCCGAGCGCACCCTGGCGCTGGCGCAGCTGGCGCGCAATGCCGATCCCGCCGCCGGCTACGAACCGCTGCTGGACGACCTCGTCGGGCCCGTGCTGGGCGATTGCCTGCGCCGCGACATCCGTATCGTCGGCAATTTCGGCGCGGCCAATCCGCCCGCCGCGGCGCGCCGCATCGGCGAGCTGGCGCGCGCCCAGGGCCTGCCCGCCCCGCGCATCGCGGTGATCCACGGCGACGCCCTGGCCAGCCCGGCGCAGCGGGCCCTGCTGCGCGAGCGGCTGGGGCCGCGCCTGGACGACATGGACGTCGTCAGCGCCAACGTGTACCTGGGCGCGGGCGAGATCGCCGGCGCGCTGCGCGCCGGCGCCCAGGTGGTGGTGGCCGGGCGGGTGTCCGACCCCTCGCTGACAGTTGGACCGGTGCTGGCGCACTATGGCTGGGCCATGGACGACTGGGCGCGGCTCGGGCGCGCGACCATGGCGGGCCACATGCTGGAATGCGGCACCCAGGTGACCGGCGGTTACTTCTGCGTGCCCGGACTGAAGGACGTGCCCGATGTGCACGACGCGGGCTACCCCATCGCCGAGATCGACGCCGACGGCGAATTCGTGATCGGCAAGGCGGACGGGACGGGCGGCGCGGTAGACGCGCGCACGGTGAAAGAACAACTGCTGTATGAGGTCCATGATCCGGCGCGCTACCTGACCCCCGACGTGGTCGCCGACCTGAGCGCCGCTGCCGTGCAGGTGCTGGGCCCGGACCGCGTGGCGGTGCGCGGCATCACCGGCCACGCGCGCCCGGATGAACTCAAGGTGAACGTCTGCTACCGCGGCGGCTGGCTGGCCGAAGCGGAGATCTCGTACGCGGGCGTGCAGGCCGAGGCGCGTGCCCGCCTGGCCGCCGACATGGTGCGCCGCCGGCTCGGGCCGGCCCTGGCGCCGCGCGTCGACCTGATCGGCGTGCTGAGCATTCTGGGCGACGATGGCGGCGCCATGCTTGAAAGTCGCCAGCCGGGCCATGGCCGCGACGTGCGTTTGCGCCTGGCCGCCGAACACGACGACCGCCGCATCGCCGAACGACTGCTGCGCGAAATCACGGCCCTGTATACCTGCGGACCGGCAGGCGGCGGCGGCGTGCGCACGTCGTTACGGCCGCGCCTGAACATGGTGTCCTGCACCATCCCGCGCGACGCGGTGGACAGCGGCTGGACCATGATGGAGGAGCAGACGCCATGAGCGCCGGACCGATGCTGGTAAACGTGCCCCTCTACCGCCTGGCGCACAGCCGTTCGGGCGACAAGGGCGACATCTCCAACCTGAGCCTGATCGCCTGGGACCCCGCATGCTACGAAGTGCTGGCCGCCCAGGTCACCGAGGCGCGCGTGGCGGAATGGTTCGGCTATCGCCGGCCCAGCCGCGTCACGCGCTATTTGATCCCCAGCCTGCATGCCATGAATTTCGTGCTGGAAGGCGTGCTGGATGGTGGCGTGAACGACGCGCTCAACCTGGATACCCACGGCAAGAGCCTGTCGTTCCATTTGCTGGACCTGCGGGTGGACGTCCCGCCCGCGCTGGCCGAGCGCCTGCCCGACGTGCCGGGCGACGCCGCCGGCAGACCCTGACGGGCGCGGCTTGCCCGATACCAACATCCCAATACAAACCAGACGATACACGGAGACTCCGATGCGCTTTCCCGCCCCGCTACGCCTGCTTGCCAGCCTGTGCGCCGCCCTGCCCCTGGCCGCGGCCGCCCAGGACTTCCCCGCCAAACCCATCACCTTCATCGTGCCCTTCGCAGCGGGCAGCGCCACCGACCAGCTGGGCCGGGCCATCGGCCAGGGCGTCGCGGAACAGACCGGCCAGTCGGTGGTGATCGAGAACAAGCCCGGCGCCAGCGCCATGATCGGCGCGCAGAGCGCGGCCCGTGCCGAACCGGACGGCTATACGGTGCTGATCACCACCAACACCACGCACGCGGCCAACGAGCACCTGTACAAATCCCTGCCATACGACCCCGTGCGGGACTTCGCACCGATCACGCTGCTGGGCAAGGGCGGGCAGATCATGGTGATCAACCCGTCGTCTTCGGCCAAGAGCGTGCAGGACTTCCTCGCACTTGCCAAGCAGTCGCCCGGCAAGCTCAGCTTCGGCAGCGGCAGTTCCAGCAGCCGCATCGCCGGCGAGTTGCTGCAGCAGATGGCGGATGTGAAGCTGCTGCACGTGCCCTACAAGAGCAACCCGCTGGCGGTCACCGACCTGCTGGGCGGCCAGATCGACATGATGATCACCGATACGGCCACCGGGCTGCCGCAGGTCAAGTCGGGCAAGCTGCGCGCCCTGGGCTTTACCGGCAAGGAACGCTCGCCCCTGGCGCCGGAGGTGCCGACCATCGACGAGGCCGGCGTGCCGGGCTATGAGATGGGCTATTGGTTCGGCGCCTACGTGCCGGCCGGCACGCCCGACAAGGTGGTGGCGCGCCTGCACGAGCTGCTCATCAAGGCCACCGAGAGCGCCGCGGCCAAGCAGTTCTACCAGTCCACCGGCACGGCGCCGGCGATCTCTTCGCCGCAGGAACTGGCCGACTTCCAGCGTAGCGAATCGCAGAAGTGGGGGGATATCATTAAGAAGGCGGGCATCCAACCCGAGTAGCAGCCAGGGCGGCCGGGACCGCTCCCCGCGCCTGCCGGCGCGGGCTGGTTATATAGCGCGCCCCCGACGAGGGGCGCTTTTTCGTTCATTGCCGGATACGGCGGAAGGAGGAGATAGTTGGCCAACACGCAGCACACCAACCTGAAAGGCGGCCTGAAGTCCCGCCACCTGACGATGATGTCGATCGCCGGGGTCATCGGGGCCGCCCTGTTCGTCGGCTCCGGCAAGCAGATCGCCCTGGCCGGCCCGGCGGTGATCCTGGCCTACGCGGGCGGCGGCCTGCTGGTCATCCTGGTCATGCGCATGCTGGGGGAAATGGCCGTGGCCCAGCCCGACACCGGCTCGTTCTCGACCTATGCCGACCGCGCGATCGGCCGCTGGGCCGGCTTCACCATCGGCTGGCTGTACTGGTACTTCTGGGCGCTGCTCATGGGCTGGGAAGCCTATGTGGCCGGCCAGATCCTGCACGACTGGTTCCCTTTCATCCCCGACTGGGGCTACGCACTGCTGGTCACGCTATCGCTGGTCGCCGTCAACTTCATGAATGTGCGCAACTACGGCGAGTTCGAGTTCTGGTTCGCCCTGATCAAGGTGGGCGCCATCGTGTTGTTCCTGGTGATCGGCAGCCTGGCGATCATGCACCTGTGGCCATGGGGCGAGGCGCGCGGCGTCTCGCAGCTCACCGCGCAAGGCTTCATGCCGAACGGCGCCAAATCGGTGGTGGTCGCGCTGCTGGGCGTCATGTTCGCCTTCATCGGCGCGGAGATCGTCACGGTGGCGGCGGCCGAATCGGCCAATCCCAGCCAGGAAATCGTCAGGACCATCAAATCCGTGGTCTGGCGCATCTGCCTGTTCTACGTCGGCTCGATCTTCATCGTCGTCTGCCTGGTGCCCTACAACGAACCCACGCTGGCGCAGCCGACGCACGGCAGCTATAACGTCGCCCTGAATGTGCTGGGCATTCCCCACGCCCAGGCGATCGTCAATTTCGTCGTGCTGACTTCGGTCTGCAGTTGCTTCAACTCGGCGCTCTACACTGCCTCGCGCATGCTGTATTCGCTGTCGCGACGCGGCGATGCGCACCGCATCATGCAGACTACCGGCCGCCGCACCGGCGCGCCGTACGTCGGGGTGCTGGTTTCGAGTGTGTTCGCGTTCGCCGCGGTCTGGCTCATGGCGACTTCCCAGATGGACCTCTACGACGTGCTGATGCAGGCCACCGGCACGATCGCGCTGTTCGTCTACCTGGTGATCGCCTGCTCGCAACTGGGCATGCGCTACCGCCTGCAGGCCGACGGCGTGGAGCTCCGGTTCAAGATGTGGCTGTTCCCGTGGCTGACGTACGCCGTGATCGTGTGCATCATCGCGGCGCTGGCGACCATGATCGTCGAAGGCACCTATCGCACCGAAGTGACGTACACCTCGGCCCTGGCCGGCGCGATCGTGATGATGGGTATCGTGGCGCAGCGCCTTGGCATCGGCAAGCGCGCGCACCAGGAAAACACGACGGCGCCGCAAACGGGCGCCGCCATGGGGCAGTCGCGGGCCTGAGCGGCCCGCCGCCATGACCGCCGCCCCGCGGGGCGGCGGCGGGTCATTTTTCGACGAAGGCCCGTTCGACCACGTAATCGCCCGGTTCGCCCACGCCGGGCGACACCTGGAAGCCCCGCGCGTCGAGCATGGCGCTGATGTCGGCCAGCATGTGCGGGCTGCCGCAAAGCATGGCGCGGTCGGTTTCGGGGTTGATCTGCGGCAGGCCGATGTCCTGGCACAGCTTGCCGCTTTCGATGAGCTCCGTGATACGGCCCCGGTTACGGAACGGCTCGCGCGTGACCGTGGGGTAGTAGATCAGCTTTTCGCGCACCATGTCGCCGAAGAACTCGTTGTTGGGCAGTTCCTTTTCGATGAAGTCCGCGTAGGCCAGTTCGCTGACCCAGCGCACGCCATGCACCAGCACGACCTTCTCGAAGCGCTCGTAGACGTCCGGGTCCTTGATGATGCTCATGAAGGGCGCCAGGCCGGTGCCGGTGCCGAACAGGAACAGGTGCTTGCCGGGCTTGAGGTCGTCGACCACCAGCGTGCCGACCGGCTTGCGGCTGACCAGGATGGTGTCGCCTTCCTTCAGGTGCTGCAGGCGCGAGGTGAGCGGGCCGTTCTGCACCTTGATGCTGAGGAATTCCAGGTTTTCTTCGTAGTTGGCGCTGGCGATGCTGTAGGCTCGCATCAGGGGCTTGCCTTCGACTTCCAGGCCGATCATGACGAAGTGGCCGTTGTGGAACCGCAACGCGGCGTCGCGCGTGGTGGTGAAGGAAAAAAGCGTATCGTTCCAGTGATGCACGCTCAGTACGCGCTCGGTGTTGAAAGCTGCCATGTCCGTTGAGAAAGAATCAACGCACCACGTGCGCCGAGTGGGATTCCACGCCGTGCAAAAGGCGGGCGCGGGCTTAAGGGTTTTCCCTATTTTACCGCGACTGCTTGATAACCGCTCTCATTAATCCGTAATGCCCTTATAACCTTTTGATAGAAATCACGGGGTCCGTCACCACAACTGACGGTAAGTTGAACGGTCTGCGGCTTCCTGGTATTGTCGCATCCACTTGATAATCATTTTCGTTAACGGATGCATCCGCAGCCCCGTTCGGGCCGGCGCATCCCTGCTGCAACGCACTGGAGCCCCGCCCCTATGTCGACCCGACGCTCTTCCCTGCCCCCGCTGCTGGGCGCGCTGGCGCTGGCCGGCGCCACCCTGGCCGCCCCGGCCATGGCTGCCGACGAAGTCAGCCTTTACACCACCCGCGAACCGAAGCTGATCCAGCCCATGCTGGATGCCTTCACCAAGGAAAGCGGCATCAAGGTCAACACCGTCTTCATCAAGGACGGCCTGCTCGAACGCGTCAAGGCCGAAGGCGCGCAGTCGCCGGCCGACGTCCTGATGACGGTCGACATCGGCAACCTGATCGACCTGGTCGACGGCGGCATCACCCAGTCGATCCAGTCCGAGACGCTGAATTCGGTCATTCCCGCCAACCTGCGCGGGGCCGACGGCAAATGGTACAGCCTGTCGCTGCGCGACCGGGTGCTGTACGTGGCCAACGAAGTGAAGCTCGACAGCTTCCATTACGAAGACCTGGCCGACCCCAAGTGGAAGAACAAGGTCTGCATCCGCTCGGGCCAGCACCCGTACAACACCGCCCTGGTGGCGGCCATGATCGCGCATGACGGCGCCGAAGCCACCGAGAAGTGGCTGCGCGGCGTCAAGGCCAACCTGGCCCGCAAGGCCGCCGGCGGCGACCGCGACGTGGCGCGCGACATCCTCGGCGGCATCTGCGATATCGGCATTGCCAACGCCTACTATGTGGGCCACATGAAGAACGCCGAGCCCGGCACCGACGCCCGCAAGTGGGGCGACGCCATCAAGGTGGTGCGCCCCACCTTCAAGAACGGCGGTTCGGGCACGCACGTGAACATCAGCGGCGCCGCGGTGGCCGCGCACGCGCCCAACAAGGAAAACGCCGTCAAGCTGCTGGAATTCCTGGTGTCCGAGCCGGCCCAGGCGCTGTACGCCCGCGCCAACTACGAGTACCCGATCCGCAAGGGTGTCCAGCTCGACCCGGTGGTGGCCAGCTTCGGCGAACTGAAGGTCGACGCGCTGCCCGTGGCCGAAATCGCCAAGTACCGCAAGCAGGCCAGCGAGCTGGTCGACAAGGTCGGCTTCGACCAGTGATCGCCATGCCGCCGGCGCAGGGCGGCCGCCGCGCCTGGATGTCAGGCTCCGCGAGGAGCCTGACATCGGCTTTTTCGGCGCGGGCTTTTCTGGTGGGTCCGCGATGGCCCACGCTACGTTGTTGAAGCATGCCTACTGACACCTTGCCCCGCCCATGGCGCCCGCGCGGCCTCGAACGCGGCGTCGGCTGGCTGACGGGCGCCGCGCTGATCGCGCTGGCCGTCCTGCTGCCCCTGGGCGCGCTGGCCTGGGAAGCCCTGCACGCCAATCTGTCGCACTGGACCCACCTGGCCAGCTACGTGCTGCCGCAGGCCCTGGCCAACACGGCCATGCTGCTGGCCGGGGTCGGCATTCTGGTTACCTGCCTGGGGACCGGCGCGGCCTGGCTGGTGACCGCCTACGAGTTCCCCACCCGCCGGATGCTGACCTGGGCGCTGCTGCTGCCGCTGGCGGTGCCGACCTACATCATCGCCTTCGCCTACCTGGACCTGCTGCACCCCATCGGGCCGATCCAGACGGCCATACGCGAATTGCTGGGCTATGACAGCCCGCGCCAGTTCCGCCTGCCCGACCTGCGCTCGATCTACGGCGCCATTTTCGTGTTGGGCTTCGTCCTGTATCCCTACGTCTACCTGAGCACCCGGGTCATGTTCATGACGCAGGCCGCCAGCCTGCTGGAAGCGGCGCGCACGCTCGGCGCCGGGCGCGTCGGCGTATTCGTGCGCGTGGCGCTGCCGCTGGCGCGGCCGGCCATCGCGGTCGGCGCCAGCCTGGCGCTGCTCGAGACGCTGAACGACATCGGCGCCTCGGAATTCCTCGGGGTGCAGACCCTGACCGTCTCCGTGTACACGACCTGGATCACCCGCTCGGACCTGGCCAGCGCCGCCCAGATCGCGCTGACCATGCTGGCCATCGTGGTCGGGCTGATCCTGCTGGAACGCCATGGCCGCAAGCGCCAGCGCTATGCCAACACCCAGCGCATGCGCCCCATGCAGCCGCGCCGCCTGCGCGGCGGCGCGGCCCTGCTGGCGGTAGTGCTGGGCTGGATTCCAGTGCTGCTGGGGTTCGTGGCGCCGGCCTGGTACCTGGTGGTCGAAACCTATAAGCGCCTGCACCTGGTGGGCGGCGTATCCGACCAGTTGCTCGACGGCCTGGCCAACACGCTGTCCATCGCCTTCGTCGCCACGCTGGTCACGCTGGGGTGCGGCCTGGTGGTGGCCTGGGCCGGACGCACGCTGCGCGAGAGCGCCCGCTTCAATCCGGGCCGCGCCTGCGCGCGCATCGCCAGCCTGGGCTATGCCGTGCCTGGCACGGTGCTGGCCATCGGCCTGCTGATGCCGTTCACCTGGATCGACCGGCAGCTGGGCTCGGTGTTCGGCACCAGCGGCCTGCTGCTGATGGGTTCGTCCGGGGCGCTGGTCTGCGCCTACACGATGCGCTTCCTGGCCGTCTCGGTGGGCGGCGTCGAGGCCGGGCTGGCGCGCATTCCGGCGTCGCTCGAACAGGCCTCGCGGCTGCTGGGCGAGACCGCCGGCGGCACGCTGCGTCGCGTGCACCTGCCCCTGTTGCGCCCGGCCCTCGCGGCCAGCGCCCTGCTGGTGTTCGTCGACACCATGAAGGAGTTGCCCGCCACCCTGCTGCTGCGGCCCCTGAACTTCGAGACCCTGGCCACCTGGCTGTATGCCGAAGCCGCGCGCGGCACCTACGAAGAAGGCGCCGTCGCGGCGCTGGCCATCGTGCTCGCCGGCCTGCTGCCGGTCATCCTGCTGGCCCGCACCAATCTGAAAATGGGACATTGATATCGTGCCCGACCTGCTTGAACTCGACCATATCCACCTGGCCTACGACACGCCGCAAGGGCTGCGGCCGGTGGTGCGCGACCTCTCGCTGGCCCTGCCGGCCGGCCATATCGGCTGCCTGCTGGGCGAATCCGGCTGCGGCAAGACCACCATCCTGCGCGCCATTGCCGGCTTCGAGCCGGTGCGCGCCGGCCATATCGCGCTCGACGGCAACATCATTTCCTCTCCTGCCGTGCAGGTCGCGCCCGAGCTGCGGCGCGTAGGCATGATGTTCCAGGACTATGCCCTGTTCCCGCACCTGACGGCGGCCGAGAACGTCGCCTTCGGGCTGCGCAAGCTGGGCCGCGCCGAACGCGCCGCCCGGGTGCGCGAGATGCTGGACATGGTGGGCCTGTCGGCCTCGGCGGACAGCTACCCGCACGAGATCTCCGGCGGCCAGCAACAGCGCGTGGCACTGGCCCGCGCACTGGCGCCGTCGCCCGACCTGCTGCTGCTGGACGAGCCGTTCTCGAACCTGGACGTGGATACACGCGAGCGGCTGGCCTTCGAGGTGCGCGACATCCTCAAGTCCACCGGCCACACCGCCATCCTGGTGACGCACAACCAGGCCGAGGCGTTCGCCATCGCCGACCGCATCGGCGTCATGAGCGAAGGCCGGGTCGTGCAGTGGGACACGCCCTACAACCTGCACCACCATCCGGCCGATGGTTTCGTGCGCGACTTCGTGCGGCGCGAGGCGCTGGTGGCCCAGCGCCAGCAGGCCTACGCGCGCGGCATGTAAGGCTCAGGAGCGCGGCGCCGGCAGTGGGATGTATTCCGTCTCGTCGCCCGGCACCACCTGGCCGAAGCGGTCGCGCTGCCAGTCCTGCTTGGCCTGCTCGATGCGGTCCTTGCGGCTGGAGACGAAGTTCCACCACACGAAGCGCGGGCCTTCCAGCGGTTCGCCACCCAGCACCGCCAGGCGCGCGGCCTCGACCGCCCGGACGGTGACCGGCCGGCCGGCGGCGAACACCAGCAACTGGCCCGGCTGATAGACCTGCCCGTCCACCTCCACCGCGCCACGACTCAGGTAAGCGGCGCGCTCTTCGTATTCCGGCGGCACGACCACCGTGGCCCCCGCCTGCAGGACGATGTCGCCGAAGAACAGCGGCGACAAGGTCCGGACCGCCGAGGTCTGGCCGAACAGCGAACCGGCCACTACCTGCGCGCGCACGCCCTCGCCTTCGACCACCGGCTGGGCGTCCAGCCCGTAGTGCACGAAGCCGGGATCGGTTTCCTCGTGACTGGCCGGCAGCCCCACCCACAATTGCAGCCCGGCCAGTTGCTGGCCCGCCTGCCGCTGGGTGTCCGGAGTGCGTTCGGAATGCACGATGCCGCGGCCGGCCGTCATCCAGTTCACTTCGCCGGGCCGGATTTCCTGCACATGGCCGGCCCCGTCGCGGTGCATCATGGCCCCTTCGTACAGGTAGGTGACCGTCGACAGGCCGATGTGCGGGTGCGGGCGCACGTCCACGCCTGCGCCCGGCGCGAACAGCGCCGGGCCCATTTCGTCGAGAAAGACGAACGGGCCCACCGTGCGGCGCTGGGCCGACGGCAGCGCGCGGCGCACCTCCAGGCCGCCGCCCAGGTCGCTGGTGCGGGGAATGACGAGAGTTTCGACAAGGGACATGATGAGCTCCTGGTTGACGGGGCAACGCCTGCCCTGCCGATGTTCTGGAAGTTGTCGGCGCCGGCGCCAGGCCCACAGGCCCGGCGCCGGCCACAGTTACGCCAAGATAGCGCTTACGCCAGGTCGAAGACCAGCACTTCGGCCTGTTCGCCGCCGCGAATCGTGACCGCGGCCTCGTCGGTCAGGGCCAGTCCGTCGCCGGCGGCCAGCACCTGGCCGTTGACCACGGCCTTGCCGCGCGCCATGTGCACCCAGGCGCGCCGGCCGGCCGCCAGCGGCAGTTCGGCCTGCTCCGCGCCGTCGAACAGCCCGGCATATACCCGCGCATCCTGGTGTATGCGCATCGAGCCATCGGCGCCGTCCGGCGAGGCCACCTGGCGCAGGCGCCCGCGTTTTTCCGCCTCGGGCACGCTGAGCTCCTCGTATTCGGGCGCAATGCCGGTCACGTCGGGCTCGATCCAGATCTGCAGCAGGTGCGTGGCCTGGTCGTCCAGCGGATTGAACTCGGAATGCAGCACCCCGCGGCCCGCGCTCATGCGCTGCACATTGCCGGGCTCGATGGTCGAGCCGCTGCCCATGCTGTCCTTGTGGGCCACGGCGCCTTCCAGCACGTAGGTGATGATTTCCATGTCGCGGTGCCCGTGCGTGCCGAAGCCGCGGCCGGCGGCGATGCGGTCGTCGTTGATCACGCGCAGCGGACCGAAGCCCATGTGCGCCGGATCGTAGTAATTGGCGAAGGAAAAGGTGTGGTGGGTGTCGAGCCAGCCGTGATTGGCATGGCCGCGTTCGTGACTACGGCGCAGGGTCAGCATGATGGGCTCCTTGCAAATAAGTTGAAGTGGTTGCGGTGGCATGTGTCGTGTTGCGCACCACCAATGAAGGCATTGTGCGCTGGGGCAGCAATATTGAGGCTGAAGCGTTTTGATGAGATCATTCAATTTATTTGAACGAGTACACGCGCCATGCAAGCCATCACGCCCGAATTGCTATACATGGTCGACGCCATTGCGCGTCACGGCAGCTTCGCCAAGGCCGCGCGGGAGCTCGACAAAGTGCCGTCGGCAGTGACCTATGCGGTGCGCAAGCTGGAAGACGCGCTCGATGTGCTGCTGTTCGACCGCAGCGGACACCGCGCCCGCTTGACGCCGGCGGGGGAAACCCTGCTGCATGACGGCCGCCAGGTGCTGCAATCGCTGGACGCCTTGGCCGGCCGGGTCAAGCGGGTGGCAACCGGCTGGGAGCTGGAGCTGCGCGTGGCCGCCAGCGCCGTGTTGCCGCGGGCGCCGCTGTACGACCTGGTCGAGGGGTTCCGGGAGATGGCGGCCGTCACCACGCTGCGCCTGTCCACCGAAGTGCTCAGCGGCAACTGGGACGCGCTGGCTTCCGGCCGTGCCGACCTGGTGATAGGCGCGGACGCTGCCGGCGCGCCTTCGGGGGCCTATCATTCGCAGCCCATGGGGCAGATGCAGTTCGCGTTCTGCGTGGCGCCGCACCACCCGCTGGCGGCGCTGCGCCGTCCGTTGGCGGCCGCCGACATTGCGGCCTATTGCGCCGTCGTGGTGGCCGACACCTCGCGCGACCTGCCGCCGCGCACGCGCGGCCTGCTCAGCGAGCAGCCGCTGATCGTCATGCCCGACATGCAGGCAAAGATCGACGCGCAGGTGCGCGGCCTGGGCTGCGGTTATCTGCCGCTGACGCTGGCCGCGCCATACATTACGCGGGGCGAACTGGTGCAATGCGCCACGGACGACGCGGTGCCGATCACCGAGCAACTGGTCTACGCCTGGCGCGACCGGGCGCCCGGACAGGCGCTCAAATGGTGGCTGCAGAAACTGCGCTCGCCGCGCTTGTGCGCCAGTCTGTTGGGGGCTTGATAGCTCCGGCTGCCTTGGCAGGTCGCGCGGTATTGGTCTCTTGAGACGCCCGCGCCTGCCGGTGGGGCCCGGTCGGCCACGTCGCTCGGCTCGGGCGCGCCACCAGGCGCCCTCGGCCCCCTGCGGGGGCTACCCTCCCTCCAACTGGCCGCCCAGGCCCCACCGGCAGGCGCGGGCTCACAGTGTCTCTGGGCGAGACATCGACGCCTCACGTTGGTGTCAGACACCCCGTGCACGTCGTCTCGTCAAGCGCAGGCTGTACGCAAGGGGTGTCTGACACCTGGGTGTGATAGCGTCTCTCCGAGCCGAGCGACGTGACCGGCCCGCACGCCCCGACCCCGCCCAGGACGCCCCACGCACACGCCCCTCCCCCCATGCCCCCTGGGCCTCCTCACCGCGAGTCAGTGCAATACGCCATCACATCGAACAACGCCCGGTCCCGGTCGGCCAGCGGCTCGACGATGAATTCCGCCATGCGGCCCGCCTGCCAGGTCGGCTTCAGGTGGTTCTCGATCACGTGGTAGTACGGCCGGATGAAATAGTCGTCGAACAGCACGATGCAGCCCGGCTTGGCCATCAGGACCGACATCAGGAAGGCCGCCACGCGGAAGCGGCCGTCGATGAGGATCAGGTCCGGCTCATCGCCGGCCTGCCGCAGCTTGCGCCACGGTTCCGCACAATAGCGCGGCCACAGGGTGGCGTGCTTGCTGTTCTTGGGCCGGCCCCACGCGCCCGTCGCGCCGATGTTGGCATAGACCGGCACAAAACGCCGGCGCGGCACGCCTTCGGCCAGCAGCCGCTGCCGCACCGCCTGCAGGAACTGCTTGTCGGTATCCACCGAATAGATGCGCCGCACATCCGCCTTGGCCGCCATCAGCGAGCTGCCGCCGGAGCCATACTCGAGATAGGTGCGCACCCGCGCCAGGCGCTCCCGCAGCAGCGCCAGCCCCGTCTCCTCCATGTACGGAACAGTAGGAATGGAGTCGGGCGACCACGCCGCCTGGGGCGCGGCCGTCGCGGGTTCCTGGGTCGCCTGGCTGTCGGGCACGGGCATCCTCCTGCGAACAATGGAGGACCTATTGCACCATACCCGCGGCGCCGGCCGCCACCCTACTCCTCGATACCCAGTTCGCGCAGCTTGCGCGTGATGGTATTGCGCCCGATGCCCAGGCGCGCGGCCGCCTCGACCCGCCTGCCGCGGCTGGCATCCAGCGCGCTCTGCAGCAGGATGCGCTCGAACTGGCGCGTCAGCGTGGCCATCACGGCCGGTTCGCCGCGTTCGAGCCGGTGCTGCGCCTCGTGCAGCAAGGCGGCCTGCCAATCCGTCCCGCCGGCCGCGCCGGAGGCCGCGGACGCAGTTCCCACGGGTGACGGCAATGCGTTGCCGGCCACCTGCACGGGCGCGCCCGGCGCCTGCGCCTGGAACTCCATGGCGCGGATCTCCGGCGGCAAGTCCGCCCGCTCGATGACCTGGCCCGGCGCCATCACCGTCAGCCAATGGCAGAAGTTCTCCAGCTGGCGCACATTGCCGGGAAAATCGAAGCGCGTCAGCACGGCCACCGCATCCGGCGTCAGGCGCTTGACCGGCACCCCCAGCGAACGCGCGCTGGCCGCCAGGAAATGGTTCGCCAGCGCGGGAATATCCTCGACGCGCTCGCGCAGCGGCGGCAGGCGCAGGCGAATCACATTCAGCCGATGGAACAGGTCTTCGCGGAACAGCCCCTGCTCCACGCGCTGCTCCAGCGGCTGGTGGGTGGCGGCCACGATGCGCACATCGACCCGCACCGGCTGCGCGCCACCGACGCGGTAGAAACTGCCCTCGGCCAGTACGCGCAGCAGGCGCGTCTGCAGCTCGATCGGCATGTCGCCGATTTCATCCAGGAACAGCGTGCCGCCGTGCGCTTCCTCGAAGCGCCCGCGCCGCAGCGTATTGGCGCCGGTGAAGGCGCCGCGCTCATGGCCGAACAGCTCGGCCTCGAGCAGGTCGCGCGGGATGGCGGCCGCGTTCAGCGCCACGAACGGCCCGCCGGCGCGCGCGCCGTGGCCATGCAGCGCCCGCGCCACCAGCTCCTTGCCGGTACCCGATTCGCCGGTGATCAGCACGGTGACCTTGGATTGCGCCAGGCGGCCGATCGCCCGGAACACCTCCTGCATCGCGGTGGAAGACGACTGCGTCATCATCCAGCGCTCGTTGTTCTGTACCGGCTCGGCGCCCGCGTCGCCGGCGCCGGCCTGCTCGGGATCGCCTTCCTGCACGGCGCGCTCGATCAGCGCCACCGCCTCGTTGACGTCGAACGGCTTGGCCAGGTAATCAAAGGCGCCGCCCTGGAACGCCGACACCGTGCTGTCCAGGTCGGCGAACGCCGTCATGACGATGACCGGCAGGCGCGGATGGCGCTCCTTGATCTGGCGCAACAGGCTCAGGCCGTCGCCGCCCGGCATGCGGATATCGGATACCAGCGCGGCCGGGGCACCGGCGGCCAGCGCATCCAGCACGTCGGCCGCCTGCGCGAAGCTGCGCGTGGGCACGCCGGCGCGGGCCAGCGCTTTTTCCAGGACCCAGCGAATGGCCTGGTCATCATCCACGATCCAAACTGGCTTGCTCACAGTGGCTGCTCCATCGGTAACACCAGACGGAATTCAGTGTGCCTGGGGCGGGATTCGAATTCGATAATGCCTCCGTGCTGCTGCACGAAATCCTGGGCCAGGCTCAGGCCCAGGCCGGTGCCGCCGGGCCTGGCGGTGACCAGCGGATGGAATATGCGGTCGCGGATCGACTCCGGCACGCCGGGACCGTTGTCGATGATGGCCAGCACCAGCGCCAGCCGGTGCTGGCGGTGCGCCAACAGCACCTGCCGCGCCACCCGCGTGCGCAGCGTGATCTGCGGCGGCGGCACATCGGCGCCCGGCTGCTGCAGGGCAAGCTCCTGCGCGGCATTGCGCGCCACGTTCAGCACCGCCTGCATCAGCCGCGCGGCGTCGCCCTGCAGGTCCGGCACCGAAGCGTCGTAGTCGCGCACCAGCGCCACCTTGTCGCGAAATTCCGCCTGGATCAGCGCGCACACGCGCTCGCAGATCTCGTGGATGTTGACCGGGCGCGCGGCCAGCGGCACGCGTTGCGGGCCGCTCAGGCGATCCACCAGCACCTGCAGGCGATCGGCCTCGGAAATGATGACCTGGGTGTATTCGGCCAGGGCGGCGTCGGGCAGCTCGGCTTCCAGCAACTGGGCCGCGCCGCGCAGGCCGCCCAGGGGATTCTTGACCTCGTGCGCGAGGTTGCGCAGCAGTTCGCGGTGCGCCTCTATTTCCTCGACCAGGCGGTGATTGCGGTCGGCCAGCACGCGCTGTTCGATTTCGCGCGCCTCGATCAGCACCGGCCAGGGCTGCCCGGACAGCGATACCGTGGTCACGGTGACCTCCACCGATTCGCCGGCCCGGCGCAGCGAGGACAATTGCCGCACATCGGCGAACCGGCCCGCCACTGCGCGATCGATGGAGGACTGCAGCGCCTCCGGGTGGCCGAACAGGGTGGCCGCCGACAAGCCGCGCAACTGCTTGCGGGACCGTCCGAACAAGTCTTCCGCCGCGGCGTTGGCCTGTTCGATATGCCCTCGCTCGTTCAGCAGCAAGACGGATGTCGCCAGTAAATCAAACGCGTCTACATTCATCATTTGCAGCACCGGGGCAGGACGGGCCGGCGGACCGGCCCGCCCGCCCCTGCCAGAACCCGCCGCGGCCGGAAGCCGCCGGCGGACCTGGCTGACAACATCACAGGCTGTAGTACATGTCGAACTCGACCGGGTGGGTGGTCATGCGCAGACGCTGCACTTCGCCTTCCTTCAGGGCCAGGTAGGCATCGATCATGTCGTTGCTGAACACGCCGCCGCGGGTCAGGAACTCGCGGTCCTTGTCCAGCGCCTCGAGCGCCTGATCCAGCGACGCGCACACGGTCGGGATCTTGGCGTCTTCTTCCGGCGGCAGGTCGTACAGGTTCTTGTCGGCCGGATCGCCGGGGTGGATCTTGTTCTGCACGCCGTCCAGGCCGGCCATCATCAGGGCCGAGAACGCCAGGTACGGGTTGGCCAGGGGATCCGGGAAGCGCGTCTCGACGCGGCGGGCCTTCGGGTTGCCGACGTACGGGATGCGGATCGACGCCGAGCGGTTGCGCGCCGAGTAGGCAAGCTTGACCGGGGCCTCGAAGTGCGGGACGAGGCGCTTGTACGAGTTGGTGCCGGGGTTGGTGATGGCGTTGAGCGCGCGGGCATGCTTGATGATGCCGCCGATGTAGTACATGGCGAACTCGGACAGGCCGGCGTAGCCATTGCCGGCGAACAGGTTCTGGCCGTCCTTCCAGATGGACTGGTGCACGTGCATGCCGGAGCCGTTGTCGCCGACGATGGGCTTGGGCATGAAGGTGGCGGTCTTGCCATAGGCGTGCGCCACGTTGTGCACGACGTACTTCAGGATCTGGGTCCAGTCGGCGCGCTTGACCAGCGTGCTGAACTTGGTGCCGATCTCCAGCTGGCCCGGGCCCGCCACCTCATGGTGGTGCACTTCCACCGGCACGCCCATCTGCTCCAGCAGCAGGCACATTTCGGAACGCATGTCCTGGAAGGAATCGACCGGCGGCACGGGGAAATAGCCGCCCTTGACGGCCGGACGATGGCCCATGTTGCCGCCTTCGAACTCCATCGCCGACGACCACGAGGCTTCTTCGGACTTGATCTTCACGAAGGTGCCGGACATGTCGGTGTTCCAGGTCACGCCGTCGAACACGAAGAACTCGGGTTCCGGGCCGAAGTAGGCGGTGTCGCCCAGGCCGGAGGACTTCAGGTACGCCTCGGCGCGCTTGGCCAGCGAGCGCGGGTCGCGGTCGTAGCCCTTCAGGTCGGAAGGCTCGACCACGTCGCAGCTCAGGATCAGCGTGGGCTCTTCGCGGAACGGGTCGAGGTTGGCCGTATCCAGGTCGGGGATGAGCAGCATGTCGGAGGCTTCGATGCCCTTCCAGCCCGGAATCGACGAACCGTCGAACGCCTGGCCGCTTTCCAGCTTGTCCTCGTCGACGGCGGTCGTCGGCACGGACACGTGGTGTTCGCGGCCGACCGTATCGGTGAAACGGAAGTCCACGAACTTGACTTCGTTGTCGGCGATCTGTTTCAGGATGTCTTTCGGGCTTGCCATGTCATCTCCATGTGATAAAAGCGCCGGGGGCTGCGCCCAGGTCCGGCTGGCATAAACAGACGAAAGCAATATGCGTGCCAAGTTCCAATACGGGGCATCGCCGCCCCATGCACGCCATGGAGGGGCATCGAGGCACCATAATAGTGCAAAACATGGCGCATCAAGGCACCATTATGGTGCAAAAAGAATTACAGGAACATTTCCTGCAGGTCGTTGAGGAACCGCCAGCCCAGCGCGGTAGCCCGCAAGCGGGTCGGGTCGGGGTCGAGCAGGCCGCGCGCGCTGGCGGCCTGCAGGGCGGGCGCGATGGCCGCCAGCGACAGCCCGGTGCGCTCGCTGAACGAGGCAGCGGGCACGCCGTCCTTCAGGCGCAGCGCGTTCAGCATGAACTCGAACGGCAGTTCATCGGCCCCCACGGTGCGCGTCTCGGCGATATGGCTGCCGTCGCGGGCCTGGGCGCGGGCCATCCATGATTCCGGATTGCGCAGGCGCGCCTCGCGCACGATGCGGTCGTGGAACGACAGCTTGCCGTGCGCACCCGGCCCCAGCCCGAGATAGTCGCCGAATTCCCAGTAATTGAGATTGTGGCGGCAGCGCGCGCCCGTGCGGGCATACGCGGAAACCTCGTAGCGATGCAGCCCCGCCTCTTCCAGGCGTGTCTCGATGGCGTCCTGCATGGCGGCGCTGGCGTCGTCGTCCGGCAGTTGCGGCGGGTACTTGGCGAAGACCGTGTTCGGCTCCAGCGTCAGGTGATACAGCGACAGGTGCTCGGTGCCATGCGACAGCGCCTGCCGCAGGTCGTCGAGGCAGCCGTCCATGTCCTGGCCCGGCAGCGCGAACATCAAGTCGAGGTTGACCCGCGCCACGGCGCGCTGCGCCATGTCGATGGCGGCGCGCGCCTGGGCCGCGTCGTGGATGCGGCCGAGCTTGGCAAGCTGCGCGTCGTCGAAACTCTGGATGCCCAGCGACAGCCGGTTGACGCCGCTGGCCGCGTAGTCGCGAAACCGCCCTGCCTCGGCCGTGCCAGGATTGGCCTCCATGGTGATCTCGGCATCGGGCAGCAGGTTGAGACAGGCCCGCAGCATGGCCAGCAATTCGTCCAGCCCGGCGGCCGACAGCAGGCTGGGCGTGCCCCCGCCGATGAATACGGAAATCACCTGGCGGCCCCAGACCGAGGGCAGCGCCTGCTCCAGGTCGGCGCGCAAGGCATCCAGGTAGGCGCGCTCGGGCAGCTCGGCCGGCACTGCGTGCGAATTGAAATCGCAATACGGGCACTTGCGCACGCACCATGGCACATGCACGTAGACCGACAACGGCGGCAGGCTGGTAAGCGCCGCGCCGGCCGGCGTGACCACGCGGGCCCGGGACCCGGCGCCCGCCTGGTGGATGGGTATGGTTATTGCCACGATGAAAACGCCGCGCCGGGGATCAGGACTGGGCGAACTTGTCGAGCAACTGGCGCAGCGCGCGGGCGCGATGGCTGGTCCGGTTCTTCTCGGCCGGCTCCAGTTCGGCGGCGGTGCGGCCCAGCTCGGGCAGCAGGAAGTGCGGATCGTAGCCGAAGCCGTTTTCGCCGCGCGGCGCGTCGACGATCTCGCCCTGCCACAGGCCTTCGCCGATGAGCGGCTGCGGATCATCGTGGGCGCGCACCAGCACCAGCAGCGCCACGTACCAGGCGCGCCGGTCGGCGACGCCCGCCAGCTTGCTGACCAGCAACGCGTTGTTGGCGGAATCGCTGCGCGCCGCGGCCGGGTTGCCGAGCTGCGCATAGCGGGCGGAATACACGCCCGGCGCGCCATCGAGCGCGGCCACGCACAGGCCGGAATCATCGGCCAGCGCCGGCAGGCCGGTCAACCGGCTGGCATGGCGCGCCTTGGCCAGCGCGTTCTCGACAAAGGTGACGTGAGGCTCCTCGGCCTCGGGCACGCCCAGTTCGCCTTGCGGCACCAGTTCGATGCCCAGCGGCGCGAACAAGGCGGAAAACTCGCGCAACTTGCCAGGGTTGTTCGAGGCCAGCACGACCCGGCCGACGGCGGTTTGGAGATTGGTCGATGTCATGCCGCCATTGTAGACGCGCGGATGCCTCAACCCGGCGCCGCCGCCAGCCGCAGGGGCGCGGCCGACGGATGCGGCGCGGCGCCGGCCGGGGGCTGGACGCCGCCCGCCAGCTTGAACACCGCCACGGCGTCCTGCAGTGCCGCGGCCTGGTCTTCCAGGCCGGCCGCCGCCGCGGCGGTCTGTTCAACCATGGCCGCATTTTCCTGGGTGGCGCGCTCGAACCGGGCCACCGCGTCGTTGACCGACTCGATGCCCGCCGCCTGCTTGGCCGCGGCTTCGGTAATCCCGGACACCAGCCCGGTCACCCGGCCCGCCGAGGCGACCGCCTCGCGCACCGCGTCGCCCGCCGTCCCGGCCTGGCGCACGCCATCTCTCACCCCTTGCGCCGCCGCCTGGATCAGGGCGCGGATCTCGTTGGCCGCCTGCGCACTGCGTTGCGCCAGCAGGCGTACCTCGCCGGCCACCACCGCGAAGCCCCTGCCCTGCTCGCCGGCATGCGCCGCCTCGACAGCGGCGTTCAAGGCCAGGATGTTGGTACGGAAGGCGATGCTGTCGACCACCTCGACGATGGCTTCGATGCGGCGCGTATCAGCGGCGATGTTCTCCATGGCGCCGATGACGGTTGTCATGGCCAGGCCGCCGCGCTCGGCCAGGCGGGCGGCTTCAGCGGCCTCGCCGCGCGCCTGGTCGGCCTGCTCGGCGGTGTGGCGCACCATGGCGGCCAGGGTCGCCATATTGGCGGCCGTCTCCTGCAGGGCGCCAGCCTGTCGCGCGATACGGTCGGACACCTGGCCGTTGCCGGCCGCGATCTCGCGCGCGCCGACGTGGATTTCCTCGACACCGCGCCGCACTGCCGCGACGGCCGCGGTCAGGCCCGCCTGCATGCGGCGCATGGCCGAATACAGCACGCCGATCTCGTTGGCGCCGCGCGCCGCGATGGCGGCGCTCAGGTCGCCATCGGCGATGCGGTCGAAATGGGTCCCGGCCTGCACCAGCGGCCGCAGCAAGACCCGCCGGAATGCCAGCCCGAACCCCAGCCCAAGGGCCGCAACCAGGCCCAGCAGCGCCACCGCCGCCGCGATCGCCCGGTCGAGCGCGCGCCCGGAGCGCGCCACCGCCGCCTGGCCCTGGGCGCGCGCGTACGCCTGGAATGCCTCGACGGCGTCCAGGTAGGCCGCGCTGCGCGCCGGCAGCGCCTGCTCGACGATGCGATTGGCCTCGATGCCGTTCCAGCCCTGTATCGCCTGCTGCAACGGCAGCAGCGCCTCGCCGGCCAGGCCCTTGTAGGCTGCCTGCACCGCCTCGAACAGCGCGCCGCCCTGTGCGCTGGTGTCGGGGTTGGCGCGCAGGCGTTCATGGCTGGCGGCGGCCTGCTCGAGCAGCGCCTGTGAACGGGCCAGCGCCTGGTCGCGCTGTTCTTCCAGGCCGCCTTCCATATAGGTCTTGGCGTCGGTCAGCCAGGCGCGCGCCTGGAACAGCCGGCTGCCCAGGTCGCTGAGGTCGCCGGCCCGCTCGATGTTGCCGCGGCCCAGCGCCTCGATATCGGCACGGTTGTCGCGCAGCAACCCGATGCCGCCGGCGGCCGCGGCCACGAACAATGCCACGAAAACCGCCAGCATCGCCGACAGCGCCAGGTTCACACTCAGATTTCTGCGCATACGCCCACACGGAATTGCCGCCGCCAGGGTGGCGGGGTGCGGCGATTATGCGGGGCGAACTTGGCAGATTCTTGACATTCAGGCGGCGCCGTCCGCGCCGCTCTCGCGCTGGTCCGCCGGAATATCGGCCACCAGCATGTCGACCAGTTCGCGCGCGAAAGCCGGCAGCGCGTCGAGGTCGCGCACGCAGATCTGCAGCTTGCGCAGCGCCCAGTCATCCACCAGCGGCACGATGGCGACCTGCAGCGCGCGGGCATAGCGCGCCGCCACGGACTCGGGAATGACGCCGATGCCCACGCCGGTCTCGATCATGCGGCACACGGCCTCGAAATTGCCGACCTCGACGCGGAACTTGAACGTGCGCCCCAGCGCGGCGGCCGCCTGCACCAGGAATGGATGGATGGCGCTCCATTCCGACAGGCCGACGTAGTCGTTGCTGAGCGTATCGGCGAAGGCCACGGCGGATTCGCGGGCCAGCGGGTGGCCGGCGGCAGTCACCAGCACCAGCCGGTCCTTGCGATAGGGAATGAACTGCAGGTTCTGGTCCGTGGTATGGCCGGCCACGATGCCGAGATCGGCCGACCCTTCGGCCACCGCCCGCACGATCAGGTAGCTCAGGCGTTCGCGCAGTTCGACGTTGACGTCCGGATGGGCCGCCAGGAAGCGCCCCAGCACCGCCGGCATGAATTCGGTCATGGCGGTGGTGTTGGCCAGCACCCGCACGTGGCCCTTCACGCCCCGGGCGAATTCCTGCATGTCGCCGCGCAACTGCTCGACCTGGCGCATGACCGTGCGCGCGTGGCGGGTCAGCGCCTCGCCCGCCGGGGTCAGCGTCACCCCCTGGCTGGTCCGATACAGCAATTGCGTGCCGAAATGCTCTTCCAGGTTCTTGATGCGCGTGCTGGCCGCCGGCAGCGACAGGTGGGTTTTCTCCGCGGCGCGCGTCAGGCTGTGCCAGTCGCCTATGTGTACGATGAGCTGTAGATCGGTGAGATCGAAATGTCCCGCCATTGAGTCCTCTGGAACCTGTTCTTCGGCAATTGCTAAGCCGGTATTAAGCAATCATAAATTGGCAAGGCGCCCCGCCTTGGGGCAAAGTGCCGGATTATTTGCCAGCATCATCATAGAGCCCCAGCCATGCCAGACTCCAATCATTCCTACCAGGACATCCGCGAAGCGGTGCGGGACCTGTGCGCCCAGTTCCCCGGCGAGTACTTCCGCAAGGTCGACGAAGCGCGCGGTTACCCGGACGAATTCGTGCGCGCCCTGACCGAGGCCGGCTGGCTGGCCGCGCTGATTCCTCAGGAATACGGCGGCTCCGGCCTGGGGTTGACCGAGGCTTCGGTCATCATGGAGGAAATCAACCGCAGTGGCGGCAACTCCGGCGCCTGCCACGGCCAGATGTACAACATGGGCACCCTGCTGCGCCATGGCTCGGAAGCCCAGAAGCGCGAATACCTGCCCCGCATCGCCAGCGGCGAACTGCGCCTGCAGTCCATGGGCGTGACCGAGCCCACCACCGGCACCGACACCACCAAGATCAAGACCACGGCGGTGCGGCGCGGCGACCGCTACGTGATCAACGGGCAGAAGGTCTGGATCTCGCGCGTGCAGCACTCCGACCTGATGATCCTGCTGGCGCGCACCACGCCGCTCGACCAGGTGACCCGCAAATCCGAGGGCATGTCGATTTTCCTGGTCGACCTGCACCATGCCGTCAAGCACGGGATGCAGGTGCGCCCCATTCCGAACATGGTCAACCACGAGACCAACGAGCTGTTCTTCGACAATCTCGAAATCCCGGCGGAGAACCTGATCGGCGAGGAAGGCAAGGGCTTCAAGTACATCCTGGACGGCCTGAATGCCGAACGCACGCTGATCGCGGCCGAATGCATCGGCGACGGCTACTGGTTCGTCGACAAGGTCGCCGCCTACGCCAAGGAACGCATCGTGTTCGGCCGCCCCATCGGCCAGAACCAGGGCGTGCAGTTCCCCATCGCGCGCGCCTATATCAACGTCGAGGCCGCCAGCCTGATGCGCTTCGAGGCCTGCCGCCTGTTCGACGCGCACCAGCCGTGCGGCGCGCAGGCCAACATGGCCAAGCTGCTGGCCGCCGATGCGTCCTGGGAAGCCGCCAACGCCTGCCTGCAGTTCCACGGCGGCTTCGGCTTCGCCAACGAGTACGACGTCGAGCGCAAGTTCCGCGAAACCCGCCTGTACCAGGTGGCGCCCATTTCCACCAACCTCATTCTTTCGTACGTGGCCGAGCACATCCTGGGCCTGCCGCGTTCGTTCTGACGACCCGCCATGACCGCACCCGCCCACCCCCATCCCAGCGCAGCCCTGGCCGAATTCGCCGCCAGCCTGCGCTTCGAGGACATCCCCGCGCCGGTCTTGCGGCGTGCCGAAGACCTGCTGCTCGACACCCTGGGCTCGATCCTGGCCGGCGCCAATGCCCGGCCGGTCCAGGCCATCGAGCGCTACGCCGCGGCCATGGGTCCGGCCCAGGGCGCGGCCCAGGTGCTGATCACGCGGCGCCAGACCTCGCCGCTGTTCGCCGCCATGGTCAATGCCGCCGCGGCCCACGTGGTCGAGCAGGACGACGTGCACAACGGCTCGGTATTCCACCCGGCGGCGGTGGTGTTCCCGCCGGCCCTGGCCGTGGCCCAGGCGCTGGAGCGCTCGGGCAAGGACCTGCTGGTGGCCGCCGTGGCGGGCTACGAAGTGGGCATCCGCGTCGGCGAATACCTGGGCCGCTCGCACTACAAGATTTTCCATACCACCGGCACCGTCGGCACGCTCGCCGCCGCCGTCACGGTAGGCCGCCTGTTGCGGCTGGACGCCGGGCAAATGCTGCATGCGCTGGGCTCGGCCGGCACCCAGGCCGCCGGCCTGTGGGAATTCCTGCGCGACGCGGCGGATTCCAAGCAGCTGCACACCGCCAAGGCGGCCGCAGACGGCCTGACCGCGGCCTACCTGGCGCGGGAAGGCTTCACCGGCGCGCAGCGCATCCTGGAAGGTGCCCAGGGCATGGCGGCCGGCATGTCGCGCGATGCCGATCCCGCCCGCCTGGTCGACCGCCTGGGCGAGCGCTGGGCCCTGTCGGAAACCTCGTTCAAGTACCACGCCTCGTGCCGCCACACGCACCCGGCGGCCGATGCCCTGCAGCAGGCCATGCACGAATACAAGCTGCGCGAAAGCGACTTGGCGGAGGTAGTCGCGCACGTGCACCAGGGCGCCATCGACGTGCTCGGGCCGGTGGTCGACCCCAAGACGGTGCACCAATCGAAATTTTCCATGGGGACGGTACTGGCCCTGATCGCCCGCAGCGGACGCGCCGGCCTGGCCGAGTTCGATGCCGCCCTGGGCGATCCGGCCGTGGCCGGCCTGCGCGGCAAGTTCCGCATGGAACTCGATCCCGAAGTGGACGCCGCGTATCCCGAGCGCTGGATCGGCAAGGTGACCGTGCGCACTACCGACGGCCGGGTGCTGCACGCCCGCGTGGACGAACCCAAGGGCGATCCCGGCAACACCCTCAGCCGGGCCGAGATCGAGGCCAAGGCGCTGCAGCTGGGCGTCTACGCGCAGGCCGCCAGCGAGGTCGAAGTGCGCGGCCTGATCGACACGGTCTGGAACCTGGAAAAGCTGCCGCGCGTGGGCGCGCTGCTGCCGGCCCGATAGCGGCGCGGCGCTCGCGCTTCCAGGTCTTTCCGGTGTCAGATACCCTTGGGTATCTGACACCTACCGCCATTACGCTCCTTCAGGTCTCCAGGTGTCAGACACCCGAAGGTGTCTGACACCTCCGTACCCGCCGAGGCAGCCGGCCCTCAGGCCAGTGCCGCGCGCTGCGCCTGCACCAGTTGCGCGATGCCGCGCTCGGCCAGGCCCAGCATGGCGTCCAGTTCGGCGCGGGTGAAGGTGGCGCCTTCGCCCGTCCCCTGCACCTCGACGAACGCGCCCGAGCCGGTCATGACCACGTTCACGTCGGCGTCGCAGGCCGAATCCTCCTGGTAGTCCAGGTCGAGCACCGCCCGGCCGGCCACCAGCCCCACCGACACCGCCGCCACCGCATCGCGGATCGGATTCTGCGCCAGGTCCCCGCGCCGCATCAGCAGCGCCACGGCGTCGGCGGCCGCGACCCAGGCCCCCGTGATACTGGCGCAGCGCGTCCCGCCGTCGGCCTGCAGCACATCGCAATCCAGGTGCAGGGTCCGTTCTCCCAGGGCGCGCAGGTCGAACACCGCCCGCAGGCTGCGGCCGATCAGGCGCTGGATTTCCTGGGTGCGGCCGCTTTGCTTGCCGCGCGCGGCCTCGCGATCGCCGCGCGTGTGCGTGGCGCGCGGCAACATGCCGTATTCCGCCGTCACCCAGCCCTCGCCGCGCCCCTTCAGGAACGGCGGGACCTTGTCCAGCACGCTGGCGGTGCACAGCACATGCGTGTCGCCGGCCTGCACCAGCACCGACCCTTCGGCATAGCGGGTGTAGCCGCGCTGCAGACGGAACGGGCGCAGTTGATCGACGGCGCGGCCGGACGGACGCGCGGCGGCGGAAGCGGAAGATGAGGACACGGACGGGCTCCAGGTGAATTCGGATACACCGCCGCATTGTACGGGCCGTCAACGTGATGCCCCGGGGCTTGAGGTATCCTGCCGGAAACAGCCATTTTTGCCCCCTGATCCAGGGGGCGCATCTTTCATCAGGACACGCCCATGATCCGCAGCATGACCGCCTTCGGCAATGCCCGCGCCGACCTCGAGCAAGGCACCCTGGCGCTGGAACTGCGCAGCGTCAACAGCCGCTATCTCGACCTGTACTTCCGCCTGCCGGACGAACTGCGGCACGTCGAGACACCGCTGCGCGAGCTGCTCACCGCCAGCCTGGGCCGCGGCAAGGTCGAGGTCCGCGCCTCGTACACCCGCGCCGCCGGGGCCGAACTCGCCAGCCTGGATCCGGCCTGGCTGCAGCACCTGGCCGAACAACTGCAGGCGGCCCGCGCGGTGCTGCCCGACGTCGCGCCGCCGCGCCTGGCCGAGCTGTTCAACTGGCCGGGCCAGCGCGGCAACGACACGCTGGATCCGCAAGCCTGGGGCGCCGCCTGCCTGCAGGCGGCCCGCCAGGCGCTGGCCCAGCTGCAGGAAGGCCGCGAGCGCGAAGGCCAGCGCCTGGCCGCGGCCATGCTCGAATGCGCCGAGGGCGTGGCCCGCATCGTCGAATCGGTCGAGGCCCACCTGCCCCAATTGCTAGCGGATCACCGCGAGAAACTGGCCACCAAGCTGCGCGAATCGGTCGAGGCCGCCTTTCCGGGCGGGTTCGCCCATATCTCCGGCCCCGAACTGTCCGAGCGCCTGTCCCAGGAAGCCAATCTGTTCGCGCTGCGCATCGACGTAGCCGAGGAACTGGCGCGCCTGCGCTCGCACCTGGAAGAGCTGCGCCACCTGCTGGCCGGCGGCGAGGCCGGCGGCAAGGGCAAGGACGCCAAGCGCGGCGGCGGCAGCGCCGGCAAGCGGCTCGACTTCCTGTTCCAGGAAATGAACCGGGAAGCCAACACGCTGGGCTCCAAGGCCGGCAGCATGGAGGTCACGCGCGCCGCCATGGACCTGAAGCTGCTGATCGAGCAGATGCGCGAGCAGGCGCAGAACATCGAATAGCTGGCCTTGCCCCGTTTCTCCGGACAGTTTGTTTAACCTCTCAAGCCGCTGCCTCGAATTGCATGGGGCTGACGTAGCCCAACGTTGAGTGTTGGCGTCGGGGATTGTAGAACCGCTCGATGTAATC
>Ga0180223_1000452_pt1 | contig 53289 bp, 48 predicted proteins | sample eDN5th30CKraftOP_FD_151337 | JGI IMG/M metagenome (GOLD analysis project Ga0180223, IMG submission 151337) | Enriched Organic Plus compost microbial communities from Emeryville, California, USA - eDNA 5th pass 30_C Kraft OP (version 2) (version 2) ... | reverse complement strand
CATCCGGTACGTCATCGACGCCGGCACGGCGCGCATCAGCCGGTACTCGGCGCGGTCGAAGGTGCAGCGCCTGCCGATCGAGCCCATCTCGCAGGCGTCCGCGAACCAGCGCTCCGGGCGATCGGGGCGTACGAGCGAGGGCATCGCGATCCGGCTGTACGCCGAGGACGACTTCGATCGACGCCCCGAGTTCACCGACCCCGAGATCCTCAGGACGAACCTCGCCGCGGTGATCCTGCAGATGGCGTCGCTCGGGCTCGGCCCGGTCGAGGAGTTCCCGTTCCTCACGCCGCCCGACAGCCGCGGCGTCCGCGACGGGCTCGAGCTGCTCCGCGAGCTCGGTGCGCTCGAAGATGTGGAGACGCGTCCGACTCCGTCGGGCGCTCGATCCACGGATGCGCGAGGGCCCAGGCTCACCCGCATCGGCCGCCAGCTCGCGCGCCTTCCCATCGAGCCGCGCTTCGCGCGGATGGTGCTGGAGTCGAAGAGCCAGGGCGTGTCGCGCGAGGTCATCGCGATCGTCGCGGGGCTGACGATCCAGGATCCCCGCGAACGTCCGCTCGAGCGACGTGAGCAAGCCGACGCCGCGCACGCACGGTTCGCCGACCCGACCAGCGACTTCCTCTCCCTGCTGAACCTCTGGAACCACCTCGAGGAGCAGCAGCGGGAGCTCGGCAGCAGCGCGTTCCGCCGCCTGTGCAAGTCCGAGTTCCTGAACTATCTGCGCGTGCGTGAGTGGCAAGACCTGTACCGGCAGCTCGTCAGGCTCGCCAAGCCGCTCGGCCTGCACGTGTCGTCGACGGCCGGCGCGCCGAACCCCGACGGCATCCACCGCGCCCTGCTCTCGGGGCTGCTGTCGCACATCGGCCTCCGCGACGACACGCGGACGTCGACCGGTCGGGGCGGCGCGGGTCAGGCGCGGGAGGCTGAGCGTCGGGGCCGCCGCCAGTCGGCCGAGTTCCTCGGGGCGCGCGGCACGCGATTCGTGATCTTCCCGGGTTCGGCGCTTGCGAAGAAACCGCCGGAGGCGGTCATGAGCGCGGAGCTCGTCGAGACGAGCCGGCTGTTCGCGCGGATGAACGCGCGGATCGATCCGGCGTGGGCCGAGCCGCTCGCGGGAAACCTCGTGACCCGGACCTGGAGCTCCCCGCGCTGGGAGCGACGGCAGGGTGCCGCGGTCGCCGACGAGAAGGTGTCGCTGTTCGGCGTCCCGATCGTGCCGAAGCGCCGCATCCAGTTGGCGCGCATCGACGCGTCGCTCGCACGCGAACTCTTCGTGCGGCACGCCCTCGTCGAGGAGGACTGGGACGTCAGCCGACTCGACCAGCGGGTGTTCGGCTTCGTGCGGCGGAACCGGGCGTTGCGCCGCGAGCTCGGCGAACTCGAGGAGCGGACCCGCCGCCGAGACATCCTGGCCGGCGACGAGGCGGTGTTCGCCTTCTACGACGCGCGCGTGCCCGACGACGTGACCGATGTGCGCGCCTTCGAGCGGTGGTGGCGCGACCGGTCCCGCGCCGAGCCCGACCTGCTCACGATGTCGAGCGCGGACCTCGTGGAGGAGGACGCGGCGACGCCCGACTCGGCCTTTCCCGACCGCTGGCGGCAGGGCGATCAGACCCTCCGGCTGCGGTACCGGTTCGAGCCGGGCACCGAGGATGACGGGGTCACGGTGGTCGTGCCGCTGGTGCTGCTGCCGCGCCTCGAGCCCGCCGGGTTCGACTGGCAGGTGCCCGGGTTCCGCGACGAGCTCATCACGGCCATGCTGCGCACCCTGCCCAAGGTGCTGCGGCGCCAGGTCGTGCCCGCCGCGGAGTGGGCCGCGAAGATCTCCGCCGAGCTGCCCACCGGCCCCGAGTCCGGGGAGGCCCGTGAGCCGTTCGCCGAGGTCGTGGCCGCGACGATCAAACGGCTCACCTTCGCGCCGGTCACCGCCGACGACTTCGATCTCGAGCGGGTGCCGCCGCACTTGCGCGTCACGTTCTCGGCGGTCGACGATCGCGGCAGGCCCGCCGGTGCCGACAAGGACCTCGCGGTGCTGCAGGCACGACTCGCAGATCGCGCGGGTCGCGCGGTCGCGTCGACATTCGGTGGGGCGGATGCTCCCCGCGGGGGCCGCGCGAAGCGGTCCGCCGACACCCAGCCCGGACCCTCGGGCACTCCCGAGGCGCCCGCGCTCGCCGAACGCACGGGACTCACGACGTGGGAATGGGACCGGCTGCCCGCCCACGTCGACACGCGTCAGGCGGGGAACGTGATCCGCGCCTACCCCGCGATCGTCGATGAGGGCGCCTCGGTCTCGCTTCGGTTGCTGCCCACGGCGGAGGAGCGCGATCGCGTCTCGCGCCGAGGCATCCGTCGCCTGCTCGTGCTCGCGACACCGTCACCCGTCGCGTACGTCCAGGAGCATCTCTCGAACGAGGAGAAGCTGCAGCTCGCGGCGAGCGCCTACCCCGGCCCGCGGGCGTTGCTCGACGACGTGCTCACCGCGGTCGTCGAGGCCGAGCTGCTGTCGCACCACGCCGACGGCCTGCTCGCCACGCGCGACGAGTTCGCGTCAGTGCGCGACGCCGTCGCCGCGACCGTGATGGAGCGCATGTTCGAGACCGTCGGCCTGGTCGCGCGGATCCTCAAGCTCGCCCGCGAGGCCGACAAGGCGATCTCGAAGGCCGCATCGCTCGCCCTGATGGCACCGCTCGCCGACGCGCGGGCGCAGCTCGAGGCGCTCGTGCCCGCGGGGTTCGTGTCGGCGACGGGGCTCGACCGGCTGCGCCACCTGCCGAGGTACCTGGAGGGCATCGTCCGTCGGGTCGGGAAACTGCAACAGGACCCGGGCCGCGACCGCCGCTTCATGACCGAGTTCGAAGGCGCGCTCGCCACCTTCGAACGCGCGGGCGGCACGGTACCGCTCGTGCCTGATGCGCCGCCGTCGCTCGTGCGGGCCAGATGGCTGCTCGAAGAGCTCCGTATCGGCCTGTTCGCCCAGGAGCTGCGAACCGCTGAACCGGTCTCACCGCAGCGGATCGCGAAGGCGCTCGCCGACTGACGAGCGCACTCGGATCGGCCCACCGATGCTGGACGCCGCGTCGAACGCGGCCGTCCGGCGTGGACGTCGCGTCGCGCGACCGCGCGGACGCGCGCCAGTAGCATTGGCCCTCGTGGCCAGCTACTCCGATCTCCTGAAGACGCCGGGCGTCGCGCGCATCATCGCGGCGCAGCTCACCGCGCGTTTTCCGTCGGGCATGCTGTCGCTGGCGTTCCTGCTGCACGTGGAGCGGCAGACCGGTTCGTACGGAGCCGCCGGGCTGGTGCTCGCCGCGACCTCGGTCGGGCAGGCCGTCGCAGGCCCGCTGACCAGCCGGCTCATGGGCCGCTTCGGCATGCGCTCGGTCCTCATCACGACGCTCATCTTCTGCGTGACCGCGATCACGGCGATCGGCGTCCTGCCGCTCACGGTGCCGCTCTACATGGTCCTCGGCCTCATCGCGGGCCTCGCGACCCCGCCGGTGCAGCCCGCGGTGCGCACCATCTACCCGAAGATGGTGAACGCCCGCCAGCTCACCCCCCTGTTCTCGCTCGACGCCTCGGCCCAGGAGATCATCTGGGTCGTCGGGCCGGTCGTCACCACGTTCGTGTCGACGCAGATCGGCACGGTCTGGGGCATCCTGCTCGCCGCCGTGATCATGGTCGGCGGCGGCATCTGGTTCATCGCGTCGCCCGAACTGGGCCGTGTGCGCATTCCGCGCTCGAAGCGGCGGTTCGGCGTCGTCCTCTCCCGCCCGCCCGTGCTCTTGGCAACCCTCGTGGGCTTCCTGCTCGTCGGCGGGGTCGCGGCGATCGAGGCGGGCGTCGTCGCGGTGTTCGGCCACGACGGCTCTGAGGCGGGCCTCGTGCTCGCGATCTTCGCGATCGGCTCGCTCGTCGGCGGCCTCGGCCTGGGGCACGTGCCGATCGGCCCGTGGTCGAGCGCGCGTCGCATGCTCATCGTGCTGTTCGGCACCGCGCTCGCCGCGCTGGCCATGGATTTCTGGTGGCTCTCGCTCACGCTCTTCATCGCGGGCGTCGGCATCGCGCCGGCCTTCGCCGTGCTGTTCTCGATCGTGTCGGCGAGTGTGAAGTTCTCCGACACCGCGGAGGCGTTCGGCTGGGTCGGAACGGGCCAGCTCATCGGGGCCGCGTTGGGGTCTGCGGTGGCCGGCTTCCTCATCGACGGCGTCGGCGCGCAGGGCGCGTTCTGGGCGGCGATCGCCTTCGCCGCGCTGGGCGTGCTCGCGGCGAGCTTCGGCAGCCCGTGGCATCCCGACCTGCGCGGCCGGGACGCGAGCCCGATGCCGGACACCGAACCGATCCAGGTCACCCCTAGCTGAGGAGGGACGTCATGTCCGACCCCATCGCACCGCGACTCGCCTTCACCGATGGCGCCTCGATCCCGCAAGTCGGCTTCGGGCTCTACAAGATCTCGACCGATGACGCGCGCCGGTTGACGCTCGAGGCGATCGACGCCGGCTACCGGCACCTCGACACCGCGGCGCTCTACGGCAACGAGCGCGAGGTCGGCCAGGCCGTACGCGATGCGCCGGTCGCGCGCGACGAGCTCTTCGTCACGAGCAAGGTGTGGAAGGACGACAACGGATTCGACGAGACGCTGCGCGCGTTCGACGCGTCCATGGCGCGGTTCGAACTCGAGCGACTGGACCTCTACCTCATCCACTGGCCCGTGCCGTCGACCGATCGCTACGTCGACACCTGGCGCGCGCTGATCCGGCTCCAGCAGGAGGGCCGGGTGCGTTCGATCGGCGTCGCGAACTTCCACGCGCACCACATCCAGCGGCTCGTCGACGAGACCGGCGTGTGGCCGGTCATCAACCAGGTCGAGCTGCATCCGTGGCTGCCGCAGACGGCGCTGCGCGAGTTCGACGACGCGCACGAGATCCTCACCGAGGCGTGGTCGCCGCTCGCCCGCGGTCGGGTCCTGGCGGACACGACGCTCGCCGCGATCGCCGCGAAGCACGGCCGCACACCGGCCCAGGTGGTGTTGCGTTGGCATGTGCAGCTCGGCAACGTGGTGATCCCGAAGGCCTCGTCCCCGGCGCGGATCCGGGAGAACCTCGACGTCTTCGGATTCGCGCTCGACGCCGAAGACCTCGCCGCGATCGCGGCGCTCGAGACCGGCGAGCGCACCGGGCGCGACCCCGACCTCGACTGACCCTCGGCCGCGGTGCGGCCCGCCGACGCCGTGAACGAACGGCCCGCGCGTTCGGTTGTGGCCCGGCGGCGACTCCCAGGGAACCGGAATCCGATCGTGATTCGACTCCCAGGGTGCACTCAGACATGCGGCTCGCGATCCGCCCTAGCCTGAGCGCATGCCCCGACGTTCCCGCGCCAGACGTGACCCCCGCGTGCCGATCCGCCTCACCGCCGCGGCCGGCGCCGCGGCGCTCGCCGCACTCCTCCTCGCCGGCTGCACCGCACAGGGCGGTGCCGACTCCGCGCACATCAACGGCGACGTCGGCGTCCAGCACGCGCCGATGGAGCTGCTCCCCGCCCAGCCGATGCCCGGCGACGCCGCGACCGGCGAGGTGGAGCGCAAGCTCGACACCGAGGCATCCGACCGCAGCGTGATCACGACCGGCTTCGTCGCCGTCACCGTCGTCGACCCGATCGCGAGCGCCGAGGACGTGGCCGATCTGGCCGCGGCCGCCGGCGGTCGCGTGGACGCCCGCACGGAAACGCCCGGAACCGACTCGCAGCCGCCGAGCGCGCAGCTCACGCTGCGCATTCCCGCGGACGACCTCGACGCCGTGATCGACGAGCTCCGCGCGCTCGGCACGGTCACGTCGGTCTCGGTGAACGCGACGGATGTCACGCAACAGCGCCAGGACCTCGATGCGCGGATCGACGTGCTCACGGCGTCCGTCGCCCGGCTCACCGAGTTGCTCGCGCAGGCCACCTCGACGGCCGACCTCGTCGCGATCGAGTCCGAGCTCACGACGCGGCAGGCCGAGCTCGACAGCCTCACGCAGCAGCGCGACTGGCTCGTCGACCAGGTCGACTTCTCGACCCTGACCGTCGATCTCGGCACCGAGGCCACCGCTCCCGACGCCCGGCCTGACAACTTCTGGGGCGGCGTGGTCGCCGGCTGGAACGGCCTGCTGCACTTCCTGTCGGGGCTCGTGGTCGGTTTCGGCGTCGTGCTGCCCTGGCTCGGCGCACTCGTCGTGGTCGCGGTCATCGTGCTGCTCGTGGTGCTGCTCGCGGTGCGCGGCCGGCGCCACCCGGGAACCCCCGACGGCGGTCGCGTGGACGAGGCGCATCAGGGCACCGGGGAGCCCGGCCCCCAGGCGTAGGCTGACGGCGTGACCCCAGAGACGTTGCTCACCGACGAGCTCATCGAACGCATCCGCGAGCGCGCGGAGGGCTACGACGAGCGGAACACGTTCTTCGACGAGGATCTCGCCGAGCTCGCCGCGGCGGGGTATCTGCGCGGCCTCGTGCCCGCCGACCTCGGCGGCCTCGGCTGGTCCCTCGCCGACGCGGTGCGAGCGCAGATCCGGTTGGGCGGCGCCGCGCCGGCCACCGCGCTCGCGATCAACATGCATCTGGTCTGGACCGGGGTCGCCAAGGTGCTCCGCGACCGCGGCGATGACACGCTCGACTTCGTCCTCCGCGAGGCGGCCGCGGGTGAAATCTTCGGCTTCGGGATCAGCGAGGCCGGCAACGACCTGATGCTGTTCGGTTCGCGCACGGTCGCGGAGCCGGTCGGGGGCGGCGGCTATCGGTACACGGGCCGCAAGATCTTCACGTCGCTCTCCCCCGCGTGGACCCGGCTCGGCACCATGGGTCTCGACACCGCCTCCGATGACGCACCCAAGCTCGTCTACGGGTTCATCGACCGCGAGGACCCTGACGTCCGCGTGCTCGACGACTGGGACACCATGGGCATGCGCGCGAGCCAGAGCCGCACCACGGTGCTCGACGGAGCGTTCGCGCCCCGCGACCGCATCGTCCGGCGACTCGACCCCGGCCCCAATGCCGACCCGCTCATCTTCGGCATCTTCGCGTGTTTCGAGCTCCTGCTCGGTGCCGTGTACACGGGCATCGGCGGGCGCGCACTCGAACTCGCCATCGCCGCGGCCCGCCGGCGCACGTCGATGAAAGACGACGGTCGGCCGCTCGCCGACGACCCCGCCGTACGGTGGCGCATCGCGGACGCCGCGCTCGCGCATGACGCGATCGAACCGCAGCTCGTCGCCCTCGCCCGCGACGTCGATGATCGGGTCGACCACGGCGCGTTCTGGTACGCCAAGCTCGCGGGTGCCAAGGTGCGCGCGACGGAGACCGCGAAGCACGTGGTCGATCAGGCGGTCCGCGTTGCGGGCGGGTCGAGCTACTTCACCGGCAGTGAGCTCGGGCGCCTGTACCGCGATGTGCTCGCGGGGATCTTCCACCCGTCCGACGATGAGTCCGCGCACGCGACCATCGCGAACGCGTGGATCGGGCCCATTGGCGACTCGGCAGGGTCCAGCCGACGATAGACTGCCAATCGATCGTGCCGCCGCGTCGCGGCCTGGCTGAGTTGCGCCGCTGGAGGAATTCGTGAACGGCATCCTGTTCGTCATCGCCATGGGCATCTTCGTCTTCGGGATGTGGCTCATGGGCAACGCGTCGCACATGGACGGCATCGAGTCGCTCGTGTTCGTCGCCGGCATCGTGTGCGTGGCCATCTCCCTGGCCATCCCCACGAGCCTGCTCGGTCGCGGCAACCGCGCCTGATCGCATGGGGTTGCCGACGATCGGCACCCGCGTGTCCTACCCGGCGGGTGAGCTTGCCACGCACGCCCGTGTGCTCGCGATCGTTCCCGCGGACGACGCGCGGCTCGCGGTGGTGACGGATGCGACCAGCATCCATCCGGTCGACGCTGCGTGGCCCGACCAGCCCGCCGACCGCGGTGCCCTGCTGGTGCGCGGACGCACGCTGCCAGTGCTCGACGCTGTGGTCGCCGCGACTGACGGCGCTGCGCTGTATCTGGGCGCAGACATCCCGGTTCGCAAAGGCACTGAGGGCTGGACCTTCGTCGTCGCCCACCTCGTCGACGTGAACGACGCGGTCGGCGTCTCCGAGGGCGATGAGGTCGAGACCCGGGCGGATGCCACGCTGCGCCGGGCACTCTCCGTCGGGCACTCCGCGTGCCATGTCGCGTCGCTCGCGTTGAACGACGCGATGCGGCCGCGGTGGAGCAAGGACGCACGCGTCGACGCCCTGGGCGCGCCCGACTTCGACGGGCTCGCGATCCAGACCTCGCGTATCGAACCCGACGGCTCCACCGACCGCTACCGACTGAACACATCCCTCCGTCGCGCCGGCTTCGACGCGACGGGTCTCGCCGACGAGCTGGCGTCGCTCGAGACCTCCGTGAACCGCACCCTCGACGAGTGGACCGCGGCGGGCGGCAGCATCCGCATCGAAGCGGACGGCGACCGGCTGACCGACCGCCGCCGGTGGGTCTGCGGCCTGCCGCCCGGCACCGCGATCATCCCGTGCGGAGGGACGCACGCGACCGATCTCGGCGAACTCGCGGGGGTGGGCGTCACGCTCGCGATGGAGCAGGACGCCGGCACGCCCGTGCTCGTCATGACGACCCGGGTAGGTGCTGCGGCCTGAGCCGCGACGGGCCCGGATCCCGGTGGGCGTCGACCCCCCGGAGCAGGTCTAGCATGTCCTTTCGTGGGAGTACGCATCGAGAGGGTCGACCTTCCGGGCATCGGTGTCCGGCATGACCTGGTCACCGAACGCGGCCGCCGCATCAGCGTGGTGTCGCACCGCGACGGCGAGCGGGACATCGGTGTGTTCGACGCCGACGATCCCGACGCGTGCCGGGCGTCCGTCGCGCTGAACGACGACGAGGCTGCGGCGCTCGCTGACGTGCTCGGAGCATCCGTCATGCTGTCGAGGCTCACGAGTCTCTCGGATGAGACCGCGGGGCTGTATACCGAGCAGATCGCACTGCCGACCGACTCGCCGTACCTCAACGGCACGCTGGGCGACACGAAGGCGAGGACCCGCACGCACGCCTCGATCGTCGCGATCGTGCGCGATGGCGCCGTCATCCCGTCACCCACGCCGGCCGAGCGCTTCCGCGCAGGCGACGTGGTCGTCGTCGTGGGCACGCGCGACGGCCTCGACGGCGTCTCGCGTCTGCTCTCCGGCGGCTCCGTCTGACGTGACGGCCGCATGCACGAGACCACGCTGCTCCTGATCGAAGCCGGCGCGCTGCTCCTCGGCATGAGCCTCGCGGGGCGCCTGGCGCTCCTGATCGGCATCTCGCCGATCCCCTTCTACCTGCTCATCGGCCTCGCGTTCGGCAACGGCGGGATCTTCCCGGTGAACGCGAGCGAGGAGTTCTTCCAGACCGGCTCTGAGATCGGCGTGATCCTGCTGCTCGCGCTGCTGGGCCTCGAGTACACCGCGTCGGAGCTCCTGGGCAGCCTGAAGTCGGCGCGGTCCGCCGGGATCGTCGATGCGCTCCTGAACGCGGTGCCGGGGGCGCTGCTCGCGCTCATCCTCGGATGGGGCCCGATCGCCGCCGTCGCGCTCGCCGGCGTCACCTGGGTGTCCTCGTCCGGTGTCGTCGCGAAGCTGCTGCGCGATCTCGGGCGGCTCTCGAACCGGGAGACCCCCGGCGTGCTCGCGGTGCTCGTCATCGAGGACCTCGCGATGGCCTTCTACCTGCCGATCCTGTCGGCGCTCGTGGTCGGCGTGAGTCTCGTGCAGGGCGCGGTCTCGGTCGCGATCGCCGTCGCGGTCGTGAGCGTCATCCTGTTCGTGGCGCTCCGGCACGGCTCGCTCGTGTCCAAGCTGTTCCCGGCCGAGCAGTACGAACCGCTGCTGCTCGGCGTGCTCGGCCTCACCATGCTCGTCTCCGGACTCGCCGCAGAGGTGAACGTGTCGGCCGCCGTGGGCGCCTTCCTCGTCGGCATTGCGCTCTCGGGCCGGGTCGCGGAGAACGCCAGCCAGGTCCTCACCCCCTTGCGCGACCTCTTCGCGGCGATCTTCTTCCTGTTCTTCGGGCTGACCACCGACTCGTCGGAGCTGCCGTCGATGCTGCTGCCGGCGCTCGCGCTGGCCATCGTCACCATGCTCACGAAGCTCGCCACCGGCGTCTTCGCGGCCCGCAAGGCCGGGGTCGGCGCGCTCGGCCAGTGGCGCGCGGGGTTCGCGCTGACGCCTCGCGGCGAGTTCTCGATCGTGATCGCCGGATTGGCGGTCGGTGCCGGCGTGAACCCCCAACTCGCGCCGCTCGCGACGGCGTACGTGCTGATCACGATCATCGGGGGCACATTCCTCGCGCGTGTGCCCGAAGCGCAGTGGTTCCGCGCCGCGGTCACCCACCGGCGTTCGGCGCAGTCGGGCTGACGGCGCCGGTGCTGTCCGCGCGATCCGCGCCAGTTCGTGCCGCTCTGCGCCAGCCGAACGGGCGCGGACGCGAACCAGGTGGCGCGGAGCGCGCGAAGCGAATCAGCCGACCGGCGCCGGGTCCGCGGCGAGCAGCTCACGCACGAGCGGCACGACCCGGGTCGCGTACCGCTCGATGCTCGCCGTCATGGCCTCGTGCGGCAGGGTGCCGTTCGAGTACTTCATGTCGAACCGGCTGGCGCCGACGACCTGCACCGTCGCCGCGATCTTCCGCGCGACCGTCTCCGGCGATCCGGCGTAGAGCGCGCCCTGCGCCGCCTCCTGCTCGAAGTGTTCGCGCGTGATCGGCCCCCAGCCGCGTTCGCGGCCGATGCGGTCCATGATGGTGCGGTAGTGCGGCCACAGCGTGTCGAGTGCCTCCGCATCGGTGTCCGCCACGAACCCCGGCGAGTGGACCGCGATGGGCTGCTGCGGATGACCGAACTGTTCGAGCGCCTTGCGGTAGAGGTTCGCCAGCGGCGCGAACCGTGCGGCGGAGCCGCCGATGATGGCGAGCACAAGCGGCAGGCCGTACTTCGCCGCACGCACGACGGACTCCGGGCTCCCGCCGACGCCGACCCAGGTCGTGAGCCGGCCGTGCTCGATCGGCGGGTAGACGAGCTGATCGGTGAGCGGCGGGCGGAGGGTGCCCGACCACGTCACGGGCTCCTGGGGCAGCAATGCCGAGAAGAGCTCGAGCTTCTGCTCGAAGAGCTCCTGGTACTGGCTGAGGTCGTACCCGAACACCGGGAACGACTCGATGAACGAGCCCCGGCCGAGGATGACCTCGGCTCGGCCGTTCGAGATCGCGTCGAGCGTGGAGAAGCGTTGGAACACCCGCACCGGGTCGTCCGAGCTCAGCACCGTGACGGCCGACCCGAGGTGGATGCGCTCGGTGCGCGAGGCGATGGCCGCGAGCACGACCTCGGGCGCCGACACGGCGAACTCGTGCCGGTGGTGCTCGCCGACGCCGAAGAAGTCCAGTCCCAGCCGATCGGCGAGCACGGCCTGTTCGACGAGGTTGCGGAGGACCTGCGCGTGCGCCAGCGGTTCGCCGTCGGGGCCGAGGGTCACATCGCCGAACGTGTCCAGCCCGAACTCGAGTTCCTGCGCCATGACCGCTCCCGTCTTCTGCCGGCTTCTGCCGGGTCAGCGTAATAATGCGTATGCATCAAAGTGTCGAACCGGTGTCGGTTCGACCCTATTCCCGTGATCCGGCGGCCGCGTCAAGGGAATGCGGCGGGCACGTCACCGTGTTATGCCGGGAGACGACACGGATGCCACGACAGAGGGGGCGCGGAACACCAGGTGACGAATCGACCGGTGATCGGGATCTTCGGTGCGGGCAAGGTCGGCACCGCGCTCGCGCGACTGCTCGTGGCGAGCGGCTACGACGTGCGCATCGCGGGCTCGCCGCGACAGACCGCACTCGACCTGCTCGTCGACGTCGTCGCGCCGGGAGCCAAGGTCTCCGGCCCCGACGACCTCATCGACGCCGCCGACGTCATCATCGTGGCCGTGCCGTTCAGCAAGGCCCCCACGGTGCCGTGGGCGCGCTTCGGCGGCAAGATCGTGGTCGACGCCATGAACTACTGGCCGCCGATCGACGGCGTCATCGCCGAGGTGGAGGCCGATCCGCGCTCGACCAGCGAGGTGAACCAGGCGCGCAACCCCGCGGCTCGGCTCGCGAAGAGCCTCAACCACCTCGGCTATCACGAGATGGAGGACGACAGCCTCCCACCCGGTGCACCGCTCAGGCGCGCGCTCGCGGTCGTCGGCGACGACCCGGACGCGAGAACGGTGATCGCTCGAATCATCGACGACCTCGGCTTCGATCCCGTCGACGGCGGCGCCCTCGCGAACGGGCGCGCGCTCGAGCCAGGCCGGCCCGCGTTCGGCCGCGAGCTGTCGGCGGCCGAGCTCGGCGCCCTGCTCACGCCCAGTTCCCACCTCGCCGCCTGAGTCGCCGCCCTCCGCGACCCGCCGAACCGGTCGTAGGCTGACCCGCATGGGTGATCACACTGAGGTGCCCGTCCGGGACGGGGCCGCGGAGCGGCTCGTCCGCATGGTGCGGCTCGAGACCGTGTCGGCCGAGCTCGACTCGCGCGGCCTCGACGAATTCGACCGGTTCCGCGCCCTCATCGACGAGCTGTACCCGCTCGTGGCCGCGCGGCTCGAACTCGAACGCGTCGGCGACCTCGGCCTGCTCTACCACTGGCGAGGCGGCGGCGCCGGCGACCCCGTGGTCCTGATGGCCCACTTCGATGTCGTCCCAGCCGCGTCGCGCGACGGATGGCGCATCCCGCCGTTCGAAGGACGCATCGAGCACGACGCGGTCTGGGGTCGTGGCACCCTCGACGACAAGGGCCCGCTGCTCGTGCTCCTGGAGGCGGTCGAGAACCTGCTCGCCGTCGACTTCATCCCCGCGCGCGACGTGTACCTCGCGTTCGGCGGCGACGAAGAGACCGCCGGCACGGCCGCCCGCGACATCTCCGACCTGCTCCACGCGCGCGGCATCACGCCCTGGCTCGTGCTCGACGAGGGTGGTGCCGTCGTCGACGCGCCGCTGCCCTTCCTCGACGTGCCCGCGGCCATGATCGGGGTCGGCGAGAAGGGCATGCTCACGGTCCGGCTCCGCGCTTCCGGCGACGGCGGCCACGCGTCCGCGCCACCACCCATGACCGCGGCGACGCGCCTTGCCCGCGCGATCGGCAGGCTCTCGCCCGGCGTGTTCCGCGCCCGCACACCACGCTCCACGCTGGACATGCTCGCGACGTTCCGGCCCTTCGCCCGAGGCCTCGGCCGGCTCGCGCTCACCGTGCTGTCCGCGTGGCCCTGGCTGACCGCCCGGATCTTCACCCACCTCGGCGGCGAACCCGCGGCCCTCGTCCGCACGACCGTCGCCGCCACGATGCTGCAGAGCGGCAGCGCACCGAACGTGCTGCCGTCCGAGGCATCCGGCATCGTGAACCTGCGGATCGCGACGGGCGAGACGGTCGCCTCGACCGTGCGCCGCCTGCGTCGCGCCGTGCGCGACCCCCTCGTCGCAGTGGAGATCGTGGACGGCAACGACCCGTCTCCCGAGTCACCCGTCGACGACCCGAGGTTCGCGGCGATCGCCGACGCGGTCGGCGCGTCGTACCCGGACACGATCACCGCGCCGTACCTGATGCTCGCCTGCACCGACTCCCGCTGGTTCCACCGGTACGCGACCGCGGTGTACCGGTTCGCGCCGCTCGCGATGACCGCGGCGCAGCGTGCGACGGTGCACGGCATCGACGAGCACGTCACGATCGACAGCCTCGAACGCGGCGAGCGCTTCCATCGCGCACTGCTCTCGGGCCTGCCGCGCTGACCCGCCCCGCCCCGCCCCGACCGACGGGTCCGCCGGCGCTAGGGTGTGATCATCCCGCTCGACGGCTGCCGCCGGCCGATCCCCCAAGGAGCACCGATGCCCCGCGCCGCGCACCCGACCCTCGGCCCTTTGGCGGCCGTCGTCGGCTTCCTCGCGTTCGTCGAGTTCACGAGCGGCATCCTGCAGGGGTACTACACGCCCATGCTCACCGACATCGCGCGACACCTCGGCATTCACGACGCCGACGTGAACTGGCTCGAAGGCTCGCAGCTCGCGCTCTCGGCCCTCGTCGTACCGGCCCTCGCGAAGCTCGGCGACATGGTCGGGCACAAGCGCATCCTGCTCTGGTCCACGGCTGTGACCGCGGTGGCCTCACTCGTGCTCCCGTTCACCGATTCGTTCGCGGTCTTCCTCGTCGCCTGGGCGCTGCAGGGGTTCTATGTCGTGTGGCTGCCGCTCGAGATCGCATTGATCTGGTCACGATCGCGGGCGGCCGGACACTCCGCGGCGACCACGGCGAAAGCCGCGGGCCTGCTGGTGGCCGCACTCGAGGTCGGGGCGATCACGGGTGCGCTGCTCGGCGGTGCGCTCGTCGATGCGCTCCCGCTCACCCTCGTGCTGCTGGTTCCCGCGCTCGCGGTGGTCGCGTGCTTCGTCGTCATCGCCGTCGGCGTGCGCGAGTCCCCGGAACTCGCTGGCGGACGACTCGACACCGTGGGACTCGTGCTGGTGTCGCTCGCGCTCGTGGCCTTGACGGGCGGCCTCAGCTTCCTGCGCCTGAACGGCGTGCAGGACCTGCTCTCGTGGGGCATCATCGCCCTCGGCGTGATCCTGCTGGTCCCGTTCGCCAGATGGGAGCTGCGGCACCCCGATCCGCTCATCGACGTCCGGTTGTTCCGCTCACCCTCGCTCTGGCCGGTGTTCGTGACGGCCGGCCTGTTCGGGGTCAGCGTGCTCGGCGCGCAGGCGCCGCTGTCCACGTTCGCACGCACCGACCCGGCCGAGGTCGGCTACGGGCTCGGCACGGCGGGCTTCCAGACGTCGCTCATCATCGGCATCTACCTGATCGCGATGGTCGTGGGCGCGCTGGCGTACCCCGCGGTGTCCCGTCGGATCACGCCGCGCGTCACCCTCATGCTCGCGGCGTCGCTCGTGGCCGTCGGATATCTGCTGTTCGTGCCGTTCCACGACACGTACACCCAGACCGTCACGAACATGGTGGTCGCCGGCATCGGGTCGGGCGCGCTGGTCGCGGCGCTGCCCGCGTCGGCCGCTGCGGCCGCTCCGCTCCATCAGACCGGGGTCGCCACCGGACTCACGAACTCGGTGAAGACGGTCGGTGGCGCGGTCGCATCATGCGTGTTCGGCATCGCCCTCGCGGGTCAGCTCGCCGCGGGCGCGGCCGGCGACGCTCCCGAGGGCACGGCCGGGTCCTTCGCGGGCTACCTCACGGTCTGGCTGGTCTGCGGGTTCACCGCCGCCGCGGCGGCGGTGCTGCTCGCCTTCGTGCCGCGTCAGGCGTTCACGGATGCCTCGGCCGCCGTCGAAGCCTCAGCGACGCCGCGCTGATCGGGGGCATGAGCGGCCGCCCGCGATCGTCCGCGGCCGCGCGGCGTGCTCGGCCGCTCAGCCGAGCGCGTGGCGCTGGCGCCGCCGAGCACCGAGATCGGCGATGCCGATCGCGAGGGCGATCGCGAGGAACAGCGCGACCGCGAGCATGCCGTAGCCGTAGGCGTGGTGATAGACCGTGAGGTCCGGCCCGTTGCCGTCGGCCTCCCGCCAGATGGTGGCGTAGAAGAGTGACAGGGCGACCGCGGTGCCGACCGCCGTTCCGACACGCTGCCCGAGCTGCCCCACCGAGCCGGCGAGCCCGCCCTGCTTGACGGGCACATCGGCCAGCGTGAGGGTCTGGTTCGGCGAGATGACGAATCCGCCGCCGAACCCCGCGATGACCATGGCACCGGCCATGGCCCACGGCGCGACCGCCGGGGGCGTGAGCAGGGCGACGAGGACCAGTCCGCCGAATCCGATGAGCAGCAACAGGATGCCCCAGACCACGAGGGGGCGCCCGAGCCGATTGACGAGGTTGCCGCCCCACCACGAGGCGATCGCGCTCGTGAGCGCGAAGCCGATCGTGACCATGCCCGCGAAGACGGGTTCGAGATCGAGCCCCTGCTGCAGGTAGAGCGTGGTCAACAGGAACGTGGGCGGCATGGCCGAGAAGTATGCGGTGGCGAGCGCGGTGCCGTTGCGGTATGAGCTGATGCTGAACAGCGCGAGCGGGACGAGCGGATGCCTCCCCGTTGCGGCGTAGTGGCGCTCCCACGCAATGAACCCGGTGAGGCCGAGCACGAACAGCACGAGGGTCCACCAGCGCGCGGGATTATCGTCGGGCGACCCCGTGGTGAGCAGGAACGGCCACATGAGCGAGACCGTCGTGATGGCGAAGAGCACGAGCCCGAACGGGTCGAGTTCGAGCCGCCGCGGGGGCCGGTCCGGCGGGCCGGGCAGCAGCTTCGCGGCGAACACGATGGCGACGAGCACGAGCGGCACGTTCATCCAGAAGATCCAGCGCCAGCCGTCCGCGGCGCCTCCGACGGCGATGAGCAGGCCGCCCAGTGTCGGACCGAACGCGGTCGAGAGGCCGATGACGGCACCGAACAGGCCGAACGCGCGTCCGCGCTCGGGGCCTTGGAAGAGTTGCTGCACGAGCCCCAGCACCTGCGGCATCTGGATGCCTGCCGCGACGCCCTGCAGCAGACGCCCGATGAGCAGAACCGTGACGTTCGGGGCGAGCGCGCAGATCGCACTCGTCACGAGGAACGCGCTGAGCCCGATCAGGAAGAGCAGCTTTCGCGAGCGCTGATCGCCGATACGACCGGCCGGCACGAGCACGAGCCCGAATGCGAGGACGTAGCCGGAGACGATGAGCTGCAGCTCGGTCGAGCCGACGTTGAACGCCTCCTCGATGGACGGGAGCGCGACGTTGACCTTGGTCAGGTCGAGGATGGTGAGTCCCGCAACCGCCACGCACACCCAGTAGGCCTGCCATCGTTGGCGGGGCGCGAGCGGGATCGACTGGGTGTCAGTGGGAGTCGCCATCGCCTCCAGCCTAGGGCGCCGGACGGGCGGACCCGGGCCGAAGCCGGGAGACGCGCCCGCCCGGGCAGCCGTCACGTCGTTCCGAAGATGGTCACGTAATCGCTGTGCTTGACGAATTCAGCGGGGGGCTCCGTGGCTTTGATGAGCTCGTCCAGCCACTCCTGCACCGCGCCACCTTCTCTCGCGCGCTGCACCGTTGCCGACACGTCGGTCGCAATGGCGCGGAACGCCGGCCTCTTGGTGATGATGTACGCCGCGAGTTCCTCGCCGAGCGGCGGGCCGCCTTTCCAGGAGTTCTGTGCGGTCCGCCAGTAGTCCCACCACAGATTGTGGAGCTTGACCTGCGCCCGGTCGAGTGCCTCCAGGACGGGGTGCCCCGCGCCCACCGAATCGACGCGCAGTGATGAGATCACCTTGGTGTTGTTCATCTGCTTGATGGCCGCACGAGTGCCCTCGAGGAACCTCGTGACCACGTTCTGGACGCCTTCGTTGGCGCCCGGGAGGGTGGGCAGCAGGGCGTCGTCCTGGATGAGCCTCTGGCGGACCCATCTGGCATCGACGTGCACGTTCTTCGGTGCGGCGGTGGAGCTGCCGAGACTCTTCCACGCCTTGGACAGGCGGTCGACGACCTTCGGTGACGAGAGCACGCCGGCGATGGAGGTCAGCGCACTGAACCCGGCGAGCACGTACTCCGCCGTGGCGAGCTGCTTGTTCAGGTCTTCGTCGATGAACAGATCCGTGTGCTCGGCGATGAATCGGGAGGTCGCGATCGCGGTCCCGGTGGCGCCCGCCAGCAGACTCAGCCCGCCGAAGGCGAACGAAGCGGCGTTCGTGGTGATCGTGGTGGCGAGGCTGACGCCCGCCGGGAAGGCCATCCCCAGCGTGCTTCCCGCCGTCACGACGGAGAACAGCACCGCGGCCCCGATGACGATGCCGTTGAACACGTCGTTCCAGGCGAAGTGCCCGGTCGGGTCGACGTTCATGATCGGGTTCGCGTCTGCATAGCCGTACTTGTTCTGCAGCGCCTCGGTGTCGAGGCTCGTGAACCCGAACCGGTCGGACGCGTAGGTGCGCACGGCCAGGTGCTGGGTCCCGGTGGGATTGGTGTATTCGCCCGCATACAGGAACGGGAACCGGGTGGCCTCATCCGCGGGAGCGTCGGGCTGGCCGCTGGCCGGTGTGTGGGTGGTGCTGCCGTGATCGCTGTAGGTGAATCGGCTCGTGGGCTCACCGGCTGACGACGTGAGCTCGGTCGTGCTGCCGTGCCGGTCGTGGACGGTGTAGACCGGGGCGGCCGCACCTTTCGCACCCGCCGCACCGGCCGCGGCCAGCGCGTCTCCTGACTGACCGGCATCGGTGAGCGTGCGGGCTTCCCGGGCGACGCCGAGCAGGTAGCTCGCCGATGTCGTGGCCCCGCCGACGGTGTGCACGTCATTGAGCATGGTGCCGTCGTCCCAGTAGAACCCCGTCGTGTGCTCCGCCGCGTCAGCGGTCGAGGTCAGGCGTGCTCGGTCGCCGGTCGCCCAGTAGCTGGTTCGCAGCGTGGTGCCCTCGGGTGTGGCCTCCTGCACGGTGAGGTTCCGCGCGTTGTAGGCGTACCGGGTGCCGTCCGCGGCGAGCGTCTTCCGGCCGAGCCCGTCGAAGTCCACCAGCGTCTCCGGGGAGGGCAGGCCGTCGGCACGGACCGCCGACGTGCCGGTCACCTGCCCTCGGAGATCGATCTGCTGCGTCGTCACGAGCTCCGCATCGTCGAGGTCACCGGTCATGGTGGCGCCTGACGACTGTGTCCCGGCGACCTCGTCGATGTCGACGACCTGGGACAGCCCGCTCGAGACGGTGGCCCGCGTCGTGCGCCCGAACGCATCCTGCTCGGTGGTGGTCTCCCAGCCCCATGCGTCGGTGACCCGCGTCGAGTTCGTCGACGGGTACTCCCGAGTCTCCGAGACTCTGGTGTGCCCGTCGACGGCGACGCCGTCGCGGATGTTGTCGGTCGTGCGGCTCAGCCGGCCGACCACATCCTGCTCCCGCACGACGGTGACGCCGTCAGGTCCGCTCGTGACGGTGGCGTTCACGCCCTCACTCTGACGACTCCGGTACGCCATCCGAACCGAGAAGCCGGCCGCATCCCGCATCTCGACCACCCGCCCATACTCGTCGAACACGAACCCCTCGGCGATGGTCCGCGTCGCGCCCGACGCGTTCGTGGAGGTCAGCTCCATCCGGCTCGGCCGCCCCGCGTGGACCGCTGCCGTGTCACCCTCCGGGTAGCTGAACGTCTGCCGCTGCACGCTCCGCTCACCCGACGGGGTGATGACCGCCGTCTCGCGAGCGGTCATCCCGAGGTCTCCGTCGTACGTCGAAGTGACCCGGCTGGTGCCATCAGTGAGCGCGCTCGTGAAGGACACACCCGGGGCCGGAGCATCGACCGCTGGCCACCCGGATGCCAGCCCGGCGACCGGCTCCCAGCGCCGGTCGATGACCTGCTCAGCGGTCGACGGGTCCACGACCGAGACACGGTCGACGGTCGCCGTGCCGTCGGCGGCAGCGCGCCAGCGCAGATCGGTCGCGGCCCCGCTGGCCGTGGTGATCTGTGAGACGAGGCCCGACACGGCGTACCGCACCGCCGTTCGGTCGCCCGTCGCATCCACCACACCGCTGACTCGGGTGCCTTCCAGCTCGATCGTGCCGATCGCGCGCGACGGGCCGTCGACCCCGGCGCGACTCTCGACCACGACACGGCTCGGATCGCTCCAGTCGAGCGACGTGACGACGCCGTCCGCGGTCACGACCCTGCCGAGCCGGCGCGCATCCCGCCACTCCCAGTCCATGCGGTTGTCGTGGGCATCGAATTTGGCGATCGGCATCCCCGACGGGTCGAAATACGACACCAGGCCGCCCAGTTCGTGCAGCACGAAGGCGTAGGGGCGCTCACCCACGGCGCCGTCGGCGCGTGCCGGGAGCACCCCGCCGATTTGCGAGAACCGCACGTCTGCGCCCTCGTAGCCGGCGAGCCCCGAAGGGGCCGACTCGGATGCCGCGAACGACAGCTGGGCGCTCTTCGACGGGTGAACACGAACCCCGCCCTTGGTCTCGACGCGTGCGATCCCGGCCAGCGACCAGCCCGCGCCGAGTGCGAAGGAGTCCGCCCCTGACGCCCGCGAGTCCCACGACAGCCCGAGTGCGCCCAGCGGTGCGTCGATCGAGAAGGCGCCGGTGCGCGGATCGATGGCGCCGTGTATCGCACCCCCGAGCGGGAAGGGCGCCACGAGCGCCGCCTCGCCTTCCGCCTGGGATTCACCCGCCCAGGACGGCGACACCGTGCCGACGACCAGTCCTGCGCACAGCACCGCGCACACCACGGTGCCCCACGGCCGAGCGCGGCGCTTCGATGCCTTCGATGCCACGGCGGACTCCTCTCCGAGCGGCCACGGCACACCACCGGGCCCAGATCGGCCACTATATCAGTATGCATCCGGGGTGCGGTCCGGCGTGTGGACAGCGCGGCACGCCACGAAGCGATCACCACCGACGACATGTGACTGCGCACCACGTGTGGGTGAGCACACCGACCGACGGCCGCTCCAACCCACAATCGGGCATCCGACACACATCGGGCCTCTCACCCACCCTCGGGCTTCCGGCACGCATCGGGCCTCTTACCCACCCTCGGGCTTCCGGCACACCGTCGGACTCGACACCCACCATCGGGCTACCAGCGCTCCAGTCGCCGACGACCCGCGTGAAACGACGAACGGCTGAACCCGAGACACTCGGAATTCAGCCGTTCGTCACTGCGATCGCATATGTGGTGGACCCAGGGGGATTCGAACCCCCGACCTTCTCATTGCGAACGAGACGCGCTACCAACTGCGCCATGGGCCCAAGCCGTGAACGACTCTATCACCCCGAACGGGGTGGTCATGACCACTCGCCGCCCGACGCGCTCAGACCGCTTCCCGCCGACGCCGGAGCACGGCATCGAGGCTCTCGAAGCCCGGCTCGGCCTCGGCGACGACCCCCATGCGCGCATACGGGTTCGCCGGCGCGGACGCGTTCACCGACGCGGCCGACCCGGCCCGGGCGGCCGGCTCCGCCGGCATGGCGCGCGGCGCCAGTTTCGGCAGTTGAGGTTCGAGCTTCGCGGCGCGCTCGGCGATGGCGGCATCGACCGCGGCCCGGCGGAGCCCTTCGGCCGCCTCGACCGACGCCATGGCGGCGGCCGCGATCGTGCCGCGCGAGAGGTGGAGCGGCTTCGGCAGCGGCTGCGGCGTCCAGCCGGTCGCCGGGGCCGGGGCCGACTCGGGCAGGTCGATGGGCTCGAAGGGAGCCGTCGCGAGCACGATCGGCGCAGCCGCGGGGGCAGCAACCACCGGCACGCGACGACGGGCGAGCACGACGACGCCCGCAAGGCCGACCACGGCGCCCACAGCGCCCACGCCCGCGACGGCGGGCGACAGTCCGAACAGCAGGCCGACGGCGCCCACGATCACCACGATGAGTGAGACCAGCATGCCGAGCGAGCACGCCGCGCGACGGCGGCGCAGCTTGCGGCGCAGCACGACCGGGTCTGCGGCGGATGCGGCGGCGGATGCCTCGGCCTCGGCGCGCCGCTTCGCGGCGAGCGCACGATCCGCCTTCTCACGCGCGGCAGCCGCGCGCTGCTCCGCCGCGGCCCGCTCGGCGATCGCGAGCTGCTCCGCAGCTTCGGCTTCGAGCCTCGCCTGCTCGGTGCGCTGGGCGAGGATGCGCTGTTGCGCCGCGACCTCACGCGCGGTCGCCTCGACGCGCACCTCGTGCGGCGTCTCGGCGGTCTCGGCAAGGATGCGGAGCGTCTGCTGCAATCGCACGGCGTTGCGCTCGGTCGCGAGGTACTGACCGCGTCGGAACCAGGTCGGCAGCAGGTAGGCGACCCAGAGCGCAGCGGCGACGGCTACGAGCACTCCCCCGCCGATCGCATCCATGCGTCAACGTTAGGGGACGTCGATCCTCCGGTGAGGCGCGTGCGTGTGGCGTGTCAGCGATCGGTCGACGAGTTCCCAGCCTGATCCCGCGCCGAGCCGTCGCGATCCGCGAGTGTTTCGCCGAGCCACCCGCACATCGGGACGGTTCAACGAGGTCTGGGCGGGCGCCGTCCGGGCACGCTCACCGTCGGTGCGGCAGCTGGAGCGGCAGCGACGCCGCATCCCGATCGGCCGCCGGCACCCGCGCGGCGCCCTCGGGAACGCGACCGTCGCGCCACCGCGCGAGCACTCCGCCGGGAACCTCCTCGGCGACGAGCGCAAACGAGAAGTGGTCTCGCCAGTCACCGTCGATGTGGATGAATCGGCGTCGCAGCCCCTCGTACCGGAAACCGAGTTTCTCCACGACCCGCAACGAGGGCGCGTTCTCCGGCCGGATGCAGATCTCCATGCGGTGCAGGCGCAGTGTGGTGAAGCAGTAGTCAGTGGCGAGCGCCACCGCGGTCGGCGTGACGCCCCGGCCCGCGACCTCCTGCGAGACCCAGTAGCCGATCGTCGCCGAGGAGAGCGAGCCGTAGGTGATCGACGACACGTTGAGCTGGCCGACGAGTTCCCCCTCGAGCTCGATGATCAGCGGCAGCCCGTTGCCCGCCCGCGCGTGCGCGGTCAGGCTCCGGATGCTCGCCCGGGTGTCGATGATGGTGCCGCCGCCCGGGTAGGTCGCTTCCCATTTGCGCAGCCAGGAGCGGTTGTCGAGCAGCACCCGCTCCAGCGGCCGGGCATCCTTCGCACGGATCGGCCGGAGCGTGACCTCGCCGTCGCGGAGCGTCGGCAGGACGGCGGGGGGCATGGTCAGGCGGCGCCGTCACCGGCGACGAAGTCGCCGAGCCACGTGCGCAGATCAGGGCCGATGTCCTCGCGGTCCGCCGCGAGCTGCACGACCGCTTTGATGTAGTCGAGCTTGTCGCCCGTGTCGTACCGGCGCCCGCGGAAGACGACGCCGTACACGCCGCCCGTCCCCTCGACGTCGTCGGCCATCTCCATGAGCGCGTCGGTGAGCTGGATCTCGCCGCCCTTGCCCGGCTTCGTGTGCTCGAGCACGTCGAACACCTCGGGCTTCAGCACGTACCGCCCGATCACGGCGAGATTGGACGGCGCGACGTCCTTGGTCGGTTTCTCGACGAGGCCCGTCACCCGCACCACGTCGGGGTCGTCGGTCGGCTCGACCTCGGCCGCGCCATACATGTGGATCTGTTCGGGGTCCACCTCGAGCAGCGCGATCACCGTGGCGTCCCGTCGACCGTGCTCTTCGAGCATGCGGGTGAGCAGGACGTCGCGCGCGTCGATGAGGTCGTCACCGAGCAGCACCGCGAAGGACTCGCGTCCGACGTGCTTCCGGGCGCGGAGCACCGCATGACCCAACCCCTTGGGGTCGCCCTGCCGGACGAAGTGCACGTCGGCGAGGTCGCTCGATTCCTTGACGCGCTCGAGCTTCGACTCGTCGCCCTTGTCCTCCAGCGTCTGCTCGAGCTCGGTCACCCGATCGAAGTGGTTGGCGAGCGCGTTCTTGTTCCGTCCGATGATCATGAGCACGTCGTCGAGGCCCGCAGCGACGGCCTCTTCCACGACGTACTGGATGGCCGGCTTGTCGACGACCGGGAGCATCTCTTTCGGCATGGCCTTGGTCGCCGGAAGGAACCGAGTTCCCAGACCTGCCGCGGGAATGACTGCCTTGGTGATCCGCTTCGTCGTCATGCGGTTCAGCGTAGCGGGCGACGTTGCCAGAACGACGGCAGCCTAGGATTGTGCTATGCCCCCCGACGACCCAGACGTGGTGAAGCGCATCCTCCGCGCCGAGCTGCGAGAGCGCCGCCAGAACATGCCGTCCCACGAACGTGAGCTGGCGTCCGAGGGGCTGACCGCCCGCCTCCGGGAGCTCGTCGCCGAGACCGGCGCCACCTCCATCTCGTGCTACCTCTCGATGCCCAACGAGCCAGACACCCGCCCCTTCGTCAACTGGGCCGAGGCCAACGGGCTCCGCGTGCTGTTCCCGGTCACGCGTGAGGACGGCCTGCTCGATTGGACGGTCGGCGAGGACGAGACCGAGCGCCTCGGCCTCGCGGGTGTGCCGGAGGCCGAGGGCGAACTGCTCGGCCCGATGGCCATCAACGACGTCGACCTCATCATTGTCCCGGCGGCCGCGATCGACCGCACGGGCATGCGACTCGGCTGGGGCAGGGGCTATTTCGACAAGACCCTCGGTTCGATGGGAAAATGTCCCCCGGTGTATGCCGTCGTCTTCGAGCGCGAGTTCGTCGAGTCCGTGCCTCGTGAGCGGCACGATCAGCCGGTCAACGGCGTCGTGACGCCGACGCGCATCATCGCGTTCTGAGCCGAGACACGACTCATCCCCAGCCGAAAGAGCACCATGCCCACCTACTCCTACCGCTGCACCGAGTGCGGCAACGCCTTCGACATCCACCAGGCTTTCACCGACGACGCGCTGACCACCTGCGAGGCGTGCGGCGGACGTCTGCGGAAGCTCTTCAACACCATCGGCGTCACCTTCAACGGGTCCGGCTTCTACCGCACCGATTCCCGCGCCGGTTCCGGCACGGGCGGGGCGGATGCCTCGTCGGGTGGCTCCGGCTCCGGCGCTTCCGGCTCGGGGTCGTCGAGCTCCGGGTCCTCGGGCTCCGGGTCCTCCGGCTCCGGGTCGTCGAGCTCCGGGTCATCGGGCTCCGGGTCTTCCGGTTCCGGGTCGTCGGGGTCCGCGGCATCGAGCGGTTCCAAGACGGCTGCGGCGTCGCCGGCGTCCTGACCGCTGCACATCCTCTGACGAGGCCTCCCTCTCGACCACACAAGAAGGAACACACCGTGCTCAAAGGCTTCAAGGAATTCATCCTCCGCGGCAATGTGATCGAGCTCGCCGTCGCCGTCGTGATCGGCGCGGCGTTCACCGCGATCGTGAACTCCATCGTGGAGAACCTGATCAACCCGTTGATCGGCGTCGTCTTCCAGGCGGACAGTCTCGACAACGCGCTGAATGTGCCGATCCCGACGCTGAGCGGTGAAGACGCGGTGATCCGGTTCGGTGCGGTGATCGGGGCGATCATCACATTCGTCGTGGTCGCCGCCGTCGTGTACTTCGTGTTCGTGATGCCCATGAACACCGTCAAGGAGCGGGCCGAGGCGCGCCGGAAGTCCGGCGAGCCCGCCGCAGAGGACCCCGAGACCGAGCTCACGCTGCTCACCGAGATCCGCGACCTGCTCGCGGCCGAGCGCGGCACCACCCACACCCCCGCGAGCGGCACGGCGAGCGGCGCGGTCCCCGCGCAGGCCGCATCCACGGACACCACGCACGGCAAGCACGCCCAGTAGCCGCGCGAGCGCGCCCGGCGCCCTCGCGTGCGACGAACGTTTCCGTCTGGACCGGGCGTTTCCATCGCGCCGGAAACTCCGGGCACGAACGGGAACATCCGTCGGGGTGCTGCCGGTCACCAGTGCGGCGGGCGCTCCCGGGTGATGCGGTCGTCGTCGGGCGTTCCGCCGGCCGGCGGTTCGTCGCGGACGACCTTCTCCGGCGAGGTGTCGGTGTTCGGTGCGGGGGTCAAGCGCGCGCGGCGACGACCCGTGCGCTCGACGCGCTGGCGCGTGGATGCCTCGCCTGAGTCCTCCGCCCCACCCGGCGCATCCGCCCCACCCGGCACACCCGTCTCGTCCGACACGCCGTCGCCCGGCGCGGCGGTCATGACGAGACCTGAACCGGCCGTTCGACCTTGCCGAGCAGACTCGCCACCCGGTTCGCGACGGCTTCGGGGTCGCCGAACAGCTCGAAACTGTGCACGCGCAGGTAGTGCCAGCCCAGACGTCGGAGCACGTCCGGGCGAAGCCGCAACGATTCGCGCAGACTCTGGCCAGCCAGCGAAGCATCCGTCTCGATCACGACCGCCTTGCCGGCTGCCGCGGCCGCGAGCGCGAGCCGCCCACGATAGTCGAGCTTGACCCTGATCCCACGCCGCTCGAGCCGCGCCGCGAGATCGGCGAGCATGATGTCGGGGGCGCTGCCGGCCGGATCCTGCGCCTGACGCTCCTCGGTCTGGCTCAGCACCTGCGCGAGGGCGAGCACCCCGTTGGACTGTCGCTCCGCGTCGATGTGCTCCGGTCGGAACGCCGACACGAGGTCCATGGACCGGCGCGCACGCGTCATGCCGACCGCGAGCAGTCGATCGCCGCCCGGCTCGCCGAGCGCACCGAAGTTGGACAGCAGACGTCCGTGCGGCGTGCGTCCGAACCCGACCGAGAACACGACCCGGTCGCGGCTCTGCGCGACCGCCTGCTCGAGCGTGAGCACCGTGAACGGCTCGGCGCGGTCCTTCAGGATGAAGTCGGAGAGATCGCGTCGCTTCGCGAACGCCGCGAGCACCGCCTGGTGCACACGGCCCGCGTGCCGCGGACTCGCCGTGATGACCATGAGCGATTCGCGCGGACGCTTGACCGCGTGGTCCATGACCAGCTCGACGACCTTCGCGACCTCGGCGTCGAGACTCTCGACGGTGCCCGTGAGCGGGTCGGGCAGGCCGTTGTCGTTCACATAGTGCAGGCGCAGGCTGCCGTGCCCCAGGAAGCTGCCTGCCCAGGGCAGCGACGAGATACGCCCCCCATAGAACCTGCGGTTCACGAGCTCGGCGAGGTCCTCGCCCCCCGCGCGGTAGCTGCGCGTGAGCGTCATCGTCGGCAGCAGCTCGCCGAGCCGCGCCAGCGCGGAATCCGCGTGCATCGCGTCGACGCCATCCTCGGCCGCAGCAGCATCATCGCCGCCCTCGCCGTCGTCGATGCCGATCTGGAAATCGGTCGGCGTCTGGGTCACGGGATCGCCGAACGCCACGACCTGCTTCGCGCGCCGGATCGCGCCGAGGTTCTCGGCGATGGTCGTCGCCCCCGCGTCGACGAGGATGACCGTGTCGAACGTGATCGCGTCGTCGATCGCCGACACCTCGTAGGGCGAGGCCAGCCACACCGGGGCGAGGAGCCGGAACAGGTGCGGCGCGCCCGCCTGCAGGGCCGCGGGCTGCACCCGGTCGGCGCGCAGCATTCGCCGCAACCGGTCGGCCTCGTCGGGGTGGTCGACGAGCGCCACCTTCCAGTCCTCCGCGAGCTTCCACGCCAGCATCGGACCGCCGGCGGACGCGTGCGCCTCATCGACGAGCCGGAAGTCGGCTTCGAGCCGGTCGAGCACCTGAGTGTTCGCACCCAGCAGGGCCTTGTCGTGCGCGAGCACGCCCTCGAGCATCGACTGCCACCAGGCGAGCTCCAGCTCGTCGGCGACCTGGTGCTCGGGCACGTGACGCACCGTGAGGTCGATGAGCAGCGGGTCGAGGCCGAGTTCGCGGAGCCGGCCGAGCAGCGCCGTGCGCTCCTGCAGGTTCTGCAGGACCTCGGAATCCGCGGCGAGCCCGGCGAGCGTACTCGTGAGCTCGCGGAGCGGGCGCGCGCCGAGCTGGCGGGCCGTGCCGAGCAGACCGAGCGGCGCGTCGAGCGACTGCAGGTCGGTCGCGACGGTCTGATACGCCACGTGCACGTCGTCGATGCCGACCGGCACGCCAGGGGTCGCTCCCGCCTCGGAGTACCGCTGCCAAAGGGTGCGCTGTTGCTGGATGCCTCGGAGCGCGGCATTGAGGTCGGACACGTGCACACCGGGCCGCACGTACTCGAGCGCCAGCCGGCGCAGGCGCCGACGGTTCGAGCCCGTCATGCCCGGTTCGTCGCGGCGCGAGCTCGTCGCCGCGATCAGCTCGCCGAGCGGCCGGTCGAACACCGTCGGACGGAAGCGGTCGAGCGTGTCGCGCACGTCGAGGAGCAGCCTGAGGAAGACGCCGAGCTCGGCGATCGATTCGAACTGCCGAAGTCGGGTCTGCGCGATGAGCGAGCGGCCGCGCTCCAGCAGCCGCGGGACGTCGGTCTGGTGCAGGCGCTTCGCGAGCGCGTGCGCCGCCTCCGACTCGGCGGCCGACTCGAACGTGGCGCCGTACCAGGGCGAGTCACCCGGGCCGTACTTGAACTCGCCGAGGGCCGCTGCCCGCACGAGGTCGCGCGCAACCTCGGGCCGTCGGTCGGCGATCGCCACGAGGCACGCATGATCGAGTCGGGCGGTGGTCTGCGGTGCCGGCCGCTTCCGGGCGAGGCGGGACAGCTCGCCGAGGGCGTCGAGCACGGACGCCCCGAGCTCCGCGTCGGGTCGGGTCAGCGCGCCGCGATAGTCGAGGAGCACCTTGCGCAGTCGAACGAGCGCATCGTCGACATCGGCGACGCGCGGCCGTTCGGCCTTCTCGTTGCGCGAGATCGACTGGATCAGCTCGCGACGCAGCCCCGCCGTGGTCACGGCAGCGCCATGCAAGCCGATCTGTCCGAGCCGGTGGGCGATGCCGTCCAGGCTCGCGCGCCGCGAGCCGACGACGAGCACCCGCCGGTCGCGCGCGACGAGTGCGCCGACCGCGTTCACGATGGTCTGGGTGCCGCCGGTGCCGGGCAGGGTCTTCACGACGACGGATGCCCCGGCCTCGACCTCGGCCACGACGCGCTCCTGCTCGGGGTCGGCGTCGAGCAGCAACCGGTCGCCCTGGGGCGGGCGCTGGTCCTGCGGCACGATGGTCGCCGGTTCGCGCTGGCCGGCGAGCGCCGCCTTCGCGGCGGGATGTCCCGCGACCGCGTCGATGACCGGATGCGAAAGATCGGCGGCATCCAGCGCCATGGCCGGGCCGACCTCGGCGAAGCTCGACACCACCAGCCGGGGCGCCACTCGGAACCAGGGCAGATGGGTGGTGAGTCCGCGCAGCCGATCAATGACCGGTTGTGGTTTGAATACGCCGTTCGTGATCGCGAGCGCGACGAACGCTTCGGCGTCGAGCGTGATCTGGAACTGCCGCTGCAGCTCTCGTGCGAGCGCGGGGTTCAGGAAGGGCTGGCCCTTGAGCTTCAGTTCGAAGTCGCGGCCGTACCGGCGGATCGCGAGCGGGCGGAGCAGCACGGGCGCGAGGAACTCCTGGCCCTCGTTTCGCCACGACGCGAGCCCGATCGCGAGATGCACGGATTCGATGCCGCGCACCGAACGGAGCTCGATGCCCTTCTGGGTGATCTCCGCGGCAGCCATCTTCGCGTTGCGGAGTGCGAGCTCGTCGCGGATCAGACTCGACAGCAGCGTTGATTTGCCGGTGATGAACTGGGGCAGGCCGCCCGGGTGAGTGGTCGACAGCTCGATGCGCGTGCGCGGCGTGTCGACGAACCGCACCAGCGGCGAACGCCCGCCGAGTTCGGCGAGCTCGGCGAGCCAGCGACGACGCGCGGGGTCGGCGACGTTCCCGGCGACCAGGGCCGGGTCCCCGAGGCTGAGTCCTTCGGGGCTCGTGTGGTGCGCGCTCGGTCCTGGCGTGAGTCGGTCGGCGGCGACGTCGGCTTCGCGCGGGAGGAGGTCCTCCCCGTCAGGATTCCGATTCAGCCACGGCACACGGAGAGGATATGCGCCATTGCCGCCAGATTCGCGCAATGCGCGCGGCGATGCGCGGGTTTCGCAGGGCACGGGCCCGGCGTAGCCTCGAAGGATGCACGAAACCCAGTCCGATCTGCCGTCCGTCACGCCCGAGGAGGTCCACGCGATCGAGGGCGCCTATGTGCTCGATGTGCGCGAGGCGTCCGAGCTCGAACAGGCGCGCCTCGACGACGCGACGCACATCCCGCTCGGTGAGCTCGCCGATCGGGTCGCCGAGCTTCCGCGCGACCGCGAGGTGTACGTGCTCTGTCACGTCGGCGGTCGCAGCGCGCAGGCGACGCGGTTCCTCACGGAGCAGGGCGTGCGCGCCCTGAACATCGACGGCGGCATCGTCGCCTGGTATCGCGCCGGGCTGCCGGTCACCATGGGCGACGCGTAACGCGAACGGCGGATGTTTCCGTTCTCACCCGATGTGTCCGTCTGAACGGCGACATCGAGCGCGAACGGAAACATCCGCCACACGGTGGGCCCGCGAGGGGGCCCGGGAGGGGTCAGGCGCTCGCGAGCTCCAGGCCGTGCGCCTTGGCCACGCCCTCGTTGGTGAGACGCCCCTCGGTGGCGTTCAAGCCCTTGGCGAGGGCGGCGTCGCCAGCGAGTGCCGCCTGCCAGCCGAGGTCCGCGATCTTCGTCACGTACGGCAGCGTCGCGTTGGTGAGCGCGGGCGTCGACGTGGCGGGCACCGCGCCCGGCATGTTCGCGACGCAGTAGAAGATCGCGTCGTGCACCCGGTAGGTCGGGTCGGCGTGCGTGGTCGCGTGGCTGCCCTCGAAGCATCCGCCCTGATCGATCGCGATGTCGACGAGGACCGCGCCCGGCTTCATCCCCGCGACCATCTCGTCGGTGACGACCTTGGGCGCCGCCGCACCGGGGACGAGCACGGCGCCGACGACGAGGTCGGCGTCCTTCAGCTGTCGTGCGATCTCGTACGGGCTCGAGGCGAGGGTCTTGATCCGGTGGTCGTACCGTGCGTCGATCTCGCGGAGCTTCGGCAGCGAGATGTCGAACACCGTGACGTCGGCGCCGAGGCCGAGCGCGGTCGCTGCAGCCTGCTCACCGGCCACGCCGCCGCCGATGACGACGACCTTGGCGGGCGCGGTCCCGGGCACGCCGGCGAGCAACACGCCCCGGCCACCCTTCGACGCGTGCAGCGACGCCGCACCGACCTGCGGGGCGAGCCGTCCGGCGACCTCGCTCATCGGGGTCAGCAGCGGCAGCGATCGATCGGCGAGCTGCACGGTCTCGTAGGCGATGGCCGTGACGCCGGAGTCGAGAATCGCCCTGGTGAGCGGCAGGTCGGCCGCGAGGTGCAGGTAGGTGAAGAGGGTGAGGTCCTCACGCAGGAAGCCGTACTCGCTCTCGATCGGCTCCTTGACCTTCAGCACGAGCTCGTTCGCCCAGGCCTCGTCGGCGGTGGCGACGATGGTGGCTCCCGCCTCGCGGTACTCCTGGTCGGTGTAGCCCGCGCCCGCCCCGGCACCCGCCTGGATCTCGACCGAGTGACCGCGCTGCGTGAGCGCGTGCGCACCTGCGGGCGTCATCGCGACGCGGAATTCGTTGTTCTTGATCTCAGCAGGGACGCCGATGCGCATGGTGTGCTCCGAATAGTTGATGGTGCGGATCCCTTCATGGTGACTGCTTATTCGTCAGAACGAAAGGCCACCCGAATGAAATTCGCTAGCATTGCGTTTGCCAAGCCATTTGTTCGAGGGAGCCCCCGGCCGTGACCGACACACCGCAGATCAGCGCATCCCCGTCGGGCCCCGACGGCACGGCCACGGGGCGGCCCATCCCGCTCGACGACATCGACCGGCGGATCGTCGAACTTCTGCACGAGAACGCCCGCGTCCCGAATGTCGAGCTCGCGCGCGCCGTCGGTGTCTCGCCGTCGACCTGTCTCGCGCGCGTGCGGTCCCTCCGCGAGCGCGGCGTGATCGTCCGCTACACCGCCGAGATCAACCCGGTCGCGCTCGGCTTCACCCTCCAGGCGCTGGTGAGTGTCCGCATCCGGCCCGGCGCCCGGCATCTGATGGAGCAGATCTCTGACGAGCTGCGCCGTGAACCCGAGGTCGCGCAGCTGTTCTTCCTCGGCGGCACCGAGGACTTCCTCATCCACGTGCGCGTCCGCGACAGCGAGCACGTCAGGCAGTTCGTGCTGAAGAACCTGTCGGCCAACCCCGCGGTCGCGCTCACCGAGACGAATCTCGTGTTCGAGCACCATTCGGCGGGCTCGGCGGGCCTGCGAGCAGTGCTGTGACGCGAGCTGTTCCAGCGCCGCGCTGACGTGGTGAGCTGAGGGCCGCGCGTCGGGGTGGTGGTGCTCAGGACCGCGCCTGGGGCGAGAGCGGCAGGATCGTGTTGAGGTCCACGGGCGTCGGCTCCTCGAGCTGCGCGTAGGTGCAGCTCTCAGGGGTGCGATCGGGACGCCACCTTCGGAACTGCACGGTGTGCCGGAATCGGTCCCCTTCCATGTGGTCGTAGGAGACCTCGAGGACGCGCTCGGGACGCAGCGGCACGAACGCGAGGTCCTTGCCGGCACTCCAACGGCTCACCGCGCCCGGCATGCGGTTCGTCGCGCGAGCCTCCTCGTCGGCCCATTCGCCCCATGGGTGGGTGGTGAGGTCGGTGACGACCAGAGGGTTCAGCTCCTGGACCAGGGCGGCGCGTGTGGTCATGGGGAAGGATGCGGCCACCCCGACGTGATGCAGTCGGCCGTCCTCGCCCCACAGCCCGAGGAGCAGTGACCCCACCACGCCGCCCGTCTTGTGCCAGCGGAACCCGCCGAGCACGCAATCGGCTGTGCGCACGTGTTTGATCTTGAACATGGTCCGCTTGTCGGGCTGGTAGGTGCCGTCGAGTGGCTTGGCCACGACGCCGTCGAGCCCGGCGCCCTCGAAGCGCCTGAACCAGTTGGCGGCCACGCGGGGGTCGGCGGTCGCGGGTGTCACGAAAATCGGGTCGGATGCCTCGGCGAACGCGTCCTCCAGGAGCCGCCGCCGTTCGGCGAACGGACGGCCGGTGAGGTCTTCATCACCCAACGCCAGCAGATCGAAGGCGACGAACGAGGCCGGCGTCTGCGCCGCGAGCATTCTGACCCGGCTCGCCGCCGGGTGGATGCGCTGCTGGAGCGCGTCGAAATCGAGGCGTCCACCGCGCATGAGGACGACCTCGCCGTCGACCACGCACCGATCCGGGAGATTCCGGCGGAGCGCCTCGATGAGTTCGGGGAAGTAGCGCGTCATGGGTCGCTCGTTCCGGCTACCGAGTTCGATCTCGTCGCCGTCTTTGAACACGATCGTGCGGAACCCGTCCCACTTGGGCTCGACATGCCCGACATCGGGGATGTCGCGGACGGACTTCGCGAGCATCGGCGCAACGGGCGGCATCACCGGCAGGTCCATCCGACCATGCGTAGCAGCGACGGACGAATGGGTCAATCCCGACTTTCGGGGAGCGGCGAATGCGTACGGTCGAAAGGGTGGGCGCGTCCAATGGTGTGCGCGCCTGTGGAGAGAGGAGCGACGATGACATCACCGGACCCCCAGGATCCGAAAGCCGCCGACGAGCTCGACGAGGCGGTTCGCGCATCGGAGCAGCATCGCCTGGCCGAAGAGGACGCCGACCCGGACGAGGACGTCGTGATCCGCGACCCCGAATCCGGCGATCTACGAGAGGAGCGAGCACAGTGACCACCATCCTTGAGCCCCCGGCCCCCGAGCGCCGGACCGTGCGGGCGTTGCCGCCGATCGGCGTCTGGTGGCCGATGCTGGAGCGCCCGCTTCAACGTGAAGTGCTCGAGAACCCCGGCGCTCCGCTCCGGGCGTACGTCGTGCGCCGCATCATGGAGCTGTGCGAGCTCGACGACCTGCCGCTGCCGCGCGGCAGCTTCCGCCTCAGCGAGAACGAGCGGGCGTACCTCGCGGGCTGGAACCACGCCGTCGACTGGGACTGACGGGAACCGCTCGCGCCACGAAGCGCCGGCACGCCGGGAACGCCCGGACGCCGGCGCTTCGGCGCGTCGTCCCAGCGTTCCGGATGCGGTGAGGGCACACTCGGCATCGTGAGCGAGAGCCGATCCGCGGTGCACTACCGCCGCGACAGCGTCGAGTTCGCTCGCGCGTTCACCTTTTTCGACGCGGTGTACGCATTCGCGCTCACCCTGCTGATCGTGAACATCGATCCGCCCGAGGCATCCGATTGGGCCGATCTGTGGACCTGGCTGGACAGCGGACTCGGGTGGCAGCTGTTCGGCTTCCTCGTGAGCTTCGCGGTCATCGCCGTGTTCTGGCGGACCAACCACCGACTCAGCTCAGGGTTCGACGGGGTGAGCCCGGGCACCCTCACCGCCAACATGGTCGCGCTGGCGTTCGTCGTCTTCATCCCGTTCTCGACGCAGGGCATCAGCGACCCCGACACCGGCGACCAACCGCTCGCCGTCGCGGTGTACGCGGTGAACATCGCGGCGGCCGTCGTCGCACAGTCCGCGATCTTCCTCATCGCACGTCGTGACGGCCTGGTCGCCAACCCGCTTCCCCGCCGCGCCGACACCGTCCGCATGCTCGACACGGCGACGACGCCGGTGATCTTCCTGCTGTCCATCGTCGTCGCGTACACGCTCGGCTCGGACTGGGCCCGGTACACGTGGGCGCTGCTGCTCATCGTGGGTCCGATCAGCGGGCGTCTGGCCGACCGCGCGGTCGCCCGGATCGTGGCCGAGGAGCAGCGGCCGGCCTGATCGTCGCGGCGCTGACGCCGGCACCCGTCAGGCGGCCGCCGGCTCCTTGCGGAGCGCTGCGCCGCCGCGGTAGGCGGCCGCGGGGTGCCGCTCAGGGAGCCGAGCCCCCTCCCCCATGATCCGCTCGCGCAGTGTCTCGCCCGGCACGTACGCGTCGCGCATGCGGCCGCGGCGACGCAGCTCCGGCGCGACGAGCGCGGCGAAGTCCTTGACGGTGTCGAACGAGTGGTACTGCCGCAGGTTGATGCCGTCGATGCCGTCCACGTCGAGCCAGTGCTCGACCCGGTCGGCGACCTGCTCGGGGGTACCGACCGCGAGGAAGCGGTCGTCCCAGGCTTCATCGACGGCGGTGATGAACGCGCCGACGGTCAGGTGCAGCGGAAGGCCGCCCGCCGCGATCACGTCGTGCCGTCCTTCGCGTTCGAGTGCTTCACGCACCGTGATCGCCGGGTCGTGGTCGAGCGGGCGGAACGGCACGCTCATGTGCACGAACATGCCCTCTCGGTCGCGGAAACTGCGGTAGTGCTCGTACTTGGCCCGAGCTTCCTCCTCGGTGCGGCCGACGATGATCGAGGCCATGACGAGGAAGCGGGTGTCGTCGGCGCGACGACCGGCCGCGACCGCCGCCTCGCGGATGGTGCGGATGTTCCGCTCGAGCGCGCCCGTCGGCCGATCGGCGGTGAACAGCACCTCCGCGTGGCGAGCGGCGAACGCGATCCCGGCAGACGAGGCCGAGGCCTGGAAGAGCAGCGGCACACGTTGCGGCGACGGCTCGGACAGGTGCGGGCCGGCGACCCTGAAGTACTCGCCGACATGGTCGATCCGCCGCACCTTCGAGGGGTCGGCGTAGAGGTCGCCCGCCTTGTCGACGACGACCGCGTCGTCATCCCACGACCCCTCCCACAGCTTGTAGAGCACGTCCACGTACTCCTCGGCGATGACGTAGCGCTGGTCGTGCGGGATCTGGTCCTCGAGCCCGAAGTTCCGCGCCGCGTTGGGCAGGTAGGAGGTGACGATGTTCCACCCGATGCGACCGCCGGTGAGGTGGTCGAGCGTGGACATGCGGCGGGCGAAGGCGAACGGCGGTTCGTAGGTGGTCGAGAAGGTCACCCCGAACCCGAGGTGCTCGGTGACGGCCGCCATGGCGGGGACGACGAGCATCGGGTCGTTGTTGGGGATCTGCAGGCCACGCCGGAGGGCGGGCGCGAAGTCGCCGTCGTAGACGTCGTAGGCGCCGACGACGTCCGCGAGGAAGATCGCATCGAACCCACCGGCCTCCGCGTGCCGGGCGAGCTCGGTCCAATAGTCGATGCTCGTATAGCGCTCGCGCTGGTTGTCGGGCTGCCGCCAGAGCCCGTGCGTGATGTGTCCGGGCGTGTTCATCTCGAACAGGTTGACGATGAGACGTTTGGTCATGCGTTGGCCGCTTCCTTCCTCGGCGCCGCGGGCGCGCTGGTCGCCCATGCGGGCTCGGTGCCGTTCAGCTCCCAGTCGCCGATCGCACGCTGGCGATGCACGGCGGGATTGTGTGTGGCGATCGTGCGTGCATTCCGCCAGTGGCGGTCGAACGCCAGGTCGGTGTCCACCGCGGACGCGCCACCCACCTCGAAGAGCCGGGATGCGGCGTTGACCACGAGCGGCTGGACGGTCTGTTGCGCGCGGTACACGTCGAGTTGCGCCGCGGTGAAGGCCGCGGGGTCACCACGCCCGTCGAGGTACGCGTCGAGGGCGCGGTCGAGTGAGCGGGCCGCGTCGAGCGTGATGGCGCGGGCGGCGTGCGCGTCGGCCGAGAGCTCGCCCACGATGGATTGGATGAGCGGATGCTCCCGCGGCAGCGCCTCGCCGGCGTACCCGAAGATCCGGCGGCGCGGCTGCACGTAGGCGACCGCGTCGTCGACGACCGCGCGGCCGATGCCGGCCACCACGGCGAGCAGCACGAGCTGGAAGAACCCCATGAGGTACGGGTGTCGGAACCCGTCGTGGTCGGCCGAGTACGGGCGCACGTCCGCGGCATCCACCGCGACGTCCGTGAAGGTGGTCGTGCCGCTGCCGGTCAGTCGCTGGCCGAAGCCTCGCCAGTCGTCGATGGACTTGACTCCCGGCTCACGCGTGGCGACGACGACCTGCACGTCCTCGTCGCCGTGCCGGGCGGACAGGTCGATCCAGTCGGCGTAGATGCTGCCGGTCGTGTAGTACTTCCGTCCGTTCAGGCGCAGTGCGTCGCCCTCGTCGACGAGCGTCGTGGCGAGGTCGGAGGTGGCGGACAGCTCCGACTGCGCATTGCCCACGAGCTCCCCGGCGAGCACACGCGCGTACCAGAGGGCGCGCCGATCGGCGTCCGGCTCGAAGAACTGCTGCTCGACGACCGCGAGGTGCCCGCGGAAGACGTGCGCGACGTTCGAATCGGCAGCCGCGAGCGCGATGAGCTGCTCGGTGAGCTCGGCGACCGAGGCCCCGGCGCCACCCGCCGCTCGCGGGACGCGGACCGCCGGCAGACCGGTGGCGAGCACCTCACGGACGAGGTCGCGCGGCAGCTCGCGGGATCGGTCGCGCGCCGCGGCGCCGGCACGGATGCGGTCGAGCAGGTCGGTCGGGACGGACACGGAGGCTCCTGACTGGGTCGGTTCGGTGAGGTTCGGTGCGGTTCGGCTCGCGCCGGCCGCGGTCACTTGACCGCTCCGAGCGCGAGTCCGCTGATGAGTCGCTTCTGCGAGATCAGGAAGACCAGCAGCAGCGGCAGCGACGTGATCACGGCGAGCGCCATGAGGCTGTTCCACTCCGTGGAGTAGACCGAGCTCTGCTGCGCGAGCAGCCCGCTCACCGGCAGGACGACACCCTGCGGGAGGAAGTTGATGGCGTAGACGAACTCGCCCCAGACGGAGATGAACACGATCGCAAGCACGGTCACGATGCCGTTGCCGAGCATCGGCACCGCGATGCGGCGGAAGGTCTGCCAGCGACCGGCCCCGTCGAGCTCCGCGGCTTCGTACACCGACGGCGGGATCGCGAGCACGAACGGCCTGAGCAGCATGATCGCGAAGGGCAGCAGGAGCGCGATGTCCGCGAGGATGAGCCCGCCGAGCGAGCCCAGCAGCCCCCACGAGGCCAGCACGCTGTACAGCGGGATGACCGTCATCGGCTGCGGCACCATCTGGAGGACGAGGAGGGCCGCGAGCACGACCGCGATGACGATCCCCCATCGCCGGCTGATGCGGCGGGCGAGCGCGAACGCGGCGGGCACGGCCAGGAGCAGCACCACGCCCGTCACGGCCACGGCGATCTGCAGCGACGTGAGGATGGCCCCGATGCCGTCGCCGACGACCTCGGCGTAGGTGTCGAGGGTCGGCGTGAAGACGAGTCCGTTCGGGTCTTTGAGCACCTCTTGCTTGGTCTTCAGCGAGGTGAGCACGACCCAGATCATCGGCACGAGGTAGACGAGTCCGAGCAGGGCAGCGATGAATCGGAACCACCGACGCGTGCGGTGCGTGATCACGAGCCGGCCTCCTCTCGCCGCACCGCGCGCACGTACGGCACCGCGAAGATCGCGACGGCGAGCATCGCGATGAGCGCGACCGTCGCGCCCTCGCTCATCTGGAAGTCGTTGAACGCGAGCTGGTACGACAGCACGGGCAGCGTCGTGGTGGTCGTGCCGGGCCCGCCCTGGGTGGTGACGTAGAAGAAGTCGAAGCTCTTGAACGCGTACAGCACGGTCAGGATGGCGAGGATGCCGAGCGTCGGGCGGATGAGCGGCAGCACGATCCGGACCTGCGTGCGCCAGAACCCGGCGCCGTCGAGCGCGGCCGCCTCGATGAGCTCGGGCGAGACGGCGAGCAGGCCGCCACGGATGACGAGGATCGAGAACGGCAGCGCCGCCCAGGCGATGATCGCGGCCACGGAATAGAGGGCCAGATCGGGCGAGCTCAGCCACGACACGGTCGGCAGCCCGAGCGCCGCGATCGCCGTGTTGATCGGGCCGGAGTCGTCGAGCAGGAACTTCCAGGTGCTGCCCGAGACGATGGGCGGCAGCGCCCAGACGAACACCAGCAGCGCGAGGACCGCCTCGGTCACCCGACCGCCGGCCGAGAGCACCGAAGCGGCCGCGAAGCCGAGCACGAAGTTCGACACGAGCAGTACGGCCGCGACGACGAGCGTGCGCCAGATCGCGGCCCAGAGCTCCGCATCGCCGAACGCGGCGACGAAGTTGTCCACGCCGACAGCCGGCCACTCGCCGATGATGTTCGTGGGACCGACGTCGCTCAACGACATCCGAACGAGCACGATGAGGGGGTAGATCGCGAGACCGCCGAGCAGGCCCGCGGCGGGAACGAGGAACCAGATCGGGGTCCTCGCCGCGACCCGCCGGAGGGCGCCGGGCCGCGGCCGGTCCGCCCGGGGCCGGTCAGGCCCCGAGCCGGCCGACCGCGGCGCGGCCGATGCGGACCGGGCCTCAACCGGTCTCGCCTCGTCGTCGGTGAGCGCGAGGCTCATGAGCAGGTCCCGCCGCCGTCCTCGATCGCGGCCGCGATGTCGGCGATGGCGGCCGCGCTGGCCTCGGCCGCCGAAGTCTGACCGGACCAGACGCTGCTGATCGCCTTGCCGAGTGCGGTCTGGATGCTCGCCGTGTTCTCGTTGTTCGGCCACGATGCCGCGGTGTGCGCGGCGGCGACGAACGGCTGCACCTCGAGGTTCTCCTGGATCACCGGGAGTTCCGAGACATCCGCTCGCACCGGGATCGAGCCGGCCGTCTCGAAGATCGCCTCACCCGCGTCCGAGCTGAGCACGGCCTGCTCGATGAACGACCATGCGAGGTCCTTGTGCTGCGACTTCGACCCGATGCCGAACCCTTCACCACCGGGGTAGACGATGCTCTCGCCGCCGACGGGCGCCGGGTACTGCGCGGTCCCCCACTCGAAGTCCGCTTCGCCGGCATTGCCGAGGTTCCAGTTGCCGTTGATGCCGAACGCGAACTCGCCGGTCGCGAACTGCTGCCAGGCGTCGGTCTGATCCCACGTCGCGGTGGCCTGCGGCGTCGATCCGGCCTTCGCCCAGGTCTCGGCCCGTGCGAACGCGGTCTCGACCTCGGCGCCCTCGAAGGTGCAGTAGTCGACACCCACCCCGAGCAGCTGCGGGGCGAACAGCCACGCACCTTCGACGGTCGGCGCGCCCGAGAGGGCGAGGCCCTTGTAGCGGCCATCGGCCGCCACCGCGGCGAGGTCCTCCGTGAGCTCGTCGAGCGTCGTCGGCGGACCGTCAATGCCGACCTCGGCGAGGATGTCGGCGTTGTAGTACAGACCGATCAGGTTGGTGAACGGCAGCAGGTTGTAGACCTTGCCGTCCGTGCGCCACGCGGCGGCCTCGGGGTACTGCGTGGCGTCGGCGTATTCCTCCCAGTACTCGGTGAGGTCTGCGGTCACCTCGCCCGCGACGAGCGTCGGATAGTCGACGACGATGTTGTTGATGAACAGGTCGGGCGTGCTGCCCGTGGCGACCGAGGCGAGCAGCTTCTGGTCCTGCTGGTCGCCGACCGTCTTCACGATGTCGATGGTCACGCCGGGGTTGTCGGCCTCGAACTGGTCGACCTGGGCTGCGAGCCAGTCGGCCTGGGCGCCGTTGTAGTAGCTCCAGAAGGTGAGGGTGGTGCCCTCGTCAGTCGACGCGGACTGGGAGCTGATCGCGCAACCGCTCAACAGCAGTGCGGTGGCCGCGCCAGCGGCGATGGTGCGGACCGTGCGGGGGCCGGGCATGGTCGTGTTCCTCTCGATGATGGGCCGGCCGGGGCTGGCCGTTCGAGGAGACTACGAGAGGTCTGGACGCGTCGTTCGGGTGCGCCGCAACACCTCGACACATCGGTCACACGGCGCAATCTGGGCGATGAAATGCGGGCCCTCCGGGCCCGCACATGACCATGTATGGCAGTTCTGCGACGCGATTCGACGCGACCGGGGCGACGTATGACGGTCTGTGACCGTGCCGCTGTTCAGCGTGCCCGTGTTGACGGTGCCCCTGGAGGGACTCGAACCCCCAACCCTCTCCTTAGGACGGAGCTGCTCTTCCATTGAGCTACAGAGGCTGACCGCCGTCGAGTCTACCGGCTGGCGATAGCGTGGAGACGACGTGCCGGCGGGTGTGGATGGGGGCGGACGCATGACCGAGACGACGAGGTTCTGGATCGGGGCGTCGACGCTGGGCGAGCTGGGCTCCCCCGCCGCGGGCGTTCGCCCGCTCGACGTGGACAATGACGGCACGGCCCGGCTTGGCGCACCGATCGACGTGGGCCCGAACCCGATGTTCCTCGCGTTCGACGGGCGCGACCGGATCGCGATCGCGCACGAGCTCGACGACGGCCAGGTCTCCACGTGGCGGGTCGACGGCGAGCGTCTGCATCCGCTCGCGCCGCGGTCGGCGACCGGTGCGGCCGGACCCTGCCACGTGGCGTGGGATGCCGACGGCGCCAGGCTGCTGGTCGCCAATTACGTCGGCGGCCGACTGTCGGTGCACCGGTCCGCCGACGGCCGCCTGCTCGCCTCGTTCGACTTCGTTGGCGACGGCCCGCGGTTCGACCGGCAGCAGTCGCCGCACGCGCACCAGTCGGTGCTCGACCCCGCACGCGGGCGGCTGCTCGTCAACGATCTCGGCTCAGACCGCGTCCGAGTCATCCGTTTCACGCCGACCGGTGACCCGACCCACGACGACGCCGACGACGACGCCGACGATGTCGTGCTGCATGGCGGGGCGGGGCCCCGCCACCTCGTGATCGCCGGAAATCTCGCGGTCGTGGCGAACGAGCTCGACCGCACGGTGAGCCTCATCGACCTCGCGACCGGATCGGAGCTTCTGGCCGTTCCGGCCGGGCCGGACGTGACGCCGCGCGGCCTCGGCCTCTCCGCGATCCGGATCACGCGCGCCGGCACGGTCCTGATCGGCGATCGCGACCTCGACGGCGTGCAGGTGCTCCGGCTGGATGCCTCGCAGCGCAGCCTCTCGCACGTGACGTCGATCGTGACGGGCGGCGCGCATCCGCGCGACCTCGAGCTCACCCACGACGAACGTCATCTCGTCGTGGCCGATCAGGCCTCGGACTCCCTCGCGGTCATCGCACTCGACGCGTTCGGTGTGCCGAGCGACGTCGCGAGCACGGTCGCAACGCCGGCACCGGCGTGCGTCGCGCGCCTCTGAGCTCGACCAGCGACCGTCAGGGCCGGCGGGCCTCAGGCGGGCGGGTAGAGGAACAGCCCGACGCTGCTGGCCGGGATCGTCCGCGAGTGATACGCGTGGTCGTTGCCCCAGTTGTACTCCTCGAGCGTGACCGTGCCGTCGCCGTGCACGGCCTGCACGTACGCGACGTGGTTGCCCGGGAACCAGGCGACGGACCCGACGATCGGTTCCGAGCTGGTCTGCCGCCCGCGGGACACCCACTCGTCGGCCCAGCGGTACGCGCTACCCGAGGCCAGGTTCGACCAATCCCACCGCCACGGGCCGCTGGTCACCCCCGCGTCGCGGTTCAGCCGCCAGGCGACGAAATCGACGCATTCGCGGTAGTAGTACCGCAGCGGCGACAGCCCGCCGCCCTGATTGTCGGTCGCCTGGTTCCACCACGGGTAGTCGTCACCCTCGGCCTGCTGCGCGGGTGTCGAGTACGCGCCGGCCTGTGCGCCGACCTCCGACCTCGACGAGCGCTCGGCCGCGGCCACGCGGGCCGCCTCGGCGTCGATCTCGGCCTTGGTCTGCACCGCGTACCCGTCGCTCGACCTGAGCACGCCCGACGCGACGGACGACACGTCGAGATCCTGCGCGCCCGCCTGGGTCTGGCTGAACTGGTCGGATGCGGCGAAGCCCGCCGAGCCCTGCACGCTGGCGTACGCCGGGAGCGCCACGGTGCCCACGATCGCCGGCACCACGAGCACGGTCGCCACCACGCGTGCGTTGCGGCGCGTCGCGGTCGTGGTGGCGGGTGACGGATGTCCCTGCCGCGCGGCGGAGCCGCCGGACGCGTGCGCGTTCGACGCGTAGGCCGTCGCCGCATCGCCGTTCGCCGCGAGGTCGTTCGCAGCGGAGGTCTTCGCCGGGCGGCGGAACCGCGTCAGCACTGCAGCGAGATCGGGGGTTCGGCGCGAGCGTCGGGACGCGGCCTGATCGGCGGCTCGGCGGGCTGCTCGGGTGGGCGGCAGCTCGCCGCGCGTCTCGTCACCACTCACGTATCGAAAACCTCCAGCACCGCCGCGCCAAGGGAAGCCGACGGAAGCATGCTCTTCGCTCGGAGCTGGGGGTGCCGCCGAGCTTCCACCACTGTAGGCCAGGCCGCGCCAGATGTCACGATCAGGTCACGCCGCCTGCAGGAACTCGCTCCACTGCGGCAGCGGGCGTTCGACGCTGCGCATCACCCAATCGCGACCGCGAGGCATCCGGGGTGTGAACCGAAGCTGCCAGCCCATCTCGGCGGGCGTGTGGTCACCCTTGACGTTGTTGCAGCGCAGGCAGCACGCGACGAGATTCTCCCAGGTGTCCCGACCGCCGCGCGAGCGCGGCAGGACGTGGTCGATCGTGGCGGCCGACTGCCCGCAGTACGCGCAGCGGTGCTCGTCACGGCGCAGCACGCCGCGCCGACTGACGGGCACGTGCTGCACTCGTGGCGGTCGCACGTACCTCGTCAGGATGATGACGCTCGGGCGGTCCCATTCGCCGCTGGTGCCGATGACCGGGTGCTCCTCGTCTCGGAGGATCACGGTCGCTTTCTGGTGCATGACGAGCAGCAGGGCGCGTTTGAACGAGACGACGGCAAGGGGTTCATATCCGGCGTTGAGCACGAGCGTGCGCATAGGGCGCCTTTCGGTCGGGGCTGGATGGCTTCCAGCCGCGGGCACGGATCGACGAACCTCTCGTCGGCGCGACGGCACGACGGAACGCTCCCGGAAACGAAGAACGGGCACTGTCCAGAGGACAGTGCCCGTCGGCATGCGGCGCGCGGTATTCACGGTGCCCGTGCGGCTGACTGCTGCGGCGCTGGTCGAATTGCGCGCGCGCACCCCTGGGAAGGATGCCTCGCGCCTCGGCCATGGCCACGCTCCGTTCCGGCTCGCGGATCGTCAGGAGACCAGGGTACGCGACGAACGGCGCACCTGGGCCCCCAGGCGCGCCGTTCTCAGGCTCGTTGTCACGCGCTGTTCACGCGTGCGATGGCTCAGATGCCGATGCGCACGATCTGGTAGTCACTGGTCCAGATGGGCTGCACGCGAACGGATGCGCCTTCGTAGGGCGCGTGCAGGATCATGCCGTTGCCCGCGTAGAACCCGTCGTGACCGGACATGATGACGAGGTCGCCGGGCACGGCCGCAGACTCGGCGATCGGCGTGCCCATGGCGCCCTGGCCGGCGGAGGAGTGCGGCATTGAGATGCCGAACTGCGCGAAGACGTACATGACGAAGCCCGAGCAGTCGAAGCCGGCCGGGGTCGCGCCACCGTAGACGTACGGGGTGCCGATGTACTGCGTGGCGACGTTGTACACGGAGGCGAGGTCGTAGCTCGGGTATGGCGGATTGGCCAGCAGCGCCGACACCGATGGCCCGCTGCTCGACGAGGCAGCGTAGGACGCGAGCTGTGCCTGCGCGGCCTGGCGGGCGGCCTCCGCGGCCGCCGCGGCCGCCTCGGCCTCCTGCTGGGCCCGGATCTCGGCGCCGGTGACCGCGGCATACGACTCCGACGACTTCGGCGCGGCGATGACGTCCTCGGGGACGTCGACCGACTGCGCGCCCGCCTCGGTCAGCTTCGCCTGGTCGGTCGCGCCGAACTGGGGACCGATCGAACCCGGGGCGATCGCGTACGCGGGGATCGCGAGCGTACCGACGATGCCGGCGGAAACCGCCATCACCGCGATGTTCGCGACGCCGCCGCGGCGAAGCCGCCGGGTCGAGGGCAGCGGCCGGTCCTGCTCGTCGGCCGTGAGGGGGCCGGTGCTGGGCCGCACTGCCTGGGTGGGGGCCGCGTTCGAGCGACGCCGGATGAATCGAGCCAAGTCGGGTACCTCCGTCGCCCACGACACGACGGTCGCCTCACCTGGTACGCGCGGGGGCGCTTCACGGACACTTGGATCAAGCGGTGAGCCCGGGGGAGGCGTCTCGATCCGAAGTTCCCGCAGCTGGCTGCTGCCGCGGGACTCGACCGAGACTACGCGAGGAATTCCCGATTGTCACATCCTGATAACGAACTTCCAGGAAACGTGGATGTCACGCGCTGATGAAGACGTGCCCTGCGATCTCGGCCGGCAGCTCGAGGCCGCCCTCGACGCCGTCGACGCGGACGAGGATGTACCCGCCGTTCACCTCGAAGCTCGCGTTCGCGCCCGGCACGATGCCGGCCTGCTTGAACTGGCCGAGCAGCTCGGGGTCGAACTGCACCGGCTCGGCCAGTCGGCGGATGACGCCGTGCACCGCGCCACCGCTCTGGTCAAGCGCGACGAGCAGGTTCCGGACACCGGTCATGAACGGCGGGGCCGGCGGGAGCCCGAGCTCTTCGAGGCCGGGGATCGGGTTGCCGTAGGGCGACTCCGTGGGGCCGCCGAGGATCTCGATGAGCCGGCGTTCGACCTGCTCGCTCATCACGTGCTCCCACCGGCAGGCCTCGTCGTGCACGAACTCCCAGTCGAGTCCGATGACGTCGGCGAGCAGGCGCTCAGCGAGCCGGTGTTTGCGCATGACGTGCACCGCTTTGCTGCGGCCGTCGGCCGTGAGCTCGAGGTGTCGGTCGCCTGAGACGACGACGAGGCCGTCGCGCTCCATGCGGGCGACCGTCTGCGACACGGTGGGCCCGGAGTGGCCGAGCCGCTCCGAGATCCGCGCGCGCAGAGGGACGATGCCTTCCTCCTCCAGGTCGAGGATCGTGCGCAGGTACATCTCAGTCGTGTCGATGAGATCTGTCACAGCGTTCCTCCCTGTCGGCTCGGCTCGTGGCTCGGCGGCTCGTCTCGACGAGCCGGCGTCGCGTGTCGACGAGGCCCGCCGACTCGGCGCGAAGCACCGCGCTGGGCGGCGTCATCCAGCCTAGCGTGAGGGCGCTGATCGCTAGACTCGACGGCATGCCCAGCCTCGTCATCCCCAGCACGCTCTTGCCCGCCGACGGCCGCTTCGGCTGCGGCCCGTCCAAAGTCCGGCCGGAGCAGCTCGCGCACCTGGCGACCGAGGGGCCGAAGCTGCTCGGGACCTCGCACCGGCAGGCACCGGTCAAGCAGCTCGTCGGGCGGGTGCGAACGGGGCTCGCCGAGCTCTTCACGCTCCCGGAGGGCTATGAGGTGATCCTCGGCAACGGCGGGTCCACCGCGTTCTGGGACATGGCCGCGTTCGGTCTGATCGATCGCCGCGCTCAGCTGTGCGCATTCGGCGAGTTCGGCTCGAAGTTCGCCAAGTCGGCGGCCGCCCCGTGGCTCGAGGCGCCCGACGTGCGCACGGCCGAGGCCGGTACGCGCAGCGAGCCTCAGGCGATCCCCGGGGTTGATGTCTACGCGTGGCCGCAGAACGAGACCTCGACCGGTGTGGCCGCACCGGTCCGGCGCGTCGGAGGCGACGAGGGCGCGCTGACCGTGATCGATGCGACGAGTGCCGCGGGCGGCATCATGGTCGATCCGGCCGAGTTCGACGCATACTACTTCGCGCCGCAGAAGAACTTCGCCTCGGACGGCGGGCTCTGGTTCGCGCTCCTCTCCCCCGCGGCGGTCGAACGCATCGAGCGCATCGCGGCGAGCGACCGCTACATTCCCGACTTCCTCTCGCTCACGCAGGCGGTCACCAACTCGCGCCTCGACCAGACCCTGAACACGCCCGCCCTGGCGACGCTGCTGCTCATGGAGAACCAGGTCGCATGGATGAACGAATCCGGCGGGCTCGGCTGGGCCGATGCCCGCACGCGCGAATCGTCGGAGGTGTTGTACGAGTGGGCCGAGGCGTCCGATGTCGCGACGCCGTTCGTCGCTGATCCTGCACATCGGTCGCAGGTCGTCGTCACCATCGACTTCGACGAGCGGGTGGATGCCTCGCGGGTCGCGAAGGTGCTCCGCGAGAACGGCGTCGTCGACACCGAGCCGTACCGCAAGCTCGGCCGGAACCAGCTGAGGGTCGCGACCTTCACGGCGATCGAGCCGGACGACGTGCGTGCGCTCACGGCGAGCATCGACTACGTGCTCGAGCGGATGGACTGATCCGGCAAGATGCGGCTCTGGCTGAGTGAGCACGAGCGCCGGCCCGATCCGGCGCCGGCGCGTACCGATGCCAGGAAGGCCCTGCTCGCGGGCACCACGGTCTGGGTGATCGCGCTCGCCGCCTTCTGGTGGTGGCTCGAACCGCTCGACGATGCCGGGCTCGCGTGGCTCCTTACGATGGCGGTCATCGGGACCGTGCTCGGTGTCGCCGGCCTCGTCGTGGTGCAGGTGCATCGTGCACGGCACCGCCGGGATCGCGCCTGACTCTCTAGCGGGGCTGGTGGTGCGGAGGCCGGGCGAACCCCGCCTCCGCCCACGCCACACCCGGTCGCGGTTCAGTCGTCGGCGTCGCTGCGCGATCCGTCTTCGGCGTCCGCGCCGTCAGGTTCGCCGATGGCGTCGATGTCGATGCCGTCATCGAAGTCGTCGTCGACGCCGAACTCATCCGCGTCGTCGTCTTCTTCGTCGTCGTCTTCTTCGTCGTCGTCTTCTTCGTCGTCGTCTTCTTCGTCGTCGTCGTCTTCGTCGTCGTCGTCTTCGTCGTCTTCGTCTTGGTCTTCGTCGTCGTCGCGGTCTTCGTCGTCTTCGTCGTCTTCGTCTTCGTCTTCGTCGTGCGGCATACCGTCGGCGTCGTCTTCGTCCGCATCCGCCTCGCTGGCGGCTGCCGCCTCAGCGGCGGCTGCCGCCTGCGCCGCACGGTACTCCGCGAGCCGATCGGACCACGGCACCCACTCGGGCGCCAGCAGGGCGCCCTCGCCGGGCATGAGCTCACTCTCGAGCACGGTCGGCTCACCGCCCTCCACGCGCGCGATGGTCACCGCCCAGTGCCACCCCCGATATCCCGGGACATCCGCCGCGAACAGCAGCGTGAGCACGTGCTCATCCTCGACGATGTGACCGATCACCGAACCGACGGATTCCGGCGCGGTCAGCTCGAGCAGGGCGCGCTGCGCGAGCTCTGCCGACGCGAGCAGCACCTCGTCGGGGACCGGCGAAGCCCCACGCTCGTCAGGGCCCGCCGGCGCCGCTGCCTCGCCCGAGGCATCCGTCGCATCGACAGACCCGGCCGCCCGCTCGCCCGCGGGCTCCGACTGATGCTCAGGCATCCAGATCGTCCGCCACCCGGCGCAGCACCGCGGCAACCGTGCGGGCCTTGCCCTTATCGGGGTACCGGCCACGTCTGAGGTCGGAGCCCACACCGTCGAGCACCTTCACGAGGTCCTCGACAATGACGGCCATGTCGTCAGCCGGCTTCCGATGCATTTTGGCGAGGCTCGGGGGCGCGTCGAGCACGCGGACCGAGAGCGCCTGCGCCCCGCGCTTGCCATCGGCGATGCCGAATTCGAGCTTCGTGCCGGCGCGGACCGTCGCCCCCGCAGGAAGCGCGGACGCGTGCAGAAAGACCTCTTGGCCGTCATCGCTGCTGATGAAGCCGAAGCCCTTTTCCTCGTCGTAGAACTTGACCCTGCCGGTGGGCATCTGATGCAACCTCGCTCGTATCGTGCAGCCCCGCCGGATTGGCGGCGAGGCCTTCCTTCCCAGTCTAGAGTCGCGGGCGGACATGGGGGCGTCCTAAGCTTGGACGGTGACCAGCCAAACCCCCGTGATCGACCACCGCGCCGAGCGGGTGCTCGCCTACATGGTGGCCGGCATCATCGGTGCGTCGATCATCGCGTTCTTCGCCGTGATGATCGGGACGCTCGCCAATCAGGGCACCCCGCACTGGGCCGAAGAGGGCCTCTGGCCATTCGTCCTGATCTTCCCGCTGATCGGCCTGCCGATCGGCTTCCTGCTGTTGGTGGCGCTGCTCATCGTGAACGGCATCCGACGTTCGCGCGAGTCCCGCCGGGGCTCGGCCTGACGGCCGCTCATGCTCGAACTCGCCGCACGGCTCCGCGCGATGTCGCGAGACGAGCTCGCGGCCGCGCTCAGAGGGCGGGAATTCGACCAGAGCGGCATCCGTGATCTGTTCGACCTCGCCGAAGCGCTCCTCGCCGCCGACAGTCTGGACGCGGCGATCAGCCGGCTCGACCGTCCGCATCTCGCTGTGCTCGCTGCGGCGGCGACGATCGCTTCGGCTGACGGCGGCTTCGACGACGACGCACTCGCTGACGAGCTGCGACGGCTCGACGCCGACACCGCGATCCAACGCGAACACGAACGCCTCGTCGTCGACCTCGAAGCACAACTGCTCATCGTCGCAGGCGAACACCATCGACACGTCCCCGCACCCGTTGCCGGGCGACTGATCCCGCGCCTGGGTGCGGACCTGCCCGACTCGGCCGCGCTCGCCGCCCCAGCGCCCCGCGTGCTCGAACCGGTCGACCCCGTGGACCGTCGGCTGCTCGACCGGCTCGGCGCGGAAGCCGCATATTCGACCGTGGCAGCGACCGCCGAGCTCATCTCCGGACTCGGTCAGCAGCCCGCCCGCGAACTCGCGAAGGGCGGTCTGTCACTCCCCGACTCCAAGCGGCTGGCGGAGGCGACCGGCGTCGACCTCGACCGCCTGCCGCGCCTGTTCCATCGCGCGGTCGAGGCCGGCTTGGTCGCTCGCGACGGGGCGTATTGGCTCGAGTCCGACCTTGGCGGCCGCTGGGTCATGGAGTCGCCCGCGGGCCGCTGGCGTCACCTCGCCTCATGCTGGCTCGACCGAATTCCCCTCACCCTGCGCGAACTCGTCGCCCGCCGGAGCGACACGCTCTCAGCCACCGCCTTCCGCGACGATGTGCGGTGGCTCTACCCGGCGGGCGGACGCTGGCTCGACGAGGGCCTGGAGCGACTCGCCGACGACGCCGAGGCGCTTGGACTCGCGGTCGGCGGCGAACCCGCCGCCGCGGCCCGGCTGGTGGTCGCGGGCGACCTCGACGCCGCGGCCGAGCAGCTGAGCTCGCGGTTCCCGCCTCAGGTCGACCGCGTGTACCTGCAGCATGACCTCTCGATCGTCGCGCCGGGCCCACTCGCGCCCGCGCTCGACGCCCGGCTCCGTGGATTCGCCGACCTCGAGGCCCGCGACCTGGCCGCCACGTATCGCGTGAGCGCGGCATCCGTGAACCGCGCACTCGCCGCGGGCGAATCGGCCGAGTCGATACGCACGTTCCTCGAGTCCATCTCGTTGACCGGCCTGCCGCAACCGCTCGACTATCTCGTGCGCGAGGCGGCGCAACGGTTCGGGAGCGTCCGAGTTGCGGCGGCCCCCGAAGCGGATGCTCCGGCGAAATCCTCGATCCGGAGCGATGATGCCGAGATCATCACGACCCTCGAGGTCGACCAGGCACTCTCACCGGTCGCGCTCCGACGGGTGGGTGACCACCGCCTGCTGTCACGGCTCTCCCCTGACGTGGTGTTCTGGGCGCTGTCCGATGCCCGGTACCCCGTCGCAGCAGAAGACGCCGAAGGACGGATCATCCGACTGCAGCGGCACCGCCTCGCGGCGACGCCGGCGCCGCCTGAGAAACCCGAGCCGATCGACGAGCTGCTCGACCGTGTCCTCGAGCAAGGCGACGGTCCGGCGACCGAGCAGGCATGGCTCGCCAGACAGCTCGAGGCGGCCGCGCGCGCGAAAGAGACGCTGACCGTGACCGTGCACATGCCGGGCGGCCAGACCGCCGACTACCTCCTCGCACCGGCCAGCGTCGCCAACGGGCGGCTCCGAGCCCGCGACCGGAAGGCCGATATCGAGCGGACCCTCCCCCTCTCAGCCATCGCCTCGGTCGCGCCGGCACCCTCGGAGTAGGCGCCGACGCCCGCGCGTGCGGGCCGGGCGGGACGGGCACTGCGGAATTCCGGGCGCGGTCCGGGCTCAGAAGACGGTCAGCGCCTCTCGCGCGAGCGCCGCGAACGCCCGCGCGTACCTGTCGAGCACCGCATCGTCGAACCTGACACGCGGCGAGTGCGGCCCCTCCGCTTCCTCTGCGGCGATCTCCCGCGGACGTGCACCGAGCAGCAGAAACGTCCCGGGAGCTTGATTGAGGAAGAATGCGAAGTCCTCGCTGGCCATGAGGGGGCGCTCGAGCAGTTCGACCGCGTCATCGCCGTAGTCGCGCCGGAGGACGCGCACCGCATGCTCGACGTGCGCACCCGAGTTCATCGTCACCGGATACACCTCCTCGAACGTCACGTCGGCGACGCACCCGTGCGCCTCGGCGATCCCGGCGACGAGCCGCGGAACCTCCTCGGCGATGATGGCGACGGACCGCTCCGACAGGGTGCGCACCGACGCGCCGAGGCGCGAACTCTCGGGCACGACGTTGAGCGCCGCGGACTCGGCCGAGAGCTGGGTGACGCTCAGCACGATCGGGTCGTGCACGTCTACCCTGCGACTGATGAACGTCTGAAGCGCGAGCACGATCTCGGAAATCACCGGGACGCTGTCGCGCAGCCGGTGCGGCGAGGACGCGTGGCCGCCGACACCGGTGACGCGGACTCTGAGGTCGTTCAGCCCGGCCATGACCGGCCCGCTGCGGGTCTGGAAGACGCCGGCCTCGACGCCCGGCCACACATGGATTGCGTAGCTCGCGACGGGCAGCTCCCCCGTCAGCTCGAGCACGCCCTCCTCAACCATGATCCGGCCGCCGCCGTGTCCTTCTTCACCCGGCTGGAAGGCGATCACGACCGTGCCGGCGAGCTGATCGCGTGCGGCGACGAGGAATTCGGCCGCGCCCAACGCGCCGGCCATGTGCAGATCATGCCCGCACGCGTGCATGGCGCCGTTGACCGACGCGAACTCGAGGCCAGTGCCCTCGCGCACCGGAAGTCCGTCCATGTCGGCCCGGAGCAGGACGGTGGGTCCGGGTCTGGCGCCCCGGATCACCGCCGCGACCGACGAGAGATCCTGGCCGAGGTGCACGTCCTCGATCCCCAGCGCCGCGAGTTCGCGACGGATGACCGCTTGCGTGGCCGGCAGGTGGAGCCCGACCTCGGGGATCCCGTGCAGTTCGCGCCGGAGTCGCTGAAGCCGGGACGGTCCCACGCTCAACGCCGCTCCTGCAGCGCGCGCAGACGTGCCTCCAGCCGCGCCGCGGTCGCCGGGTCGGGTTCGTAGAGTGTGCCGTGGTGGGTGAGGCAGACCCATTCCTCCTCCTCGAGGACCCAGGTCGCTGTGAACCGGGTGTGCGCCGTGAGATCGTGGCCGTCGGCCGTCACGGAATGCGTGAAGTACTCGCCGTCGAGTTCGGCGATGTCGCCGAGGCGCCGGGCACTCGTCCGGTGGATCTCATAGAAGGCGCCGTCGACGAGACTGCCGGCCAGCTCGAGATACCCCGTCTTGTCATACCGCGTGCCGAACACGCTGACGTAGAGGAAGTCGGAGTGCAGGTAGGACGGCAGCGTGGCCATGTCCCCGTCGCAGTTGCAGTCCGTCCACCCCTGAAAACGCGCCGCCAGCGTTCCGGCGAGCTCGGGATCCCAAGTCCATGCGGTCATTCGTATCGAACGTCTCTCGATCGGTCGCGGACGAACGTCCGCGCGGTGAGCGGTGGAGCTGCGGGGGCGGCGAAGCCGCCCCCGCAGACGGATCAGGAGCGGACGCCCTCGGCGGTCACGCGCAGCGGGGTGATCCCCGGCCCGTGACCCAGGCCACGCTCGGCGCCGGTGTCACCGAAGCACGGACGCGGCTCATCGGCGGCGGGCAGCGGCGATGCGTGGAAGTGCCACATCTTCCACACCGGGTTGCCGTCGCCGTCGTCGCGCTGGTAGATCTCGGTGGCGCGCAGACGGTTGTCCGACGCGTTTTCCTTCATCTCCCAGGTCGACGAGCCGGTGCCGTCCTCACCGATGGCGGCCATCGGGAACACGACCTCGCACCCCAGCCAGGCCATGTCTCCCGAGATCGTGAGGCGCATGATCTGCGCGTTCGGGTACTCGACGATGTCGATCTGGCCCTGGTACCACTCCCAGAGCTTCGTCTTCTCGTCGATGCCGAAGTACGGGTGGCCGTTCGCGTTGAACATGAGGTACGAGTCACCCGACGGGTACACCGACTGCATCAGCGGGATGTCGAGCTGGTGGTTGGCCTCCCACCAATCCTTGTGCAGCTTGAGAATGGCTTCGCGATCTTCTTCCAGTGTCATGCGCGTTCCCTTCCTGTTGTGAGATGGCTCTCTGATCGTTCTGCGAACGGCGGTGCCGTCCGCGGGTGTCCACCCTGGGGTGGCACGTTCTGGGTCACCCCGGAGTGACGCCGAGGGGTCGAGCGAGTCGAACGAGTTCCTCCGGGTCGGACTGCCACATCCCGGCAGCCGCGAGCGAGCGCAACAGGTCGGGCACGGTCGGAAGCGACGCCGCAGCCCGACCGAGCAGCGCGGTCGCTTCCTCGGTGCGCCCGTTCCTCGCGAGCAGCAGTCCGCTCCACACCATCGGCTCGACATTCGTCTCGCCGAGCCTGTCGCTCGCCGCTGCGAGCTCGTCGAGCGCGCGAGTCACGACGTCCGCCGGAGCATTCGGCGGGCCGATGAGGAGGCCGGGTTCCTCGAGCAGGCGGACGAGCCCCGAGAGCGCCGAGGCGGAGCGCGCCAGCCGGCGGAGTTCTCCGAGCGGATCCGCGTCATCGTCGACCCGGATGTCCAGGACGGTGTCGGCGGCGAGGTCCCCGGTGTCCGTGGTGCTGACGACGTGCAGCGCCGCCGCCTGCTGCCCGCGCAGATCTCCGCCCGCCTCCTGTGCGGCATCCATCGCGGCGAGCATCCGTTCGACGAGTGTGCCGGATGTCCCGCCGAACGCCTCGACCATGGCGTGCCACACCCGTGGGCCCGCGACGAGGTTCGCCTGGGCGCGAACGAGCGGGGCCTCGGTGTGCCCGGCGGCCTGAATGCAGCCGGCACCGGTGTGGGTGGCGCCTCGTCCATCGATCGCCATGACCGCCACCTGCCGGACCGCCTGACCGGCGTCGAGCGCGACGGTCTCGGCGAGCGCCTCGGCTGGTACGCGTCCGGCCGCCAGCCGCGCGAGGAGCTCGGGGCCGTACG